>Ga0070735_10002374_pt1 | contig 17118 bp, 11 predicted proteins | sample Coa_R1_FD_66443 | JGI IMG/M metagenome (GOLD analysis project Ga0070735, IMG submission 66443) | Surface soil microbial communities from Centralia Pennsylvania, which are recovering from an underground coalmine fire - Coalmine... | ecosystem: Environmental > Terrestrial > Soil > Unclassified ... | reverse complement strand
CAACTGACGGGCGCAAGCCTCAAGACAGAACCGACAGGCGAAGATCAGTTGTCCGGAACGGTCAACTACCTCATCGGCAGCGATCCGGCCAGATGGCACGCGGGTATTCCCACTTATGCGAGGGTGCGTTATCCGGGCATCTATTCCGGCATTGATCTCGTCTACTACGGCAACCGGCAGCAACAGGAATTCGACTTCGTCGTCGCACCGCATGCCAATCCTGGATCCATTCGGCTGCGGTTTAGCGGGCCGAGCCATCTGCATCTGGCGGCGAACGGCGATCTGATCCTGAGAACAGCCGGTCGCGCGCTCACGCTTCGCAAGCCGTCAGTTTATCAGTCCGCGGACGGCCGGCGCGTTCCGGTCAGTGGGGAGTTTGCGCTACTGGCGAAGGACACGGTTGGATTCCGATTGGGGAGCTATGACCGCGATAGGACCCTGGTGATCGATCCGGTACTCCAGTATTCGACATTCTTAAGCGGGAGTGGAAACGGAAATTCAGGTTTTGGTCTAATTGGGGATTTCGGCGATGCGATCGCGACAGATACGCAAGGCAACGCGTATGTGACCGGCATGGTGTTATCGACCGATTTTCCGGTGACCGCGGGAGCGTTTCAGACAACCGATCCTGGATCGCCTACGGCCTTCGTCACCAAACTGAATGCTGCAGGCACGGCGCTGGTCTACTCCACATACCTCGGCGGGAGCAATGGAGATCAGGCGAGTGCGATCGCCGTGGATGCCCAGGGCGACGCATATGTTGTCGGACAGACGGCCTCGAACAATTTCCCGGTGACCGCAGGAGCGTTTCAGACCGCGAACAAGGGCGGGTTCGTTACCGGCTTTGTTACGGAGTTGAGCCCAAGCGGCGCAAGCTTGATCTACTCAACCTACCTGGGCGGAAGCACCGCGGACGGTGCCGTTGCGCTTGCAGTGGATGCGGCGGGCGAGGCGTATGTGGTCGGTCAGACATCCTCCAACGACTTTCCCGTGACGCAAGGTGCGTTCCAGGTAACGAACAATGCCGCGCCGGCGAACACCAGCAATGCGTTCGTTGCCAAGCTGAGCTCCTCGGGAACGGCACTGATCTACTCCACCTATCTCGGCGGAAGCGGCGGCCCGCGAACGAGTTTCGGGGGGTGTGTCAGCGCCCAGGCTGCGCCCAATGATCTCCTGGGTTGGCCCCTCGGCAACAACGAGGACGGAGCCTACGCGGTCGCCGTGGACTCAGCAGGTGATGTGTATGTCGCCGGCCAGGCGCTCTCGAGCGACTTTCCGGTAACGCAAGGCGCATTCCAGACGCAGAACAAGGGTGCGGCAGGCCCGTCGACAAATGCCTTCGTCGCCAAGCTGAACCCCGCAGGCAGTGCCCTGATTTACTCCACCTATCTCGGCGGCAGCGGCCTTCATGGGTGTGGCAGCGGAAACACGGGTTCGTCTGCTGGTGATTCCGGTTTGGCGCTAGCAGTTGACGGTTCCGGCAACGCGTACATCGGGGGAGTAACCTTTTCGAACGACTTCCCCGTAACACAGGGTGCATTCCAGGCCGCCAATCGCTGCAGCTTGGTGAATGGACTAGCTGTCGGCGGGCCGACTGGCTTTGTAGCCAAGCTGAACCCTTCCGGGTCAGCTCTGGTGTATTCGACCTACCTGGGAGGGAGCGGCGGGTTCATGAATCCCACACCAGATTTCGCGCAGTATGGCGGAGACCAAGCGAGCGGGCTCGCGATCGATGGCTACGGCGACGTCTATGTGACGGGAAGCACGGCTTCGCCCGATTTCCCCGTGACGCCTAGTGCCTACCAGACGAAGAACAACTACCTGGTGAGCACGGGGGCGTGTGGGGCATCCTGTCCCGTTGGCACCAACGGCTACAACGCATTTATGACCGAGATAAACTCTGCTGGCAGTGCGTTGGTCTATTCCACCTATTTGGGCGGGAACGGAGGCAATCCCAATGTCGAAAACGGCATCATCGTGATTGGGACCGGTGATGTTGGGAGCGCATTGGCGCTGGACAATTCAGGAAACGTGCACATCACGGGCCAAGCCGAATCCGCTAATTTTCCGGTCACGAATGGGGCTTTTCAAACGACGATTCCTGCATTCGCGAGCGCCTTTGTCGCCGAGCTGAACATCGGCCCTGGGTTCACCACCACGGCTACACCGGTCACCATTCAGGCTGGCGAAACCATGGGTAATACATCCACCATTACGGTGACGCCCGCCAATGGCTTCAAGGGCACCGTGAATCTGACGGCTGCCGTAACTTCCGGCCCCGGCGGCGCACAAGATCCGCCCACGTTCAGCTTCGGTTCGACCAACTCAGTGGATATTACAGGCCCAAGTGCAGGCACGGCCATGCTCACCATCACCACCACTGCCCCGAACAACTGCGCCGCAGCCTATTTAATGGGCAGAGTTCCCTGGTATACCGGCGGTCTGGTTCTGGCGAGCGTTCTGCTCTTCTGCGTCCCCATACAACAGCGCCAGTGGCGAACCGTGCTCGGCGGGCTGATGCTCCTCATGGTCGCCGGCGCGTTTGTGGCTTGCGGCAACAGTGGATCGAGTTGCAGCGCGGGAGGCACGACACCCGGTAACTACATTGTGACAGTATCGGGCACTTCAGGTTCCACCGTCGCTCCGGGCACGTTCACTCTGACCGTGAAATAGCGCCGTTAGCTCTTCAGGCCTGCTCGGCGCCGTGGGAGATCACTATTGATTCGAGGCGGTAAACTCATTGACCGCCCACGGTGAAGAGTTGCTCGTTATTTCTTTCGCCAGGTTGGGGCGGAGTAGAGAGAGAGTATTGGACATGGACCAGGCACCTCTTGCCGCGGCCCCTGCGATGAATCTGCATTTCCGCCGCATGAAAGGAAAATGGCATTCCATGGTTGCGCTGTTTGGCTACGAAATCGGCAGTGAGCTCCGTCCACACAAAATCACCGGTGGCGTAGATCGAAATCGTATCAAGTGTCAGCTTCCGTTCCGAACAGGAGCCCTCAACCAAGCGTACTGAAGGTTGGAGAGATTCGCGGCGCACTGCTGAAATCTGCGCACATCATGGAGCCCGTGCCGCCGAACGGATTCCTGTTAGAACTGCCTTTCGATCTCTCCACTCCGAAAACTATTTCAGCGTCTGAATCGGAAGTCCGAACGGCGAGAGGGCTTTGCGAATCACCTGCTCTTCGCCAACAACGACCGTCGCCGTCCTGGCGGCAGGGAAATATTTCAGCGCCGCCGCATCGACTTCGGCGATGGTCGTCTTGTCGATTTTCTCGCCGTAGATACCGATCTCTTCCGGAGGCAAGCCGTCGATCCAGTTATCGGCGAGCTCACTGGCGACGGAGGAGCGGGCCTGCAACTGGATGGCTTCGCCGCCGACAATATAGCGGCGGGCGGTTGTGAGTTCTTCGTCGGTTGGGCTGGTCGTCGCCATTCGGTTGAGCTCGTAGGTAATTTCGTTGAAGCTGGGCCCGGTGACGGCATTGCGAACATCGGCGTGCGAGATGATCGTTCCCGCGGCGCTACGAGTCTGGATATAGGAGTAGGGCGAATAGGTGTAACCCTTGTCTTCGCGAATGTTCAGGACGAGTCGCGAACCGAATTCGCCGCCATAGATTGCATTGACGACCTGTGCGGCCTCGTAGTCTGGCGCGTTGCGCTCGGGACCGAACGCGGCGAGCTCGAGCGTCGTCTGCACTGAGCCGGGTCGGGGCACGAGGAAGATCGAGTGCTTCGCTTCAGTCGGCACTGCGGCGACGGGCGGCAACGGTGGCTCGGACGGAAGTTTCCACACTCCGAATTTTGCGCGGATGAGGTCCATCATTTTGTCGTTCTGAAAATCTCCGACTACAACGAGCACAGCCTGGTCCGGGCGGAAGCGTTCGGCATAGGCTTTGCGCAAATCGGCGGGCGTGGAAGCGTCTATCGATTCAGTTGTCGGTGCGATAACGTGATAGGGGTGATCACCAAAGAGAACTCTGGCCATGGCGCGGCGGGCGAGGAAGGACGGTTCCGATTCCCGTTGCTGCAGATCATCGGCGGCGTTGCGCTTGGCCAGCGTGACTTCGGAGTCGGCGAATGACGCATGCTGCACGACGTCGGCAAGCACAGTCATCCCAAGATCAGCTTTCTCAGAAAGGACAGTGGTCGAAACCTCGAGAGAATCGGCGTGCGGCTGTGCGCTGAGATCACCTCCGGCAGCCTGGATTTCCTGCGCAATCTGTTTTGCACTGCGGGTTGCGGTCCCCTGCGTGACCGTGGCTGCGAGCAATTGCGAGATGCCGGGACGGTCGGCGGGATCGGCGGCGAAACCGCCGCGCACGGCGAGATCAAGCGCGATCTGCGGGAATGCGGGTTCGGAGACCAACCAGACGGTGAGACCGTTTTCGAGCTTTGCAGCTTTGACGGAGGGCGCGTTCAGCGGTTTCTCCGGTCCGTAAGGAGGCAGGTCTTTGGGCAAAGGAGTTTTTTGCGCCAGAGTTTTCGGAGTCAGCGCCGCCCACATAAGAAATAGCGCGCAGAAAAAAGTTGGGATTTTCATTGTTCGACTCCTTTGGAGTTCTGGTCCCGCGCGGCAGGCGTGCGCTTGATGATTGTGCGATTCGTACGTACGAGATATTTGGCGGCGAAAGCACGCACCTGCGCGGGCGTCACCTCGGCCAGTTCGTCCGGTATTTGATAGACCGAATCGAAATTGCCATCGAACAGTACGGCGTGAGAAAGCGCCGAAGCGCGGGAGATCGGTATTTCGAGATTGCCGTACCAGTCGGATTTCATCTTGGCGACGATGCGGTCGAGGTCCTGCTGGGTAGGGCCTTTTTGTATCAGTTCTTGTACCGCGGCGTCGTAGGCCGCGATCACCTGATCTTCTTGGATGTTGGGCGGATAGACGATGAATGATGTCATAAGCGTCGGCCCGTTGTATTCGTAAGGCGTGCCGAGCGGCCAGTTCACGCCGCCATCCACGGAGAGCGCGACCTGTTTGTCTTTCACGAGGGCCTGATAGAGGCGCGAAGCCTGGCCGTTGTGCAACAGATCGCCAGCGACGGCGCCCGCGAGTGCATCGGGCGAATGGCGCGAAGGCATGCGATAGCCGATGGCGAGGGCCGGGACTTTCGCGAGTTTGTCGGTTTCTGCAGCGCGGCGCTCGGCCTTCTGGGGAGGCTCATCCACGTTGGCGCGCGGCGGCATGGGACGCGCCGCGATGCCGCCAAAATATTTTTCGACTTTGGTATAAACGTCCTCAGGGTTCACGTCACCGACAACGGCAAGCACGGCGTTGTTGGGCGAATAGAATTGCTCGTAGAACTTCTGCACATCTTCGATTTTGGCCGCGTCGAGATCTTTAAATTCGCCGTAAAAATTGTGTGCGTTCGGATAGGTGTCGAACGCCTTGCCGGGGAGGTCGATGGCGAAGAAGAGTCCGTAGGGCCGGTTCAACACGTTCACGCGAACTTCTTCTTCGACCACGTTGCGCTGGTTTTCCAGGTTTTTGGCAGAGAAGTCGAGAGTCTTCATGCGGTCGGCTTCGATCCACAGGACGGGATCGAGGGCCGAGATCGGAGCGTTCTCGACGTATTCGGTGAAATCGTAACGCGTGTCGCCGTTGTTCGATCCGCCTCCACCTTCGATCACGCGCTCAAGCACTCCTTTGGGAGCGACGGGAGTGCCTTCGAACATGAGATGTTCAAAGAGGTGAGCGAATCCGGTGCGTCCCTCGGGCTCAAGACGGAAGCCAATGCCATAGCTGACGCAGATTCCGAAGGTCGGCGCGGAATGGTCTTCCGAGACCACAACCCTCAGACCGTTGGACAACTTCTTCATGCTGGTGGGGGCTTTCCATTGCTGTGCCATCGAGTGCTGGACAGTCAGCGGCATGACGATGCAGACACACATGGTGAGAATCAAGAACTGGAGGCAAGTGGGCGTTTTCACGAAGGCCCTTTTGAATGTTTTGGTCATGAACGTCTCTCTATCATGAACATCGGAGATCGAGAATCGAACGCCGGGGAAACCGCTTCAAGATTCCACCGGAGGAAAACGGAAGCGGCGAAAGGGAACCGGCAAATGATTTCAAACCTGCCTGCCCGGGTCAAGATAATGCTTTGTGGCATCGCAAGGCGAATCGGACACTGGTGGGCCGAGATCGCAGTTGCAATTCGAGGCAATTCTTAGTCGGCCGCCGACCCGTGCCCACACCTGATCGATTGGCGCGTCGACAAAGATCGATTCGTCGATCATTACATTAAGGAGGATTCGGAATCTGGAGAGCAAACTCCACCGGATGTTGCTGGGCAGCGCAAGCAGACGCCAGGAGGACAGGCGCGGTTAGCAGGCCCATGGAGCGATCTCTCATCGTGCCACCCATTTCGCCTTGTGTTTGACAGTTGCAGTCCTTTTTTTCTCCTTGCCACTCGCCCTTCGGAGGTTTCGCCTACACCTTGAGCATCGCCTGTACGTACGCAGGCTTAAGCGGAAGTCGCCGAAGGATCTTTCCGGTGGCGTCGTGGAGCGCGGCTGCGATGGCAGGCGCAGCCAGGGCATTCGCCGCCTCCGAGCCCCCACCGTATGTTTCGACTTTCGGATTGTTCAGCAATACGACTTTGATTTCAGGTATGTCGGACATCGTTGGGATGGGGTAGGAGATCCAATCATCCTGCGTGATTCCGCTCTCATCGAATAACACTTCTTCGAACAGTGCATGGCTGATGCCCATGACCGCACCGCCTTCGATATTCCGCTTCAATTGCACCGGGTTGATGACGATGCCGGGATCGACCGCGATCGTGTACTTCTCCGCAACGATCTTGCCAGTGTCAGGAGTAACCGCGATCTGGCAAACACAGGCCCAATAGCTTAAGTTGCGGAACATTAAGGCAACTCCACGGCCACGTACAAGCGTTGCCCCGGTGGACAAGGCATCCGGACGCGGTGAGGGACGCGTCTCCCAACCAGACGCGTCACGCACCGTTTTTAGCACGCTGATCGCGCGGTCTTCGGTTGCATGGTCCAGGCGGAACTGAAGAGCATCCCTGCCAGCGAGGGCCGCAGCCTCACTGATCGCGAGTTCGCGGGGAAAGAACTGCTGGAATTGCGTCGGCGTCCGCATGCTATGGTCGCGCAGGCCGACGGCGATCGGAGAGGCTTTCTGCCCGACTTGGTACGTCCCATGGCCCCGTTCAACCACATTGGGAACAGCAGCGTACACCCACGGATCGGAAATGTTGTTCGCCGTACTTGTGATGAAATCATTGTGAACATCCGGGGCGGGCATCGTGGGCAATCCCGCGAGGACTGCGCCGATCGGCCGATCGTCTTGCATGGCGGGCATGTAGTGGTCGATCTGATACGCCGAGATCTTGCCTTTTTCGTCGAGGGCAATCTGAACGTCGGAGAACCCCGCCGCCCCTTGCGTGGACCACTGCATATCGTCCGCGCGCATCCACTGAACGCGCACGGGTTTCCCGAGGGCTTTCGACAAGAGCACTGCCTCATCTTCTGCGCCCGCGTTCCCGCCGTTGGACCTTCCATAATGGCCAGGGCCCGGGTACGCATGCACGACCACATGATCCGGCGTGGTGCCGAGCATCATTGCAATTTCGCCGCGCAGTTCCTGTGGATTCTGGTTGTGCGTATAGATGTGCACCGTGCCGTCTGGCTTGACGTCGGCAACGGCCATGGTAGGGCCAATGGGTCCGTGCTTCATGTAAGCCACTTGATAGGTCGCAGAATGCTTCTTGTGCGCCGAAGTGAGCATCGGCTCTACGTTGCCTTTGTTCGCACGTCCGGTCCCAACTGGCGCCGATTTCCAATCCGCCTCTTCTCGAAGGTGCGTGTAGAGTTTTTCATTGCCAGGCAAGCCCTTCCAATCGGTCCATTTTGTGACGCCGGCAACCTGCTCCGCTGCCTGGATCGCTTCCCATTCGGTCGGGGCAACGACTCCGACGAGATTGCCCTTCACAATAACCTGCGAATTCGGAAACTTCGTCTTGTCTACTTGGCCAGCGGACACCAAGGTCGAGCCCAGCGTCTTCGGGTGCACCACACGTGCGTGCAACATTCCAGGCAGCCGTACATCGGTCGCCCATGTTTCTTTGGCCGTCACCTTCGAGGCGATGACGGAGTTCTTGAACGAACGGCCAATAACCTTATAGTCGTTCACTGGCTTCAGTGGCGGATTGCCATCGATGGTTAATCCCATGATGCTCGTGAGGACGCCCTTCACCGGTATGGTCAGCTTCAATTGTTGGTTCTTGACCAGATCGCCGTAGGAAACGCTCTTGCCCCCACCCGAGACAATGCCATCCTCGACGGACAGTTTGCCCTTCGGTACACCAAGTTTCTCCGATGCCAGATCGAGTAGGGCCTGATAGGTATAGGCGGCCGCCTTGCGAATGTTCGGCATTCCCCGCCCAAGGAAATTGAATGCTCCGCTGCCGTCGGGCGTGCTGTCGGTACTTCCTTGCACAACCGTAGTAATCGCTTCGAATGGCACGCTCAATTCATCGGCGACAATCTGTCGATAGGCGGTAAAAGTCGTGCCTTGTCCGAAGTCGTTCTTTCCGGTACGAATCAGGATTGTATTGTCGGGATGAACTTCGATCCAGGAACTGAGAAGGGTCGGATCGAGAGAATTTTTCATTACAGCGGACTTCGCGGTATCTCCCTTCAAGAGTTCGGGGCCCACAAGGCTGAAGCCGACGACAAGAGCGCCGCCGGTTTTCACGAATTGGCGGCGGGACAAAGTCGGCCCGAAAGCGTTAGAGTTTTTTTCGCTCATGGTTGCCATTGCTTACCTCCCCTTCGCCATGATCGTGGCGGCATGTTGTACGGCTTCGATGATCGCGAGATAGGTCCCGCAGCGGCACAGATTGGGCGATACTCCAGATGTGGTGAAGGCCTCTTTGATTTGCGCCAGAGTCGGATTGGGATTGCTTTCGAGGAGTTCGGTCGCCTTGATCATCATTCCGTTCTGGCAAAACCCGCACTGTGGCGTTTGCTGGTCGATCCAGGCCTGCTGTACCGGATGAAGTGTCCTTTTGGCTTCCTCCGACGAGAGGCCCTTTTGCTTTGCCCACCTCCCTGGCAGACCTTCGAGCGTCGTGATCTCTTGGCCCGCGGCGCTGGCGACCGGCGTAACGCAGGAACGCACTTCCTTTCCATCGACCAGAACAGCGCAGGCTCCGCACTGAGCCAGCCCGCAGCCGAACTGAGGCCCGACCAACTGGAGATCGTTCCGCAGCACATAGAGCAATGGTGTATCGTCAGACGCCTTCACTTCGCGTCGGACCCCATTCACATTGAGCGTGATCATAAAGGACCCCCTTCAAAGGCGCATTCAGCACCTGAACGACTGTCTTGTGTGAAACCTATGTCTCGCGGCTCACCCCCGCCGAACAAGGCCTGCGTTGCATTCGAGCAAACGCCTTCATTCGTCTATACGCTCGATCTCGCGTGCCTGCAAGTCTGTGGACGTCGGACTTTGAATTCTCCACGGACGAACTCGCAACCTTCACGGCTCAGGTTGTTTGACTTGCATCTTTCTCCTTCGTGATTCATTTCTTCCCAAGACTTCATCGGCAACGCAGATCGTGTCTACCATGCAGCGCGAGTTAACGTTGCGCGCGAGCACCTTGGCGGGAGCATCAAGAGCGAGATCACAATTGCTTCGAAGAACCTCATGGTGTGTCCCTTTTGGCTCCCAGCGAAAGAAAAGCACTCAGCGGCCAGTCATGTTAGGTGTAGCTTCGGGAAGACGGGCTCCCTAGAGCTTCAGCTTGGAAGAAGTTTCGCCAATCTGCTTGAGGGCGGCGTGTCTCGCGAAGTATCTATCGCGTAGTCCGGCAGTGACAATCTAGGAATTGATGGGCAATGCGACGCGGGAAGCGAAGCCAGTAGTGGCCGGCGCGTCTGCAGAAATCTTCTCCGCAGCGCCGGGAGAGGACGAGTTGCATCCCAGAGCTATTACGATTGCCAGACCACTCGCGGTCGAGGCGAATAACCGCGCCACCGAGCAATTCCTGAGTTCATGGCGTTTCTTTCTTGCGGCGAGCGGCGACACACGCTGAGCACAACTCGATCCTCGCTAGCGCCGCCGCAGCACAGGGACGAAATTCGCCCTATCACGGCGGATTTACCGCTCCGCGCCTTCAGTTCATGTCGGCGGGGCAGGTTGCCGCGAGCCACGTGCCGGTATAGTCCACAGAGTACCTCATCGGCTGGCCGTTGAAATTCACAGTGACGTTCATCGATCCTTTGCTGTGCTCTGAATCTAGAGCGTGGATCTTCCCGTGCATTTGCATGCTCGCGCTTCCTTCACTATTGCCCAGACTGCATGTTCCTTGCACTTCCATGTCGGTGCCCGTGGAACCTACCGCGGTCCATGTGCACCCTTTGTTGTCGGACCCATTACTCCAAGGATTCCCCATTAAATCCTTGGGCTTTACGCACGATTTGTAGCTCATGGGCACGGCATTCTGTATCATCGGCTCGAATTGAGGCGGAACGTTCTCCGAAGACGTGACCTTTTGGGTCATTTGCCACAGACCTGTTTTCACCATCAGCGGCTTCAGGTTGCCCGTCGCCGCAAACACCAGAGAAGCACACAAACAAATCACAGCCACTGCAATTGCCTTTCTCATTTAATTTTCCTCCTTAAATTTGATGGAACGAAAATCTAATCCCAAATGAAGTTCAAATGGTTTTGGCAATCGCAACCGCCAGATCCATCACTTGTTTGTCTCTTTCCGTGCTGATGGACACAGCGTAGCGAACGTTGCCTTTCAGCACGTGAATCGCATGCCCGACTATGGAGGCTTCGTCGCCCACCGATACCTTTGAGATATGGGAAGACAAGGAAGACCAGGTGGACAGTTTTTCAAACGTCTGTTTCGCTTCAGAGGGCGACCTATCCACGTATACGAGGAAGTCCACTCGCATATTTGCTCGCGTCGAACGGTACTCGCAGCTCGAGCCCCACGACTGTCCCTTATAGGCCGGAGACGCTTTGGTCTGCGTTGGCGCGCCGAAGGGCTGCCCGAGCACCTTCTGGATCTGCGCGGGAGTGAGCATCGAGCACCCAGTCGCCTGTGGTGCAGCGTAGGCGTTTCGCGATCCGCCCACGCCCGCAACGAGAAATGCTGTGACAATCAGCAAAAGCTTGAATTTCGAATTCATTTTTACCCTCCCTTTCGAGTTTTGTCCGTCACTTCGCGGTACTCAGGAAGCGTTACAGCTTCGCGAGAATGTCTTTCGCGAGCGTTTTTTCTTTCGCCTTGACCTGATCGAGCGGAACGCCGCTTACGGTCACTTCGAACCTAACGTTTCCCCTCTCTATAACGAGCGTAGTGAGGCGGCTGGGACCGAAATATGTCGCGTTGTCGCCAACACCAGTGACGGATTCCCCAGCGGCGATTGCGGGTTCGAGCATGGACCAGCTGTTTGCGTCGAGGAGCTTGACCTCGACTCCCTTCTTGCTGTTGAGGACGCCAGCAAGGCCGGTGAACGGCCAATGGCAGACTGTTTTGTCCGCCGGGTCAAGATGGCCCGGTGTTGCAGGAATGTCCAAGACGGAAGTCACTTGGGCAGGGGTTAGCAGCGAACAGGCATCGGTTGGCGGCGCCGCGCAACTGTTCTTGGCGCTGCTCAGCACCAAGATGGCGAGCCCGAGAACGCCGATCGCGAACTTAGATTTCGAATTCATTGGAATCCCTCCTCTTAGTCGTTGTTCCGGACGTACCACCGGTGCCAACCGTTCTCCAGCTTGCCAACCAAGTCAGCGCGACGTTCGAAGGAATAATTCCGCCCGCGGCTCCTGCGCCAGCAGCGCGCAGCCGTCGGTTGGCGATGCTGCGAATTGTTTTGTGAAGCCGCCGAAGACCATTCCGGCAAGCTCCGAAAACGATCAGGCCCCCGATTCCTTTTTCATTGGTTTCTCCTTCGCAAAATCTCCGTTGCGTTCGACGGCCTCTTCCTGCTTCTCATTCCTCGGATCAACCTGAATGTAATAACTGAACGTGCTCCGGAACGCGGGCAGAATGACCCAAGTCCCAACTGGAATCAAAGGAAGTAATTCTGAACTGTTGCTGACCGCGCAAAGGCCCTCAGCTGAGCAACATAGGGGCAGAGCTGACTCGGGATGCGTGGCATGTTCTGATTTTGGCCGCCCGGCCACGTCGGTGGGATATGTGGCTCGAAGACTCTTCCGGACGGTTTTTTTCGATTTGGTCTGTTCGAAGCGGGTCTTGCGCGGCACATACTAACCCGCAAAGGTGGGCGCTCGTTCCCGCGGGAGGCGAGTCCTCCAACGCGCAACCCGGAGGACGGGTTCAGGGGCGGACGTGCGATCTCTACTTGCCCTGCAGCAGCGCGGTCCAGTTCTGAATCACGTTCAGCGGCAGCTTGCCCGCATCACCCGTCGTGATCTGCAGAAAGCGCTGGCCGTCGCCGGTTACCGCGTATTGCTGCCCAGCGGTATTGGGGGACAGATTATCGACATTGAACAGAGTGCGTACCTCCCCGACTTCGAAACTCGATCCGTGGCCGTCGACATCCGCCGCAAACACTCCTGGACTTCCCATCGTCAGGAAGTAAATCTCCTTGCCATCCCGCCGCCACCGGGGCAGAACGCCGGCGCCATTCGATACCTGCCATTTCGCTCCAGTCCAGGGGAATGGCGCGACGTAGATTTCTGGCTGGCCCGACTCGTCCGATCCGTAAGCCACCCAGCGGCCGTCGGGCGAGAATTGTGCGTATCGCTGATTTCCCGGAGCGGCAATATAGGCGAAGGGCTTGCGATCTCCAAATAGAGGAAGGACCCATATGTCGGTTCCATTCTGGGATGATGCCGTCCCGCTCACGAAGAGAATGTAACGGCCATCGGGAGACCAATCACATAAGCTTTCCTGCAATCCCATGATCTGACTGAGATCCAGCAGTTTGTGCTCTTCGCCGGAACCGTCTGCTGCTTTCGCCAGAATGGCCTGGTTGGCCAGCGCTCCATAGGATCCCTTCATGTATGCGATCTGTTTTCCATCCCTCGACCAGATAGGACTGACATAAACGCTGTTGCCGAATGTAAAACGAGTTCTGGTGTTGTGTTCCGTGTCATAAATCCAAATGACGTAGTCCGATGCACCGATCGCAATCGCAGCTTTTTTCCCATCCGGCGAGAGTTCGACCTGGTAATAGTCATCTGGCGCTCCCAATTTTCCGAGGTCCTTGCCGTGGAGATCGAACCAGGTCAGTTGCATTCCGCCACCCGCAACTCCGGGCTGATAAATCATGGTTCCGTTTTCTGATGCACTGAAGGTTCCGCGCCATACCGAGGCATCCACTTGCACATCGTCGTTAAGAACCGTGGTCTGCCCTTTCAATTCACCGGACGAAGGATCGAACGGCTGCGCCATCAACACGTTTTGTCGCACGAAAATCAGATAGCCGGACGCATAGATCGCATTCGACGGAGTCAGCATCAGCAACTTATTCTGCTTGCCATCGAGTGAGGCCCAAAACACAGCGGTTTCGCCGGTCGTCGGCGCGGCGTGATTGGCGGCGAGATAAAGGAAGTGCTGCCCATCTGGCAGGGCCGTCGGCCAGCGGTGCGTTGTGTATTTGTCGGTCAGTTTCGTGACCGCCGTCGGAGTTCCGCCAGAGGCTGGCACCTCGTAGATCGGTGCGCTGAACTGGGGAGAAAACAGAATCATTCCGTTGGAGCTCCAGCTTCCGCCGCGTCCAATCGGAGCGTCACACAGAATTGCAGCCGGACCGCCGCCAACGTCCATCCGTTTCAGCTTGCCATCGGCAAAAAACGCAATCGAGCGGCTGTCAGGAGACCAGAAGGGAAAAGTCGCGTTGTCGGTACCCGAAATCGGCTGCGGAGTCAGACTATCCATCGCACGCAAAAACAGCACTTGCTTGCCCTGTGCGTGAGCGGAGAAAACGATGCGCGTGCCGTCGGGAGAGATTACTGGCGGACCACCGTTGTCGCCGACGAAATTGAACTCCAGCTTGCCCGAGGATGCAATTTGCGTGCGCACGATCGGTTTCGCCTCGTGCCCAGCCAAGTGGACGACTGCCAATGCGATCGCCGCAATCAGAGCTACGGTGGCGACGGCCCATGGCAGCAGTACACGATGGTAGGTAATGCCGCTGGCAGGTGGCCGCCCGACTGCGTCGGAGGCCGTCCTTTCCCCAATCCACTTCAATTCGCTGGCCACATCGCCCGAATTCTGCCAGCGCGCATCGGGATCTTTCGCCAGACATTTCTTTACCAGGCGCTCCAGCAAGGGCGGCGTGAATGGCTGCACGGTTCGAATCGGCTCTGGCTCTTTCTCCAGAATGGCAGCCGCGACCGATACCAGCGTTTTGCCCTCAAACGCCCGTTTTCCGCTGATCATTTCGTACAACACACTGCCCAAGCTGAAAATGTCGCTGCGCGCGTCTGCCTCTTTGCCCTCAATCTGCTCTGGCGACATGTACTGGAATGTGCCCATGATGGTGCCCTGCTGCGTGAGCGGAGTGGCATGAGAACTGGTCAAAGTCGCTGTCAGCTCGACGGAGACAGGCTTTGCGGATGACGTTCCTTTAGCCAGTCCGAAGTCCATCAACTTGGCCCCGGCTTTCGTAAGCATCACGTTGCCGGGCTTGAGATCGCGATGCACCACACCACGGCGGTGCGCCGCCTCTAGTCCTTCCGCAATCTCCGCGCCGCACCGCAGGGCTTGATCGAGGGGCATGGGGCCACGCCTGAGACGATCCGCCAAGGTCTCGCCTTCGAGCAACTCCATGACGAGGTAGCGCACGCCATGTTGCTCCCCAACATCGTGCAGCTGGCAGATGTTGGGATGATTCAGAGAGGAAATGGTTCGAGCCTCGCGCTCGAATCGCTCGGCGAATTCCGCCTTCTCAGAAAGATGGGCCGGGAGAATTTTTACCGCGACGCTGCGGTCGAGTCGCGTGTCACGAGCTCGGTATACCTCGCCCATTCCGCCCGCACCGAGTGGTGATTGAATTTCGTAGGGCCCAAGTTTTGCGCCAGAGGACAGCGGCATGTGTGCTGGCAATTATAGCCCGACCTGGAGACGCGGTTTAGGCCTCCTTTGGCGGTATCACCATCCTCTCGGTTTTCCGAAAACCGATGGTTTCTGCCCCGATTCGGAGGCAAATGGGTGTAAATGGGTAAGAATGGACATTGCTCGTCTTTGGGCAACAACCCGGCAAGAATGGGTATAAATGGATATCCGTACTCACGAGATCAGGAACATCAGTTGCCAGGACTCTATCCGGGGCCAACTGAAGGGGGACCCTAGGTGGACTAGCGTCGGCGAGGGAATCCCTTTGCCGAGGCCTCGGATCCAGGTGGTTCGTGGAACCGTTGAACAGCAATGCGCTTATAACATACTTCCAGCACCTTCAGGTATTCTGTTCCGCCCGGTGCTTTGAGAACTACGCTGTCGCCCGCTGCCGACTTCATTAGCGCGCGCCCTAGGGGTGATACCCAACTAATGTGGTTGCGTTTAAGATCGACCTCGTCGGTGCCCACGATGCTCACGACTCGCTCCTGGCCCGCGGCATTGGCATAGCGCACGGTCGCTCCGAAGAACGCCCTCCTCGCCGCCTGCCCCGCTCTCGGAGCTTCCGGATCCACCACTTCCGCGGCTTCAATTCGCTTTGTAAGAAAGCGGATCCGCCCATCGATCTGCCGCAACCGCCGCTTGCCGTACCGGTAGTCAGCGTTATCACTGCGATCGCCATTGCTGGCAGCCCACGCCACCACCTCCGCCACCGCCGGGCGTTCCCTGGTGAGCAGAAACCGGTGCTCATCCTTGAGGCGCTCGAGCCCGCTCCGCGTGATGTAGTTCTTGCCGTGCACCGCGGGCGCATCCTCTTGTCGTGTCCTCACAAACCCTTTCGTCATTTCATAGTCCTTCCAGAGAACCAGCAGATGCCCCAATGACCGCGGATGAATGCTGGTAGAAAACACCGTAGGTCACCCCATTCACGGGAGTTCATCTCCGGCTATAACTGATTTTTACACGGTCTTCCAGTGGAGGAATCATGATCCGTGCACAGCGGGGACCTAGAGATACATGGGGCAGACTGGGTTCCGGGCCTGAAATGATTACAATAAGAGCACCATTTCGCTCTGTTTGATGGTTCTCGCTGTACCAACCAAGACTCGCTCCGGCACGGTACCGCGAGCCGCTCCTCCAAAATGATCTCTTTTTCGAACATTAATAAGCAGTATGGCAAGCAGTTGCTCTTCGTGGATGCTTCGTTTCAGTTGAATCCCGGAGAAAAAGTCGGGCTGGTCGGTCCCAATGGGGCGGGCAAGACAACGCTATTCCGGATGGTGGTCGGCGAGGAAACTCCCGACGAGGGCTCGGTCTCTGTCCCCAAGAAGTTGACGATCGGCTACTTTCGCCAGGATGTCGAGGAAATGCAGGGCCGTTCGGTCTTGGATGAAGCAATCGCAGGTAGTGGACGCGTCGGCGATCTACACCACGAACTCGAAGCCCTACAGCGGGAAATGTCCGACCCCGATAAGGCCGATGACATGGACCGCATCCTTGATCGCTTCGGTCACGTTCAGGAGGAGTACGAGCATTTAGGCGGTTACGCGCTCGAATCGCAAGCCCGTGAAGTGCTTCATGGTCTGGGATTCAAAGACGATCAGATCGACGGCGACGTGGGGGCTCTCTCGGGCGGCTGGAAGATGCGGGTTGCGCTGGCACGGGTGCTGCTCGGAATGCCGGATGTGCTGCTGATGGACGAACCGACGAACCACCTCGACATCGAATCCATCATCTGGCTCGAACAGTTCCTCAAGTCATTTCCTGGCGCGTTGCTCATGACTTCGCACGACCGGGAGTTCATGAATCGTCTAGTCTCGAAGATTGCAGAGATTGATGGGGGAGAAATCGTTACCTACTCGGGTGACTACGACTTCTACGAGCGCGAAAGGGCGATTCGAGAGAGCAATCAGCAGGCAGCGTTCGCCCGGCAGCAGTCCATGCTTGCCAAAGAGCAGCGCTTCATCGATCGTTTCAGGACACACGCGGCCAAAGCGGCCCAGGTGCAGAGCCGGATCAAGGCCCTGGACAAGATCGAGAA
>Ga0070735_10002373_pt1 | contig 17118 bp, 17 predicted proteins | sample Coa_R1_FD_66443 | JGI IMG/M metagenome (GOLD analysis project Ga0070735, IMG submission 66443) | Surface soil microbial communities from Centralia Pennsylvania, which are recovering from an underground coalmine fire - Coalmine... | ecosystem: Environmental > Terrestrial > Soil > Unclassified ... | reverse complement strand
ACATCGCCCTTCAGGATGATGTTCAGTTCCTTCGTACCCGCGGTCTTGATCTGCTCAGCCAGTCCTTCGAGAGACACGCGAGAACTCTTGGCCAGCGTGGCTTCGCGAGCCTTCTGCTCACGATATTCAGAAATGCCTCGCGCCTTATCGCGATCAGCGACCACGACGAATTGATCACCGGCCTGGGGCAGGTTTTCCAAACCAAGAATTTCGACTGGTGTTGAAGGCGGAGCGAACTCGAGAGCGGCGCCGCGATCGTCGAACATGGCGCGCACTTTGCCAAAAACATTGCCAACAACAAAATTGTCGCCGGCATTGAGCGTGCCGTTCTGGACAAGCACCGTGGCAACAGGTCCGCGCCCGCGATCGAGTTTCGCTTCGAGCACCACGCCGGTTGCCGCCCGTTCGGGAGTGGCTTTCAGTTCGGCCAGATCCGCCACGAGGCAGATCATTTCCATCAAAAGGTTCAGATTGGTTTTCTTCTTGGCCGAAACATCGACGAAGACGGTCTTGCCGCCCCATTCTTCGGGAACGAGTCCACGATCCCCGAGTTGCTTCTTCACACGGTCGGGCAGCGCGTCAGGCTTGTCGATCTTGTTGACGGCGACGATGATCGGAACTTCGGCCGCATGAGCATGATCGATGGCCTCAAGCGTCTGGGGCATTACGCCATCATCGGCAGCTACGACGAGTACAACAATATCGGTAGCCTTGGCACCGCGCGACCGCATGCGCGTGAAGGCTTCGTGGCCTGGAGTATCGAGGAAGACAATTTCGCGGCCATAAGCAGGCGAGTCTCTGTCAGTGATCCGAACTTTGTAGGCGCCGATGTGCTGCGTGATACCTCCGGCTTCGCCTTCGGCCACGTTGGTGGCGCGAATCGAATCGAGCAGCGTGGTCTTGCCGTGATCGACATGGCCCATGATCGTGACGACGGGCGGACGCGGCACTGCCTCAGTCGCCGATTCTTCTCCACTGGCCGCGGCGGCGTCGATATCTTTCGCCGCTTGTTCTTCGAAGGTGATGACGTTCGTATCGGCGCCGAAGAAACGCGCCATTTCGCTGGCGAGCTCGGCATCAAGAGTCTGATTGATCGTCGCGAACACACCGCGCGCAAGAAGACGGGAAATCAAGTCTTTCGCGCGAATGTCCAGCTTCTCCGCGAGATCTTTTACGCTGATGCCTTCCGTGATCGTGATGTTACGCGTGATCGGCAGAGGCTCGTTCGACACCACCATGCGTGGCGGTGGAACGTAGCCCTTCATCGGTCCTTCTTTCACTCCGCGTGGAACATACCGCTGACCAGGCCTGCGCGCGGGTGCTCCCGGACGACTGCCCGGGCGAACCGGTCCCGGCGGCGGAAGGCCGGGCCCGACACCGATCGGGCGCGCGCCCGCAGGAGTCGAGCGCGTGGGATGCATCGGTCGGCGTTCGCCCGGACGGAGCGGCGGACGCGGCGCACCGGGTGCGCCTGGCCCTTGCGGACGCGGACGCTGGAAAATTGGCTGGCCAGGAACAGGGCGGCCGGGTGCAGGACGCATTCCCATGGGCGATCCTGAGACTGGAGCCGCAGGCCGGGGTGGCGGAGCTTTATAAACAGGACGCGGTCCAGTCTGCGGAACAATCATGCGCGGCGCAGGAGGCTGCGGAGCGGCCGGAACTGGAGGTGCTGCGGGCCTCGGAGAAGCAACGGGAGCGGCAGGCTGAGCCGATGCTGCAATTGGCGGGGTCGCAGGAACAGATGGAGCCGAAGGCGTGACGACGGCAGGAGTTGGCGGCGCAACCGGGCGCGGTGAAGCTACTACTGGCGGTGCAACCGGAGCCGGCGGTGCCGCTGGCTTTTCTGCGGCAGGCGGCGGAACAACAGTTCGAACTGGCGGCGCGGGAGCAATCGGCGCGGCGGCCGGGGTCGGCGGAACGACCGGCGGCGCAACGGGCTTTGGAGCTGCCGGAGGAGCTACCGCGGGCTTTGCAACAATCGGAGGAGTTACAGGCTTCGGCGGGGCGACCGCAGCTTCCTTCTTCTGCGTGATCGCTCTCAGCACATCGCCAGGCCGGGAGATGTGAGACAGGTCAATCTTGGTTTTGATTTCTTCTTCGCCGCGCAGCGGGCGCGCGGTGCGCGCAGACGATCCCTGCGATTCAGCGGAGCCGCGGATATAGGCTCGCACTTTTTCTGCTTCATGCTCCTCCAGCGAACTGGAATGCGTCTTCTTTTCCGTCACCCCGACATGCGGAAGTGCGTCAAGGATGGCCTTGCTCTTGACTTCCAGCTCTCTGGCGAGATCGTTGATTCGAACCTTACTCATCCGGCCTTTCTTTTCCCCGCGTTAGGTCTTCATCGCAGCCCTCACGGAGTCAGCTTGTTGTTGCACCCGCATACGATCGAAAGTATGTGCGCGTGCCATGACTATTCGGTTGTTTCTGGAGCAGAGGTCGTCTTCTGCTCCGAATCTTCTTCGTTCGCTTTTTCGGATCCCGCTGCTTCAGCGGCGGCCGTCTCTTCAGCCGCCTGCTCGACTGGCTCAGCCTGTTCCGTCGCGGATGCGCCTTCGCCGGCCGCCGCCTCGGCGTTTTCCGCGCCTTCTGCGGCGGCGTCCAGGCTCGCAAAGTAATTATTCACTGCGAGGCTGATTTTTTCCACCGTCTTGGGACCGATGCCCTCGATGGCTTCGAGCTGTTCGGGAGTCATGTCGGCCAGGGCTTCCACAGTCGTTACTCCAGCCGCGCTCAGTTTCTCCACCAGGCCTTCACCGAGTCCAGGAACATTCTCGAGCGGAGTCGTCGTCTGCGGAGCCATGGCAGCCATCTGCTGCTCGACTTCCTGACGCTTCTCTTCCTCGCTCTTGATGTCGATCTTCCATCCCAGCAGCTTGGCGGCAAGCCTTACGTTCTGGCCTTTCTTGCCGATCGCAAGCGAGAGCTGGCTGTCGTCGACCACGACCTCCAGATGCTTCTCAGCGCTGTCGACCACGGTGACGCGGCTGACCTTCGCCGGCTGCAACGCTTTTTCAGCGAACGTTACAGCGTCTTCATGGAATTCGATGATGTCGATCTTTTCGCCCCGGAGTTCGCGGATGATCGACTGCACTCGCATGCCTTTCATTCCAACGCAGGCGCCGACGGCGTCGACATCTTTGTCTTTCGACATGACGGCGATCTTGGTGCGCTCACCGGCTTCGCGGGCGATCGCGCGGATCACGACCGTGCCGTCGTAAATTTCCGGAACTTCGGTCTGAAACAGGTGCTGTACGAGTTCCGGCGCCGCGCGGGATACAACAACTCCCGGCCCCTTTGCGGCCCGTTCCACGCGCGCAATTACGACACGCGCACGCTCACCGACGGCGAACGATTCCAGCCGCGACTGCTCTTTACGCGGCATGCGCGCTTCGGCCTTGCCGATATCGAAGATCACATCCGGACCTTCGACGCGCTTTACGGTGGCGTTGACGATCTCCCCAACCCGGCCGATGTACTCGTTGTAAACTGTGTCGCGCTCGGCCTCGCGCACTTTCTGAAAAATCACCTGCTTCGCGAGCTGAGCGGCAATTCGGCCAAGGATTCCTTCGGTGGGCTTCGGAATCTGCAGCTCTCCACCAACCTCGAGCGATGGATCCACCTTGCGCGCGTCTTCGACTGCGATCTGCAGGTTGGGATCTTCCACCTGCTCCGGAGTCTCCACGACTGTTTTGACCGCGAAGGCGCTTATTTTGCCGGTGTCCTTGTCGAGCTTGGCGCGGAGATTTTCCTGTGATTTGTAGTATTTGCGCGTGGCCATAACAATGGCGTCTTCCACCGCACTAACTACAATCTGCGGATCGATCCCTTTTTCCCGGCTCAGTGCGTCGATCGTGTTGTAGAGCTCGCTAGCCATAAGAAAACAATTGGTAATTGTGTAATTGAGCAATTGAAACCACAGTGGCTGATTTCAATTACTCAATTACCAAATTCTCCAATCATTCAACCCCTAGATTTCTGGCACTAAGTTCGCCTTTTCCACGTTGGCGAATTCGATTTCGACCTTCTTGCCAGCCGCGTCGCCCATTTTCTTGCGTGACTTGTGGCTGGCCACGCTTAGGTCCAGCGTCAACCGGCCATCCTGAAAACTCTCCAGACGTCCCTCAAAGTGCCGATTGTTGTCCACCGGTTGCCGCGTCATCAGTTTCATACGGCTTCCGGTGAACCGTGTGAAATCGGCGGCTTTCACCAACTTCCGATCCAGCCCCGGTGAAGAAACTTCCAGCGTGTACGAACCAGGCACCAGATCCTCTACATCGAGAATCGTGCCAAATTCACGGCTGAAGTTTGCGCAATCTTCGTGCGTGACCCCAGCCAACGGATCATTTCCTGCTGCCGCCTTGTCCAGGAAAACGCGCAACATACGGGCCTTGCCCCCGCCGAGGAACTCGACTTCCACAATTTCGAGTCCGCTCGAGGCAGCTACGCGGTCCGCAATCTGCCGCACACGTTCAACGTCAAGCGCCATGAATCCAATAACTTACTGGCGGATGGCTGCAACACCGCGGGGCTCCAACTAAAAAGTGGGCTTGCGCCCACTGGTGTGCTTCGCCAAATGCCGGTACACAGCAGTTCTCAGTTTTCTAATATACGCCCCTGTTACCTAAAAGACAAACGGCCGTTCGAATGGCGTTTTAACCCCGGTCGGACGACTTTTTTACAGCTCATAGAGACTGTCCGGGAGGACCATTCTGAGGTATTTTGTGGAGCGTCCCTATGTTCGTTGTGCGTTGTGCCGCCGGGAGAGTACAACATCCGCTTTGGGGGTTCGCGATAACGTCACCGGCAGGGTTGGTGGTGTCACCGCGCCGCTGGCTCTGAACTGACTTCAGCAACAACGAAGTTATAGTCTTGCCGTAAGTGGCGCGCGAAGTGACCGATGTACGCGGTTCGATTATCTCTCACAGCCAGCCCCAAGTCTTGGCAGCCCAATGGATCCGGCGGCAACTGGGGAATTGCCGCGGCCAGATCTGTGTCAGCAGCTTACCTGATTCCTGGCACCCTTTCAACGGTTTACAGAAGCGGCGACCCATCTCTAGAATTAAGGTTTAACCGAGTCAATCCATGATTCATTTTCCGGTTCCAGAAGCTCTCACTTTCGATGATGTCCTTCTTCTGCCCGCGCGTTCGGATGTAGTCCCGGCCAGCGCGAATACTCAGACCCAACTGACGCGCAAGATCAGTCTGAATATCCCGATCGTGAGTTCAGCGATGGACACGGTCACCGAATCTCACATGGCGATCGCGCTCGCACAACAAGGTGGCATCGGCATCATCCATCGCAACTTGACCATCGATCAGCAGGCCAACGAGGTCGATAAGGTAAAGCGGTCCGAAAGTGGCATGATCGTTGATCCGGTGACGATGCATCCCACCGACAGGGTTTCGGACGCGCTCGAAGTAATGCGGAAATACAAGATTTCGGGCGTGCCGATCACGGAAAATGGGAAACTGGTAGGCATTCTCACCAACCGCGATCTTCGTTTTGAAACAAGGTTCGACATACCTATCGACAATGTGATGACGAAGAAAAATCTCATCACCGTCCCGGTCGGAACCACTCTGGACGAAGCCGAGAAAATCCTGCACCAGCATCGAGTGGAGAAGTTGCTGGTCGTCGATGACAAATACAACCTCAAAGGGTTAATCACGGTTAAGGACATCCAGAAGAAGTTGAAGTACCCGAATGCTGCCAAAGACTCGCACGGACGGCTTCGTGTCGGTGCTGCGATCGGGGCTACAGGAGATTTCCTTGAGCGCGCGCAGGAACTCGCCGAAGCCAACGTCGACGTTCTCGCCATCGATAGCGCGCACGGACATTCCTCGAAGGTGCTCGAAGCTGTAAAGCTGGTCAAGTCGAAACTACCGGATGTCGAACTACTCGCCGGCAACGTCGCCACATTCGACGGCGCATGCGAACTGGCTCGGGCGGGGGCGGATGGGATCAAAGTTGGCATTGGCCCAGGATCAATCTGTACGACGCGCGTTGTTACTGGCGCGGGCGTACCGCAGATCACCGCGATTGCCGAAGCCTATCGCGCTACGAAGGATTCCGGCGTTCCCATCATCGCCGATGGTGGAATCAAATACTCCGGCGACGTGACCAAAGCGCTGGCCGCCGGCGCGAGCGCAGTGATGATCGGATCTCTATTCGCCGGCACGGATGAAAGCCCGGGCGAACTGATCCTTTATCAAGGCCGTTCATTCAAGTCGTATCGCGGAATGGGATCGCTCGGCGCAATGGCGCAAGGATCAAGTGAACGCTACTTCCAAAACACCGACGGCGATTCATCAGCGTCAGTGTCGGCTTCCGATGGCGAATCGAATCGTCTTGCAAAGCTTGTCCCCGAGGGCATTGAGGGCCGGGTGCCCTATCGCGGTTCCGTCGCGATGATCATTTATCAGATGGTCGGCGGGCTGAAATCGGGCATGGGATATTGCGGCTGCTCGACCATCCCCGAGTTGTTGCAGAAAACGCGCTTTGTGCGCATCAGCGGTGCCGGGCTCCGCGAGTCTCACGTGCACGACGTTATGATCACTCGCGAGGCGCCCAATTATGCGATCGAATAGGACGAGGCTTCCTGTAGGGCGGGGCATTTTCCCTGCACCGCAAAAGAGCCTCCGATCTCTGGATCGTTAGGCCTCCGCATGAAGTCCGCAAGGTTAAACAAAGCTTGACGCCCGACAAGCACGAAGTGCTCAAAGCCTGGATCGCTGCGATCCTGTGGCTGATCGTCATCGCAATCGAATCAACCTCCTTGCTCTCTTCCAGCAACACGAGCAGGATCCTCTATCCCATGTTTCATTTGATATTCGGATTGAGCCATCCTGCGTTCGAGGTCTGGAACGGTTACATTCGCAAGGCGGGACACGTTTTCGGGTACGGCTTTCTCTGCATCTTGCTATTCCGCGCATGGAGAAGTACGGTGCGAGAACCCGAAGGCCCGACTTGGACACTTCGGTGGGCAAGCATCGCCGTCTTCGGAACAGCCCTCGTGGCGAGCCTCGATGAATGGCACCAGACGTTTCTGCCTTCCAGAACCGGGCGCTGGCAGGATGTGGTGCTCGATACCAGCGCCGGAATCGCCGCGCAACTGGTTTTGTTTCTCCTCGCCCGCCGTTGATCTACCGCTACATTTCCTCGCTTGACAAAGCGTACCACAACGTTGACATTCTGTAACGCGACCAATGACTAACGAGCCTGTAGTTTTTTGCACGCGTACCATCGAATGACAGACACAACTTACTTTGCGCCTCTCATTTCGGTGACGACTTGCTACTGCGAGTGAAAAGCAACATCACTGCCGCTAATCCCGCGAGACCTGCCGAAAGATAAAACGGAATCGCTGGTCCGAGACGCTTCCACAACTCGCCAGTGATCAAGCTCGCCGCAAGAGCAGCAACGCTCGTGAGAAAGAAATATATCCCTAGTGCACGGCCTCGAATTTCCTGCGCCACAGTCTCCACGACGAGCGCCTTCAGCACCGGTTGCGTAAGCGCGTAGTAGACGCCGTAGACTGCCATGCTGATCCAGATGGCGAGCGTCGAGGGCGCCAGGCCGAAAACGTAATAAACCGCCGCAAAGATCATGTATCCGACGGCCGCGATCCAACGACGCGAATAGCGATCACTAAACCACCCGGCTGGCCACGATCCGAGCGTGTAGGTTACGTTGAAGACCAGGCCGAGCAACGGCGCCAGAACGACGGCGATGCCGACATTCTGCGCGCGCATGACCAGAAACATATCGCTCGAATTTCCGAGAGAGAAAATCGTTACAGCCGCCAGTCCCGTATAGAATTCGCCGGACAACTCATTCCCCGATTTATCGGAAGAGTCCAGCGCCGCTTTCGCCACCAGCTTGGAATTGACTCCGCCGGAGTCAGAGGATCTGCGCCTGGCCTCGCGAACGCCGACGGAAGCCACTAGCACCGCAAACGCTCCGGGTATCGCCGCAGCCCAAAAAACGCTTCGAATGCTGTAGTGTGCCAGAAGCACAAGCGCGGCCAAAGGCCCTGCAATCGCCCCTGCGGAATCGAGCGACTGAATCAACCCGTACGCGGAGCCGAGGCGCTCCTTGCCGACCGATTCCGCCACCATCACATCGCGTGGCGCAGCGCGCAGTCCTTTGGATGCCCGGTCGGCGAAACGAATGAGCAGGATGTGCCACCATGCGCTCACAATCGCCAGCAGTGGCTTCACGGCGTTCGCGACAAAGTAACCGGCGACCACAAGCGGCTTCCTGCGTTCAAGCCGATCGCTGAGATAGCCTGAAAAGAGCTGGCCGAACGATGCGACGCTCTCGGCGATTCCTTCGATCACACCCAACTTCGCAGGCCCCGCGCCGAGCGAAACGAGAAATGCCGGCAGAACCCAGTACGCCATTTCAGTCGCGGTGTCGTTGAAGAACGCAGTAATTCCGAAGGAATAGATATTGCGCGAGGTTGAGGGGTCACTCGCGGGCGTACGTGCAGGCATAGAGAATTTGTATCACGAAGAGTTCAACGGAAGACGAACGAGCAGAAGAAGGAAGATCAGTCACGAGTTGGAACAAAGAATTTCAGCTAAACGGAGTGTATTTCGTCACGACCCACTTGCCGCCTTCTCTTTGCGTGGTAACGCTGAAGTAGTCCTCATAGGTACCAGGCTGGCCGGGACCGTTCTGCCGCTCGCCACGGAAGCACAGGATGATAAAAGGCGACGACTCTTGCCAATCCACAAGCTGCCAGGAGAGCAGCGGGTGTTTTGCTTCATCACTGCAGATAAAGCGCGCATATTTCTTATGATAGTCGTGCTCCCACTGGTTCAAGACCTCATCGCAGTGTCCGTCTCGAATCTGCCGCAGAAATGCAGCGGCGGCGTGCTCGGTCGACCGATCACGCATGGGATTCATCTTGATGCTGACCGGCAATCCAGTGAGGGGATCTTTATCGTCGGATCGCGACAACACCGGCCCCTGATTGCTCAGCCACCAGAAGTATCCGACAAACGACAGCACCAGCACCAATGCGGTACCGACAGCAATCCCAATCTGTGTTTTGGAGAACGAACCCATTACACGGAGTTTAAAGAGGCAGCAGAAGACACGGCAAGATTACCGGCGTGAGACACGGCAGGACATGTACGACCGCGGGCCATATTCGCATCATCTCTACCAGCCGCAACCATCTCCAAAAATGTCGTATAATTTCGGACAATCCCAGGGGGAATGTTTGCTCCATCAGCGTTACAAAGATCTGTATTTTCTGGGCCTTTCAAAAGCTACGCTTCCTAATTTCTGGGTCCGAAAATGCGTCAGCCGGATCCGTCCGCAAAACAGGAACCCTGTTCATCTGCATTTAGGTTGCGGCCCGAAATATCTGCCAGATTTCGTGAATATTGACGCAAATCCGCGGCAAAAGATCGATTTGTGGCTGGACGTCCGCTGTGGGCTGCCATTCGCTCCTGACTCAGTGGATTCCATCTACTCGACTCACATGATTGAGCACTTTTACCCCGACGAACTCCAGAAACTCCTGCGGGAATGTGCCCGTGTCCTTAAACCCGGAGGCGGTATTCGGCTCATTGTGCCGAGCCTGAAAAACGCGATACTTGCGTATCAGCAGGGCCGACGGGAATGGTTCTACGATGATTTTCCACGCCACTTCGACTCGCTCGGGGGGAGGTTCTCGAACTTCGTCTTTTGCGATGGACAGCACCGGACCGCATTTGACTTTGACTACTTGAACGAGGAATTACAGAAGGCCGGATTTTGTGCCGTGGAAGAATCCAACGAGGGAATCAGCCGTGTGTACGGCGACGCAGTCCCCGATTTCGAACCCAGCGACGCGAAGGGATTATGTCACTCTCTGTTCGTTGAAGCCTTTAAACCAAAAGAGCTGGTGAGAACTCAATAAGCAGAGGCAAAAAGAAAGGCACGGCGCGAAGCCGTGCCTGGTAACCCGGAGGGCGATCCTACTCCTTCTTGTCTTCTTCCTTCGCTGGCTCGACTCCGCCGTCGTGCGCAGCTTGTGCTTCCGCCTCTTCCATCGCCTTTTTGGCTTCGGCGGCTTTCTTGGCCCGAGCTTCGGCGCGCTTCTCGCGCTTTTCGTCGAGAACTTTCTCGCTTCCGAGCAGTTCGAGAAACGCCTTATCGGCGCCATCGCCCTTGTTCCAATGAGTTCGGATGATGCGTGTGTATCCGCCTTCACGATCGCCAAACCGCGGTCCGACTGTGTCGAACAACTTCACCACTGCTTCGTCGGTCATCAGGTAGGCGGCAGCCAAACGGCGAGCGGCGAGATCGCCGCGCTTGCCCAGCGTAATCATCTTCTCCACAAGCGGGCGCGCCGCCTTCGCCTTCGGAACGCTGGTTTCGATGCGCTCTTCCAGGATCACCGACGTGACCAGATTGCGGAGCAACGAGCGCCGGTGCGCCGTGTTCCGTCCGAGTTTGTATCCTGCAACTTTGTGACGCATGGGTGTACCCCGGTTTCTAGTTTCGGGTTTCAAGTTTCGAGTAAGCAGGCAAGCTCGGAAGCTCGAAACCTGAAACTCGAAACTTGAAACTGGATTCTTACAGCTGGTCGTCCGGTCCGTAGGCGGACGCGGGCAACGGTACGTTCGATGTCGGTCCGGGCACGGCGTTACCGTGCTCGTCGATCTTCATTCCGAGACTCAATCCCATCGAAGAGAGAATCTCTTTGATCTCGTTCAGAGACTTGCGGCCGAAGTTCTTGGTCTTGAGCATTTCGGCTTCGGTCTTCTGCACGAGTTCGCCGATCGTCTGGATATTCGCGTTCTTCAAGCAGTTGTAGCTGCGCACCGAAAGTTCGAGTTCTTCCACCGAACGGTTCAGGTTCTCGTTGTGGATCTCGGGCTTGCGGTCATCGCTCGCTGACGTGCCGGTTTCGATCTCTTCCTCGAAGTTAATGAAGATGTTCATATGATCCTTCAGCAGTTTCGCCGCCAGGCCGATCGAGTCGGCCGGCGTGATCGAGCCGTTGGTCCACACTTCGAGCGTGAGCTTGTCGTAGTCGGTGATCTGTCCGAGACGCGCCGCCTCAACGCTGTAGTTGCACTTGCGCACGGGCGAGTGCACGGAATCGATCGGAATGAATCCAATGCCCAGATCCTCGTCGAAGTTCTTGTCGGCGGAAACGTATCCGCGGCCGCGCTTCAGACGCATTTCCATGTCAAGCTTCCCGCCTTCGCTGACCGTCGCGATGTAGACGTCCTTATCGAGGACTTCGACGTCGCCATCGGCTTCGATCATGCCGCTGGTGACGACGCCTGGCTGATCCGCGCGCAGGTAGATCGCCTTGGGAGCGTCGCCTGCAAGCTTGAACGGAATCTGCTTAAGGTTGAGGATGATGTCGGTCGCGTCCTCGACCACACCCGGGATCGACTGAAATTCGTGCAGCACGCCTTCCATCTTCACGGCAGTGACAGCCGCGCCTTCGATCGAGCTCAACAGAACGCGACGAAGGGCATTGCCCACGGTCGTGCCGAATCCGCGCTCGAACGGCTGCGCCCAGAAGATGCCGTACTTGTCGGTGAGGGTCTGCTGATCAACTGCGAGACGTTTCGGTTTCTGAAAGCCTTTCCAAAGCATCTGTTTTCTCCTTCGGCCGTGTGGCTCAATCCTGACTCGCTGAGTGGTCCAACTCAGGTTGACATCAGAAAAGGCTGATCTGGCTCGAAATGATGGACCGATTGAGCAATCTGGCGATCAGGTGATTTTTCGATCGCCCAATGACCCGATGGCTCAATGACTCAATTTACTTGCTGTACAACTCTACGATCAACTGCTCATTGACCGGCAGCTGAATATCTTCACGCTTGGGCAGATTCAAGATCCGTCCTTTGTAGTTGTCGCGATCAACTTCCAGCCAACTGGGCAGCGTGCCGTGGCTAGAGAATTCCTTCGCGGCCTCGAGAACCGTCAGTTTCTTGCTGTTTTCGCGGATCGCGATCTCTTCGCCCGCACTGACCTCATACGAGGGAATATTGACTTTGCGATTGTCGACGGCCACGTGCCCGTGACGCACCAACTGCCGCGCCTGTCGCCGCGACTGAGCGAATCCCAGGCGGAACACAACGTTGTCGAGACGACGCTCGAGCTGTTGCAGCAGTTTCTCGCCTGTGACTCCGCGGGAACGCGCCGCCTTCTCGAAATAGTTGCGGAACTGGCCTTCCTGGGTAAAGTAGATGCGCTTGGCTTTCTGCTTCTCGCGCAACTGGAGACCGTAGCCGACGATTTTGGCTTTGCGGTCCTTCCCATGTTGTCCGGGGGCAAAGTTACGCTTCTCGATGGGACACTTATCGCTGAAACACTTCGCGCCCTTGAGGAACAGCTTCATGCCCTCTCGGCGGCATAGACGGCAGACTGCATCGGTATAACGTGCCATGTTTCTCCTTGGATAACCGGTTTACGGGACTGGCTTCCCTTCCTCCCGGTTGAAAATTCAGGGCTCAGAGGCTAGTTTCAACGCTGGTCCCTTGTTTAGACTCTCCGTCTCTTCGGCGGACGGCAGCCGTTGTGCGGAATCGGCGTGACATCGCGGATCGAGCGCACTTCAATTCCTGCGGCGGCAAGCGCGCGAACGGCCGACTCGCGGCCCGACCCCGGACCGCTGACGCGCACATCGACGCTGCGGACTCCGTGATCACGCGCCATGTTCGCGGCGTTCGACGCGGCCTGCTGCGCGGCAAAGGGAGTTCCCTTTCGCGACCCGCGGAAACCGAGCGACCCCGAGCTCTTCCACGACAGAACGTTTCCGTTCATGTCGGAAATCGTCACGATCGTGTTGTTGAAGGAGGCCTGCACATATGCGATCCCGTGCGGAACGTGTTTGCGCTCCTTCTTCTTGAACGTCTTCTTCTTGCCTTTTTTCTCCGGCGCGGCTCCAGTGCCGGCCGCTGCTGCTGGTTTCGCCATATAAGCCACTAGCTCCTAGCCACTAGCTCCTAGCTAAAAGCTAGAAGCTAGAAGCTGTTTTTATGTCTTTGCTGTCGCCTTCTTCTTCTGAGCGACGGTTCCCTTGCGCGGACCTTTACGCGTCCGGGCATTCGTATGTGTGCGCTGACCGCGGACCGGAAGGTTCCGGCGGTGGCGGAATCCGCGATAGGAACCGATTTCGATGAGACGCTTGATGTTCATCGAAACTTCCTTGCGAAGATCGCCTTCCACCAATCCTTCGGCCTCGATGACCGTACGAATGCGGTTGACCTCTTCTTCGCTGAGGTCCTGCACCTTCTTCATGGGCTCGACTTTCGCTTCGTCGAGAATTCGTCCGGCGCGGGGATGACCAATCCCGTAGATGTAGGTCAATGCGATATTGATGTGCTTCTGGCGGGGAAGATCCACGCCTGCAATACGTGCCATGAGTTTCTAAATCCTCCGACTAGCAGTGAGCGGTGAGCGGTGAGCGATGAGCACTGAGCAAAAACCGTTTAAGATTTACTCGCTGCTTAAAGCTCATTGCTCATCGCTGGCTTTTATCCCTGGCGCTGCTTATGCTTCGAGTTCACGCAGATCACCCGCACCACGCCTTTACGATGGATGATCTTGCACTTGTCACAAATCTTCTTGACCGATGCCCTAACCTTCATAACCCAGCCTTCAGCCGTCGGCTCCGAGCCTCCGGCAAGATCTTATTTATAGCGATACACAATTCGCCCGCGATTCAGGTCGTACGGAGAAAGCTCCACCGCGACCTTGTCTCCCGGGAGAATACGAATAAAATTCTTGCGCATTTTTCCCGAAACATGCGCCAGCACCTGATGCTTGTTTTCCAGTTCGACCCGGAACATCGCATTCGGCAGTGGCTCCAACACCACCGCCATTACTTCAATCGCGTCCTCTTTGCTCATTAGCTCCTGGCTTCTAGCCACTAGCTTCTAGCGAATCGCCAACCCGACTAGCTTAGGAGCTAGCGGCTGGCAGCTAAAAGCTCTTTTACTGCGTCAAAATCACCGGACCATCTTTGGTCACAGCCACGCAATGTTCGAAATGCGCGCTGAAACTGCCGTCTGCAGTGACTGCGGTCCACTTATCACCGAGCACTCGCGTCTCGGGCTTTCCGTAATTCACCATCGGCTCGATTGCGATCACCATTCCTTCCCGTAATCGCGCGCCATGGCCCCGAGCACCAAAATTCGGAACCTGCGGTTCCTCATGCAACCTCGTCCCGATACCATGTCCGACAAACTCGCGAACCACACTGAATCCTGCCGCTTCCACGTGTTCCTGAACTGCGGCGCCAACGTCGCCGATCGAGTTGCCAATCCGGGCGGCTTCAATCCCGCGATACAGCGAAGCCTCGGTCACATCGATTAACTTCTTCAACTCTGGCTTCAGGCCGTTTCCAACCGGAACCGTGATCGCCGCATCACCGTAGTACCCATCGAGCACCACGCCGCAGTCGATCGAAACGATGTCTCCCTCTTTCAGCAAACGCTTCTCGGAAGGGATCCCGTGCACAATTTCTTCGTTCACCGACGTGCACAGGACACACGGATAATCGTAGTAGCCCTTGAATGCCGGCTTCGCCCCGAGTTCCCTGATCTTCTTTTCGGCCGCCCGCTCCAAGTCCATCGTCGTCACGCCGGGTGCGACGAGAGTCTTGACGTAATCCAGAACCTGGCGAACGATGCGGCCGCTATGCCGCATCTTCTCGATTTCCGCCGCCGACTTGCAAACAATCGCCATGCCTATGCGTGATGATCTTCCAGAATCTGGAAAATCTGCGCGGTGACATCGTCAACCGGCAGATCGCCATTCACCGAGATCAACCTGCCCGTGCGCCGATAATAATCGGCCACGGGGCGAGTCTGCTCCTGAAACGCCGTGAGTCTTGGCTGAATCACTTCCAACCGGTCGTCATTGCGGGCCACCAGCTTCGTCCCATGTTTTTCATCGCAGATCTCATCTACGCGGGGCGGCTGGAAGTGGACGTTATAGATCCGTCCACAGGTGGGACAAGAACGTCGTCCAGTAATCCGGAGCAGTAACTGATTATAGTCGACCTCGAGCCGGATCACAATTGGCCAGGCTCGCGTCGGTCGCGTGTTATCAAAGAGCTCATGCTCGAGCAACGCATCGAGCCACCCGGCCTGAGCTGCAGTCCGGGGAAAACCGTCCAAAATGTAGCCGCGCTTGCAATCCGGCAACACGAGGCGCTCGCGCACCATGTTGCAAACCAGATCGTCGGACACAAGCTCCCCGCGCGCCATCACTGCTTTCGCGGCCATTCCGAGCTCGGTGCCCTGGGCGACGTGCTCTCTCAGCAAATCTCCCGTCGATACCTGGGGAATTCCGTAACGTTCCATGATGCGCTTGGATTGAGTGCCCTTTCCGGCACCCGGTGGTCCGAGCAGCACCACGGGACCTACTGCACGCTGGGTTTCCTGCGCCATCGGCTTGGCAAAAGCCTCCCGATCTCGATCTCCCCGGCGCCCCAAGCAACCGAGGTGCAGCAACCCCCACTACGCGCTACCAAATCCTGCGGCCGCGCACACGTCCGCTGCGCGGCGAAAACCCGTCATAGTGGCGCATGATCAATTGCGCTTCGATTTGCGTCACCGTATCCATCGCGACGCCGACCACAATCAGCAATGACGTACCACCAAAATAGAAGCTCACGCCCAACCCGTTCGTCACCCAGTTCGGCAGGCTTTCAAAGAACCGGCCCATGGCGCCCGGCAAATGGTTCAGGTGAATACCGGCAATCATCCACTCAGGAATGAAAGAAATAATGATCAGGTACAAAGCGCCGACCAGCGTTATTCGCGTCAACACTTCGTTGATGAAATCTGCGGTGCGCCGTCCCGGCCGTATGCCTGGGATGAACCCACCGTACTTGCGCATGTTGTCGGCGACTTCGCTGGGATTGAACACAATAGAGACGTAGAAATAGGCGAAGAAGATGATGCCGATCGCATATAGGACGGTGTAGAGGGGCTCGCCCCATCCCAGTAGCCGGATCAGATCTCCGAAATACCTCGTGTTCTTCAACCCGTAGCCGACCGTCTGCGGTAACGTCAGAATCGACGACGCAAAGATGACCGGCATGACACCGCCAGCATTGACGCGCAGAGGCAGGTGCGTCGACTGTCCGCCCATTACTTTGCGTCCGACTACACGTTTCGCGTATTGCACTGGAATGCGCCGCTCGCTGCGTTCCACATAGACGATGAATGCAACCACCGCCAGCATGAAGATGATCAAGCCCACCATCAGCGGGAACGTCATGGCGCCCCAGGACGCATTCTTCGCTTTATCGATCAGGTCGACTACGCCCCGAGGCAAGCCGACCACAATGCCCGCAAAGATCAGCAGCGACATGCCGTTTCCGACGCCGCGCTCGGTAATCTGTTCGCCCAGCCACATGATGAACACGCTGCCTGCAGTCAGCGTAAGCATGGTCATGAATCGGAAACTCCATCCGGGAGCGAGCGAGAAACCGCCCTTTTCCAATCCAATGGCGATACCGAACGACTGCACCGCGCTCAGAATGACCGTGATATAGCGCGTCCACTGCGTGATCTTCTTGCGGCCGAGTTCGCCTTCCTTCTGCAGCTTAGCGAGAGGCTCATACACCACAGTCAACAACTGCAAAATGATCGACGCCGTGATGTAGGGCATGATGCCCAGGGCGAAAATCGTCATCCGGCGCAACTGGCCGCCCGAGAATAAATCGACAAACCCGAGCAGAGAACCGCCAGTGCTGCTCTGGTTAAAGAACTGCTCCAGCTTGGCGGTATCGATTCCCGGCGTCGGCAAGTGCCCGCCCAACCGGTACACAAAGAGCATCGCGAGCGTGAAGATGATCCGCTTCCGCAGATCGGGAATCCGAAAGATGTTCGCCAGCTTGTCAAACATTACTGCAAGACCTCAACCTTGCCGCCTGCCTTGGTGATTTTCTCTTGCGCCGATTTCGAAAATTTGTGCGCGCTCACCGTGATCGCACTCTTCAATTCGCCGTCCCCCAGAATTTTCACCGGACGGTTCGTCTTGATTACCCCAGCCTTGCGCAGCACTTCGGGATTAATCGTCGTCTCGCCAAGCTCCGCCAGCCGCTCCACGCTCACGATGTTGTATTCCTTGCGGAAAATGTT
>Ga0070735_10002372_pt1 | contig 17125 bp, 16 predicted proteins | sample Coa_R1_FD_66443 | JGI IMG/M metagenome (GOLD analysis project Ga0070735, IMG submission 66443) | Surface soil microbial communities from Centralia Pennsylvania, which are recovering from an underground coalmine fire - Coalmine... | ecosystem: Environmental > Terrestrial > Soil > Unclassified ... | reverse complement strand
TGAGTGAAATGATTCCATAACAATGTCGGCTCCCAGGCCCGAGTAGACTTTGGAGGCGCAAACCAACCAAAGGGCTCGGAGGAAAGGAGCCGAACATGCTGATTATAGGCTGTGATTATCATCCGGGCTTCCAGCAAATTGCGTTTGTCGATACCGAAACCGGGGAGTGCGGAGAGCGGCGCTTGGCGCACCGCGAAGAAGCCGAGCAGTTCTACCGCGAACTCAAAGAACGAAACCTTGCCGTGCGGGTAGGCATGGAAGCCAGCGGACATGCGCGGTGGTTCGAGCGCCTGCTGCGCGAGTTGCAGTTCGAGCTGTGGATCGGGGACGCCGCCGAGATCCGCACCAAGCGGGTGCGCAAGCAAAAGACGGATCGGCAGGATGCACAACTGCTGCTGCGGCTCATGATCGAAGACCGCTTCCCGCGGATCTGGGTACCGGATTCCGAGAACCGCGATCTTCGACAACTACTGTGGCACCGGCACCGGCTTGTACAGATGCGCACGCGGGTGATGAATCAGTTGCATGTGGTGGCGCTCAACGAGGGTCTGCGGCGCAAGAAAGCATTATGGCGGCCGGCCGGTCGCAATGAATTGGAGTCGTTGATACTGGCTCCCTGGGCCAGCCGACGACGCCAGGACTTGCTCGACGTGCTCGACCAACTCACGCCCAAGATCCAGGAACTGACTCGTGCCCTGGAAGAAGAAGTGCAGAAGCGACCAGTGACACGGCTGCTGATGACACATCCCGGCGTGGGTCCGCTGACAGCCTTAGCGTTCGAGTTAGTGATTGGAGATCCCGACCGCTTTCAGTGCGGCAAGCAGATTGCCAGCTATGTGGGACTGGTTCCATCAGAAGAATCCAGCGGCGATCGCCGCCGACTCGGACACATCAGCAAACAGGGCAACTCACTGCTGCGTTTCTTGCTGGTGGAAGCGGCCCAGGTCACGGTGCGCAGCCACCCGCAGTGGCGCAGCAAGTTCTTCCACCTGGCCCTGCGCCGAGGACGGAAGATCGCGAAGGTAGCGATGGCCCGGAAGCTCGCCGTGCATCTGTATTGGATGTGGCGTCAAGGCTGGGATTACGGTCAGTTCGAAAAGCTCGGTTCGCACGCGGGAGCGCCCGGAAATCGCCGTGGTGTGCAGTAACTCACCGGCGTAATGATTGGGCATCCCGCTCCCCTCAAGTAGGGGAGTTCGAAGTAGTAATCATGATCGCGGTTGTGATCGAAGAGATGGCTGGGTCGGACTGAGTTCCTGACCCTAACGATTAGAAGCGAGCCCAGGTTGGATAGCGCAAACCATCTACGAGAGCGAAATGGCGCTCTTCTACGAGTGCACGCGGTTGTGTGCTCATTGAGTGCTTGACAGTGCCGACATTGTTAGAGATGGCGATTTTTCACTCCTTGGCACGGCGGCTCCTAGTAAAATCGTTCACCATGAATGCGAGAGCAGCTATCCAGGCGGGACTCGACCCAGCCGTTTGGAATGAAAGATGCGCGGTATTTGGTGGGTTCGTATTTTGATTCGGCGGGGAATCGGCACGGGTTTATGGTGCAGCAAGCGTTGTAGCAGGGGAAGCCAGCCAAGACAGATCCATAGCGCTTAACATCTTCCAAGTTCCACGAGAGATGGCTCCCGTCCTATTGCGCGGCAGGGACGTACACTCTGTTGGCGCTGACCACATTTGCTTGTGGCACGTTAGCCTTCATCTTGATTGACTGGAGCGAACCATGCTTCCGCGGTTTGGCAAGAAAGGTCACAAGGTACTGGCGCGTCAATCGTTCGATGGAGTCATTGAGATAAGGAACGAAAGTGGGCGGCGCTGCCGAAGGATAGTAATAAAGCTTGCCACCGGTTTCTTCTGTAAGACGGGAAAGATAGATCTTGCTGGAATGGGCGTTCCGTTCGACTATGTCGTCCGTTTCTGCAATGGGCTGACCGTCAGTGGCAATCGCGGAAACGACCACCCCGGCGCGCTGCGCTTTGCCAATTGCGGAGTCTACGAAGCTGTTGTTGGTGATCTCGAATTGGTCTCCGAACGTCGTATCTTTGCCGTTTGCGATCATCAGGATTGCGCGGCGATCATTGCCGGACGCCCACTGATCAATCAACTGGCCCAGTGCTTCATAAGGACTAGCCGGGCTGGCGAGTCTCGACAAGGAGACCCGCAACGCACTTGCCGCCGCGGCGTGATCGGCTGTCAGACTCTGCGCAATCTTTGGACCGCCAGTTTCCATATAGGCGATTCCCACTCTTGTTGTGGGCGGCTGTGCGAGGATAAAGGAGCGAAGGTCTTCGAGTTGCGTGCCATAGCTGCTGCCCGGAGAGTCTTCGAGCAGAATAAAAAGTTCGAGAGCAGCGTGGTCGCCTTGCAGTGGCATCCATTCCGTGACCGGTACCTGCACGCGATCTTGATACACACTGACGTTCGAGGCGTTGAGCTCAAGCGGTTTCGCGCCCTGACGGGTTTCCAGAGTAACAACCATGCTGACAGAAACTCCTGCCGGAGCTGAACCCTGCTGGGCGAGAGTGGGTAGCGCAACAGAAAGCAGTGTGAAGACCAGGACGAGAGTCAGAGGCAAACGATAACTCTTCATTGGCTCCTCCGTGGACATTCCCCGAGATCAGTAAGAATTATATCCCTTGAAGTCCTCAGATTACGAGCTACGCAGTCGCGAGAAACAGAGCGGAATTGGATCATATGACGAGAGTCTAGTTCGCGACTCCCCGTGCGGTGCATGATTGTTGTAATCAGATGAGATGAGAAGGCCGGTCTCCGGACGGGATGCGGTGTACGCTCCCAAGTTATCGACGTGCTCAAGGCACAGATAAAAAGGAGACCGACAATGAAGAAGGTTAGCATCAGAGCGGCGAAACCGAGCGGGAATAATTCTCAGCAACGAACACCAACCACGATGTAAACTTCGGCTCGGGGATCGCCTCTTTGTCCTAGATGTGCGAATCACATATTTTTAGAGATTCATAATCCTAGAATCACGGAGGAGAAATGCGCGGCAAAACAACGACTCTGTTTGCGATGTTCATGGTTGCACTTTCACTCGTCACATTCGGCTTGTCGAAAGCCGCCTCCAACACCTCCGACTACAAGCTGGTGACAAAGATCACTCTCGGCGGAGAGGGCGGCTGGGATTATTTTGCCGTCGATCCATCCACCAGCCACGTCTTCATCCCGCGCGGAGATCACATTCAGGTGGTGGACTCCAGCGGAAAACAGCTTGCCGATGTCGTCAAAGCGCACGGTACGCACGCTATCGCGTTCGCTCCCGAACTCAAGAGCGCGTATCTCAGCGCAGAGGGCTCGGTCGACGTCCTCGACTTGGACAAGATGCAAGTCGTTCAACAGATCGACCTGTCCGGCAAAGACCCGGACGCCATACTCTAAGATCCTTCCAGCAAACGAGTCTTCACATTTAACGGTGGCGGCAGTAAAGATGCCAGCGCCATCGACACTGGCACGGGCAAAGTAGTGGGCACCATCCCACTCGGCGGCAAGCCGGAGTTTCCACAAGCCGATGGCGACGGTCACATCTACGTGAACATCGAGGACAAGGGTCAACTCGTGGCGTTCGATTCGAAGACTCTGAAAGTGCTGCACACCTGGCCCTTGGCTCCTTGCAAGGAACCTTCAGGCCTGGCGATTGATGTCGAGCACAAGCGCCTGTTTGCCGGCTGCCACAATGAGATGATGGCGATGGTCGACTACAGCAATGGGAAAGTGGTTGCGACCGTCCCGATCGGCAAGGGGGTAGACGCCAATCGCTTCGACCCCGCGACTGGCCTTGCGTTCGCCTCATGCGGCGACGGCACGATCACGGTCGCGCATGAAGACTCGCCCGACAAACTCACCGTAGTCCAGACCATCACGACACAGCGCGGCGCACGAACCATGGCCCTCGACACCAAGAACCACAACGTCTATACCGTGACCGCCGACTTCGGACCGCCACCGCCTGCCACGCCCAAGAATCCTCATCCCTGGCCGAAAGTGATTTCGAAAACCTTCACTTTACTGATTTTCGCCCAGTAAAGCTGTACCTCGGCGCCACAGGATGGCTTGCCTGCAGTGGCCTTCAGAACTTCACAGCGCAGCTTTTTTCCAGGCCGCGAACCTGATGACTGTTTGGGAAGGGGCTCATTACACACCGAATCCCTTGGCTCGCGATCCAGCATCGGGCCTGGTTGTGCAAAATGCTTCACAAGGCGCGCACCTGCTGCATGAGGCGCCGGTTGTAAGTTGCTGGATTGCAAGGAAGAGTGCTGGGGACGGGCTGGTCCTAAACTTGCCGCGTTATTGTGGGGAATCAGGATTAGGAGACGGGATGCGTCGCATCTGGCCTGCGATTTTGCTACTCGGAGTGTCGGCGATGGGATGGGCGGTGAGCACCGGCGGTAACCGCCCGGCGCGATTGGATCAGCGCGAACAGCAGCTTTCGCGAAGGCTGACGCGGGCCTCGCAATTCGTCAATGTGTTCCACGTGAGCGCGAGCCCGGCCTGCCAGGATGTGCAGCCACCAGAAGAGTTGACGACGCCGGATCCTATGTTCATCGCGGGCGGGCGCGGGTTGAAGGTGAAAGTGAGTTTCATCATTGGGACCGACGGCCGCGTGCACAGCCCGCTGATTCTGGAAAGCGCAGGGCTGGCCGGGGATCGTCATGTGTTGCAGACGGTGCGCACGTGGAGATATCGTCCGGCAACGTGCAACGGAGTTCCAACCGAGACCGAAGGCAAGGTCGAATTCTCTAACCGATAGCCGCATTCCCCATGGCTGGACTAGAATCTCCTCAAGTGGATGGGGGACGTGATCCGTGGATAAAGAGGATAAGGGTTCAAAGACGTTTGGCGCGCCCATGGATACGCCGGTGGGCAGTTCGGAGTTGAAGGAACTGTACCGGCGGTTGCAGCCATCGATGCGGCGGCAGAAGCCTGGTCCGGATGCGATCGCGGAGGCGCTGGAGGCGGCCCAACGGCTGGCCGCAGAAGCCGAGGCGGAAGATGCGGTGGCGGATGTGGCTCACAATCTGGCGGCGGAGCCAGCCAGGGTGGTGTGTAGAGTTTGCGGATACCCCAATCGTGAGGGGAACAAATTTTGCGGGATGTGCGGCGTCGCAGCCGGTGAAAAGGGGCCAGGAACTGGCACAGGACCAAGTGAGCGTCAGCCTGCGAATGCGATCGTGCCGGCTCCAAATCAGTTTCCGGAACACGTGGGCAGGCCGCCAGCGACGCAACCCACCGGATACGAGACGCACCACTATCATCATCACTACCATCACCATTATTTTCCGGGCGGGGCAGAGGGGCCTTATCCGCGAGCCGGGGTGGAACCGGCGAGGGAAGAGAAGTTGCGTTCGAGTCCGAGCGCGGCCATGCGCGGGGATATGAGCCGCGCCGAGGCGGCGGTACGGCAGGTTACGCAGGAGTGGGTGCTGGCCTGTAATACCAAGCATCTGGATGACCTGCTCGAGTTGTATGTTTCGGATGCGCTGGTGCTGCGGTCGAACTATCCTCCGATTCGGGGGCAGGCGGCGGTACGGGAGTTCTTCTTTGGCGCGCTGGATGCGGGCCTGGGCGAAGTGGAACTGGAGCCGCTGCGCGTGGAGATTGGCGGAGAGTTGGCGTACGAGGCGGGACGTTGCAAGGCATTGATTCCGAGTTCGATGGGCAAGCGCCGGGAAGAGCGCGGGAAATATCTTTGGGTGTGCGCGCGGCAAAGCAATGGGGAGTGGAAGCTGGCGGCGGATTGCTGGTCGAGCGATTTGATGTTGACGACGCTTGAGGCGGAGGTCCCGGCAAATATCGCGGTTAAGACCACTACTGCGCCGAAGAAGAATTTGTAAGGGCGCGGAGGCGGGACGCTCCCGCGACAGCCGGCGAGACGCCGGCGCTACGGTTGCTGGGGTCGGCGCTTTCGTCGGTCCACTCTTCCTACGGGTTCACTTCTAGTTTAGCCAAATCTTTTTTGAGTTGATCGAGTCCGTGCATCTGGATTACGTGCATGCCGAGTTGGGCGGCGCATTCGAGGTTGAGGGCGCGGTCGTCGATGAAGCAGCATTCTTCGGCAGGGAACTGAGTAATTTCCAGAGCGACGCGGTAGATATCGCGCTCCGGCTTGCGCAGTCCCACGAAGCAGGAGCTGACGAAGAGGCGGAAGATCTTCCGCAATCCGAATTTTTCAATCCGAAAATTGTTGAGCTCGCGCGATTCGTTGTTGATCGTGCCCATGAAATATTTGCCCGAATCGGTGAGGGATTGGGCGAAGGCAAGAACATCGGGAAAGGACTGTGAGAGGGAGAACATGCACTCGCGGAAGGCGTCGCGGGTGAAAGGACGCTCGCGATAGAAGACCGTGCGGTCGAGGTATTCGCCGAGCGTGATCTTGCCGCGCTCGAATGACGAGACCACCATTTCGTGCCGGGCCTGGAACTCGTCGGCATCGAGATGAAATTGCTGGAGCGCTTTGGTGCGCTCGATGCGGTCCCAGGCGTTGGTGAGCAGGACGCCGCCGACGTCCCAGAAGATGGCGCGAATTTCGGGCAAGAATTCCTCCGGTGCAAATTGCTAGGGAGAGTTTAGATCAAGGACGTCGGCGCTGAAACTCGATCAATGCTTGTAGATGGTGGTATTGGGATGATAGTTGCGCCAATCGAACCAGTAATCTTTCAGCGCGGGGAGGCGGTCGAGGCATTTGCCTTGCGAGGGGCCGGAAGTGGCGCAGCCTTGAAAGTTCCATTCGCTGGCGGTGGTGGTGTCGAGCAGGGACCATGTCTTCGCTGATGCCGGTGTAGTGGCCTGCGGGGGTGCTGGCTGGTCGGCTCGGGGGCGAGACGCCCCCGCGACAGCCGGCGGGACGCCGGCGCTACCTGCTGCGGCGCTATCCGCTGCCGGGCTCGAGGACTCTTCGCCTTTCAGGAAGAATTCGGCGTCCTGGTTGTTGATGCTGGCTTTGAAGACGCGGAAGGATTTCCTATCGGGGCCTACGGCCACAAGCACTGGGATGCCGTGGACGCGGTCCATCACTGGCGATTGCTTGAGCAGCGTGTCCCAGGGATAGGCGCGGCTGGCGCCCTCAAGTTCGAGGCCGACCACTACGTCGCGGGATTTCAGCTCAGTGCCGGGGAAGCTGATTACCACCGGAAGCTTCGCGACTTCCGGTTCCCAGTTGCTGTCGTATTCCTTGACATATTTCGGGACGGGGGCGAGGACCTTGCCGCCGGAGACTTCGGATTTCCACTCGCCAAACGTGAGTTCGTCACTGGGAACAAGTTCGAGCGTGGCGCCTTTCAGCGTGCCATAGAGCGCCTTGCCGGTGATCTGCTGCCACCAGGTGCCGGTTTCCTTGTCGCGCATCAGAAAATTCTGGTTGTTGATGCCGGCGAGATAAAAGTGCAGCACTCGTCCGTTTACAGTTCGAGTCCACACCAGACCGGTGTGACAGAGCGTTCAATAGGTGACGGCGATCGGAACTCCACCGACGACGTCGTTGAGGATGTGGTGATAGGCCATCTGGCTGATGGGATAGGCGCGGGCGTCGCCGGGGAAGCCGACGGCGAGAATCATTTCGCCGGGATTGAGCTTGCTGGCGGACTCGGCGTCAAACTGCGGTCTGTCGACCGGATGGAACATCCATTCGAAATAGTTCAAGCGGGACATCATGGCCGAGGCAGCCACGAGGAACAGAAACGTGCTGAGTACGATTTTGCGGCGGAGGTTGTCGGGTTGCCAGAGCACCAGTGCGAAGATGATGCAGATCAGGAGTCCGGCGAGGGCTGCCCAGGGAGCGCGCTGACGGAGAGCCATCGCGAAGGCGAGAGCGCCGGGAGCTTGATGACTGAATGGGCGGATGATGAAGGCAGGAATGAAGAACAAGCCTATGGTGGCGAGTGAGAAAAGAAAAAAAATCAGCCAGGAAAAGGGGCGGCGACGGTAGCGAGAATAAGGGGAGCTCATAGGGATTTGGTAATTGAGAAATTGAGTAATTGAGAAATTTAAAAAAGCGTTCGGCTTCGCTTCTAGCAGTGAAAAATTACACAATTACTCAATTTCCCAATTACGCAATTGCATAGTTACTCAATTCTAACGAATCCTGGCGGCTCCCGGGGGTGAGAAGTCGGCCCATGACCCTGGTAACTTGTTCCGAGCACCGGCGGAACCTAGGATGAGGGGCAGGTATGACTCTATCTGCTCTACTGGTGTGCCTGGACAAGAAAGCGGCTGAGGTTTTGCAACGGGTGTTGAAGGAACTCAGCATCCGGGTGGAGGCGTGCCCGGATTTCGCGCGAGCGGGAGTCCGCGCGGCGCAAGAACGGTTTGACGTGATTATCGTGGACGGGTCGAGCACCGAGATCACTGGATTGCTGCGCGAAACCCGGCTGTCCCGCAAGAACGATGCGACGCTTGCCGTGGCGGTAGTGCCCACGCAGGAAAGCATTCGCGATCTGTTTTCGCTCGGCGTTAACTTTGTCCTCTACAAGCCGGTTGCTTACGACCGAGCCTTGAGCAGCCTGCGGGCAGCGCGCGCGGTAATGCGCAAAGAAAAGCGCAAGGATTCTCGGGCGGCAGTTCACACCCACGCCACGGTTGACTATGCCAACGTGCAGCAGGAGAAGGCAACCCTGGTCGACCTGGGCCACAACGGGATGGCGGTGCTGTTCGGGAAAAAGCTGCCACCGACGAGCAAGGTTTATTTCCAGTTCAAGCTGCCGGGGCAGGCCACCGCCGTGCGCCTATCCGGCCAGGTGATGTGGCAAGACTGGAATGGACGCGGAGGAGTGCAGTTTGTGGATGTGCCGAAGGCTTCGCGGCGGCTGCTGGATGAGTTCCTGGGGGCAAACGCGAACCAGCAAGCGCCTCCTCCGGAATTGCCAGACGTGACCGTCGAGATGGAAGAGCCGTTGCCAGCAGCGACGGTTGCGGTACCGCAGACAAGCCACGAGCGCACGAAGGAGCACTCGGCGCCGCGCGCAGTGGCGGTCAGCGAAACAAGCGTGCAGGTGGAACCGGCGGCTGCCGTGCAGGGAGAAGATGCAAATAACCGGCGCTTGCAGACACGTTACAGCTGCCGTTTGGGCGCGGAGGTTTATCGTACGGGAACATCCGTTCCGAACCACTGCTGCCTGACAGATCTGAGTTCCGGCGGGTGTTATCTCGAGGTGCCGCTGCCGTTTCCGCAGGGCTCGTCGATTGAGATTCTGGTGCGGACGTATGAGATGAAGTTGCGGTTGCGGGGAACGGTGTTGACTTCGCATCCCGGCTACGGGATGGGCATTGGATTTGAGTTGAAGACGAAAGAAGAACAGGCCAACGTGCAGAAGTTGACGGAGTTCGTGGCGTCCACGACGGAACCTTCCTAGAGGTGGCAGGCGCCCACAGGGGCTAAAGCCCGAAATCAGTTTCGACGCCGCACGTGGCCCTAAAGGGCCGCTCTTCCACTTTGCTGGAGGGGCGCTCTCCACGGTTGCGGCAGCGCAGATCTTCCATGATGCTAGAAGCTAGCGGCTCGGAGTCGTCTGTTCTGCCGCGACTGCTTTCTTGAAGTAGTCGAGAGAAAGGCGGAGGCCCGCTTCGAGATCGACCTTGGGCTCCCAGCCCAGCAATTGGCGCGCCTTGGTGATGTCGGGACGGCGCTGCTTGGGATCGTCCTGCGGCAGAGGTTCATAGCGGATTTTGCTTTTTGATCCCGTTACCTTCAAGACCAGCTGCGCGCATTCCAGAATCGTGAACTCGTTGGGATTGCCAATATTGACGGGCAGGTGCTCGTCCGATTTCGAGAGCCGCAGAAAGCCATCGATTTCGTCGCTCACATAGCAGAAGCTGCGCGTCTGATTGCCGTCGCCGTAGACGGTGAGGTCTTGGTTGCGCAGGGCCTGCTTCATGAAGTTGGGAACGACGCGGCCGTCATTAAGCTGCATGCGGGGGCCGTAGGTATTGAAGATGCGGACGATGTGGGTGTCCACATTGTGATAGCGGCGGTAGGCCATGGTGACGGATTCGGTGAAGCGCTTGGCTTCGTCGTAAACGGAACGCGGGCCGATGGGATTGACGTTTCCCCAGTACGTTTCCTTTTGCGGATGCTCGAGCGGGTCGCCGTAGCATTCCGAGGTCGAAGAAACGAGATATTTCGCGTTGTATTTGCGGGCGACGTCGAGCGCGTGGAAGGTGCCAAGGGAACCAACCTTCAGCGTGGCGATGCCGTGCGTATGGTAGTCCACGGGGCTGGCGGGGCTGGCGAAGTGAAAGACGTAATCCACCTTGCCGACGTCGAAGGGTTCGCAGATGTCTTTCTGGACGAACTCGAAACGAGGCTCGGAGCCCAGGTGCGCGAGATTGGCGCGGCGTCCGGTGAGCAGGTTGTCGACGACGACGACAGACCAGCCTTCGGCGAGGAGGGCATCACAGAGGTGAGATCCGAGAAAGCCGGCGCCGCCCGTGATCAGAGCGCGTTGCGAGGTCATGCCTTCTTGCCGTTCTTGAGGACGCCAGTGGGCACGCCATCGGGAAGACAGGCGGGGCGGCCGACGCTGTAATAGGTGAAGCCTTGAGCGGCCATCGCCTCGGGATCGTAAAGATTGCGGCCGTCGATCACGATGGGATACTTGAGTTCCTGGCGCAGGCGCGGAAGGTCGAGGTTGGAGAACTCCTCCCACTCGGTGAGAATCAGCAGCGCATCGGCACCCTTGGCGGCCTCGTAGGGCGAACTCGCAAAGGTGACGCTGGCATTCAAAACATCGCGGGCGCGATCCATCGCGGCGGGATCGTAGGCGGTGATCTTGCTGCCTTCCTGCAGTAACTCCTGCACGAGAAAGATGGCGGGCGATTCGCGAATGTCGTCGGTTCCGCCCTTGAAGGCGAGGCCGAGGACGGCGAGGCGCTTGCCGCGAAGCGTCCAGAGTGCGTCATGAATTTTGCGCAAGAAACGGCGGCGCTGCTCTTCGTTGATGCGCATGACTTCGTCGAGCAGGCGGAACTCGTATCCGTATTCGTGGGCGACGGCGCGGAAGGCCATCACATCTTTGGGAAAGCAGGATCCGCCATAGCCGATGCCGGGGTTGAGGAAGCGGCGGCCGATGCGCGAGTCGGCGCCGATGCCGCGGACAACCTGATTCACATCGGCGCCGACGGATTCGCAGACGGAGGCGACGGCATTGATGAACGAAATCTTCATTGCCAGAAATGCGTTGGAAGCGTGCTTGATCAGTTCCGCGCTCTTGGTGCTGGTGATGATGAGCGCGGGAGGAATCGCAGCGCGATCGGGTTGAGGAATGGCGTCGGCGCGTTTGTAGTAGCTGCCGTCGGTGAGAGGCGCGTAGATTTCGCGGAGAAGATCGGCTGAGCGCTGGGAGTCGCAGCCGATGAGGATGCGGTCGGGAAACAGGAAGTCGGTGACGGCGGTTCCTTCGCGGAGAAATTCGGGATTGGAGGCGACATCGAAGGATTCGGCATCGGTGCCGCTGCGGAGAATAATTTTTCGCACCCACTCACTGGTGTAGACAGGCACGGTGCTCTTTTCAATGACAACTTTGTAGTTCTCGATGCCACCGGAAATTTCGCGGGCGACGGATTCGACATAAGAAAGATCGGCGTCTCCCTTTTCTGTCGGTGGAGTGCCGACGGCGACGAAGATCGCGGAACTAAGGCGGACAGCTTCTTTCAAGTCGTCGGAAAAGGTGAGGCGGTGGCCGCGATGCCGGCTGAGAAGTTCGGGCAGGAATTTTTCGTGGATGGGAACTTCGCCATTGCTGAGAGCCCTCAGTTTTTCGTGGTCGTTATCAACGAGAATGACTTCGTGGCCGAGATCGGCGAAACAAGCACCTGCGACCAGACCTACGTAACCCGAGCCTACGACTGCAATGCGCATCAGTAATTCCTTTGTGGACTTCGATCCGGGAACTGCGACATCCGATTTTACCGAAGTTTAGGGTGGGGTTTGGGTTTGGCAGTGGAAAATTTGCCTCGAGGGGGGCAAGAATGGGAACGGGCAGCGCCGGAAGAGAGAAAAGCGCCTGCCTTAAAGCAATGGTTGAAACTACCCCAAAGTGGCCGCATAATGGCGGTACCCGGCGGTTCGAATACCCGGTGATTCGATGACTCAGCCTTTCAGGTTGCCGGACCCATCCAGCGAGACACCCCCCGGGGAAGAAAAGCCTTCTCGCAGTGCTAGCTTGCGCTTTGCCGGCGCGGACAATGACGAAATCAATCAAGTGGCCAAGACGCTCGCTGAGCATGGGGGCGGCTCGGTGGCATTCGATCTGGCGCTAGACCTGGTGCTCAACGAAATCGTGGAACAAGCACGGAGTGCAACTGGCGCAACCGGGGCGGCCATCGCTCTCATGCGGGACGGGGAAATGGTGTGCCGTGCCACTTGTGGGGTAAACGCCCCCGACCTTGGAGTGCGAGCGGAAACGGATGCGGGCTTGTCAGGCGCGTGCCTGAAGTCGGGAGAGATTCAGCAGTGTTCCGACACCGAAACCGATCCGCGAGTGAATGCGGAGGCGTGCCGGCAGTTGGGAGTGCGGTCGATGCTGATCGCGCCGGTCAGCGATGGCAAGCAGTGCTTTGGGATTCTGGAAGTGTTGGCGACACGAGCCAATGCGTTTGGAGCAAAGGATGTCAACACGCTGCGCGTCCTGGCGCGGCGAGTGGCCGAGAATAAGCGAGAGGCCGAGGAGGGCACGCTGAATCCGGCGGAGGCGCCCGAAGTCGCACTGGCAGAGATTCGGAGTGAGCAACAGGAACATGCTGAACAGAGTTTCGCGGCGGAGGAGATTTCATCGGAACCGGCAGCCGACCAGCCGACAGCCGACAATAAGAGTGAGGCTTGGACTTCGGTGCTGGTGGTGCTCATCATCACAGTGGCAGTGTTGCTGGGAGTGATGATTGGGTGGCGCCGCGCAGTCCTTGGCAGGAGGGCCGTTGAAAGTCGTCAAGCTGCGGCGGCGAGTGCGACGAGTGTGAATCCGCCGGCGAGTTCTGCGGCACCGGCGAATAATCCAACTTCGTCAGCCGGTGCTGGATCGAACCAGACTGGTTCGATCGAAAAACCGAAGACAACGCACGCGGAGAATTCTGTCCCGGTGGGGGGATTACTGGTCACGGAAAATGGGAAGGTCGTCTACCGCGTCGAGCCGGCGAATCCGGTGCGAACTGCGGCCAGTGGCGGCGCCGCGAAATCTTCTGCGAGTCGCTTGATCCACCAGGTTGAGCCGGAGTATCCGCCAGAGGCGAGGGCGAAAGGGATCCAAGGACCGGTGGTTCTCGATGTGCAAGTTCAGGGCGACGGCCGGGTCGGCACCGTCAATGTGGTGTCAGGTGATCCTGCGCTTTCTGAAGCCGCGGTCAAAGCAGTTAAACAATGGGTTTATCAGCCGTTTTCGGTGGATGGAAAACCGGTTGAGCGGCAGACGCGCGTTACCATCCGATTTACCCAGCCTTCGAGCTAACCCTTGACCTTGTAGCGAAGCCTTCCAGAGCTGTTAAGACAATTCCTGGCACGCTGGGAAGTTTACGGAACACAGGTCGGTATTTTGAAATAAGCAATCCGGGTCGCCCATGCGGCGTTGGTAGGCCAATACTCGTTCACGTACCAGAAGGTGCAGTCATCGCTCGGATCCACCGTCATGCTCGAATAAGTGCCCCAGTTCCCGGTTCCGGTTGTAGGCGTGACTTCCTCGCCGGTTCCGCTGAGGATGGAAATTTCTGTGGGTGCGAACGCGGTCGTAAGGTTCCAATAAGAAAAATCAATTCCGGGATCGGTGAAACTGTTGGACACGTTGTAACCGACGGCGACGTTCCCGACTTTATCCTGAGCGATACTGGGCAGGAAGCGGAATAGGGAATTGTCCGGGTTGACGGTGCCGGACTGATATAGAGAGGGCGTTCCGCTCCCGCGCAACTCGTACCAATTGATGCCTGTCTGGTTAGGGTTGTTTGTCTTGTCCGCGGCGGTCTGCCCGGTGTGGCTCACCAAAAATGATTCGTAGGAGCCGAAATTGCGATACGCAAAACGGGGCATAAACCGATCGCCGACGGAGTCGATGTGTTGGCCTTGCCCCCCGGATTGGGGTTCGTTCACACAATTCGTGATTGCGGGAGAGCTTGGGAGGTAGCATCCCGGCGTGTAAGGCGCCACGGAAATAGGCGTGACCGTGAGGGTCGAATTGGCAGAGTTCGACCAATCGACGTGAAAATCCCAGAGGTTGAAAGTGGTAGAAGTGGTTATAGGAGGGATGGTATTGCTAATGATGGGATTCTCGATGCTGACCAGGAATTCATCCCGACCCGTAGGAGGAGGCGTGGTTCCGTCGAAATCGGCTGGGATCAAGCTGTGAGCCAGGTACAGACCGTTGCTCATGCGACTTGCATCGGTATCGGTGAAGCATTGCGGTGGGTTCGCGGGCGCTCCGGACAGCATACTGTTGCGGTCCAAGGCACAAACGGCCACGCCCTCTTCCGTATCATTACCGTTAGGGTCCAGCATATCCATGGTGGCGTAGTAGGCGTCGGGCCAGGTTCCGAGTTTGGGCCAGTCCGGGAAGTAATACTGTGCGCCTGTTTTCAGCGTGTTGTTGAGGGAAAAACCATATGCGTACCAGCCAAAGTTAGAAGCAGTGACATCGTCGGTGGTGGACACTGCGATGCAAAAGTAGTACTCCTCAACGCCATTTAATTGCCTAACGGCCTTCCCCGCAATCACCCAGCGCGATGCCAAGCGGTCAAAATTAATTACCGCATCCAGTGCGATGCCGGTTCCCGCACAGTCTGGAAACGCGGTCACCCATGGTGTGCCGATCGCCTGCCCAGACATCCCCGATTGAGTCGGCGGTAATACCGGCTGGTATGTTGTTTTGTCGAACGCCTGGTACTCGGTGTTTACATACTCCATGAACTGTTTGGTGCCGACGGCGCCATTGGGATCAACTTTTGTATTAGTGGAAAGAGCATTGATTGAATCTGGCAGCATTCCGTCGAACGAGATGATCGGAGAGACGGTGACGGTGGCCGTCGCCGTGGCCTGTTGGTTATTTCCGGTGGCGACGGCTGTGTAGGTTGTCGTCTGGATCGGCGAAATGGCCTGCGGTAGCGTTACGCTGCCGCTGCCGGGTGTAACAGGGCCCACGTTATTGTCAATAACCACCGAAGTGGCATTCGTGGATTGCCAAGTGAACGTGATGCTTTGACCAGGAAAGATCGCCGCGGGAGAGACGGTCAAACTTATTGTGGGGGGTGGGGGCGCCGGCGTAACCGTGACTGTGGCCTGGGCCGAGGCGCTTCCGCCCGGTCCTGAGGCGGTGTAAGTATACGTGGTGGTCACCGAAGGGCTCACGGGGTGTGACCCAGTAGTTCCGACGTCACCTATGCCGTCGATCACGCCTGAATCGGCGTTTGTAGAAGAGAAGGCAAGAGTGGAATAGCCCTGCCCAGCAGTGAATGTGCTTGGAGTCGCGGTCAGCGTGGCCGTTGGAGGGGGGGCTTTGCCGGAGCCTCCCGAACCTGCCGAAGCGCACCCCGCCAGCACAACCAGCCCCAAAAGCATAGCCAAGAACTTGGCGTGGCGTTGAATCGCAGATCTCATGGCCCCTCGCAAAATGCAACATCCTACCATTGAGAAACCCGTCTCAGGAATGGCCCGTCCGTGGTGTTACTCTAGGGCGAAATGATATTGAGTTGGCAAGGCAAGGGCCGGCGACAACGCACCCGAACTATGGAAGATGGTTTCATGGTCACGACAAATACCGTCGAATCCGCATTCTCGTTTGAAGCGTGGGCATTATTGGGAGGTGGCATCGCGTCAGTCCAAAGTATCTCGCGTCCTCCCTGAGGGGATGACGGTCCCCTTCAATCGCTGGAAGAGACACTCGTGTTCTTGGACGCCTTGCGTCATAAGGTTACGGCCCTGTGCTTTACGTTCGCAAAACTGACAGCGTAAATGGCTAATAGTGGACAAAGAAGAAATATTCGACGCCACCCTTTACCATCGAAGTCAGGAGAAGCACCAGATAGCGTACGGCTAGAGTCACAAGGAAAGTCCTTGGAAAGCGCAAAACGCCCTTGGTACAAATTTCCGCTTGAGACGCTTAATGTCGCCGCGACGCTAATAGCCATCCTGACCTTCTTGTCTTCCCTCTATCCACATCTAACGGTCTCCGCCCCCACTCCTCTGAATTCAGACTCATTTTTCTCCTACCGCATTGACGTTCAAAATGATGGGATTCTCCCGGTATTCAGTGCTCAATGTTCTTTAGCCGTCAAAGAAATAACCCTGTCGAGTGGGGCCACCCTTCGCGGAACTGGTTATGGGACTCGTTTTGTGCCTCAAGAATGTGTGATAGGAACCATGTCTCCGGGAGACGGCGTGACTTTCGCCACAGAAAAGATCGGGCCTCTCCTTGGGGTTGGCGGCAATCCCGACATGCAGCGAGCCGATGTGGGAGTGGTGATCTCCTACATCCCATTATTTCCTCCAATCCGAATGGAGTACTGCGTACACTTCGTATCGTACAAAGACGTGGGCGGTCGCCAAGACTGGTTTCGCTCTCCCGGACAATGCCCCAAGTATCCTTGGTTCCATTTTTATCCCCAAAGCTAGGCCCGGTCCTAGCAGAGAACGGTGAGGCTGAATTTCAGGCTGCCCGGCCTATAGAAGTCGCGGAAAGTTGGCGGTTCTGCGGACCATTGCGAGCGCTTCATTAAACGCGACGTGCATGGCGGATGTCCAGCTTTATCATATGTTTGAATATGATTCCATCGAGCAGTGCATGAGCCCGATCAGAGGCTTTAGTCTCTCTACTTTCTTCCTCTTGCAGTAATTTGCATAGTAGCCCTAGAATCCGGACAACGAAGCAAGATGTGGGGCCGTTCCCCCTCTCGCAATTTCAAGCAGTCGTACTCCCCCCAGATGGAAATCGTTGGAGTCAGCTGGCAAGACCCAGCTAGCGGTGGATTTGTTTCCCCATGTTTCCCGACCGGACTCATGGGACGTTGAATGTTACTTAGAGGGCGAAGCTATGAGCAGCAGTATCCAGCAAATCCAGACAAATTTCGATGCGACGGGAAGTATCTCGTTTTCACAGCCTCAGTGGTATGCGATCCGCACCCGTTCGCGCCACGA
>Ga0070735_10002371_pt1 | contig 17142 bp, 15 predicted proteins | sample Coa_R1_FD_66443 | JGI IMG/M metagenome (GOLD analysis project Ga0070735, IMG submission 66443) | Surface soil microbial communities from Centralia Pennsylvania, which are recovering from an underground coalmine fire - Coalmine... | ecosystem: Environmental > Terrestrial > Soil > Unclassified ... | reverse complement strand
CTACTCTCCCAATAACTCCGATGGTCTCATCGGAAAGCTTGTCGGAGGTCCGGGGAAGACCAGTATTCGCGCCGGTGCGGGCTTGTACTACACGGCCGTCGAAGACCTCGGGCAATTTCTCGAGGTGGGCGATCCACCGTATGGTTTGTATTATGGCAGCTCCAACCCTCCGCTTCTGGAAGCCCCTTACACTGTGCGGTCGATCGGCGGCTTAGTTTCGGGCTGGCCACGCTTTCCATTTTCTTTCCCGCCAACTAACGTATCTGCCAAGAATCCCGATACCTCTTTTGACTGGGCTGGGGTGGAGCCCATTTCTTACGGATTTTCCTTTGACCACAATAATAAGCTGCCTTATTCAGAGCATTACGAATTTTCTTTACAACGGCAGGTTGGCACCGACACAGTGATGACGGTGAGTTATGTCGGAAACCAGGCGCATCGCCTCGTGACCTCCATTGAGGCGAACCCGGCCGATCCGGCGCTTTGCTTGTATTTGAGCAATCCTGCCAATCTCGATCCGAGCAGCACAGCACCCCCGTGCGGCCAATTTTCTGAGACCCCGCCCGCAGGCACAGAGTGGGTAACCTTGCCGGGCTCATCCCCGTTTGCCGGTAAGACATTTCTCAGTACGAGACCTCTTGGGCCGCTGTTTGACACTAACCCGTATGAGACCACCGTAGCTAACTCGCGATATAACTCGCTGCAAGCAAGTCTAAGCCACACTTCGGGTTCACTGAGTTTTCTGGCCGGATATACGTACAGCAAGTGCATGGACAACGCTTCGGGATTGCAAGATTCAACTTACCCGTTCGATCCGCGATTAAGCATTGGCTTGTGTAACTTCGATCTCACCCATCATTTTGTATTCAGCTACAACTGGCTTCTCCCGTTCGATAAATTTGCGGTTGACGGTTGGAGGGGCAGATTGATTCACGGATGGAGTTTGAGTGGGATCACCACGTTTTCGACAGGCCTTCCCATTACTTTATCCGAAAACGATGACAATTCCCTGATCGGCGCCAATGCGGCACCCGTCGATGTGCCAAACTTTTCCGGAGGCAAGGTTCTAGCCGATACCAATCCGCGCGATGGACAACAGTATTTCAACACCGCGCTGTTCTCGGAAGAGCAACCTGGCCAGTTCGGAAATTCAAGGCGGCGCTTCTTTCATGGACCGGGGATCAACAATTTCGATGCGGCTCTGCTGAAGACCACGAAGATGACCGAATCGAAAGAAATACAATTCCGATTTGAAGCATTCAATCTGTTCAACCACGCCCAGTTCACGAGCCCCAACGGCCTCATCAATTCGCTTCCGCCGAGCCAGGGAGGCACGTTTGGTCTGGTTACCTCGGCAAGAGCGGCCCGCATCATGCAGGCAGGCCTGAAATTTCTATTCTGAAAAATGGCGTACCGCTTTGAATTGTCAAACGCCAAATGTGCTGGTTCGTCGAAGATAAATGCAACTAAAACACTTTGCGTGCAGCACCGTTCGAATTCTGATGTGTGCCGGCATCAGTTGTTGTTTCTTAGGGCAGGCGCAAATTGCTTCCCGGAATTCTTCGACCCGACCCGCGGGCGCTGACGCAGGCAAGCAGATTTTCGGTTCGTCGTGCGCGCAATGTCACGGGCTCGATGGGAAAGGCAGCGAACGAGCGCCGAATATCGCGGAGCGAGAAAATATTCAACGGCTATCCGATGCGCAAATCTCGCTCATTATTGAAAACGGCGTTCCCGGCACGGGGATGCCGGCTTTCCACACTCTTGCCGGCACGCAGGTTCGAGCCGTCGTCAGATATTTGCGGAAGCTTCAGGGCAAGAATGAAACCGTAGTTCTGCCGGGAAATCCAGAGCAAGGGAAGGCGATTTTCTTCGGCAAAGGGGAATGCTCCGAGTGCCATATGGCGGGAGGCGAGGGCGGATTCATCGCGTCCGATCTTTCTCACTACGCGCGCAGCCATACGATCGAACAGATGCGCGAGGCCATTGTTAATCCTACAGTGAGCCAAAAAGCGCGCGTGGTTACGTTGACGCTGCGCACGGGTGAAACATATGTGGGGCGGGTGCGGAACGAAGATAATTTTTCGGTACAACTGCAGGCGCTGGATGGGACATTTCATTTTCTGGACCGGTCGAACATCGAAAAGATTGAAGCGGATTCGAAAACACTCATGCCAGCGAATTACTCAACCAGGCTTGGGGCGGCGGGGTTGAATGATGTCCTTAGTTTTCTCATCAAGCTAGGCGCGGGCGGACCTGAGGGCCCGAAAGAGCCTGAGGAGTGGGAACAATAGGGATCGAAAAATCGATTGTCTTAAAAGAATTGCGATTCAGCTTTGCGTATCGCTTGATTAGCACATTATCGTTATTTTCTCGAAGGAAAAAACCTCTGATGAATAAGGTTCTGAAATTGGTATATGCGTTGGTGGCCGTGTGGTGGCTTGCGGCCGTGTGTCCATCGGCGCTGATGGCGCAGCAAGAACATCGGCAGTTTAAGCTTGAGGCTGAATCGCCGCAGCTCTGGAATCTCTTCGATCACGACGCGAAATTAGAGACCATTGGCACTGGGTTTGGATTCACTGAAGGTCCCGTGTGGGATGAGTCTGGTTTTCTTTATGTCAGCGATGAGACGATCAACAAAATCTACAAACTTTATCCGGATGGAAAAAAGGAGGAGGTGATTGCGCTTGGCGATCCCGACGGCAATACCTACGACCGGCAACATCGCCTGATCGATTGCGCCAGCGTTCTGCGCGCGGTGATCGAGGTCACTCCCGATGGAAAGTACAAAATTCTCGCCGATCATTATCAAGGGAAGAAACTGAACACTCCGAATGACGTGGTCGTTGGCCCGGATGGAGCTTTGTATTTTACCGATCCCACGATGGATTTTGTGCCCGGAGCAAAGCAGGAAATTCCGTTTCAAGGAGTTTACCGGCTGGATGACAAGGGAGATTTGCAATTGCTCACCAAGGACTTGACGCAGCCGAATGGGCTGGCGTTTTCTCCGGATGGCAAGAGCTTCTACGTGGACGATAGCGAGCAGAGAAATATTCGAGTGTACGATGCGACGCCCGAGGGACGGATCAGCAATGGCCGCATTTTTGGTGTAGAGCCGGGCGGGAAAGATGATGGAGTTCCCGATGGCATGAAGGTGGACAAGAACGGCAACTTATATGTCGTCGGTCCCAAGGGAATCTGGGTGTGGGATTCGAAGGGAAATCATCTAGGAACGATCGTCACTCCCGAGCAGCCAGCAAATCTTGCGTGGGGCGGTAAAGACTACAGCACGCTCTACATCACTGCGACGACCTCTGTTTATCGAATCGAAACTAAAGCACGCGGCTTTGTGCCGTACCTCGAACACTGACCGCTGCGAGATCGCAACAATCAAGATCGCAACAAAGTCGAGCGCCGATTTTCAGTGCGGGAGGGTAAAGCTGAAGACATCGCTTCCCGCAGCAATCACCACGTACTGGATTCCTTGAATTTCATAGGTCATAGGCGAGGCGCGCATTCTCTGGCCTGTGTTGAAGTGCCAAAGAGGCCGGCCGCCGGTGGCGTCAACCGCTTCGAAAGATCCGGCATCGTCGCCAAAGAAAACCAGTCCGCCGGCAGTGGTGAGAATTCCGCCCCAAGAGTCGCCGGTGCCGATCTGTGGATAGCGCCAGGTCACTCTTCCATCGGGCACGGAAAGCGCGAGCAGAATCTTTTGGGCGTGTTCATCGGGGACACGCTTGGTGCCGGTGTCGTAATAGGTCTGTCCTTTGACGAACGGTTTTGGGCTCGCGAAAAAAATGTTGCAAATCTCCAGAGCCATCACGTAGAACAGCCTGGTTTGCGGATCGTAGGAGGGCGAAAACCAATTGGTTGCTCCATCAATGCCTGGGCAGATTAACGTTCCATCTGCCGACGGTATTTTTCCTGAAGGTATGGGGCGTCCAGAATCGTCGATTCCAGTTGCCCAATTTAACTTTTCGACAAAGGGCGCGGCATGGACAGACTTTCCGTTCGTGCGATCGAGCGCGTAGAAAAATCCATTTCTGTTCGCCTGCAATAGCAGCGGGAGCGGAGCACCGTTTTGTTCGAGATCCGCCAACACTGGTGTTTCGGTGGCATCGTAATCAAACAGATCGTGAGGAGTGAACTGGAAATACCATTTCAACTTTCCAGTGTTCGGGTCGATGGCGAGCACAGAGTCCGTGTATAAGTCGTCGCCGGGGCGCGTGTCTCCTAAAAAATCAGGCGCCGGATTGCTGGTTGTCCAGAACAGCGTATTCGTCGCGGGATCGTAGGTGCCCGGCATCCAGGTCGTGCCGCCTCCGTGGAGATACGCTTCGGCCGGCCAACTCGATGATCCGAATTCGCCCGGTCCTGGGATCGTCCACAGTTTCCATCGGAGATTTCCAGTGGCCGCATCATAAACGGCTAAAAAACCGCGCACTCCGGAATCGCCGCCGGAAGTGCCCACGATCACTTCGTCCTTCACTACGAGCGGAGCGCTGGTTGCGCCGTAATACTTCGATTTGTCGGCGTATTCAACATCCCAACGCAATCCTCCGGAGCGGGCGTCAAGGCAGAGCAAGTGGGCGTCATCGGTCTCGCTGTAGACAAAGTGCTGCCAAACGGCGACGCCTCGGCTTTTATGCGCGGCAGCATCATCGAGCAGGCCAGTGCTTACGGGCCGCGCATAGTGCCAGACGGCGCGTCCGGTATGCGCATCCACGGCGAAGACATCATTCGAAGATGTCAGGTACATCACTCCATTAACGACCACGGGAGTGGCTTCCAGGCTCTGGGAATTTCCCGGATGAAAAATCCATGCAAGCCGAAGTTTTTCTACGTTCGAGGCATTGATTTCGCGCAGGCGGCTGTAGCGGCGTCCGGTGTAATCGCCGTTGTAGGAAGGCCAGTTTGCAGCTGAGGGCTGAACGAGGAGATCGTTTTCGCTCACGTCGGCTGGGTTTGCGGTGAGTGGAGTTAGCGAAGGCGGATGTTGTGGTGAGGAGGGTTGCGAAGGTTGTTGTGCCCTTACGAGCAGTGTGACGCTGGCGACTGCAGTTAAAAGCAGCGTGATTATCAGCATCCTGCGGCTTCGCGTCATGTCAGCGATTGCCGGCTCCGCTCACAGGGGCTTCGCCGAGCGAACCGTAGTCGGTACCATTGCGGCCTTCCACATGTAGCGAGACTCGCGCGGTATTTTGAGGAGGTGTTATTTCGTGATCGAGAACGAGCGGTCTTGTTGGGTCGACATCCGAGAGAGTCGAAGTCCCGACACTGGACCCGTGGTCGTTGTAGAAATGCGCGACGAGCTTTCCAGGCCATAGCACACCGAACTCGCCGGACATCTTCAATTTGCCTTCCAACAGAGAACACTGCAGCGGGTGAATCACGATGCCCGAATCTCTTACCCCGTGAAATTCGTTGCCCGCGCGCGTAGGAAACCATTCCGTGTCGAGGTCACAAGTTTCGCCGGGACGCAAGCGGCATAAGGGGCTGTTGAGTTCGGCTTCGAGATAGGTGGGACTTGCATCGGGATCAGCGCTCAACGTGGGTTCACCGTTCTTGTTGAGATGCATCTCTGGGCCATTCGTCCAAAATATTACGGAGGCTTTGCCGGGATAGGGTTTGTCTTCCTGATATTGGAAGCGCTCGACCATAGCGTATTCACCGGTTCCATCGACCACCGCCAGCCATCCATCGGTCGAGTCCAGCCACAATTCAGCTGCCATGTGCACGTAGTGAAGGGAAAACAAACCATCGTCTCTTACGTTGACGGATGAATTCTCGGCTGGCCCGAAGCGAACGTGATAACGATTGAGATAGCTGCTGGATGGATTCGCGGGAGTGAAGGTCCAGAAATTGTGGTTATAACCGGAGGACGGAGCGGAAGACGAGTTCGAAGTGTCGTACTGCGATACGGACTGCATAGACCATTCAATCGTGTGCCCGGTGATGTTTTTCATCGTGGCGTGGAAGCGAATGCCTGGAGAGTCGGCTCCGATGCTGATGGTGCGTTGATACTGTATTCCGGTTTGCGGATCGGCGGGGCCGGTCAGCTCGATTTCACACTGGTTTCCTTCCGAAAGCTTTCGAAAGGAGAACGGACCGTCGTCCAACACGTCGGAGTCGCCGACCCAATGCTTCTCGTCGTCGTTTCCCTCGGGCAATGGCCACAGCTTGTCGCCGCCGTAGTTAAACCACTTACCCGGCGTGGGGGAGAAATACTTGCCCGCGAGTTCGGGATTGACGAACAAGTAGGGATGTCCGTTGAAAATGACTTGCATCAATCGGCCGCCGTTTTGTGGAACTACAATCAACTGCACCCATTGGTTGGACATCTGTTGTGCATGCCAGCCTTTGTATTCCACGGCTTCCACACGGCACTGGCCTGCTGGCGGCGCGGGGGCCTGGCCCGTCTCCGCGAAGGCGAGAGTGGACAGAATGGTGAGGCTGAGAAGAACGACGGTGAAGCTGCGCGTTGGGTTTGGCGCAGAGAGATAGGGAGTCATTGATTTTTCTGGAAATCGCCGCCAATGAGAGTACCACGACGGACGCATTTCGATTCGTGAAAGCCGTTCTTAATTCCGCACCGCAAAACGCAATGATAATCAATGAAACGAAACATTTCGATGGCCGCAAAGTGTCCGATGTGATATACCGAAACTGTGATGTGCCCAAGCGGCAAACCATTCACGGACATTTCCCGGAAACAACTTTGAGAATCCTGCCGGTACTGCTGCTCTCCTCCGCGTTGTTCGCTCAGGATTGGAGGGTCGATCCCAGCTGGCTGCACCGTTATGTTCCCGCGCTCGCGGCAGTGGCCGATCCGGCAGCCGCGCCGTGCCGGCGACAATCGATTTTCGGTGAAGGCGATGCTGAAAATCGAATCATGATCAGCGTGTCACGGTTCCAGGAAGTTACCGTCGATCCGCATGGTAATTGTCCCGCCGCGAGCTACGATCGCGAAGAAGAAATTTACTACGTTCTCTCCGGTAACGGCGATTTGCATTATGGCGGCCAAACATATTCCATGCGAGCGAATGATTTCACCTACTTGCCGCCCCGGATCCAGCATTCGATGGCAAATGATTCGGATCAGCCTTTGCGCGTGCTGGTGATGGGGTTCCGGATTCCTAAATCCATTGCGATCGGGCCGCCATCGCCTCAACCGAGAATTGTGAATCTTGGGAATGTGAAAGAAGAGACTGTGGAGGGGCATCCCACTTCAGTGCTGTACAAATTGCTCCTCGGCCCACGCACGGGCAAGCGGGACGCGATTGACGACGCCTATGTTGTTACCAGCTTATTCTGGATGAACTTTTCTCCGGGCGGCACCAACTTTCCTCACCATCATGAAACTGCCGAGGAGATTTACCTGGTTCTCGACGGCGAAGGCGATATGGTTGCGGGCGGAGGCATGGACGGCATCGAAGGCCGTCACGCGGCAAAGGCAGGCGATGCGTATTATTTCCGCCCCAACTGCACCGTGGGTTTCTACAATCAGAATAAAGGGGACGCGGCGGCCCACATTCTGGCGGTACGGTCGCAAGTTCCTCTGCCAAAGAATGCCGACTGACTTTTCAACGCGTCTTGGAGACCGGCCAGTCCGAGGAAGCTTGGCAGGAATTTCACCAGCTCGCCGAGCGCGTACTTAGTTGGAGCCGTAATTAGTTAAGGAGCAAAATCTCATGCAAAATTCGAGCCGTCGATCGTTCGTAAAATTTCTTGCGGCTGCACCGCTGCTCAGCCAGATCGCGGTTCGAGAGCTTTATGCCCAGGCAGCCAGCGCTGTGGGCAAAGATCCGCGACAAAATATTTACACTCGACTTGGCGTCAAGACGGTCATCAATTGCCGGGGCACTTGGACGTATTTGAGTGGATCGCTGGAATTTCCTGAAGTGCGCCAGGCTGAACTGGAAGCGGCGCGGCACTTCGTCAACATGTTCGACTTGCAGCACGGAGTGGGTCGACGGCTCTCGGAATTGACCGGCGCCGAGTCGGGCATTGTTACATCCGGGGCAGCGGGCGCGATGGCAGCGGCAACGGCGGCGTGCATCGCCGGCAACGACGACAAATATATCTGGCAACTTCCTGACACTACCGGCCTGAAGAATGAAGTGGTCATGGTGGGCGGGCGCAGCGCATTCGACAGCGCGATCCGGCTGGTGGGAGCGAAACTGGTTCTGGTCTATTCGCCCGAGGAGCTTGGCAATGCGATCAATGAAAACACGGCGATGATATATACGACCGATCTTGGCGACAAATTGCAGCGCGAGCTGGCGATCGCCAAAGAGCGGAAGGTTCCGATGCTGCTGGATGACGCGGCGGGCATTCCTCCGGCTGACAATGCCAAGCTTTACGCCAAGATGGGCATCGATCTCTACACTTTTTCCGGCGGCAAAGGATTGTGCGGACCGCAGTGCAGCGGCTTGCTGCTGGGGCGCAAAGATCTGATCGAAGCAGCGCTGATGAACTGCAATCCGCGCGAAGGCGCCGTGTGCCGGCCCATGAAGGTTGGGAAGGAAGAAATTATCGGTTGCCTCACCGCGCTTGAAACCTGGTTGAACATCGATGCGAAAAAACTTTATGCCGAATGGAACGGGCGGGTCGATCGCATCCGGAAACTTGTCGATACCGTGCCTGGCGTGAAGACCGAAATATATATTCCGGACGATGGCAATCGCTATCCGACGCTTCGCGTCTCCTGGGACACGCAAGCGTGGGGATTTAGTGTTTCCGATTGCGTAAGCGAGTTGCGCTCGGGCGATCCCGTGATTGAAGTGCTTGGCCCGGACAATCCAAGCCTGGTGACGGCAGTCCGCGAGGGCAATCCGAACCGGAAGGAACGCAAGGAGCCAGACCGGATTGAATTAGTTTCGATGACCATCCAACCGGGCGAAGAGATTCTTGTGGGGCAGAGGCTGCGGGGAGTACTCAACGCGGCGCGGAAGAAATCTGCGGCTTAGCTGACGCGCGGCGGCAGAAAGAAGTGACGATGAAAATTCGAGCGTTCAAGTTCGCCCGTTCGTTGTGCGGAGCATATTTGTTATCAATCGCGCTCGTTTTCGCGGTCGCGGCAGCGGGGCAGACTCGCTCTGTAAAGCCTGCTGCAAACTCTGAAGATGCCGGCCGTTCTTCTTCGACCCATTCTTACTCCTCTGCAGTCGACGCAGGAGATTATGTCTACGTTTCGGGGCAGGGACCGCTTCTCCCGGATGGCAGCTTGCCGGCGAATTTTGACGACCAGGTGCGTCAGGCGTTGAACAATGTTAAGAGCGCTCTCGAATCGGCGAGTTTGACGATGCAGCATGTTGTCTACACGCAAGTCTATTTGCAGGATGTCGGGAAATATGAAGATGTGAACCGAATCTTTGCAGAGTACTTTCCGAAAGATCCGCCAGCGCGCGCGGTGCTCGGAGTTGCGCGGGTTCCTGAACCTCCGATTGAAATCAGCGCGGTCGCGGTTCGCGACCTTGGGGATCGTCGAGGGGTTTATCCGCCGGATTGTGGTCACGGCGATTCAACCGCTCCGGGCGTATTGACGCGCGACCGGCTTTTCATATCGGGCATGGAAGGCAGCGATCCTGCGAAAGGAACCGTTCCTTCAGATCCGGCGGCGCAAGTGGACCTGGCTCTCGATCGCTTTCAGGCAGTTGTAAAGGCCGCCGGCCTCGAACTCGCGAATGTGGTGTTCGTGAATCCTTACTTGACTGCAGCGATACCGGGGCGCGTGATGAACGTGCGTTATGCGCGGCGTTTCGAGTTTGGGAATACACCGGCGAGAGCCACAATCGATGTCACCAGCCTGCCTGGCGGCGCAAATATTGAATACACCGGTGTTGCGGTTGTGGATCTCAAACAACGCCGAGCCGTTCGCCCGAAAAATATGCCGCCGAGTCCGACCGCCAGCCCGTGCGTTTTTGCCGGCGATACTCTTTATTGCTCCGCGAAAGATGGATTTATTCCGGGACCGCATGGCGGTATCTATGCCACCACGACGCAACACCAATTGCGGCAAAGCATGAGAAACCTTCTCGACGATCTCGAAGAGGCAGACATGAAATTCGACCAGGTTGTGATGACGAATGTGTACCTGGATGATTTGAATGATCTCTCCGCGTTCGACGAGATCTACGCTGAATATTTTGGTGCGACGCCACCTGCGCGCACCGTCATTCAGCAAATCGCGCCCACCGAACGAAAAGCCGACCGGGAAGATCATTTTCCCGGACTGGAGCAGGTTTCGCTGATCGCTGTACGCAGAAAGCATTGAGTGTGTGTTTTCGCGACGATTGCTGGCTTCGATCCCGTGGTTCTGAATTGACTACTGACTTCGTCGTTTGGCCGTGTCGTTGGGCGTATAGTGACTGAAATACCGGAGGGACGATGGGTCAGCGAACTCTGCACTTGATGTGCCTCGTAACATGCGTTTTGGTTTTTATGACCGCGGCCTACGGGCAGCAAAGCCATTGGGCCACGCCCGACGACAAGACCGCGAAGTTCATGATCGATATGGAGCGCAAGTGGGCCGAAGGGGTTTGCGCGAATAATGGAGTTGTCTCCGAATTATTGGCCGACGATTTCCAAGGCACCAGCACCCGCGGGGAGCGCTACACCAAGGCGGATGAGCTACGCGATGAAAAAGGACCGCACTCGGCGCATGACTGTGCGCTCGACGATGCCAGGGTGCGCTTTTTTGGAAACGATGTGGCCATTATTTACGGCAGCGAGCATGCCATCGGCAAAGACCGCGCGCATCCCGACACGAAGCAGTGCCAGGTCTGGACCGATACCTGGTTGAAGCGCGACGGAAAGTGGCAGATCGCCGCCGCGCAGGACAACAAGGTCGATTGCAAGTGACCGCCGATGTTCCGCGTCTCGCCAGTTCACGATCAATGAGGAATGCGCTGGATAGCAACTCAAAATGGACGGTACGAGAATCAAGCCGGGCTTGAATGAGCTGACTCGGGTGAAGCCGCAAGCCGGAACGCGATCAAAGGAATTTGCCTGACCAGTCTGTGACGATCATTGTCTCCGCCATGGTATCGCCAGCCGAGCAACCAGCTAAATCCGGCCCGAACGATGGGAGCGATGAAGCGGTTTCGGTGTTCGTACCTCTGGATTACTCCCACTGCCTCTTCCGGCCCGAGAAAGCGATGAGAGGCGGCAAAATGGTGTGAACCGAAGTCCACTTCCTCGCCGGGCGTGGCCTCGATGTTACGGACCCAGTCCGAGCCGGCGAAACCGTTTGCCACCACAACCTCTGGCACTTGCCTCCGGTATTCGACAACTTCCAGGACCGTCTGATGTCGCAAACCGGTACGTCGGCCGATGTGAGTCAGCAATAGGCATCGCTTCCCAAAAAGCCAGCCTACATGCCAGCGGTACAGATAGGCAGGAGCGCGAAATAGGTACCACAACATTCCCTTTTTCTTAACCGCGACCATTGTGGATCCGCCTGCCTCACGATCAATTATCCAGCGAGCAGCAGGCGAAAGCGATACAGGCAACGCCCCATTTCAAGGCCTTTCTGGAGCTGCGGGCGCGCGTTGCATCGGAGTTGTCCCGAGCAGCAATCCCGATCCTGATCAGGCCAGTCTCTTCGAAAGAAGCCGCCGAAAGACATGGCCTTTCCACATCCAAAGCCCGGAAAGGAGAAGGACAGGAAGAAAGAGAAACCTGACGCTGAAGGCGTAGTTGTGAGTATCTGAAGGTGAATCGTAAATGTAACCGAGTATCGGAATGCCGCAGATGATGTGAATCCAGCGGAGAATCGTGCGTGTGATGGGTTGGTTCATGATAGTGCTCCTTGGATTTGTGCTCGGCCCTGCTGCGTGGATTTCTCGGTGAGCGGCGCGGCTGAAGCCGCGCGCCCTGTCAATCCCTCCGCAGCGTGTCATTCGAGGTGATTATTTTTCTGAAGTCTTGGGCTGCCAGTCGGGCGTTTCAGCGCTGAACTGCTTCGCATACTCAGTCACCAGCCGCTGCCAGCCCGCAAACTTCATGGCATTGACGCCCGCGATGGCTCCTATCGGCTTACCCGCGAGAAGCCGGTCAAGAACGTCGAGGGAGATATGCCAACCCGCGGCGCCCCACGAGATAAAGCGGCGATCGATACTGTGCCACAATGTCAGGCGCGTTCCGCTGCCGAGCGGCTCGAGTTCCCACCGGATGTCGCCGTACTCAAGCATCCTGGGAGCCTCGGCTCGGGTCACTTTAGTTTCCTGCGGTGTGGGGTTTCCCACCCAGGTAAGCTTCACCGCGGCTCCGACCGTGGCCAGGTTGCCATCGACCACGAAGGGAGCCCACTCGCGCAGATGCGCCGGGTCGGTAAGCGCCTGCCAGACTTTTTCCGGAGAGTGGCGCAGTTCGCGGACGAGAATGAGCGTCCATTTATCTTTATTGTTTTCTATGCCGTTTTTAATTACCTGCGCCCCGCTGGCCGGACCTGGTTCGTACTGCGCGAGATCGTTCATCTTTTTCCTCCTTTGAGGCCCACGGCGAAGCTCCGGCGCCTGGAGCCAGCGCCTAATGGCGCGTTCATGACGCGACACTTGCGGTATGCCTGAAGACATACCCTGATACGAATCGCACTTTCACCGTGAGCCACCACTGTTGCCACGAGCTACACTTTCACGATCAGCTATCACTGTTGCCACGGGCTACTGCTTTCACGATCAGCTATCACTTTGGCCACGAGCCATTGCTTGCTCGATTAGCTATCACTTTCGACATGGCCCATCAGCTTGGCCAGCGTGCGAGCTGAGTGAGCTGGATGAGGTTGCCGCAAGTGTCGTTCAGTTTCGCAATGGTCGAGCCGGGCACGTCGGTGGGCGGCATAGTGAACTCAGCGCCGCGAGCCTTGATCCGCTCGTAGTCACTCTTGAGGTCGTCGGTGAAAAACATCATCGCGGGCTGGCCCTGTTCAAAGATCGCCTGCTGATAGGCTTTCGCGGCGGGATTGTTGTTCAGCGCGAGTTGCAGTTCGGTGCCGTCCGGCTCCTCGGGCGAGGCCACGGTCAGCCAGCGGTATGGGCCATTGCTGAAATCCGACTTTTTGGTAAATCCCAATACGCCGGTATAGAAAGTCAGGGCTTTGGCCTGGTCATCCACGTAAATACTGGTCACTTTGATTTTCATTTCGATTCTCCTTTATTTTTTATGTTTGCGGTTTGCGCCGCGAGGTCTTTTTAGCTGTTTTCTTTTTCGCCGGCGATGACTGAGGATGCTCCATGCGGTCAAGATAACGTTCGAGAGCATCGACGTGAGCGGACCAGAAGCGGCGGAACTGAGCCAGCCAGGTATCGATCTCCTGAAGCGGTTTAGGGTTCAACCGGTAGAGGCGGCGTTGCGCGTCCACCGTAGATTCCACAAAGCCGGCTTCCCGCAGCACCCGCAGGTGTTTTGAGACGGTGGGCTGCGGCATACGAAGCTGACGCTCGATTTCTCCCACCGATTGTTCCGACGATACCAATAGGCTCAGGATCGCGCGGCGGTTCGGCTCCGCAATGATTTCGAAGACGGATTCCATACCTCTGTATATACTCCTATAAGCATATACGTGTCAAGGCATATTAAAAGAAATTTTGGAAATGATTTTCTTGTCTGACGATAATCAGTTGAGCTTGGGTTCGATGAAATGCGTGCATACTAGTCAATATGGCGCTGGTCCAGATAATCCGGGAATCTTCTCTGGCTCGCCATTTGCACGCCAAACCTTATGCCGCCCTTGTTCTCTCCGGCGGATACGAAGAAGCGGGGGATAACGGAAGGTTTACGGTGGGCGCCGGCGATGTTGTATTGCACGATTTTTTCGAAGCTCACGTGAATCGTTTTTCAGCGCAGGGAGCGACGGTGCTGAATCTTCCTCTAGCTTTCAACAACTGCCATCCAGGGATTGCGCGCGTGGGGGATCCTGATGCGGTAGTACGGATGGCGGAAAAGAGTGGCCGCGCCGCGTCAGAACTGCTTCTTTCCCTGGTAAAAAGATGGACGCCTCCGGTTTCGGACTGGCCAGCCCAGTTGGCCTTGAGACTGATTCAATCTCCCTGCTGGAAACTTTCGGAATGGGGAGAGCGAAACGATCTTCCGGCGTGGACGATATCGCGGGGATTCGCTCAGGTTTTTGGCATTTCCCCGGAAGCTTTTCGAGCATGCGCTCGTGCGCGAAGGGCTTTGAGATCGATCCAGGACACAACGACGCCTCTGGCAATGATTGCCGTTGAATTGGGATTTGCCGACCAGGCTCACATGACGCGAAGCGTCAAGCAACTGACAGGTCGCACTCCGAGCGCGTGGCGCTCAGGTGCAAATGGATTCAAGACGGGAAGGCGGGCTAGCGCTTATTAACAGTAAATGCGCAAGGCCTGCAGTCTCAACTCTCTTCTCTTTGTCCTTATCTTTATCTTTATCTTTATCTTTATTCCTACGATCACACCGCAGTTCTTCATCCTTCATGCAGGAACTGCTTCGAATCACTCCAGCACCGATTGGCAGATTGAACCTTCTCTGAAATACGACACGCTCTGCCTGCTGAACGCACTGAGCGGAGATCCTTTCTACCTGCGCTATTATCAGGCTGAGTACGATCACTTTCATGCGCTGTTCACGCCGGGGGAGCAGGCAGCATTTGTGGAGCTAAAACATGTGATCAAGGATGAAGGGCATGAAATTATTTCTGCGAAGCTGGCGCTTTATTATTCCGCCGTCGATGACGAGACGCTGGCCGAAATGATTCGCACAGCCCAAGACAGCTCCCAGATGGAGGCGGCGCTCCGGAAGACGCCATATTGGAGCGCGGATTCGTGGCACAACTACGAGTTAGCGCGGCCGGCGTTGGAAAAGGCCCTCAGGGCTCTGGATCGAGTCGGGTTTCCAGCCTATTGGGCAGCGAACACCAAACCGAGGATTGAGAAGCGCATCACGGAACTTTCGGCCGACCTGCCGAAGTACAACATCATTCCAGTGATCGAGGGTTATCTTGGATTCCCGCTGGCATCGAACACGATCAAGGTTTATTTGCTGGCCTATTCTGAACCGCATGGAATCCGCATCACCGGTCTTCGATTTCTGACTCACGTTTCCTATCCGTTCCGCATTGTGCTCCATAATGCGATTCACGAATCGATGCATCCGCCCTATCGCCTGGACGATCCCAACGTACGGAGGGCTGTTGATCTGTTGGGGAAAGACCCAACAGTGGTGGATAAGGTGACGCACCACGATCCCTCCTTCGGATACAACACAGCGGAGGGATACATAGAAGAGGATTCCGTGCAGGCGCTGGAAGAGATTGTCAGCGAAAAATTTGGTGTCGGTCACAATCCGTGCAGGTATTGGCTGCAGCAGGATGACGGAATGCACGTGCTGGCGGCTGCGCTTTACGTCGGTTACAAGCACGCAGAATCCGAAGATCCACAACCGTACTCACATTGGCTTACCGGTGCGGTGGAAAGCGGGCAACTGCGAGGACCCAATCTCAGGAAAACGATTGAGTCTTTTTTCTCCGGCGCAGCTTGCCATCAGCCCTGAGCCGCGCAGATCACCCTGGAGGGCGGGCAGGTTCTCGCTCGCTCGTCATTGCCTGATCAACCACGAGGGGAAAGAACGCATGATGATCCAGCTGAGAGTGACGCGGAAATAGTTACGCTGGATTGCTTCGCGGAAATTGATTCCCATTCGATTTCGGTTCAATTGCCGCTTTCCCAAATTCTTTGGCAGTGTCTTACCCGCTTCGCTTCTCACTATTCCTCGAGGCGCGCTCGAGAAAAAGCGATTGGCTTCACAGATCTCCGGCAAAAATCGCTTCCTCCTGAAGCGCCACCTCGCAGCGAACGCTGTGGAAGTTGGTATATGACGGCCGCAGCCCCTATGGATTTCCGTAAAGCATAGAGCTCCACGTCCTCAAAATTCTTCGCAGACTCCAGAGTCTCTGTGAACTCAGCCTGTTGTGCATACCATTCATCGTGCAATCGGGAACGTTCGTCCCACAGTCGTATTTTGAGTCTATTTCTGGACTTATGAGTGCCGCCTATGACAGGTGCGGTTTGATAAGGAGACCATCGTGAAACCATCCTCTCGCCTGGGCTTTACTGCAGCGCTGTTTGTATTGTTCCTGATGCCACATGCAGCCTTCGCTCAGACCGCGTCGATCAACGGAACCGTCACTGACACATCCGGAGCCTTGGTCCAGCATGCGAAAGTAACAGTCGCCAACACTGCGACCAACATTGCACGAAGCACTGAGACCGGAAGCGCCGGGGTTTTCAACATCACTCAACTCGTGCCCGGACCCTACATCGTGACCGTCGAGGCCGCTGGCTTTCGCACGGAAAGGTTCCCTGCTTTGACTCTCACAGTTGACCAAGCGGCCACGCTGAATGCCAAATTGGAAGTAGGCACCAGCTCGGAGCAGATTACGGTGGAGGGCGCCGTTGTTGCCATAGACACGACCGATGCTCAACTCAGCAGCGTGATAGAGCATACGCAGATGACGGAACTGCCGCTCATTCTTCGCGATCCCTACCAATTGGTACTGCTGTCGCCCGGCGTGACCCAGTCGGACAACCTGGGTGGGATCTCAACGAATGGTGGCCGCGAACGCAATAACAATTTTATGCTCGATGGTGCCGACAATAACGATACGGAAGTGCCCGGCGGGTTGGGTGGTGTTACCGCGCAAAATCCGGACTCGACCGAAGAACTCCGCGTTATTACCAACAACTTCGCGCCGGAGTACGGGCGCGACAACGGCGCTGTCGTTGATGTCATCACGCGCAGCGGCTCCAACAGCTTTCATGGTGATGCCTTCTACTTTGGCCGGTGGGACGCAATAGGTGCGCGCGACTATTTCAACCACCAGATCGAGCCTGACGGGACGGTAGCGCCCAAGAACCCGTACGTCCGCAACTTGTACGGTGCCTCTCTTGGGGGTCCGATTGTCAAAGACAGGACGTTCTTTTTCGTTAATTATCAGGGCGACCGTTTCGTCACCAACCTTACCAATGCTTCCACCGTGCCGACAGCGGCTTTTACCAGCGGCATCTTCACCTATACCAATCTCGCCACGGGTGCGAGCCAGGCGATCAACCTAACCACTCCAGGAAGCGGCAATAACGGCACCAGCGTGGGCTTAGATCC
>Ga0070735_10002370_pt1 | contig 17151 bp, 16 predicted proteins | sample Coa_R1_FD_66443 | JGI IMG/M metagenome (GOLD analysis project Ga0070735, IMG submission 66443) | Surface soil microbial communities from Centralia Pennsylvania, which are recovering from an underground coalmine fire - Coalmine... | ecosystem: Environmental > Terrestrial > Soil > Unclassified ... | reverse complement strand
AGAACAACTGAGTGAGGCACCACCCGATGAGGACTACCGGGATGGAGGGTGCCACTGCGACCACCAGGATGCCGACGCAACCGCCGGCGAGGCCGATGACCATCCACGGCCGGCGCATCCCCAGCCTGGACGTGGTGCGGTCACTCATCCTGCCGAAGAACGGATTTCCGACCATGGCCACCAGGGCGCCGACCCCGGCCACCAGCGCCAGGCTGGTGGGCGCCCGTTCGATTCCCACCAGTGCGTTGATCTTCAACGGCAGCGTCACGAGGGTGGGCGCCAGAAACACCAGGCTGGTGCTCATGAATGACAATGCGTACAGCGCAGTGAAGCGCCAGCCGATCGGATGGTCAGCGGATGCGCGAAGTGGGGGAACAGCCTCACCTGTGTTCAACAGCGTCAAGTCTCCTCCCCAGGGCGGACGGTGCGACCGACGTCCCGCCTCGATGAGTCCGGTCACTGCGGTTGGTGTGGATTTGTTACCCAGTGTCGGCGTCCACAGCAGGTACTGTCAAAGATCGCTGCAATCGACGTCGGGCCGGGGGTGCTGCGGAATGTTCTGGCACATCAGGGTCGGTGAGCGCAGGGAGTGAGAGCTCGTCTGCGTGCCTCATGCCCTTGACATTCTGCTGCCTGATGGGTAATGTCGACTTATGTCTACGCCGGTTCTGGTCACCAAGCTGTACGTTCCGCGCCCGCGCCCCAACCTCGTTCCGCGGCCGCGGCTTATCGAACAACTGAACTTTGGTGTGGATGGCAGTGTCAGTCTCATCTCTGCTCCGGCCGGCTTCGGCAAGACCACGGTAGTCAGCGAATGGGTCGCGAGCTGCGGGCGACCGACCGCCTGGCTGTCGCTCGACGAGGGGGACAACGATTCTGCGCGCTTTCTCCTTCACCTGGTCGCAGCCCTCCAGACGATTGCGCCGGAAGTCGGTGAAGAGGTGCTGTATGCTCTTCAGTCCCAGCAGCCACCGCCGACCGAAGTCGTTTTAACCGCTCTCGTCAACGGAATCGCCACCTTCCCGGCGCATTTCGTGCTGGTCTTCGATGACTACCACCTGGTGGATGCTGAGCCGGTTGATCGTGCCCTCACCTTCCTGATCGAGCACTCACCGCCGCAGATGCACGTGACTATCGCCACGCGCGAAGATCCCCAGATTCCCCTGGCCCGGCTACGCGCCCGCGGCCAATTGACCGAGCTGCGTGCCGCCGATCTTCGTTTCACCGCCACGGAAGCCGCCGAGTTTCTCAAAGCAGTGATGGGCCTCGCCCTCTCGGCGGACGATGTCGCGGCGCTGGAAGACCGCACAGAAGGATGGATAGCGGGCTTGCAGTTAGCAGCGCTTTCCATGCAGGGCAACCAGGACGTTGCCGGGTTCATCCGGGCGTTTGCCGGCGACAACCGGTACATCGTGGACTATCTGGTCGACGAGGTCCTCCAGCGTCAGCCAGCGGACATCCGCAGCTTCCTGCTTCAGACTGCCATTCTCGAGCGGTTGACCGGCGCGCTGTGCGACGCCGTCACCGGTCATGAAGACGGCACAACGCGCCTGGAGGCCCTGGAGCGCGGCAACTTCTTTGTCGTGCCCCTGGATGACATCCGTCACTGGTATCGCTATCATCACCTCTTTGCCGATGTGCTTTCGGTACATTTGCAGGCGGAGCAGCCCAGCCAGGTCCCTGAGCTGCATCGACGGGCAAGCGAGTGGCACGAGCGTTATGGCTCGACAACCGATGCGATCCGTCACGCGCTGGCGGGCGAGGATTTCGAGCGAGCGGCGAGCCTGGTCGAGCTGGCGGTGCCGGAATTGCTCCGGAGTCGTCAGGAGGCGACGGTGATGGGCTGGCTCAAGGTGCTGCCTGACGAAGTCGTCCGCGTCAGGCCGGTGCTCAGCGCGCTGTATGCCGCCGGGTTACTCGTGACCGGGCAGCTCGACGGCGTGGAGGTTCGACTGCAGGGCGCCGAGCAGTGGCTGGATACGACTGCCATCAAACAGGAAATGGTGGTCGTGGACAGGGAAGCATTTCGCCGTCTCCCGGGTTCGATCGCGGTGTCGCGCGCGGGCCTGGCTCTGGTTCTGGGCGATCTGGCCGGCACTGTGGCCTACGCCAGGCAGGCGCTAGAACTTGTCGTGGAGGACGACCATGTCACGCGCGGATCGGGATCGACATTGCAAGGGCTTGCATTGTGGACGAGCGGCGATCTCGAGACCGGCTATCGCATGTATGTCAAGGGCATGGCGGATCTTCAGGTGGCCGGCAACTTCTCTGACATGCTCGGTTGCTCCGTCGCCCTGACCGATATACGGATCGTGCAAGGGCGTCTGCACGACGCAATGCGCATCTACGAGCAGGCACTGCAGCTCGCGGCGGCACAGGGCGAGCCGATCCTACGGGGAACTGCAGATATGTACGTGGGACGCAGTGAGCTCTACCGCGAGTGGAACGACCTGGATGCCGCGGCGCAGCTCCTGCAACGAAGCAAGGAGTTGGGCGCGCTCGCCGGGTTACCACAGAACCCATATCGCTGGTGCGCTGCCATGGCGCGCGTACGGGAGGCCTGCGGCGATCTTGACGGGGCGCTCGACCTGCTCGGGGACGCCGAGCACCTGTACGTGGGCGACTTCTTTCCGAATGTGCGTCCGATCGCGGCAAGGAAGGCACGGCTGTGGCTGGCGCAGGGTCGAGTGGTCGAAGCGCTCGCCTGGGCGCGGGATCAGGGACTTTCCGCCAGGGACAACCTGACCTATCGGTGCGAGTTCGAGCACATCACCCTGGCCCGGGTTCTCCTCGCCCTCTACCAGCGCGACCATGCGGACCGCTCCCTTCACGAGGCACTGGGGCTCCTGAAGGGTCTTCTGCGAGCTGCAGAAGCAGGCGGCAGGATAGGAAGCGTTATCGAAATCCTGGTGGTACAGGCGCTCGTGTATCAGGCGCAAGGTGACATCCCTGCTGCTCTCATCCCGCTGGAACGCGCCCTGACGCTGGCCGAGCCGGAGGGCTACGTCCGCGTGTTCCTGGACGAAGGACCGCCCATGGCGCAGTTACTGCGCGCAGCTGCCGTGCGCGGCATCATGCCTCCCTACACGGGTATGCTGCTCGCGGAATGGGAAGGGAAGCAACAGAGGCGCGCCGACGAATCTCCGCTTCCCGTCGCCCCTTCGGCGCAACCCCTGCTCGACCCGCTCAGCGAACGTGAGCTTGAAGTGCTCCGCCTGCTCAGAAGTGAGCTCAGCGGGCCGGAGATCGCGCTTGAGCTCGTGGTGGCGTTGAGCACGGTCCGCACGCATACCAAGCGCATCTACGGGAAGCTCGACGTCGACAACCGCCGCGCGGCCGTCAAACGGGCAGCTGAGCTGGGCCTGATCTAGCCGCGCACCATCGACGCCGGAGCAGGCGTTGGCCTCGCTCTGCTCTGTGACCGGGTAGGCCCGTGCGTCGCAGCACCACGTCTACCCGCCAGGCGTCCCCCCGCGTCAATCCCCACATCAATCCCCACATGTGGGGACGACACCTCCTCACATTCGCCCGTACGGTGTCATTGCCACGAAGAACACACGTAGGGACACCAGCAAAGAATGAAAGCACGAGGCACAGCATGAGCGAAGCAGACGCGTCGAAGGAGGAGTATGACGACCCCACCCCGTACGAGATTCACATCAAGGGCCACCTTGACGACCGGTGGGCCGACCGGTTCGGCGGCCTGACCCTCACCCGAGAACAGAACGGCGACACCCTGCTAAGCGGAACAGTCGTCGATCAGGCTGCTTTGTACGGCCTGCTACGAACAGTCCGCGACCTGGGAGTGCGCTTGCTCTCGGTCACCCGGCTTCAATCTGAACCGGCAGAGGCGCCTGACGGCAGTCCAGAGAACACAGCCCACCATTCAACGAAGGAGACACAACAGTGATCGGCACCAAGCAAACCGCAATACTCGACGGATCCAGGAACGGAAGGACGGATCACTCACTGGATGCTCCCGAAGGAGTACCGATGAGCTCAACGAGAAAGACCGCGCTTGCCGCAGGTGTGCTCTTCCTCATCACCTTCATCACCTCGATCCCGGCACAGCTCGTTCTCTACCACCCGCTGCTGACCGACCCCGCCAAGTACATACTTGGTACTGGTGGTGACCCGGCCGTGTCCCTGGGTGCGCTCCTGGAGGTCATGCTTGCCATCGCGGGCGTGGGTTCCGCGGTGGTGCTGTATCCGATTGTCAAGCGGCAGAACCAGGCTGTGGCTCTTGCCTACGTCACGTCTCGTGTTCTTGAATCGGCCGCCATCATGGTCGGCATCTTCAGCGTCCTTGCGGTCCTGTCCCTGCGGCAGCATGCCGCGGGTACCGCCGGCATCGACACCGCCTCGCTCGTCACCGCGGCCAGATCGCTGGTCGCGGTCCATGACGCGGCATTTCTACTCGGGCCCACACTCCTGGCGGGCGTCGGCAATGGGTGCCTGTTGGGCTACCTGATGTACACGTCGGGCCTCCTGCCGCGGCGGCTGGCCCTCTTGGGGCTCGTCGGCGGCCCGCTGGTCATCACTGCGACGGTCTGCGTCCTGTTCGGGGTCTTCGCGGCGGGCTCTTCCTGGCAGTTCCTTGCCACCATCCCCGAGATCTTGTGGGAGTTGTCGTTCGGCATCTACTGCACCGTCAAGGGTTTCAAACCTTCCCCCATCACCTCCGAGCGCATCCTCGAGGCGGCGTAACCGTCACCACGCACCAACGGCGGCCTCATCGGGCCGCCGTTGACGTGGACAACCGACCAAGGGCATACATCCAGAAAGGCACGCAGATGATTCAAGCACGAGTTCTCACGAAACGCTACGGCCCACTGGTGGCCGTGAACGGTCTCTCCTTCGAAGTTCTGCCCGGCAGGGTGACTGGGTTCCTCGGACCGAACGGATCGGGTAAGTCCACGACACTGCGTATGGTGTTGGGTCTTGACGCTCCCTCCTCGGGGACGGTGACGGTCAACGGCCGCCCCTACGGCCTGCACCGCCGGCCGCTGCGCGAGGTGGGTGCTCTACTCGACGCCAAAGCCATCCACGGCGGGCGCAGCGCCTATAACCATTTGCTCTGTCTGGCCCGGGCAAACGGTATTTCCCGAGACCGGGTCGACGAGGTCCTGGAACGGGTCGGTATGACCAGCGTCGCTCACAAGCAGGCCGGGACTTTTTCCCTCGGGATGGGTCAGCGGCTCGGAATCGCCGCCGCTCTGTTGGGGGACCCAGGAGTCTTGCTCTTCGACGAGCCGGTCAACGGTCTGGATCCTGAAGGCATCGTGTGGATCCGCACGCTGATGAGGTCGCTCGCCGCCGAGGGCCGCACCGTGTTCGTCTCGAGCCACCTCATGAGCGAGATGGCCATCACCGCCGATCATCTCATCGTGATCGGTCAGGGCCGCCTGATTGCCGAGACTAGCATGGCCGACTTCATTCGAAGCAGCTCGCAGAACCACGTGCGGGTTCGGACTCCCCAACCTGACGAGTTGATACGGCTCCTGGCCGCCCATGGCGCAACCACCAAAGCGGATCCGGGTATGGATGGCGCTCTGTCGGTCACCGGGCTCGACTGCCCGAGCATTGGCGACCTGGCAGCCGCCCATCATATTGGTCTACGCGAGCTTTCATCCCAGCAGCCCTCTCTCGAAGATGCGTTCATGGAGATGACGCATGATGCCGTCGACTACCGCGCCGAAGTTTCGCCCGAGCGCGCGCTCACTGGAATTGGAGCCTGACATGACGACCTTGACCCCTCCCGCGTCTCACCCTGGGGCGACGCTCCGCGACCGCCGACCGTTGTTCCTGGATGTGCTCCGCTCGGAGTGGACGAAGCTGCGCTCCGTGCGGTCCACCTACTGGATCCTGGGTGCCATGGCCGCAACGACGATCGGGCTTGGTGCCCTGCTCTCTGCCTTCTACACCCTGAACTACACTACGATGAGCCCCGCTGATCGGGCCGGGTTTGACCCGACGAGATACGCGTTGAGCGGCCTTCTCCTGGCCCAGCTGGCCATCGGTGCCTTGGGCGTCCTGGTCGTTACCAGCGAGTACGGTACGGGGATGATCCGCACGACCTTCGCTGCTGTCCCCCAACGCCGACTTGTCCTGGGAGCCAAGGCTCTGGTGTTCACCGCGGTCACCGCGGTGACCGGTGTGATCAGCTGCTTCGTCGCGTTTTTCCTCAGCCAGGCCATTCTTTCCAGCCACCATCTCCAGGCAACCATCGCTGCTCCCGGGGTGTTGCGTGCCGTCATTGGCGGTGGCCTGTACTTGGCAGCTCTCGGCGTGCTCGCCGTCGGGATCGGTGCCGTCATCCGTCACACCGCCGGCGCCATATCCACCGTCTTTGGGCTTGTCCTGGTCGTGCCCATCATAGTGATATTCCTGCCGTCGTCATGGTCCAACGGCTTCGGCCCGTATCTGCCCAGCAACGCCGGCCGAGCGGTCTTCAGCGTTGCCCAGCAACCCCACACACTCGCCCCATGGACCGGGCTCGCGGTGTTCTGTGCCTATACTGCTGCCACGCTCCTCATCGCCGCCGTCCTCCTTACGCGCCGAGATGCCTGACCGCTCCAACTGAGTGAACTGAAGGGAAAGCAGCAAACAGATGGCTCTCGTGTTCATCGTCATTGGTCTCGGTCTTGAAGCAGTTCTGACTGCTACCGTCGCCCGCCGCGCGCTCGGTGTTCCGGTAGGTTGGCCCCGCTCCGTCGTGGTGGCGATGATCACGATCGTTGGCTTGGGGACGATGGAAAGCTTCGTGCTCGGCACCGCCGGATTCAGCAACTCGAGCGCTTTCATGGTTGCCCCGGCCAAGGTCATTCTCTTCGTGCTGCTGGCAGTGGCATGGGTGTTCGTCATCGGTGTTACCGCTCTCGTCACCCTGGAAGCGGTGGTACCGACCGGAACGCTTCCGAGCCCCCTCCGCTTCCTCACCGGATGGGGAGCACGCCACCGGCGCACCAAACGCTACGGCCAGATTGTGGCGATCGCCGTCAAGCACGGTCTCGGTAGCTACCTGCGCGGCACCGCGCGCGTGGACTCCTCCGCAGGGGTCTCGAAGACTGCCCGTTCCCTCAGGGACGCCCTGGATGAGGCGGGAGTGACGTTCATCAAGCTCGGGCAGATGGTCTCCACCCGCCAGGACCGGGTTCCCGAGGCATTTGTCAATGAGCTATCGACGCTCCAGATGCAGGCCGCTCCGGAGCCATGGGCACGGATCGAACCAGCGATCGCCGGCGCGCTCGGTCGTCCTCTGGACGCCGTGTTCCACTGCATCGACCAGCAACCGCTCGCCTCGGCATCGGTGGCACAGGTGCACCTGGCACGATTACACAGCGGGCAGGATGTGATGGTGAAAGTCCAGCGGCCAGGCGCTCGCACCCAGGTCACCTCGGATCTGGATATCATGCTTCGGCTCGCGCGCCGGTTGGACAGGTCGACCGCGTGGGGCCGATCGCTGGATGTGCTCGGCCTCGCCCTGGGATTCGCCGCGTCGTTGGAGGACGAGCTGGACAACACCGTCGAGTTCGACAACATGCGTTCTCTTGAGGCAGCGCTTGCAGAGGGGCATGGCGAGGCAATCGCGATCCCGCACGCGTACGAGGAGTACTCCAGCGACACCCTGCTCGTGATGGACCGGCTGCCTGGTATCCCGATCGGTCAGGCCGAGGCCATGCTCACAACATTTTCCGACGCAGCCCGGAAGGAGATCGCCGAACGGCTGCTAAATGAAGTGTTCCGTCAGATTCTTATCACTGGTGTATTCCACGCCGACCTGCATCCGGGCAACATCTTCGTCACCTCCGACGGCCGCCTCGGCATGCTCGACTTCGGCTCCGTTGGACGCCTGGACGAGTCCACCAGAAGTTCCCTCGGCACGCTGCTCCTGGCGATCGACCGGAACGACTCCATCGCTGCTACCGATGCCCTCATCGAGCTGCTGGATCGGCCAGACGAGCTGGCCGAACGCGTCTTGGAACGCGAGATCGGCCAGCTCATCCTCCGCTACCGTGGAGGATTTGGCAGAAGCGGAAGCGCCGGCATGTTTACGTCCCTCTTCAAACTCATCACCGTCCATGGGTTCGCCATCCCGCCGCAGGTCGCGACTGCCTTCCGCGCACTCGGCGCCCTGGAAGGCACGCTCCGCATTGTCAGCAAGGACCTCGATTTCGTAGCGACGGCACGAGCCCAGGGACGAGACATCGTGAGTCAGTCCCTCGAGCCGGGAAACATGCGCCAAGCCCTGGAGCGCCAACTCCTCGGCCTGCTCCCGGTCATGCAGCGCCTGCCGCGGCGGATCAACAAGATCACCGAAGACCTGGAACGGGGCCGATTCTCGATCAACATCCGACCACTGGCAGACCAGCGTGACCGCCAATTCATCACGACTCTGGTGCAGCAGGTCGTCATCGCGATCCTCGCCGCCACGGCTACCCTTGGCGCGATCATGCTGCTGACCAGCAACACAGGGCCATTGCTCACTCAAAGTGTCAGACTCTACGCATTCTTTGGCTACGCCCTGTTGTTTGTGGGGTTCGTCCTGGCGCTCAGAGCACTCGTAGTGGTCTTCTTTGAACGACCGTTACTTCGTCTCAGGGTTGGCGTCCCCTGGCACTGAACTGAAAGGCTGGATTCGATGAGTATTCTGACCGGGCTCACCGGAGTCACCGCCATCGTGTTGATCTGTGCGCTGCTCTTCGTGGAAGAGGCTGGCGTCCCTGTGCCACTACTATCCGGCGACGTTCTACTTGCTCTAGCCGGAGTGCTGATCGTCAAAGGCAGTATCTCGCCGTGGGCGTTCTTCCCATCCGCCTTCGTCGCCGAGGTAGCCGGCGTGATGACAGGACACTTCTGGTCACGAACTCTTGGGCAGCGGGGGCTGGAGGCCCTGGCCGACAGAGTACGGGCGCGAAAGGCGCTCGATCGCACCACGGCTCGGCTCGGTGCTGCCGGACCCTTCCATATCACCGTCGCGCGCCTCATACCGGGGCTGCGGATCAATACCACACTGGTGGCCGGGGCTGTCGGTATTTCCCCAGGGACGTTCTTCGTCGGAGTCGTGCCGGCAATCATCATCTGGCTGGCCGCCTACACGCTCCTCGGCGTGGTCGTCGGCGTGCCGGTGCTCGCCTCCCTCAACCACGTGCAACACATCGCCGTCACCGGCGTTGTGCTCCTCCTGGTTGGCCTCGCCACCGTGATCGGAATCCGCTACATTCCCCCCGGGCGGCAGCTTGGAGATGCCTTGATCCGAGCATCTGGACCACTGCCGATGGCCCTGGCGGTTGCGGTCGACCTAACCATCGCCGTCAGCACCGCTTCCGGGACGGGCGAGCTGGCTCACGCATGGCTTGGCGTCGACAGCGTCAGGTCCCTCGCGGTGATCATCGGAGCGGTCATGCTGCTCTACCTCGCCGCGACGCGGGGAATCATTGGTGGAACAGCCGGCGAACGGCTGGCGAACGTGCGATACAGCTCAGCCTGACGTGCAAATCGGAACGCACCGGCTGTCTGGGGTATTTCGGGGATAGCGTGCTACGACGCCGGGTTTGACCGAGCTGTCCTTCCCCACGATTGGGCTGGGTGGATTGATCGTCACTTCGACGCTGTTCTGAACGGATGTGCCCAGATGCTGCGCTTTTCCGTGTCGACGAATCCTGCCACGAGGAGAGTGCGGAGGTAGTGGCTGATGGTCGGTTGGTCCCGTGCGAAGGAGGGAAGTAGATCGCACACAAAGCGTGACCTCTCTTGCTGAATGAGGAGATCGAGGAGCAGCAGACGCGTGCGGGTGCTCAAGGCTCTTAGCTGAGAGTCCACGGCTTCTGGGCGAGTCCGGCGTGTACGGGACCGACCCCGATCCCCCAGCACGGGGCGTTCCTACGGCGGACGAGAAGCGTCGGCTTGAGCGTCGTCACCTATCTACGCTCCTGCCTGGAGCCAGCCGGCGATCTCTCCTTTGGATGGGATTCGGCCGCTGGCCTTAAGCTTTTCGTCGATGACCAGGCCCGGTGTCTGCATGGCGCCGTAGCCCATGATGCCCGGAAGATCAGTCACCTTCTCGATGACCAGGTCGACCCCGCTCTCCTTCGCGACCTGGGCGACGAGTGCTTCGAGCTGCTTGCACCGGGCGCATCCGGTGCCGAGGATTTTAATGGTCATGACATTCTCCTTGTTCCTTCTGGTCACATGACTGCATTGAAGACATAGCCGATGGTGATGATCGCGGCCGTCACCACGGCAATGAAGACGGCGATCAGTTTGGGTTTGATGACACGACGCAGGATGATCATCTCCGGGGCCGAGATCGCGGTGATTGCCATCATAAAGGCGAGGGTGGTACCGAGCGGCAGACCTTTCTCCATCAGCGCCTGCACGATGGGAATGGTCCCCGCGGCGTTCGAGTACAACGGTATGGCGATGAGGACGACCAAAGGGACGGCCAGGAGATTGCCGCGACCCGCATACCGCGCCACCAGGTCCGTCGGTGCATATCCGTGGATGAGAGCGCCGACGGCGATTCCGCCCAGCACCCACGGGAAGACTCGCCGAATGATGTCTTTCGTGTACGCGATTCCGTCGGACACGCGCCGTTCAAATGTCATGTCCGAAACCACCGAGTCGCCGACCTTGATCTGGTAGACATACTCCTCGACCTGATCTTCCATATGGAGGCGACCGATTACAGTACCCCCGACAACGGCGACCACAAGACCCATCGCCACGTAGAACACCGCCGTCTGCCAGCCGAATAGCCCGGCGAGCATGACGAGCGCCACCTCGTTCACGACGGGGGCGGCGATGAGGAACCCGAAGGTGACGCCAAGCGGGAGCCCGGACTCGACGAAGCCGATGAAGAGCGGGACCGCGGAGCAGGAGCAAAAGGGCGTCACCACGCCAAGCATGGCGGCGAGGACGGTCCCGGGAAACTCGCCGCGGCGAGTCAGAATCCGTTTGACCCGCTCGGGAGGGAAGTAGCTGCGAATGACGGTGACGACGGACACGATCCCGGTCAGTAGGAGGAAGATCTTCGGGACATCGGTGAGGAAGAAGGCGATGGAGCCGCCAAGATGCGTGCCTCGCGGCACGTGCATGAGACTGTAGGTCAGCCAGTCCCCGATAGTCTCGAGCTGGGAATAACAGAGCAGCCAGATGGCCACCGCGGACGCTATCCGCAAGGCGAGTGGCAGTCTGCCGAGTGGGAGAAGGCCGCGCCAGCGGCCGGCCCATACTTCGCCCCGGCCATGAGGAAGAGTACGCAGCTTCATGGTCTGTCGTGCCTTACCGAATGATCGACGGAAGGAGCGCACGATGACTCGATAGCGCGCCCCCCCGTCCTCCAGTGGACTATGCCTGCACCAGCAGGATGCCGGTATAGACGACTCGCGGCTCGGATCCTGACAAGCTCACCGGGGTGCGGACGACGGACTGCGTCTCGGCCGCATGGCTGAACGCCAGCGGGGTACTGCTTGGATGTTCCATCAGCCAGCCGGTCACCTGACGGCTGAGTTCCTCCAGCCCCTGCGCCTCGAAGCTGATGGTGTGTAGACCAATCGCGTGCTGGGTCTGGGAGTCACGCTGCCGGGTTGTGTTGATGCTCATGATGTACCTCTTTCGTTGCCGATATGGGCGGGGGAGACCATTCGGATTAAATCGGCCCCCCGCGGAATCCCCAGAAAGTTGATGTGCCTGCGGTGTACGGGATGATCGGGCAGGAGCAGCCAGGCGACCGAAAGCAACAGCGCCGGTAACCGCCGCGCCACGCTGTGCGTCGGATTGGATCGGTTCGCGGGGTAGTCCACGGAGGCGATTCCTCCTTCCACCCATGGGTCGAGAACTGGACCGCAGGCGGTTTCCATCGATGAACGTCGTTGTGTTCTCAGTGTGGACCTACCCGGAAAGCTCGCGCATCGGTTCCCCACCTGATATTGCGGACCACCAGACCCGAAAATATCGACGTCTGTCGATGCATAGCCCCGCTGGCCGCCTCCAAGCCCCCGTGTAATCCTATGGTTCAACCGCAATTGGATCGAATCGCGCTGAAGCGAAGGAAGGGGCAAGCCGTGGCCCCGACTCTTCGTGGGAGGGATGCCGTGGTTGGCATCGTGACCGCACCCGCCATTTGTACCTCCACCGATCTCATACCCATTGCCACGGAACTTCAGGTCCTCACCCGATGTCGAGCGATACCCCTACCCGGTATACTGGGACGGAGGGCGCGGGGAACGATGAAGAGTAGCGACGTTACGGAGTTGCCCGCAGCCAGGAATTGGATCGATTACTGGTCCTACCCAGCTGGGTACGACTGAGTCGAGAAGTTGAAGGAACAGCAACCATGACGCACGGGTACGCGGACAACCGTGATCGGCTCATTAAGCGCGTGAACCGCCTCGAGGGCCAGGTGCGGGGCGTCGGCCGCATGATCGAGGACGATCGTTACTGCATCGATATCGTCAACCAGCTCAGCGCGATCCAGGCCGCCGCTCGCGAGCTGTCATTGCAGCTCCTGGAAGGGCACGTGCGGCACTGTGTCATGGACGCCGCGCAGACGGATGACGCCGAGCCGAAGCTCCACGAGCTAATCGAGACGCTTGGGAAGGCGATGGGCCGCTGAAAGAGCCGACGAGGAACGGGACGATATGATGGCACGGCGAGCAGAACCGCAAGAATACGAAACGGAAACCCCTTTGCGAGATCCAGAGGCCGGCGCCCTCATCGAGCTCGCGATCGAAGGGATGACCTGTGCTTCCTGTGTTCGGCGAGTTGAGCGGCAGCTCGAACGTGTCGCGGGTGTAGAAGACGCTCAAGTCAACCTAGCAACTGAGAAGCCGACCGTGCGCTACGATCCCAACCAGACGAGTGTCGGCGCGCTGGTCGACGCGGTGGACGCGGCGGGCTATACCGCGCATCCCCCGACGGTCGAGACAGCACCCGCAGAGACCGTTCTTGCCATTGAGGGCATGACGTGCGCCTCCTGCGTGCGCCGCATCGAGCGCTCCCTGGCCAAAGTAGAGGGCGTGCAGCAGGCGAGCGTCAACCTGGCCACCGAGGTGGCCCAGGTCCAGGGGACCGCTCCGCTCCCGGCGCTGCTCGCTGCGGTGCAGCGGGCCGGCTACCACGCCAGCGCGGTCGAGCGAGAGGATGTCGTGGATACGGACGATCTGGTAGCCCGGCAGGCACGCGCGGCACGCAGTAGGTTGCGCGACATCGTGATCGGCACCGTCTTCACCGTCCCGCTTCTCGTGCTGGGCGTCTTCCTTATGGATCGGTTCCCAGGTGAGAACCTGCTGATGCTCCTGCTCGCACTCCCGGTGTGGGCCTATGTCGGCCGGGACTTCCATGTGGGAGCGATTCGTGCGCTGCGGCACGGCACGACCAACATGGACACGCTCGTATCTCTGGGCTCCTCCGTTGCGTTCCTCTTTAGTGCCTGGGTCACGGTGTCCCAGCGCACAGGCGTGACCTACTTCGACACCGCCGCGGCAATCATCACGCTGATCAGCGTGGGCAAGTACCTGGAGGCCCGCGCCCGCAGCAGTGCTGGCGCGGCCATCAAGCGTCTGGCTGGATTGAGCGCACGGTCCGCGCGCATCCTGTATGACGGGGTCGAGGTCGAGGTGCCGATCGCTCAGGTTCGGGTGGGCGATAACCTGGTCGTGCGGCCGGGAGAGAAGATCCCGGTGGATGGCGTCGTGTTGACCGGCGTGGCAAGTCTCGACGAGTCGATGATCACCGGTGAGAGCATTCCCGTCCCGAAAGGCGAGGGCGATGACGTCACCGGTGCCACCGTGAATACCGACGGTCTGCTGACGATACGGGCAACGCGTGTGGGAAAGGACACGGCCCTGGCCCGCATCATCCGGCTGGTGGAGCAGGCGCAGGGCTCCAAGGCCCCGGCACAGCGTCTGGCCGACCAGATCTCCCGGTACTTTGTGCCCGCCGTATTGGTGGTGGCTCTGGGAACGTATCTCGGCTGGCTGCTGACGGGGCACTCCGGTACGGAGGCGATGGTCGCCGCAGTTGCTGTTCTTGTGATCGCCTGCCCCTGCGCGCTCGGTCTGGCGACACCCACCGCGATCATGGTGGGGACCGGGCGTGGGGCCCAGAACGGCATCCTCATCAAAGGTGGAGAGAGCCTGGAGCGGATGCACCAGGTGACCGAGGTGGTGTTCGACAAGACAGGCACCATCACCAACGGCCGGCCGGCGGTGACTGAGATCCTGACGTATGGGCCGGGCGACCGCGCATACCAGAGTCGAGACCTTCTCCAACTCGTGGCGAGCGTCGAGGCGGGCTCCGAGCATCCTCTGGCGCGGGCGGTCCTGGAGCGCGCTCAGAACGAGGACGGGCTCATGCCGGCAGCAGTCAGCAACTTCGTCGCCATTGCCGGGGGCGGAGTTGAAGCTGATGTTGCGGGCCGGCATGTCCTTATTGGCAATCACCGGCTCCTGACGTCCCGGGGCATCGAGCTCGACGGGCACCGTCTTGCCATCGATCAGCTGGAGTCAACGGGACAGACGGTGATGCTTGTCGCCGTCGACGGCCTGACGGTGGGGGCCATCGCCGCCGCAGACACGGTCAAGGAGGGCTCGACCGCGGCGATTCGGGACCTCCATAGTCTGGGTCTAAAGATCACCATGCTGACGGGTGACAACCTCAAAACTGCCCGGACCATCGGAGCTGAGGTCGGAGTAGACCGTGTTATAGCGGAGGTGCGGCCGGACGAAAAGGCAGCCGAGGTGAAACGGCTCCAGGATGAGGGCAAGGTCGTTGCAATGGTGGGCGACGGAATCAACGATGCACCCGCTCTGGCGCAAGCGGACGCCGGGATTGCCATGGGTACCGGTACGGACGTGGCAATGGAGGCGAGTGACGTCACCCTCGTGCGAGGCGATCTACGCAGCCTGGCTCTCGCCATTGACCTTTCCAGAGCGACGATCCGGGTTATCCGGGAGAACCTCTTCTGGGCCTTCTTCTACAACGTAATCCTGATCCCGCTGGCCGTTTTCGGCAGGATCAGTCCTATCTTCGCCGCGGCAGCTATGGCACTCTCTTCTGTGACGGTTGTCTCCAACTCACTCCGCCTTCGCGGCACTCGCCAGGCCTCGCTCCTGGCCCTCGGCGTCTTCCTGGTGGCTGTCATTCTCGTGAGTCTCGGCGTCATTGTTACCACCCGCTAAAGTAAGGATTCACTCGGTGGAACAGATCACCCTGTCCGCACCGGACATCACCTGCGAGCACTGCAAACATTCGATCGAGCACGGACTCGCGGAGCTATCCGGTGTTCAGTCCGTCTCGGTCGACATTCCAAACAAGCAAGTAAACGTGACCTATGACGTGGCGCAGGTCTCGCGTGAGGTGATCGTTGCAAAGCTCGACGATGAGGGGTACCCCGTCGCCAGCTAGTCGATCACGAGGGCGTGAAATGGGCGATCCGGAACAACTAACGGATTGATCAGGATGTTTGCCGGCGATCAATCCCCAACCGCCGACGGACGACGCGTCGGTACAGGCGAGCAGCGGATGTTACTCGTGGCACAGCAAATTCGTGGCAGCCGCACCCGGGGGCCCTGATCCCGCGATTGTCGCGAGCTTGCACAACATCTTCCAGCGTAACTTCTACGCCGTCATCAAGGACACCTCGACAGGTCACGGAGCGATGGAGGTCCTCGTGAACAAGAACATGGGGGTGGTATTCCCTGAGTACGGTCCTGCCATGATGTGGAACACCCAGTACGGCATGATGAGCCGGGACATGGGCGGGATGACGGAGTACCAACAGCCGAGCGGGCCAATGACAGTGTCTGCCACGCAGGCAGCCGCAATCGCCCATCAGTGGCTTGCCCAGAACAAGCCGGGCACCACAATCGAGGTCCCGGATCAGTTCCCTGGCTACTACACGATTCACTTCCAGCAGAACGGCACGATGGCGGGGATGCTCTCCGTGAACGGCTACACCGGGCAGGCTTGGTATCACACCTGGCACGGCAAGGCGATACGAGTTCTGGAAGTGAGTGAATAGCAGAAGAGAGTCTGTTACTGAGGGCCTGGTGATAGCAGAGATGGACGGCGTCGGGGTCCGCACGTTCGTTCACCAGCTCAAGAGCCCTGGGCGGCAGTGTGCCGTCCTCGAAGAAACGCTTGCCGGAACCCAGCAGCACCGGGATGATGTGGAGACGTAGCTCGTCGGGCTGGCCGGCTCGCGGGAGCTGCTGGGCGACGCTGCCCCGTGGATGGCCACCGCGCGGTCGCCGGCGGGTGAGGAGGCAGCCGCCGAAACGGCTACTCGAGCCGGTGGAGTGCGCTGAGCCGGAGGGAAGCGGAGGATGTCCGGTGCAATCACCACTCCTTACACTCCACGGCAACAAGGAACGGGCCCAGATCGCGAATCCTGGTCAGTATGCCGTGGAGGGAGGCTTGATCCGGCAGATAGCCAGTTAGAACCGACTCGCCGTTCTCCAGGTTCGTGATGCTCAGGCCGCCGAGCCAGTCCGACCATCGCTGGTCGAGATGCCCCTTGATAGTGATGGAGCACTCCATGAGCGCACCCTCTGCCTCTCGTTTTCCGGAGCCACGACGGGGCATGAACCGCTTGCCACCTTCCACCGTAGGGGGCAATTGGGTGAGTTGCCGTCACCCGAACGGGTGACGCAGGTGGGTGATCCTGGCGGCGCAAGGGGTGGATGAGGATGCGGAAGGAAGCCAGGTTAGAGGATGCCGAGCTCTCGAGCCCGGCGTACCGCCTGCACCCGGTTGTGGACGCCCAGCTTGGCGTACAGGCGCTTGAGGTGCGTCTTGACCGTATTGACCTCCACATAGAGAGCGCGCGCGATCTCGCGGTTTGACTGGCCGGTCACCAGCAGCCGTAGCGCGTCCAGTTCCCGCTCGGTCAGGGATTCCGTTACATCAGCACCATGAGCCTCACCGTCCCGCTGATCAGTAGTTCCCCGCATCGATCGCTGCGGCGGGCTGACCAGAGACGCCAGCACAGTGGCCACATAGCCCGGGTTCAAGTCTGAAGAACTAACCTGGCGCAGCAGGGCTACCAATGGCGGCCCCTCATCGGCAAAGGCGCGGATGTACCTCTGGGGCTCGCCCAGACGCAGCGCCTCTTCCAGCAGCACGATCGGGTTATCCGGTCTCATTGCC
>Ga0070735_10002369_pt1 | contig 17152 bp, 16 predicted proteins | sample Coa_R1_FD_66443 | JGI IMG/M metagenome (GOLD analysis project Ga0070735, IMG submission 66443) | Surface soil microbial communities from Centralia Pennsylvania, which are recovering from an underground coalmine fire - Coalmine... | ecosystem: Environmental > Terrestrial > Soil > Unclassified ... | reverse complement strand
GGCTCCGGGCGTCTTCCTCGACGGATCGGTTCGGAGTGGCGAGTTCCTCGCCGAGACCGTCCGCAGTCGTGAGTGGGGCTCCAGGGTGGGGGTTGTCGTCGCCCGGGCAGAAGACGTCGGACGTGATCCCGCATATCGAGCCTCCTTCGACGTGGTGGTGGCCCGGTCGTTCGGCCCCCCGCCGGTGGTGGCCGAGTGCGCGGCCCCCCTTCTCAAGGTCGACGGAATCCTCGTGGTGTCGGAGCCACCGCCCGAGGCCGATCGCACCGCAGAGGATCACGAGGGTCGGGATCGCTGGCCCGCCGTCCCTCTGGCGCGCTTGGGCCTGGAGCCGTTGGCAGCGACCCGCTTTGCGTACGGGTACCGGGTCCTGCGGCAGGGCACGCCGTGTCCGAATCAGTTTCCCCGGCGGGTCGGGGTTCCTCGCAAGCGGCCCCTGTACTGACGGGTGTTCCACATGGCACCTGACGGTGAAACAACCCGTGGCGGTGTGCACGCATCCACCGCCTTCCGCGGCCACGAATCCCTCTCCTCGAAGCCCAGCCCGGCGATTGTTCCACGTGGTACCTTACGGTGAAACACCCCAGGTGTCGGCGGCGGCGACGGGAGATCGGGCTTGGTCACAGATTTCGAGCGCGGGATGCTGGTCGGGCTGCTGGTGGGCGAAGGCCATTTCGGGGGCGACGGCCGCCAGCCCCAGATCACCCTCCGGATGCACGTCCGCCACGAGGCGATGTTTCGTTGGCTGGAGACGACCTTCGCCGGTGGGCGGCTCTATGGCCCGTATCACCACGACGGCCGTCACTACTACCAATGGATGGCACGCGGGACGTACCTGAGGGACGAGCTCGTTCCGTTGCTGGCCGCGCACCTCACTCCCGAGCTGGACCAATACAGCTACGACCGATTCCAAGAGATGCTCCGGCGCTATGCCAGGCGGCTTCGGCCGGCGTCCCCGGAGGATGAACTCCCCGAGACCGTCTGAGGGTGAGCCGGAAGCCGGCGCGCGCCGGGATCGGGCGGAATTCCTGTCCCGATTCGACTCGAAACTGCTCTGGACTCTTGACCCGAACTTCGCGGATGTGGAGGATAGGGGGCCGTGATCCCGAGCCGACGAGCGTCCTGAACCGTGCGCATGCGCCTCCGGGGCCGCGATCCCCGGGCTGAACAGGAAAAACGCTGGCCCGGCACCCCGTCTCCGGTGGTCGAGACCACCACTGACACCCGGGCGCCTCTCGACCAGCACGACCTCGAGGCCGCGCCCACCCCCGCATCGGAGCCCGAGGCGGGTGAGCCGTTCGACCTCGAGCGGCAACCGGTGACCCCGCTCCTGCTCGACGATTTCGAGCCGCCGGGCCCTGACGAGGGTGTTGCCGATGCCGACACCGTCGAGCCTGACGAGACCGTCGCCAAGGCGAGCCGGGCATGGTCCGAGGTGGCCGCGGTCATGTCCCACCGTGAGGCGGGCGAATACCAGCCCCGCCCCCCTCCCAGGATCCTTGCTGTCGCCAACCAAAAGGGCGGTGTCGGCAAGACCACAACGGCGGTCAACCTCGGGGCGGGCCTGGCGGACCTGGGTTACCGGGTCCTGGTCATCGACCTCGACCCGCAGGGGAACGCCACGACCGGGCTCGGGGTCGACGGCCGGTCGTTCGAGCTGTCCATGTACGACGTCGTGATGCGAGACGCCAAGCTCGAGGACGCCATCGAGCCGACGAGCATCAAGAACCTGTTCGTGGCGCCGGCCACGATCGACCTCGCCGGCGCCGAGATCGAGCTTGTTCCCACCTTCAGCCGCGAGCTGCGCCTGCGGCGCGCACTCGAGTCGATCGCCGGCGACTTCGAGTTCGTCCTCATCGACTGTCCGCCCTCACTCGGCCTGATCACGGTCAACGGGCTGGCCGCCGCCGACGAGGTGCTGGTCCCGATCCAGTGCGAGTACTACGCCCTCGAGGGGCTGGGCCAGCTGCTCCGCAATGTCCACCTGGTCCAGGCCAACCTCAACGAGCGGCTGGAGGTGACCACGATCGTGCTCACGATGTACGACGGTCGCACCAAGCTGGCGGAACAGGTGGCGGACGAAGTCCGGACCCACTTCGGGAACAAGGTGTGCCGGAACGTGATCCCGAGGACCGTCCGGATCTCCGAGGCCCCGTCCTTCGGACAGCCGATCACGGCGTTCGATCCCAGCTCACGGGGCGCCATCGCCTACCGGGAGCTCGCTCGGGAGGTGAGCGGTGGCCCGGCGTAGCGGTCTCGGCAAGGGCCTCGGTGCCCTCATCCCCCCCGAGGTAGCTCGGGACAGCGACTCGGCGTTGCGCTCGGTGCCGATCACCAGCATCCGGCCGAACCGTCATCAGCCCCGAACCCGCTTCGACGAGGAGGCCATGGCCAGCTTGGCCGCGTCGATCCGGGAGGTGGGGGTGCTGCAACCCGTCCTGGTGCGCGAGACCGGCCCCGGGGAGTACGAGCTCATCGCGGGCGAGCGCCGCTGGCGGGCGGCTCGCCGGACAGGCCTCCAGTCGATCCCCGTCCTCGTCCAGAGCTCGACCGACGTCCACAGCCTCGAGCAGGCCCTGGTGGAGAACCTCCATCGCGAGGACTTGAACCCGCTCGAGGAGGCCGGCGCCTATCAGCAGCTCGTCGACGAATTCGGGCTCACCCACGACAAGGTGGCGGGGCGCGTCGGGAAGAGCCGCACGGTGGTGACCAACACGCTGCGTCTCCTCCAGTTGCCCGCGGGTGTCCAGCGAGCCCTCGCCGACGGCACGATCTCGGCTGGGCACGCCCGGGCGTTGCTGGGCACGCCCGACAGGAGCTTTCAGGAAGAGCTGGCCAAGCGCGCCGTCTCGGAGGGCCTCACCGTGCGGGCGATCGAGGACGAGGTTCGTCGCCACACCCAGGAGGGTGGGGCGGCGACCGAGTCAGCGGGCACCGACGCCGAGGCAGGCGCCGAGACCGGGAACCCGGCCGGCCGGGGCGCGGGTGTCGGTGGAGGGCGGCTGCGGGCGCCGGGCGTGCTCGAGCTCGAGGAGCTCCTGTCGACCTACCTCAACACCCGGGTCAAGGTCGAAATGGGAGCCAAGCGCGGTCGGGTGGCCATCGAGTTCGCCACGCTCGAGGATCTGGAACGCATCTACAAGCTCATGGTCGGCGGAGCGTCCTGAAGCGTGGTCTCGCCGGGCCCGTCCGCGGGTCCGTGCGAGGGGTCCGAGCGTCGGATCTGTCAGTCCAGGCTGACGTCCTAACCCTTCATCGGACGTCAAGCTCGTCCACAAGCTGTGCACGAAGTTGTGGATGTCGCCTGAACGTGGGATGCGGTGGACCTCATTCAACCGGTGTCGTCGCCCACGACACCAGGGCTTCGACCAGGGCGGCGGCGAGCTGTCCGGCACGCCGGACCACGACGGCGGGCGGCCCCATCTCACACACCACCGCCGGCATCCGGGTCTCCCGCAGCACGGTGAGCGTCATGCCCTGGACGCCGCCGGCGGGCACGTCGAGCGCCGCCACGGCCTGCGCCTGCACCAGCTCTGCCAGCCGCCGACCGCCCGCCGACTCGTAGTTGTAGCCCGCATAGTAGGCGGTCAAGCACTGAGCGTGATCGGGGTCGAGGCGTAGGCCGAGGTACACGTCGGCTTCGGCGGCGTTCGCCGCGGCGGCCTGGACCGACCCGTCCGGATGGAGCAAGGGCACGACCTGGGCTCCGGTAGCCGCCAGGTAGCGGCGGATCGCGCTCAGGAGGACGTCGAGGCCGCCTTCTTCGCCGATGGCGATGCGCCGGCCCAACAACGTGCGGGGGCCCCGGCGGAGGCGCTCCCGGTCCCGGACGCTCGAGACCAGCTCGGGATGGTCGTGGCGCGGCGTGACCCGAAGCAGCTCGACCAGCGTGGTGGCACCCAGGATGCCGTCGACGGGCAGAGCCAGGTTGCGCTGGAAGTCCGCCAGGGCCTGGGAGGTGAGAGGTCCGAAGATGCCGTCCACGCGTCCGGTGTCGAACCCGAGCGCGGAGAGTCGGCGCTGCACGTCGGCGACGTCGTCGCCGCGCAACATGGGACGCCGGAGGTACAGGAAGCGGTCGCCGATGCGGTAGCCGGCCTCGACGATGGCCCCCCAGCTCTGTGGCCCGCAGATGCCGTCCACCCGCAGCCCGCGCCGGTGCTGGAACGCTTCGAGGGCGGCGCGCGTGCCGGACCCGAAGGCGCCCGGACGATCGGGGACGGTGGGGAGATCCTGGTCCGCCAGGCGCTGTTGCAGGTCGCGGATGGCCTCGGGCGGGGACTCCGGCCCGAGCGGCAGGCGGTGGGGCCCCGTTACAGGTACGCCTGCAGCTCCTGGAGCAGCTGGGCCTTGCCGCGGGCGCCCACGATCCGCAGCGCCGGTTCCCCGTCCTTGAACAGCATCAGGGTCGGGATGCTCATCACGTCGTATCGCCGCGTCACGTCGAGATTCTCGTCGATGTTCAGCTTGGCGATGCCGATCTTGCCCGCCTGGTCCGCCTGGATCTCCTCGAGGATCGGGGCGATCATCTTGCACGGACCACACCACTCGGCCCAGAAGTCCACCAGCACCGGCGTATCCGACGCCTTGACATGCTCGTCAAACGTAGCGTCGCTCAGGGTGGTGATCCCCTCGCTCATGACTGGCTCCCTCCTTGGCCACAACACGTGGGCCTCATCTGACGGTATCGAAAACGCCCGAGCGTGCTCGCGCATTCCCGCCGCACGTGGCGGCCCGGATCATCACATCTTCCCGCCTCACCGACACGGCCACCCCGGGTCGCCGTCGACCGGCCGGGACCGGTCTCAACCGTGCGACTGCGCCTCGAGCCAGCGCTCGGCGTCGATGGCCGCCATGCAGCCCGAACCGGCCGCGGTGACCGCCTGGCGATAGACGTGGTCCTGCACGTCGCCGGCCGCGAAGACGCCTTCGACGTTGGTGCGCGTGCCTTCGCGCGTGCGGATGTAGCCGCGGTCGTCGAGCTCGAGCTGCCCGGCGAAGATCGCGGTATTGGGCTCGTGGCCGATCGCCACGAACACCCCGTGGGCCTTGATGACGTCCTCCTCACCGCTCAGGACGTTGGTGACGCTGACGGCGGTGACCTTGTCCTCCCCGATCACCTCGTTCACGACGGTGTCCCAGCGGAACTGGATCTTGTCGTTGGCGAAGGCGCGGTCCTGCATGATCTTGGAGGCGCGCAGCGACTTGCGGCGGTGGATGACCGTGACGCTGTCGCCGAAGCGGGTGAGGAAGATGGCCTCTTCCAAGGCGGAGTCGCCCCCGCCCACGACCACGATGCTCTTGTCGCGGAAGAAGAACCCGTCGCAGGTCGCGCACGTCGACACGCCGTGCCCGAGCAAGCGGTCCTCGCCGGGGACGCCCAACATGATCGAGCGGGCGCCCGAGGCGACGATCACCGCGCGCGCTTCCACGTCGGGTTCACCGTCGGCGGTGTGCGTCCAGATGCGGAACGGGCGACTCGTGAAGTCGACGCGTTGCGCCTTGCGCGTGGCGAACGTGGCGCCGAAGCGAGCTGCCTGGTCGCGAAAGCGCGTCATCAGCTCGGGGCCGATGATCCCGTCCACGAAGCCCGGGTAGTTCTCGACGTCGGTGGTGAGCATCAGCTGCCCACCGGGCTGGTCGCTCGTCGAGGAGGGTTCACCCTCCACGACGAAGGGTGACAGGTTCGCGCGGGCGGTGTAGATCGCGGCGGTCAGCCCGGCGGGACCCGATCCCAGAATGACCACCTGGTGCACGTCGGGCACGTCAGCCGCCTTCGGCGCCCCGCGTTCGCCGTCGCGACCACGCCACCGCCCCGACCAGGGTGAGCAAGCCGCCCACCAGGGCGTCGGACGCCCACACGCGGTGGCCGAAGGCGTACACGTCGAGGACGCGCACGAGCGCGATGGCGCCCAGGACGCTCAGGGTGAGGGCCATGACCGCGATGATGATGCCGAACACCACGCCGCGGGCCACGAGCATGAGCGGGCGGATGACCTTGTCGTGGACGCCGGCGACCACGTCGTCCACCGTGTCGGCCACTTTTGCCGGCCAGTCGGCGCCGGCCGCGCCCGTGCCCGTTCCTGTGCGCCAGAGCTCGTCGCGACGCTGCGTGTCGGTCTGGTCATTCACGGGCGTGAGACTAGTCGGAGGACCCGGCAGCACCGCCGGGGGCTCGTTGGTTCGCTCGTCGACGACGCGGGGCGGTCGTGGTCAGCGACGGGCGACGGTGAAGCACACGCCGACCGACCCGGGTCCGATGTGGCTCCCGACGACGGGGCCGAGATCGGCGGTGACGATGGGGTGGGCCACGTCCACACCTTGCAGGTGACCGAAGACCTCCTCGATGTCCCGCGCCGCTCCGTCGGCGACGGCCAAGCGCTCGAGCGGGGCGGCCTCGACGGCCCGGCCGGCCAGGTACTGCAGCGAGCGTGCCCGCGTGCGCTGTTTGGACTCGACCTCGACGACACCGTCACGCACGACGATGACCGGCTTGATGGACAAGAGTGATCCCACGAGGTGCGCCGCACCCCCGATGCGACCGCCGCGGCGGAGGTAATCGAGGCTCTCGAAGACGCCGTAGACCCAGGTCCGCGCCTTCATGTCCTCGAGCGCGGCCACGATGTCGTCGGCGGCCCTGCCCTCCTCGGCCATCTCGAGCGCGGCCAGCACGATGAGACCTTGCCCGAGGGTCACGCTGAGCGAGTCGACGACACGCACTGGGATGGTGGCCGCCACGGCCTCGGCCGCGGTGCAGGCCGCTTGATATGTGGCCGACAGGCGCGACGAGATCGTGATGCACACGACCGACTCCGCCCCTGCCTGACTGGCCTCGAGGAAGGCCTGTTGAAACGCTCCCGGCGCCGGCGCGGCGGTTTCCGGCATGTGCGGTCCGGTGATGACGCGGTCCCAGAACTCCTTGGTCGACAACTCCTCGCGGTCGACGAGCTCCTCGGAACCGAAGCGGATGGAGAGCGGGACCACCCGCGCGCCGCGCTCGTCCACGACCGCGGGCGACAAGTCGCACGCGCTGTCGGTCACGACGTGGATGCTCGGCATGGACGCTTCCCTTCGTCGGGGGGCGGGGGGCCACCGTCACGACCGGCTCCTCGACGGACGGAGGGCGACAGGCCGCGTTCCTCTCAGTCGAGTCTGCCACGACCCTGCGCCCCGGAACCGGGAGCCCGGGTGGGCCCGAGGCGTGAGGGCCGCCGCGGCGGCCGACCTGCGGGCGGGAGCGGCTCCGGGCGCGGCGGGGGTGCGGGCTTGCGCCGCGATCGCCACCACCGAGGCATCTGAAGACCGGGGCCCGGTGGGGCCGGCGCGGCGCGCTCGCCCGGCGATGCATCGGGCCCACTCTCGACGTCGTCGCCCGCCCGTTCGTCGCGTGCCCGTTCGTCGCGTGCTCCGCTGGTCGCGCCGTCGTCCCGGTCCGGCGTCTCACCGGGCCCGGCCACGGGCCGTCGCTCGGTCGGGTCGCGGTCGTCGTCGCCGTGCGGCTCGTCCAGTTCGTCGGGCTCGTCCGGCTCGTCCAGTTCGGGCTCGCCCGACGCGCCGGCATCGGGCCCGGCGTCTTCGTCCTGTTTCGCGCCGACCGGTGCTTCGCCGCGGACCGAATCGTCTCCCGGCCGTGGCTGCCGTGGCGGTGCCGACACGAGCCGGCCCGGGCCTCCGCCGTCTTCGGTGCCGGCACGCCGCCGCGCGAGCTGGGCGAGTGCCCCCGCGGCGACGATGTACGCCAACGCACCGGCGACCGTTCCCGCCACGACACGGGCGAAGAGCCCGAAGCCCGATTCCGACGCCGTGAAGTTGCTGGCGATCACCGCGCCGAGCACCAGCGCGGCCGTGGACAACAGCACGTGGCCGAACGGCCGTCCGACGAGCTCGCCGCCGAGCCCCTCCACCCGTGACCGCAGGTACGCCAGGGCCGCCACGGCTGCCACGGTGTAGGCGACGCTGATGGACAGGGCGATCCCGCGCACGCCGAAGGGCCCGGCCAGCGCGATCGCCAGCGCGATGTTGAGGCCGTTTTCCAGGACGTACAGCCAGAAGGCGGCGCGCAGATCCTGCACCGACTGCAGGACGCGCACCGCGTACAGGAACACGCAGAATCCCGGCAGGCCGAGGGAGAGCATCGCGAGCGCCACCGCGGTGGTGGACGTGCGCCCGCCGGCCGCTCCGTGCCCAAGCACCAGCGCCACCAGCGGCTTCGCCAGGATGAGCTCACCGGCCGCCGCGGGTACGACGATGGCGAGCATGGCGCGCAGGCCCGTCCCCATCCGGCGCCGGAACGCGGCCAGGTCGCGCGTCGCCCAGCGGGCGGCGAGCTCCGGAGCGGTGGCGCTCATGATCGACACCGCCACGACGCCGTACGGCAGTTGGAAGAACGTGTAGGCATAGGTGTAGGCGCTCACCGCGCCGTTCCCCACCTTTTCGGACAGGGCGAGCACCACCAGGAGCGCCACCTGGTTGGCGATGACGAGGCCGAACGTCCACCCGGACAGGCGCAGGATCCGGCGCACGGCTTCGTGGCCGAACTCGAGCTTCCACCGCAACTGCAAGCCGGCGCGCCGGAGGCTCGGCACCATGAAAGCGGCTTGGGCGGCGACGCCGGCGGTCGTGCCGAGCCCGAGGAAGATCAGCTGGCCGCGGTGGTGGGCGACGCCGGCGAGCGTGGCGTGGTGCACCGTGGCGCCGAAGACGAGCAGCACCACGATGAGCACGACGTTGTTGGCGATGGGCGCCCACATGGGCGCCCCGAACCGACGACGTGCGTTGAGCAGCGCGGTGCCCAGGCTGATGAAGCCGTAGCAGGTGAGCTGGGGAACGAACAGCCACAGCAGGGCGCGCGCCACCTGTCGTTGCTGCCCGGCCTGCGCGGTGTGGTTCAACGCCGTGGTGCCGGCCACGATGAGCGGCGTCAGGACGATGAACACGACCGACGCCACCGCGATCACGATGAGCGTGGTGCACACCACGGCCGAGATGGCTTCCCACGCCTCGTCCTCGGCGCGTGTGACGAGGCGTTCCACGAACACCGGCACGAACGTCGCCGACAGCACGCCGCCCAGGACCACGTCGTGGAGGATGTTCGGGATGGTGTTGGCCAGGTTGTAGGCGTCCGACAGGCCGACCGCGGGCCCGATGCCGGCGCCCAGCACGTACGCCAGCGCGACGATGCGGAGCACGCCGGTGAGGCGCGACAGCCCCGTGCCGACCGCCATGACCGCCGTCGCCCGGCGCAGGCCGGGCGACTCCCACGCCGGCGCGGCAGAAGCCTCGGGCGGGGCGGACCCGTCGTCGGTGTCGTCGGTCACGGCGTGCCCGCCCGCGCTGGAGGGCGCGTCTGGGTCTTGGCGCGCGCCACGTGCGCGCCCCGCCGGCGCGCCCGGTTCTTCATCACGGTCCGCCCCCACCACGCCAGGAGAACGGCGGCCGCGGCCGCCGACAGGGCGATGGCAACCGCGGAGGTCGACATCGATCGCACGGTGAGGTGCCCGCTGGCGAGCACCAGGCCACCTTGGGGGCTGGCCAGGGTGACGTCGATGCGGAAGTCCCCCGCGGTGCGCGAGCGCATGTCGACGTAGACGGCGGTGGTCGTGTGGTCGAGGACGCACAGGGCCGAGTAGCTCGAGCGGCCGGCCGAGCTGTGCACGACGGGCGCTCGGCAGCCGCCGTCCGGCGTTTGGGTGGACGGCGCCGGGAACGTCAGCTTGTCGCTCGTCACCTGCACGACGGCGGTAACCGCGTAACGAGTGGTGCGCTGGAACGTGAGCGGCACGCTGGCGGCGCCCGAAGTGAGCCGGACGGTGTCCGAACGGATCGACAGTTGGTGCAGCTGGCCGTCGAGCGCGGTGTCGACCGCGTCCACTTGGGCCTGCTGCTGGCGCGGCGTCAGCTGGCTGGACTCCGCGCCGAGGAGCATGTCGTCCAGGCTCAGGGACACCGCCGTCCCGGCCGGCGTCTGCGCGACCGCGCTGGCGAACGCCTGGAGATTGGTCCGCGCGGCGCGGATGGCGCGGGCGGGCAACGTCGGCGACCCGGTCCCGCTGCTCGGGCGGCGCACCGAGGCCTGGCGGCGGTCCGCGCCCACCGGGATCTGCTGGAAGTACTGATCGAGGGTGACCGGCGCCAGCACCGGGTTCGACTGCAGTCCTTCGACCAGCGCGGACACCAAAGCCGTGTCGGGGGCCCACGCCGTGGGCGCCACCGCGATCACGCCGCGCGGTGCGCTCAAGTTGGGCTGTTCGTCGTAGACGAGCGAGGCGTCGGCGAGGAACTGCACGGCGGCGAGGGCGGGCGGGGCCACTCCGGTGACGAGGTGCGAGCCGAGCGGGGCATCGGACATCGCCGCCGTCGTGCCCGCCATGGTGAACGGCTGGGTGGCCGTGTAGTTGCCGACCGGCCCCGTCACCGTGCCCGGGGGCACGACGACATGCGCGAAGTCGGCGCTCAAGACGCCCACGGTGGCGTTGTCCAGCAGGCTCTCCGCGACCCAGGTGCTCTTCGCGCCGTGGACGTCGGGCGACGCCGCGGCGAGGACCTGGCTGGCCCGGGCGATCTGCGCGGCGAGCTCGGTCGCGAGCCCCGCGTCGACGAGCGTCGTGGCGTTCACGGGTACGAAGGACTCCGACAGCGTCTGGCGCGCCGAGGTCGCCGCGGCGCCCGCCACCACTCCCGCGGCGTGGGCGCGCCCCCCTGCCGTCAGAGCCACCAAGGACGAAGGGTCGGGGACGACGGTGAGGGGCAGCTGCGGCGCGTCCGACAGGGTCCCGGCGAGCGCTTCGAGGCGGGCCACCGCGACATCGGTGGCGCGCCCGCCCACTCCGCCGGCAGCGTGGCCGACTGCATTGGCCGCCGGAAGTCCGAGCGGCACGACGAGCGCCACGCGCACCGGATGGCTTCCAGGCGACGGGTCGTCGTAGATGAGAAAGGTCACGAAGCTCGGCCCGGTCGCTGACGACGCCGAGTCCGTCAGCGTGACCTTCAGCGGGTAGACGCCGGCGCACCCGGAGCGGCAGCCGAGCGGGGCCGTCCAGTTGCCCGGGACGGTCGGGGCGACGTCGCCGATCACGGGGATCGTGACCCGCAGGCCTCCATGGGCGTCGGCGGACAGGGACTCGACCGCCAGGGTGGGCGATCGCGCCATGGACGTGCCGAGGCCACGGCCGGAGGTCATCTCGGAGAACTGCGACCGGGTCGGGACGCGTCGGTACAGGGTGAGCTGCACCCCGAGCGCGCGGCGGGGCGCGCCGCTCGACACGTGCAAGGAGAGCGTCAGGACCTGGTGCGCAGGGTCCGGGCCCAGCCAGGCCGGGGACTGCCCGGCGAGCGTCACGGCGTCGGAGGTGCGCGCCGACGCGGCCACGGCGAGCCGGGCCGGCACGGCCAGCAGGATCGCCGGGACCAGGATGAGGACGAGCGCCACCGCCGGAACAGGGCGGCGGTCGGGAACTCCGTCGGGGGTGGGTCCGCCGCCACGCGGGGAGACGACGCTGGCCTCGGAAGGGTCCACCTCGGCGACGGAGCCTACTGGCGCGCCACCTCCGGACAGCGGCGTTCCGCCTGCCGGGCAGAACCGAGGCAACCGGAGGGCGGGCGCGTGTCTACAAGCCGAAGCGCGCTTCGCGCAGGACGGCGACGGCCTCCGGCGCGCCGCCGAGCTCGACGTGCGCGGCACTGCGGCGGCCGCTCAGGTACAGCACGATCTCTCCCGGCCGGCCCGTGATCGTGGCCCGTGGGGATCCCGCGCGTGCGGTGACCGCCGGCCCGGTCGACGACACCAGGTCGAGGCCGATGCCTTTCACCGACCGCGTCATCAACCGCGCGCCCCGCTCGACGGCCCGCCACAGCGCGACCTCGATGTCCGCGATTTCCGCCTCCTGCCGGGGGGTGCTGTCACCTGACCCGCGGCGGACGTCCTCGTGGTGCACGAAGTACTCGATCAGGTTGATGAGCGCGTCGAACGGCGCGGTCCACGGCGGTGGGCCGCTGCGCACACGCGCCACCAGCTGCTCGTAGGAGCGGCGGGCGACCGTGCGCGCCATGATGCGCGCCGTCAACGCCGCGAACGGGCCGCCCAGGACGAGGCCCGGCCCGGCGAGTGGGTTGCGCTCGCGCACCACGAGGTGCGCGGCCAGATCGACCGTCTTCCATCCCTCGCACAGCGTGGGGGCCTTGGGCCCCAGCCGTTCGAAAAGGTTGCACAGCGCGGCACGTTCGGCGCGCTGCGGGGGCAGCGACGGCGTCGTGCCCGGCCCCGCCGCTTGAGACGCCATCGCGGCGGACCCTAGCGCGGCCGACCACTACCCTCGGCGGGCGATGGTGCCCGAGCGCTTCAAACCGCTGGTCGACGCCACCGTGGAGCTCGCCCGGCGGTTCGAGGCCGCCGGTCACTCGCTCTACTTGGTGGGCGGGTCGGTGCGTGACGCGTTCGTCGCCGACGCGGCGTCACTCGCCGCGGGCGACGTCGACATCGATCTCACCACCGACGCGCGCCCCGACGACATCGAGCGCATCGCCGGGCCCGGCGCGGACGCCGTCTGGCTGCAGGGCAAGCGGTTCGGCACGGTGGGTCTCGCCCGCGATGGCCGCCGCTTCGAGATCACCACGCACCGCGCCGAGGCCTACCGCCCGGACTCGCGCAAACCCGAGGTGTCATTCGGCGATTCCGTGGAGGTCGACCTGTCGCGCCGCGACTTCACCGTCAACGCCATGGCCCTGCGCCTGCCGGACCTCGAGTTGATCGACCCCTTCGACGGCGTCGCCGACATCGCCGCTCACCGGCTGCGCACCCCGCTCGCGCCGGAGGAATCCTTCACCGACGACCCGCTGCGCATGATGCGCGCGGCGCGCTTCATCGCCGGGTTCGGGCTGAAGCCCGACCCCGAGCTCACCGAGGCCGTGCGGCGAATGCACGACCGCCTCGAGATCGTCTCGGCCGAGCGCATCCGCAACGAGCTCGACAAGCTCCTCGTGGTCGGGCGCCCCTCGCCCGGGCTGTGGTTCCTGGTGGACACCGGGCTGGCGGGCGAGTTCCTCCCCGAGTTGCCCGGGCTGGCGCTCGAGCAGGATCCCATCCACCGCCACAAAGACGTCCTGGCGCACACGCTCGCGGTGGTGGACAAGACGAGCCCCGACCGCCTGCTCCGGCTGGCGGCGCTGCTGCACGACATCGGCAAGCCCCGGACGCGCCAGTTCGGGCCGGGCGGGGTGACGTTCCATCACCACGAGGTGGTCGGCGCGCGCATGGCACGCGATCGGCTCACCGCGCTGCGCTACCCGAGTGACGACATCGACGTCGTGGTCCGCCTCGTCGAGCTCCACCTGCGCTTTCACACGTACCGCCTGGGGTGGACCGACAAGGCGGTGCGCCGCTACGTGCGCGACGCCGGTCCCCTCCTCGACCGGCTCAACGAGCTGACCCGCTCGGACTGCACCACCCGCAACGCGGCGCGCGCCCGCGCGCTCGGCGATCGCATGGACCAGCTCGAGCTCCGCATCGAGGAGCTACGCGCTCAGGAAGAGCTCGACGCGCTGCGTCCCGAGCTCGACGGGCGCCAGGTGATGACGCACCTCGCCATTCCGCCCGGTCCCGAGGTCGGCGAGGCACTCGCCTTCCTCATGGACCTCCGGCTGGACGAGGGCCTGCTCGGCGAGGCCGAGGCCTTCCGCCGGCTCGACGAGTGGTGGGCCCAGCGCAAAGGGCGAAAAGGAAACGGAGAAAAGCGCTGAGGCGGGCTCAGTCCTCGGGCCAGACCGGACCGCGATCCCCGTCGGCGAACGCGTCGACCAGGCGCCGCGCCTCGTCGTCGTGGAACTGCACCGGGGGGGACTTCATGAAGTACGCCGAGGGCCCCACGAGCGGGCCGCCGATGCCCCGGTCCATGGCGATCTTGGCGCAGCGCACCGCGTCGATGATCACGCCGGCGGAGTTGGGCGAGTCCCACACCTCGAGCTTGAGCTCGACGTTGATGGGGACGTCGCCGAAGTTGCGCCCCTCCATGCGGATGTAGGCCCACTTGCGGTCGTGCAGCCAGGGCACGTGGTCCGAGGGGCCGATGTGGACGTCTTCGGCGCCGAGGACGTAGTTCTCGACCTGTGACGTCACCGCCTTCGTCTTGGACACCTTCTTCGACTCGAGCCGCTCGCGCTCGAGCATGTTCATGAAGTCCATGTTGCCGCCGAAGTTGAGCTGGTAGGTGCGGTCGAGCGCCAAGCCGCGGTCCTCGAACAGCCGGGTCAGGACGCGATGGATGATCGTCGAGCCCACCTGGCTCTTGATGTCGTCGCCCACGATCGGGATCCCCGCGTCACGGAAGCGCCGCGCCCACACCGGGTTGCTCGCGATGAAGACGGGGATGGCGTTGACGAAGGCGACGCCCGCGTCGAGGCACGCCTGGGCGTAGTGGCGCTGGGCTTCCTCGGACCCGACGGGGAGGTAGCTGACCAGCACGTCCGCGCCGCTCTCGCGCAGCGCTTCCGCCACGTTCACGGGCTCGGCGGGCGACTCCTCGGTGGTCTCCCGGTAGTACGCGCCGAGGCCGTCGAACGTCGGGCCGCGCTGCACGGTCACGTCCAAGTGGCCGACGGTCGCGAACCGGACGGTGTTGTTGTGCCCGGCGAGGATCGCCTTGGACAGGTCGGTGCCCACCTTGGCGGTGTCGACGTCGAAGGCGCAGACGAACTCGACGTCGCGCACGTGGTACCCGCCCAGCACGACGTGCATGAGGCCGGGCACGGTGTCGTCGGGCGCAGCGTCTTTGTAGAACTCCACTCCCTGCACCAGTGCGCTGGCACAGTTGCCGACGCCGGCGATGGCCACCTTGACGGTCTTCATTGGTTCTTCTCCCTCATCGCGTGGATGTGCGATCGATCTGCTACGGGCCCGAATCTCATGACCCCGGGGCCTGGTCCCCGGCCTGCGCCTGCACCCCGACGACGGACGGCGCGGGTGTCTCCCGGGCGCGTCCGCGCTCGCTCTCGATCAGGCGATCGAGCCACGAGATGTCGCGCTCGGTGGATTCGGTGGTGTGCTCCATGAGCGATCGTGTGTAGGTGTCGAGGCGGCCCTCGACCGAGGTGGCCGCGGCGCGGGCGTCGGCCAGCCGCTGGACCAGCTGCGCCCGGCGCCGCTCGAGCAGGCGCAGGCGCGCCTGGGGCGGCAGGTAGCGGGCGAAGGCGAGCCGGAGCCCGAAGCCGCGGGCGTCGTCGGTCCCTGCGGCGCGCTCGTCGTCGAGGAGCTCGGCGAACTGGCGGCGGCCCTCGTCGGTGATCCGGTACACCTTTCGGCCCCGTCGCCCCAGAGCGGTGGCGGACCGGCGCGCCCGGAAGGCGGCCCGTTCCCCGGAGAGCGACCCGGTCATGGGCGTCGGCGGGGCGCCGAAACGGGGGTCCTCGGCGGCCTCGACCGCGCCCGAGCGCTCCAGGCGCCCGAGGGCCGGGTACAGCGAGCCGAACGACACGTTCGACAGGATCCCCAGCTCGTCCCGAAGACGCTTGCGGATCTCGTAGCCGTGCATGGCCTGCTCGCTGAGCAGGCCGAGGATGGCCATCTCCAGCATCGTCAGGCTCCGGGCACTCGGGTCAGGTGGCTCAGGAACATCGTGAGATATATCGTAGCGATACATCGGCGGCGCCGTCACATTTGGCGCTGACTTACTTGACTCACCATGGCTTCGTCCTGGGCATGGCCGGCAAAATCGCCTCACAAGCTGTGACGGATCGCGCACTTCTTGTGGAAACCGCGCCGTAGACTGAACCCGGTGGGGGCCACGGTCATCGCGCCCCATGGTCGGACCGCTCTAGCGACCTCCGAGTCGCTCTGCGAAACTCGCCGCTGTGCGCGCCGGAGGCCTCTGCCCCGTCAGTGCTCCGCGGAAAGGCGCTCAGTGTCGCTAGCGGTTGTTTTCAAGAGTCCCGAAGGCTTGGTCCTCGCGGCAGATAGCCGCGTGACCGTGACCGCCGTCCAGCCGCTTCCTGTGCCACTTGTGCCGGGTGCTCCGGTAGGCACGCCACAGTTCCAGATCCTTCCCGCTTACTACGACAGCGCCACGAAGCTTCTGCCCGTAAAGGGCCAGTCGCACGTCGCAATGGTCACATTCGGAGCGGGGGCGATCGGAGTAGCTGAGCCAAGAACCGCTCATGGCTACTTGCTTGAGTTTGAAGCCCACCTCGATGAGGTCCTCAAAGACAAGAAACATAAGCGACTCTCAGTCGAAGATTTTGCTACTGAAGTGGGAGCCTTCTTCTCGAAGGAATGGTCCGCTGCCGGGATGCCAAATCCGATACTTCCGCCCAATCAGCCCCTGTTCTTCTTGGTGGCGGGTTTCGATGAAGGCGACACTTTCGGCAGGATTTTTCAAGTTTGTATTCCGAATGATCCGAAGCCCGTCGAGCAACGGCCTGGGAGGAACTTCGGGATTGCTTGGGGCGGAATGGCCGATTTTTTGGAGCGGCTCCTGAACGGCATGGATCCGAAGACTGTTCCCATCGTGCAGTCAACGCTTGGTCTCAGTGACGAACAAATGAACAAGCTTCGGGTCGCTTTAGGCACACAGCTGGCGTTGCCCATCCCGTACCAGTTTCTGCCTCTCCAAGACTGCATCAACATGGCGACGTTCCTGGTTATGACTACTTCAGTGATATTGGACTGGGTCGTGGGTATCCGCGGCGTAGGAGGTGAAATTGATGTCGCCACAATCACACGCGAAGGACTCCGTTTCATTACCGAGCGAAAGCTCCACCCCTGGGGTGAATGACACAGTGGCAACTGGCGGTGTCGGCGTCAGCGACTGGTTGGCCGCGTCTACGTCTGGTGGCATGACGATCCAGCTGTTCACTCCCGACTCGGCTCCGTCCGCCAGCACGAATGTCGGTTTTCAGGATCTACAAGAACTAACGAAAAAGCTCCTTGCAGTACCGAAGAGTGAAACCGTTGCCCCGTCAAGTCATTCCCAAAAAGCCGGAGAGCAATTGACGGCAGAACTCTTGGGAGATTCGGTTGATGCGGAGCGCCTTGACGAATCCCTTCGCCAGGCCAAGGCCGGACAAAGGCACCCGCGTAAACGCGATACCGAATAGAGACAACCGACCTCGCTGACGAAGAGCTCGCCCACATCAAGAGGGTTGACCGCCTCGGCTACCGCGCTCT
>Ga0070735_10002367_pt1 | contig 17157 bp, 8 predicted proteins | sample Coa_R1_FD_66443 | JGI IMG/M metagenome (GOLD analysis project Ga0070735, IMG submission 66443) | Surface soil microbial communities from Centralia Pennsylvania, which are recovering from an underground coalmine fire - Coalmine... | ecosystem: Environmental > Terrestrial > Soil > Unclassified ... | reverse complement strand
TGTTAGTATTGCCGCTGACAAACACTCGCCCTAGTGAAGTGACCGTCAGTGGTGAAACGCCCACTGTCACGCTCATTCCGACCCAGCCGCTGTAGTTGTTGCGTGGCGAGCCCAAGCTGGTGGACATCACGTAGCTGCTGGCGGTGGTGACCGCGTTCGCGACGTTTAAGGTCGCTGGGGCGCTGGGAACGCTCCCATTGGTGTTGGATACCACGCAGAGGAATTGCGTGCCATTATCGGCCAACGTAGTCGCCGGCGTCGTGTACGAACTCGCGGTGGCGCCGGGTATGGCGCTAAATGCTCCCGCACCGGAGGCCTCCATTTGCCACTGATAGGACAAACCTGATCCTGTGGCGGTTACGCTAAAGGTCGCCGTCTGGCCGGTTGTGACGGTCGCGCTTTGTGGTTGCTGCGTTATGGATGGCGCCGCGGACGGATTCAGTGTAACCGAGGCGCTTGCGAATTTGGAGGGATCAGTCACACTCGTGGCTGTGACCGTGATGACTTGTGCCGAAGCGATGCTGCTGGGGGCCGTATAGAAACCGGTACCTGAGATGCCGCCGATGTTCGGACTGAGCGTCCAGGTGAATGACGTATCGCCTGTCGCCGTGAACTGCTGTGTTTGAGAATTGGAAAGGCTGGCGCTCGGCGGGTTTACAGTTACGTTCACCGCGGCGACATACAGGAAATCCAGCGGCACGAACATGTGATTTGGCGCGGGAATGGCGACGTAGGGCACAGAGCCGCCATAGGTGGCTCCGGTCACAGTCGCTACGTTCGTGGTCTGGACCGTGGTGCCAGAATAGTCGTACCACGAATCGGCCCCAAGAGTTTCCTGACTCAGAATATAGTAAGAGGTGTTCGCGTTTAGCGTCGTGGAAGCTGCCAAGGCGCCGTACACGAACGCGCCTGGAGTGCCCCCCGTCATGGTCACCACCGCTGCCCCGCCGGCGACGTCCACGCCAGCCGCATCCACGATTTTGACCGTGTGAGCGCCTGAGTTACCCGATACAAACATTCTGCCAAGTGAAGTTACCGTTAACGGCGACGAACCTACGGTAAACGCCGCTCCGACCCAGCCGGTATAGTTATTCCGGGCCGTTCCCAATATATTCGACGTCACATAATGGGTTCCCGTAACTACGGTCAGAGTGGCTGCATTGCTGGTCACGGGCCCCGAAGCATTGCTGACCACGCACAGAACCTGGGTCCCGTTGTCGCCGGCGGTAGTGGCCGGTGTCGTATAAGTGCTGGCGTTCGCTCCAGGGATGTTGCTGAAAGAGCCCGCGCCCGATGGCTTGGATTGCCATTGATAGGAGAGAGCACCGCTTGCCGTCACTGTGAATGTAGCTGTTTGTCCGGCCGTCGTGACAACGCTTTGGGGCTGCTGCGTAATGATGGGGGTCGCTGGGGGACTCAGCGTGATCGTCGAGCTAGCAGATTTTGAACTGTCCGCTACGCTGGTAGCTGTGACCGTAACGATCTGAGTCGCACCAACGCTCACCGGTGCTGTGTAGAGTCCAGTACTTGAAACGCTACCAGCTCCCACCGGTGACACCGTCCAACTTAAGGCAGTGTTGCTCGTGCCGGTCACAGTTGCGGTAAACTGCTGCGTCTGCGCGGCGAACAGCGTAGCGGCTGGAGGCGCCGTCGTAACCACAACCGGTTGAAGAGTAATAGTTGCGCTGCTGGACTGTGACGGATCCGCCACGCTGGTGGCTGTGATCGTCACAGTCTGAGTACTGGAGATGGAGGAGGGAGCGGTGTACAAGCCGCCTACAATGGTCCCGACCACCGGATTGATGGTCCAGTTGACGGCAGTGTTGCCGGATCCGGTGACCGTGGCCGTAAACTGCTGCGTCTGCGAAATGCCCATCTGCACGGCGCCGGGGCTGGTCGTCACCGTCACGGGAACGACGTATCGGAAGTCAACGGGAATATATGTATTGCCGGCCGCGCCGAGCGCGACATAGGGTGTGCCATAAACAGCGCCGTTGACCGTGGCGGCGCCGCCGGTCTGCACGGTCGTGTTCAGGTCATACCACTGATCGCCGCCCATAGTCTCCTGGCTCACCACGTAGTAAGCGTGGTTCGCGTTTAGAGCGATGTTACTGGCGAGCGGGGAATATAGGAAGGAGCCGCTAACGGTTCCCAGGATCGTATTCACGACCGCCGAAGCGCCCGGCACATCAATGCCGGTGGAGGCGTCGACTACTTTTACGGTATGAGATCCCGCGTTTCCGGCAACATAAATGCGCCCGAGTGCATTGATCGTAATCGTGGAGTCTCCGATCGTCACTTTCATTCCGACCCAGCCCGTAAAGTTGTTGCGCAATTGGCCGAGCGTGGTGGATAGGACGAAGTTAGCGCCGACCGGTAAGACCGTCAGAGTCGCGGCGCTGCTGGTCACGGCCATCGTGATATTGGTGACCACGCAGCGGAATTGGGTTCCGTTGTCGGATGCGGCGGGGGCACTCATGGTATAGCTGTTCGACACGGCACCTGGAATAGGACTGAAACTGCCGGCGCCCAAAGGCATGGACTGCCATTGATAACTCAAGCCTGGCCCGGTAGCCACCACCGCGAATACTGCGGGCTGACCTGCCGTGACGGTTTGATTCGGAGGCTGTTGCACGATGACGGGCGGTATTGGCGGCGTTAGCGTAATGCTGGCTGTGGAGAACAGCGTGGCATTCACCGTATTGGTGGCGGTCACGGTGACGAGTTGGCTGCCGCTGACACTCGCCGGCGCAGTGTATAGGCCGCCTGTCGAGATACTTCCTACGGTGGACGGACTGATCGACCAGGTCACGGATTGGTTCGCCGTGAACTGCTGCGTCTGGCCTTGGCCCAAGGTCACGCTAGACGGGCCGACCGATACAGGAACCATCGCCAGAGTAACAATCGCGGTCCCGAAGGTGGTGCCATCCGCCGCGCTGGTGGCGGTTATGGTAACTGTCTGAGTGCTGGTGATGGATGTGGGTGCACTGTAGAGGCCGCCTGGTGAGATGCCTCCCAAGTTGGACGGACTGATCGACCAAGTCACGGATTGGTTCGGCGTATTCTGCACATTTGCCGTGAATTGTTGCGTCTGGCTTTGAAACAGCGTCACGGGCGCGGGACTGACGGAAACCGCGATCGGCGGATTCAGAGTGATCGTCGCGGTCCCCGACCACGTGTTATTGGTCACGCTGGTAGCGGTCACGGTAATCGTTTGTGTGCTGGTGATAGACGCCGGCGCCGTGTACAACCCCGCACTCGATATACTGCCCACCGAGGGATTGAGCGACCAGGTGACGGACGTGTTTCCGTTCGCGGTCATCGTCGCCACGAATTGCTGGGACTGGGCCGCGTAGAGGCTGGCGCTGGACGGGCTTACGCTAACCGTCGGGGAATATCGGATGTCCAATGGCCCGTACATATGATTGGCCGAAGGAATAGCGGCATACGGCACGCCGTAGGCGCCCCCAGCCACGGCCGCTACACCGGTGGTTTGAACGGTGCTGTCCCAGTCGTACCATTGATCGCCGCCAGCGACCTCCTGACTCAGAAGATAGTAGGTTGTATTGGGGGACAGCGTGAGGAAGCCCGGAAGATTGCTATAAGAGAACGTTCCCGGCGCACCACCGGTCATGGCGACGGAGACCGACCCTCCGGGGATGTCAACGCCTGCTGCGCTCACAAGCTTCACCACATGAGTTCCCGAGTTGCCTGGCGTGAACATTCTGCCCAGAGATGTCACCGTAAGCTGTGCGGGCCCAACCGTAAGATATGTCCCAACCCAGCCGGTGAAGTTATTGCGAGCCGTCCCCAAGTTCGCCGATGTGACGTAATTCGTCCCCAATACCACGTTGACTGTGCCGGCATTGCTCGTGACCGATCCCACAACATTGGTGACAATGCAAAGAAATTGAGTTCCGTTGTCGCTTAGATTGACGGTGGGGGTCGTGTAGCTGCTGGAAGTGGCTCCAGGAATGAGACTGAAGGAATTCGCCCCGGGAGGCTGCGACCACCACTGATAACTCAGGGCTCCCCCGGTCGCCACCACGGTTAAAGTGACCGTCTGCCCGGCTAAGACAAAAACGTTGGGCGGCTGCTGCACGATAGTAGGCGTAACCGGCGGGCTCAGCGTGATCGTCGCAGCGGCGGACTTGGAATTGTCTGAAACGCTGGTAGCGATGACCGAGACCGTCTGAGTAGTGTTGATGGGCGCCGGAGCCGTGTACAGGCCGGCATTCGACAACTGGCCTATTCCTGAAGGCAAAGTCCACGTTACAGCAGTGTTGTCGGCACCAGTCACGGTGGATGTGAACTGCTGGACGTCGGATGCAAACAGCGTAATGTTGGCAGGACTGACCGTGACCGCCACGGGTTGCAGCGTAATAGTCGCACTGCCCGTTTTCGAAGTGTCCGCGACGCTGGTAGCCGTAATCGTCACTGTCTGAGTCGCCGAAATCGGCGACGGGGCCGTGTAGAACCCGGCACTCGTGAGGGTGCCGATCGGCGGGTTGATGGCCCAGGTGACGGCAGTATTGCTCGTGTTGGCGAGAGTCGCAATGAATTGCTTTGTCTGGCCCGGACCCAGGCTCACGCTCGGAGCTACGGATACGGTGATCGGCGCCACCAGGTTTACTGTCACGGTGAACGATCTCGATGGATCCGCGGCGCTGGTAGCAATCACACTAACCGTCTGACTGGCGTTCAATGCGGCCGGCGCCGTGTACAACCCGGAACTTGAGATGGAGCCCACAGCAGGACTGACCGACCAGGTAACGCCCTGGTCCGAAGTGTTCTGTACAGTTGCCGTAAATTGCTGCGATTGGCCTTGAAGCAGCGTGGTATTCGGCGGTGTTACGGAAACGCTTACAGGCGCGGGCACCGACGAGGCCAGCATGACGATGAACGTCCCGAATTGCGGCGCTGTATGGGGTGGAGAGGGGACACCCAGCAACTGCGCTTTCACCAATCCCGTCATGGGAATACTGACGACGGCAGGCGGCCCTGCATAGACGCCCTGCGCGACAGGTGGTCCATACACGTTTTGAGCGTCTAAAATCACATATTGATCGTTCGCCGCCAGAACGCCCGACAAGTCAACGCTGACGGAACTCGCCAGGTCCCAGTTATAGATAATGATGTTGGCTCGCTTGCTTTCGTACGTGTTGGGACGGACCGAGCTCCAAATTCCGGTGGGAGCGTTCGGACTGAATGTGCTATGCGTGTCGAATCCGGTGACGGCTTGCCACCCACTAAAGTTGTAACCGTTCAAGTAGAGGAAATTATTGAGGCCGTAGTAAGCGTTGTTATCCCACGTATAGGTGGCCAGAGTCTGTCCGCTCGCTAACTCCAGATCGATCTGTTTCACCGCAGCCGGCGTTGTATATAGTTTGTTGTTCGTGAACGTGAAGGGTCCTGCCTGCTCGTTGACCGAGACCGTCGTGAATCCTCCCACAAAGATGTTGTTGGTCACGAGCATGTCGAGCCCAGGCGTATACTGGCCGAAACCAACGAAGCCGTAGTTTTGAGCCGGCGTGAAATAACTGAAGTTGTTCTGAACCTGGATGTCTTTCCGGACAGCGCCGCCAGCGACCAGAAGATTGAATTGGTAGTTCGTGATCGGCCAGGAAGATGTGTTGTAGAGCGCGTTTCCGCTGACCCGAAAACCCTGGACATTGGACGCGCCCCCGCCATACATCTGGATGCCCTCATCGGCATTGTCCCCGATAATGTTGTCCTGGACGGTTTTCAGTCCGGTGACGTTCTGCAAATACATCCCGTGCCCATGATTGCGATCAGGTACGGGGCAATCGGGATAGGGACCATTTCCGTTGTAGTAGCTTAGGTTACCGTTGAATTCCGAGTCTGGCGATTGGTCGTACGCACTGAATCCCTGAGCAGTGTCGTGAACAATCAGATTGATGAACTTGTTATCCGGACCATAAACTCCGATCCCGAAGGCACTCGGATGGGGCGAGTAGCCAAGAATCGCGTCGCAGCTACTTGGTGTTTTGTTGGTATTGGAATCCATGATCTCCAAACCCCAGTACCAGGTGAAGCTCCCGCGTGCGGCAAGTACGTACTCGTTCTGATAGCCATCCAGAGTAACTCGTTCATTGTTATAGTTGCGGACCACAATCGGGTTCAGCGAGGTCCCGTTAAGATAGGAGGCGTAGCCATTAGAAATGGCGGAGTGATAGACTCCTCCTCGAAGCCAGATGGTATCGCCCGGCAGAACGCTTGCCGGTTGGTTCAGCGCCGTCTGCAGATCCCATGGATTGGCGTTGCTGCCGTCTCCCGCCGGAGAGCCCGCCGTAGAAACAAACCATTGATTCCCGGCGCTCAGCGAGGGCGTCAGAGCCAGGGCGCCGAGGGCGCAAGCATAAAGAGCGAAGTTTGCTCTCCACCGAGGCCAACAGCCACCAGACTGCCGCTTACGACGTTGATTCACAGCTAGGTTCACAATCCATCCTTATCGGGCTGAGAGGAAGCGTCGCCTGGGCGCGCCGACGTCAATCGGGTACAAAGTGCTTGGAGCGTACAAGTGCGAGTAGCGGAACACATTATTGACTCACGACCACAAATGTTCCGAACAGGGGTGCGGTGTGAGCGGGAGCCGCAAACCCAATGGGCGTGTCCTTGGTAAGGTTTTTCATGGGAATCGAAATGGCGCTACCGGAATAAGTTCCAGCAGCCACCGGAGGCCCGTAAAAATTCTGGGCGTCGCGAATTACATACGGATCACCGTTGATCAAGACTTTCGATAAGTCGACTGACACGCTGTCACTCAAGTCCCAGTTATAAATGAGGATGTTTGCGCGTTTGCTCTCGTACTGGTTCGGGCGGATGTAAATCCATTTCCCAGTAGGAGGATTGACGCTCAAAGTGCTCTTCGAATCGAATCCAGTGACACTCTGCCAGGTGTTAAAGTCCAGGTTGGTGCCTTGGGCAGTGGTTCCATCGGTCGTCCCGTTGAAAAACACATTCTTGCCGTAGTAGCGATTGGCATCCCAAGTCCAGCCCGTCGTAGTCTGACCTGGACCCAGCTCCAGACGGGCTTGGTCCACGGCGCTGGTGCGGACGTAACTCCGGTTGCCGGTGAAGATTATGGGTCCGGCCTGCATGCTGACCGTCGGCCCGACGTAACCGCCTACGAACACAGAGTTCGTCACGGTCATATCCTGTCCCGGAAGATACTGGCCAAAGTTCACGAATCCATAATCTGCCATCGGGTCAAAAAACGAATAGTTCTGATCGAAGATGATGTCCTTGCGGACTGCGCCATCGGCGATCTGGAAGTTGTAGGAATAATTTGGGGTAGGCCAGGAAGAAGTGTTATAGCTGGCATTGCCGAACAAGCGGAAGCCAACGATGTTCGCGTTGGCGCTGCCATAGATCTGAAAGCCCTCATCCGCGTTGTCGCCCACAATGTTGTCCTGGATCACCTTGGTCCCCGTGACGTTCTGCATGTAAAAGCCATGACCGTGGCGCCGATCCGGGGCCGTCCAGCCGTTGTAATAAGACAAATTGCCATAGAAGACCGAATCGTTGGAGTGGTCATAGGCTGAGAAACCCTGAGCAGTATCGTGCACCACATTGTTGATGAATCGGACTCCGGGAGCATAGACTCCGACTCCGAACGCGTTAGGGTGCACGCCACCGGTTTGAGTCGTAGTGCGCTGAGTGTTCGAATCCATGATTTCGAGTCCCCAGAACCACACGTATCCGCCGTTAACCGCGAGCGCGTATTCGGAGCCGTTGCCGTCGATGGTTGCGCGCTCCCCCGAATAATTGCGAATCACGATCGGAGAGCCAGAGGTGCCGGCGACCGTACTGTTGAAGCCATTGGAATTCGGCGCGTGGTAGGTGCCGCCTCGCAGCCACACGGTATCACCGGGGTGAATGCGGCCGCCTGCGCCCGCCAAGGCAGTTGGGAGGTCCCATGGGGCCTGCTGGGTGCCCTGACCAAGACTACTGCCGGTTGGAGCGACAAACCACTTCCCCGGAATTGCACCGGATCCACCTTTGACAGCGACGCTGACGTTCGCCTGGCTGATTTGTGTTCCTACGCCAATGGTCACCGGCACTGCATTACCTGAGGCGACCCCCGCCGGTATTTGCGCGTTGATCTGGAGAAACAATGCCGTTCCGCTAGACTGAACCGGAGCGTCCATTCCCCCGATTTGAACACTCACCGGCAATTGGGGCACGGGTCGGGGAGTGCTGGCGAATTCTCCATCGATACCAGCCGGATTCGTCTGTCCTTCGCCGGTCGCGAACAGGGAAATGACCGATCCGGCCGACGCTGGATTAGAACCCGAGTTGACGGTGCCATCTTGATTCGTGGCTGCGGCTTGCCCTTTCCCCGTGGCGTCCTTGGTGAATAAACCCGGCGCGGCATCTGTAATCGGCACGTATACCGGCATGGAGCGATTCCCTTGGTATTCCACCTGCACTGCGCTGACGCTCTTCCCGGAAGTCGAATACGGCACGATCGCAGCTACCTGGGAGGAATAAACATACACGAGCGGGGCGGGAATACTGTCAAATAGTACTCGGGTGCCTGCCAGCGTCGAGGACAAGAGATTCGCCGCATCCAACTGATAGCCGACCAGAGCGGCGGGTCCAATCTGCGATCCGGCAATCATGACGACTTCCCCAGGGGCAACTCCTCCACCGGCATAGTTGGCTGCGTTCTGGATCGAATCGATGCTGGGTGAACCTTGAGCGAATAGCTGCGGCATGAGTGTTGCGGCAAGAAGAACATGGTGCCAAACAAACAATCGATGCATGAAAAACTCCTAAACTTCTTTTCTCATCGAATAGATGAAGTGCTTCTCGCCCAGGCGCTGCTTGCCCGCGATTACGATTTGGTCCGGCCTCGAATTAAGGAACTCCTCAAATTCCACGGCCAGCAACTCCGCAGAGACCAATGCCAGCCAGCCCTGAATTCCCTCAGTTTTGCAGTGCTCCCTAAACTCCTTGGGAGCTTCCTCGCTTTTCCAGATGCGGATCATTTTTTGGATGAGGAGGCCGCGAAGGCTGCGATGACTCGCGTCGCCGGCCGCCCAGGTAGCGATATTCTTAGTGTCCGGCAGCCATGGCAACCGAGGTCGATATTTTGACGCGGTGAACGATTTCTTTAATGGATTCGGCAACAAATTGAACCTGGCTTTCCGTCATTGCCGGATACAACGGCAAGGAAACCAACCGGGGGTAAAGCGCGAGCGCGGTCGGACAGCTCGACTTGGCCAATCCAGGATGACACTCGAAATAAGGATGAAGCGGAATTGGAATGAAGTGTACGCTTGTGCCAATACGCTTCTCCGTTAACTCGCGGATGAACTCGCCACGGTCGATGGCCAGCTGATCCAGGTTAAGACGCAGCGGATAAAGGTGCCACGCGCTACGGGTACCCTCACGCTCGATAGGGACATCGACTTCGGCAACGTCAGACAACGCCTGACGATACAGATCCGCGTACTGAGCCCTGATCTTACGGAAGGCTTCTTGCTTGCGCAACTGGTGGATGCCAATCGCGGACTGAATATCGCTCAGGTTGTACTTGAACCCCTGCTCAATCACTTCATAATACCAATTGCCCTTCTCCGCGTAGCGATTCCAGGCATCCTTGCTGATTCCGTGGAGGCAGAGACTCTTCATTTTTTCGGCCACTGACTGACTGTGGGTGGTGACCATGCCGCCTTCCCCGGTCGTCAGATTCTTGGTGGCATAGAAGCTAAAAGCTACCGCGTCGCTACAGTTACCCGATGCGGGGCTGCCACCTCCAATCGGACTCGGACCGAAATGCGCGCCTACAGCATGAGCGGCGTCTTCGATGACGAACAAACCGTTCCGCCGGGCAAGCGCCCAGATGGCGGTCATATCGCAAGGCGCCCCGCCCAGATGCACAGGAAGGATGGCGCGGGTCCGCTCCGTGATTCGTTCGGCGATGGAATCGGGATCGATGTTTCCATCCAGACCAGTATCGGCGAGCACCGGCGTGGCGCCCACGTGAAGGATGGAATGAACCGTGGCGCAAAACGTCAAAGGCGTGGTGATCACCTCGTCTCCGGGGCCTACTCCAAGGGCCGCGAGCGCAAGGTGCAATCCGGCCGTGCATGAATTTACGGCTTGGGCAAAAGGCGCGTGGACGTATTCGCGAAACTCACGCTCGAACTGAGCGGTGCGCGGTCCCGAGGTTAGCCATCCTGAAAGCAGGGTGGCAGTTACCTCCTCAACTTCCTCTTGTCCGATAGAGGGCAAGTGGAAGGGAATAAATGCGTTGTTCATCTGTGTCTCCGATCAATTTGAACTTTGGAATGAGTAGACGTCAATCGTCCCTATCGATAGTACTCAGTGAGTGAAACTTTCAGACCAGCATCCGAGAGAGTTGTCCGGATGCCGTCCGTGGGTAATTCTTTCCACGCTACGTAAAAGCGCAAGAAAACAGAGGATTCCAACTTCGCACCACAAAAGTCAGGATTATCGTACCGGAACTTCGGACTGATGACTGCCATGCGGTTCGGTGATCCAAGTACCGGTACGGAGAGCCTTCTTCACCACGATCCGGCCGCGACCCCGTGGGATTTAACGGTGACTTCAGAATGCAGGTAGGCCAGGCGTTCCGCAACCAGTTGCAGGACGTAATCGATAACGCGGGTTACCACCAGAATCAACGCCAGCGAACACAGAAAGGACATGGCGATGAAGCGGGACCAATGTTCGTACGTCGCGCCCGTTCGAACCAGCTCAAGGAAGCTCGGTATGACCAGGACTACGCCGGCGGCGCTTAACAGTAGCGGAAACAGCAAGAACCAGGGGCCGGTGAACAGTCGCTCCACGACGTTGCGCTCGGTATCGTTGCCCGCGTTGCCGTCGCCGGTTTCATCGGCAAGCGCGATCCGCACGATGCGATTCGTGAGATAGCTGGCACAGAACAGCAATGCCGCACTGGTGCCTACCAGATGGCTCACCACGAATCGATAGATCATCCATTCGGTGACGGCGCCATGCGTCAGGTAATAGCGCGTTGGCATCAGCATCAAGGCCACCGCGATCGACAGGCAAAGACCTCCGAGCAACGCCAGAGGACGCGAGGGCCGGTACAAGAATGCCGCCTCCAATATCACTTTCAAAAAACGGAGGCCATCCTTTCCTACCCGCAGTTTTGAACGTCCCGTCCGCTCCTGGTAAGGCATCTGGATCTCGACGATTTTCAAATCTCGGCTGAGTAATGCTCGCGCGCTCATAGCCGGCGTAAATTGGAGGCCGTCGGGCAACGGCATCAGCTTGGATACGCTCTCCCGCCGCACCACGCGCATTCCACTGGCGGTATCGCGGACCCGTGTCGACGAAAATACGGTCAGGATGGAGGCGAAGATCATATTGCCGACGCGCCGGATCAACGGCATCTTGCTCTCCGGATTCAAACGGCAGCCGAGAACAACATCTGCGTTCTGGCGAACGAGCGTTGTGCAGAGATCCGTGAAGAAATTCGGATCGCAGGTTCCGTCGGCGTCCAGGAAGGCGACCAGATCCGCGTCGGATTTTCGCCATGCTTCCTTGATCGCGGCCCCGTAGCCTCTATTCTTTTCGAACACGATCAGGTCGATCTCGGGAAACTCCCGGGCGAATTCGACCGTACGATCCGTGGAACCGTCGCTGACCACGGTGATCTCCACATCCGTTACCGGCGATCGAGCAGTAATATAAGCGCGCGCCGCGAGCGACCGCCGGATGATGCTTTGAATGCTGCCTTCTTCATTGAGGGCCGGAATGGCAATGAGCAGTTTCATATCTGTTCTCGCTTTTCTGGACGTTATACGCTAAACGGTTCCGAAATACACCGCATTACCGAGGCTATGGTGCGGCCTCATTTGCTTCTCGGAGTTCCTACAAAACTCCATTTACCCCACCCGATGTCCTGGCTTACGGTGTGAAAATGTTTGTCAACCAATTTCAAGATCGCCTCCGGCTGACCCAACCATTGCTCGTAGGTCGTGCGCTCGTACTCAATCATGGTGGCGAGGGCATCCAGCTTGTTGGAAAGATGCCGTACGGCCGAATTGCCGCAGATCGCATGCACCACGGAGAGGAACGGCGTTAGCCACGGCTCGACTGCTACCAGACGCCCATCCGTTCTCAGTACGCGCTTCATTTCCAATATCGTCTGCTCTAGATCGTCAGGCAGGCTAAGAAGGTGATGTAGTCCGCCCTGGACAATGAGAATGTCTTTGCTGCGATCGGTGAATGGCAAACGGCGGCAATCGGACACATGGCATGGCGCGGTGCCCTCGTATTGAGCAATCAGCGCGGGGGAAAGGTCGACACCTTCGACATGAATAAACCCCAGCCGAGTGAGCGCCTGGAGTCCATTACCGCGGCCGCAGAACAGTTCTACGATTTGGGAGTCGCGACGCCACTCCGCGGCGCCCAGCTTTTTCAGCCGGGCTTGAAACTTTGTGATCTCCTGCTCTGGTGTTTCAAAACGCAGGTAGGCTGCTTCCCAGGGATCCGGGTTAGCAGGAAGAAACGACTGAGTCGTAATAGCTGATTGCTCCATAGAATCCTCGTTGTTAGGCTTCCGGCCTATTCTTCTCGCCGATCAGCACGATGTACTCTCCACACCAGATCGGACGGTCAAAGCGTCGGAGCCACGGAACCAGCACCGCCGGCGTATTGTTCTGGGAAATCATACCGGTCGTGAGGCTGGCCACGACTTTCATGCCGCAGTTCTGCATCTCTTTCACCAGGCGGCTGACACATGACTTCAGCCCGCCGCGTTCCGCCCGAACGACCACGCTTAGACCCGCCATGATGGGGTTGTACCGGTTCGGTTCGAGAAGGACGACGTATTTGCGGCTGACACGGGCCATCTCATGGATGACCTGCTCGCGATCCGGGACATGATGCAGCACATTGGCTTCGAAGACCAGGTCGAAGGAGCGCTCGCCGAAGGGCAGGCCGGTGGCATCGCCACGGATCAACCCGCTGTGCGGGTTTTGCTGCAGTAGGTAGTGGGAAAAATCGAGACCAACCACGGAGGCTTCGGCCGTGGCGAAGCGCGTGGTAAATATTCCGTTACCGCACCCGACATCCAGGATGCGGCCTGTTAGGGGCACGTGTCGCCGGATAAATTCGAGCTTGGGATCGGCATAGGCGCCGATGACCGGATCGGAAGGGGCCCGGTATTTCACCTTGTTGAAATACTCGGACTGCAGGATTTCTGCGTTTTTGGCCAAATTCATACTCCTCTTTTCTGGAGCAAAACAGTACTTGAATGTTCTCCACGAATCCCAGATTGACGTGCCGGCTCTCCCGCGGACCCAGTCGCCCAACCAGTCCGGGCGCGAGAGCCGATTACGAACAAAACCCAAACGAGCCCGCCGACAAGGGCGATCCAACCACCGGCAAGCAGAACCGTGGACCAAGCCGGTAAGTCTGCGTGGCGGCGCATGAGAAGGAACGGATAGAAGTAAAACCCGGTTGCGCGGAAGTTGTCTTGCGTCAGGTTATTGGTCAGATGCCAAGCCGCCATTTTGTCCAACGCCATGGCCGCGATATTACGGAAGCGCAATCCCACCACAAATGTTGGATGGCCCAAGAAGGTCATTTGGCGAAATTCCAACGGGTACCAGAGCGCCACCGAAGCGGCCTGAACCGCCACAGCGGCCGCCAGAATGGCGAGCCCGGCCGCACGCACGACCTGCGCCAATTCGGCCCAGTGACGAAGCAGGAGTGGTACGGACATCATCGCCAGCAACTGCACCGGCGTGCTGAGATAACGATCGCCCCAGGCCACGTCTCCGCTCCAGAAATCGAACCGGGCGTGGAAGGCGATGTATGCGATCAGAATTACTGTCAGAGAAACAACGTAGGCACGGATCTCCTCCGAAAACTGTTTCCACGCCGTAATGACCAGAATCACAAGTAGAATCAGCAGTGGATCGAATAAGAAGATGGACTTCTCAGGCGTGATGAGTGCGCCCCAAAAACCATGAGAGAAAGGAGTGGTGTACGGGAAAGCGGCTGGCAGCAAAGGATTCAACTGATGTTGCTGCCGCGCGTAGATGTCAATATAAGTGTTGCAGCATTCACCGAACCGGTAAAAGTGGTATGCACGATCGATCGCCAGGAAGAATGCACAGGACGACACGAGCGCAATGGCATAGTCTCTGAGCCGCAGAACGGCTTGACGCCAGCCATTCGCTCCCAGGCAGAGCGCGATAATTGGCGCGACAGCTATGACGTTCAGGCCCGTGGTGAGGCGGACCAGCAAGTTGGCGCCCAGCGCCGCGGATCCCCCGGCTAGCGCCAGGGTGCTGCCGGTTCGCAGCCATTTGAAGTGCAGGTACAAACCGGTCACCGTGAGCAATAACATGAGGTTGTTTTCCATCATGTTCTGGGTGTAGTGAAGAAAGGTTGTGCCCAGCAGCAACGCCAGCGCCCCAGCGACCGACTCATTCTCGGTGAAGTGCAGCAGTCTTAGAAACCGGAACGTCATAAGAACCGCGAGCACGCAAAGAATTGGGGACACGGTATAGGTAACAATGAGCGCGTTCAGTTCTTCGAATCGCCTCAGTTTCGGAACGGCGCGAATGAGCGCCGCCGTCGCTATGTCGGGCGGCAACATGACCAAGCTTTGGCCGATGCCGTACCAGGGATAGATCTCGTTGTTTCGGCCTTTCAATCCGAATTCTGGATAGTCGGCTGGAAGCACAGCGGGCGCAGACGTCCAAAGCCAGTGGGTGGTCTGCAGCCTGCGCGCTGTGTCCACCGATCCGGACTCGCCTGGTTGCACAACCAGAGCCGCAAGAAGGGCCGCCCAGACCAGCAAGGCCTGGGGACTCGCGATTCTCCGAACTATGGTCGTAGTTGACATTGGATCGGTCTAGGGCTCCTGAGTCATCAACAAAGGTGGCCAGCCCGGGACAGGAACGCCCTTCAGTTGACGGCGGTCCTTAACGAACGCTAAGGGCACACCGAAACGATCGATCGTGAGGATGACATTGCCGTCTAGCATCTCGTTGAGCCGGTCGCGGGTGGTAGCGATTATGAAATCGGCCTCTTCGGGCTTTTTCGTGAATGTCAGATTCGGCGGGAAATAGTAGTTTGACGATTCGCGTTTGGAGACAGCCATAACCTTATAGCTGCCCGCTCCGCCCTCCGTCTGTTTCAAGTGCGCGTCCAGGGCCTTCACGGCTTCCCGATACGAATTGCCCCAATAGTCGGTATCGAACTTCCTGTATGCCCCCGGCAGTCCGCCGATGGTCTGATTGAAGTACACGTACTCATCAGGATGTAACCGCACCATGACTGTGGCTAGCGACAGGAGATATGCACCCAACACTACAATTGCGCCGTTGGCCCAGACCGGGTGCCCGTGACGCAGCCATTCGTTGACCCGGCTAAGATTGAGCGCGGCCAAGCAGACCAAAGGGGGCACGACGTAGAGGAAATGACGATCGGCATCGTAGAGCACGGCCTTCGTTGCGACGGCATACATCAGCGGGAACAGAACCGCGAAGCTCAGGAGCCCGTAATAGCAAGATGTTGCGGAGATATAGGTACGTTTGCGGAAAAGCATGACGATGCCATAGACGAGACCCACGGCCGTGAGCAGCAGTATGATTTCCGGCAAGGTGATGGAGAGCCAGCGCAGGATATAAGTGCGCGGCTCTTGGGTAGCCTTCATGATCCGCCCGTCAAATAATACGGAGCCGTACCACGGGAAATGCGTAAAATGCGAAAGCGCTTCAAATGGCCTGGTGAAGGGTCTGACCTGCGCCCAGGGCCAGAATATAAGCATGATCGCCCAGGCGATCGCCGTCGAGCCCAGCATGAATCGAGTAAGCCCGGCGAAAGCTGCTCTCGATCGAGCCGCGATCAGGGCGTACATGCCAACTACCATAAAGAGATAGGCAAGTAGAAGCAGGCCTCCGACTCTCACTCCCAGGGTCATCCCTATGGCAATCCCCAACTTGATCACAAGATCGCGCGGTACGCGCGGCAGGTAGCCCATGGCGCGCAACAGAAAATAAAGCGACCAGATGTAACCGGCCGCAAAGGGAATATCTTTCGGGTTGTTGAACATCTCCCCGTAATACCGAGGGGTGAGCGCGATCAGTACGACGGCCCAGAAGCCCGCTCGCGGTCCCCCGATCAAGCGAGCCACTTTCCAGCAGCCGACGATACCAAGCAGTCCCACCAGGGCGTTGAGGAGGTGGCGTGTCTCATAGTCGCCTAGTGGCGAAACCGCCGCGGACATCGCCGCGATCGTGTCGAACAGACCGCCGTAGAGATTGGTTTCAGCAAAATTGACCGCGTTGGTGTCATAGTGCCCATGCAGCAGGACGAAGTAATAACGCACGATCATGCGCCCGTAATAGTGCTGTACGGGCTCGTCCCAGGTGATGCCGTAGTCTACAAACGTGAACAGGATCAGGATCGCCAACAACACGATAAGACCCTTGCTTACCAGGTCCCACCGGTCCTGCCGTCCCACCCACGTGCGCCACGACGACGAGGCGGAACCTGCGCCCGCCGGAGTTGCCACCTTGTAAACGGTCCTTATCGTGCCCATCTTGTCTTGCTTACGCCACTCTCGCCAGTCGCGGGCGCTGCCTTTGCGATCTTCTGGATCTGTTTAGCGCCATAGTGGCCTCTAAGCCCATGCCAGAGGATGAGCATCAGATCCAAGAACGACTTCAACCCGTTCAGCAGACCGACCTTGCTACCTTCTACGTTGTTCCACCGCACGGGGATCTCGATGGACGAGAGCCCGCATTGTTTCGCGATATAGAGGTCCTCGACATCGAAACCAAAGCCGTCCAGCCTTTGGAGGGAGAAAACCAAATGCGCGGCGCCCGACCGGTACAGTTTGAAGCCGCACTGCGTATCCGCGAAGGGAAGCCCCGTGAGCAGCCGCATTACAAAATTGAAGGCGATCCCCGAGAACTCGCGGAAACGGCTTTGACGCACACCGATCAGCGAGCGATCCAGGCCGCGCGAGCCGATCGCAACTTGCGCATTGGACTCCCGCGCGCCGGCCAGGAGCTTGTCGAGTTCATCGATGGGCGCGGAAAGGTCGGCGTCGGAAAACAGGATCCATTCGCCGCGAGCCTCGAGCATCCCATGCCGCACGGCATATCCTTTCCC
>Ga0070735_10002366_pt1 | contig 17160 bp, 9 predicted proteins | sample Coa_R1_FD_66443 | JGI IMG/M metagenome (GOLD analysis project Ga0070735, IMG submission 66443) | Surface soil microbial communities from Centralia Pennsylvania, which are recovering from an underground coalmine fire - Coalmine... | ecosystem: Environmental > Terrestrial > Soil > Unclassified ... | reverse complement strand
ACGCGTATTAGATGGACGCCTTGAGTTCGTTATACGCGATCCCCTCGTGTCCCGTGAGTTGATAGCCCCAACTTAGACCGGCATTCATGTCGAGACAGCCGTCGTATCCGAACACTAGCAATTCACCGGGTCCAGGAATTGCGTCCGGCGAACCACAGTGCTCCGGCAGTCTCAGTCCGGTGACCAGATCGATCAACGCATTGCCAGATGGCTCTTCAGCGTCGTAAAGGCAGAAGCGGTCATAGAAGACGCTCGCCCCTGCCTTGATGCCGAAATCGAGATTGGCGATCGCAGGGAGCGGGACAGATCCCGAGAGCGTGCCACCTGCCTGCCCCTCGAGGTGAAACCGGCAGCCCACCTTGCCGACCGGTACAGTCAATTTATATTGCTTCGCAAAATCGGACTTCGTCGCGTCTCGGATTAAGTCGATTGTCGAGTTGCCCAAAGCCGAGAGCGACGCGCACATCTGCAGGCCATTCGATCGTCCGACGGACAGTGCGCCCGTGCTACCAACACCTCCGCTCGCTACCGCTGTGAGAGTATTTAGGGATTTCGCGGGGTCGCAATCGGCCCAATCAAGATTCAGAGTGCCGTAACCGCCAAGAAAGTCACGCTTGAACGTACCCGGCTGAATGGCGATGGGAAGCACTTGAATGTCTCCTAAAGAAGTTCGCGCTGAACGAGCCAAGAACTGTATTCGGGTTTTTAGGTTGAGTTGTTAAGATCCCGCAAAATCGAAGACAACTCGATGCTTCCCGTGTACGAGCATGAAGTCCACTCCGCGGCAGCTTTCAGCCAAATTTGCGCGATCGACCTGAATACATGATGTCAACGCAAGATATATTGTGCGGATCAACGTAAGTAGGCGCGGCGAGCCACACCAATCGCATTGATTTGCCATGAGGTTGACAGGGCATGGACCGCACAGATCAAAGGAGGGATAGGACCGATGAGGGGAATGGTCGGGGCGAATGGATTTGAACCATCGACCTCCTGGTCCCGAACCAGGCGCGCTAGCCAGGCTGCGCTACGCCCCGACAGGCACGCTTCGCCGCAAAGTCGTTGCGAAGCGTCGGGAACAAGCTTAACACAGCAAATACGCGACATCTAGAGGTGTCGATCGATCAAGTGTGAAGTTGACTCCGAGCTTGTCGTCGTCCCGGAATACGCATCAAATTTCGAGAATCGGTCGAGCGGCCCTCCGAAAAACAAGGCCGCCGGAGAGCCGATCTCCCCGGCGGTCGATGCTGCAAAAACTAACTCCTGTTTCTTAAGTCTAAGCGTCGAACTCAGAACTCGTAGCGCAATGCGAACTGCATCACGCGAGGATTGGTCAAGAGTCGCGTATAGTTCCCGAACTGGGAACCATAAGTGTCAATTGCATTCAGGGAGCTCTGGGCGTCAAAGCGCGTAGAGTTCGTTATGTTGAATACTTCCCAGCGAAACTGGATGCTATGCGTATCCTTCCAAGGCATCGTCCATCGTTTTGCCAGCCCCAGGTCCACACCGAAAAAGCCATCGCCCCGCATGTTATTTCGCTGTCCTACTTCGCCTGGAAGTGGCTCCCGGAAGAACGATGCCGCGTTGTTTCCTCCGACGGCAAAGAAGTTCACCGAGCCGTCTGCCGCTTGTTTGAAAGCGCCAGTCTTGGGAGCCGGCCCTGTCAGCACGGCGTTGCTCCCCAAATCCCAATCAGTTGGAAAATTGAAGCCGTTAAAAATGCTGATCGGGAAGCCGCTGGTCATACGAAACAAACCGGAAAGCTGCCAACCGCCGATGATTGCATCAACGGCTCTGTTGACATCGCGCCCGACAAATCGGCCACGGCCAAACGGCATATCGATGATCCAGTTCGCATTGAACTGATGAGTCGCGTCAAAGTCTGAGACGGACCTAAATCCGTACGGAGACCAGGCATTCTGAATCTGGCTGCCACCGATTCCTCCGAAAGTCCCAACGCGCTCTGCGTCGGATGAGAGATCGATGGACTTCGAGAACGTATAGTTCAGGTCGAATTGAACACCGTAGCTCATTCGATGTTTCAAAGTAACCTGAAGAGCGTTGTAGTTGGCCATCCCCATCGACCTCCACGCAAAGAGTGAAGCATATTGGGGCGTATAGAACGTAAAGGGACCGCCAACGGCGAAGTAGCTGCACTGCGGATGTCCAGCCGTTCCGCAGGCAGGGTCTCCCGTAGCGTCAGGTATGCCCAAGCTATCCAGGAACTGCAGGGGCGTAGTTTCGTTAAGGCTCCCGCCGCAGAATAGGTCGAATGCCGCAAGCACCGGATCCGTCGTTGTAGCCGGCCCACCCGACCCGCAACCTCCCGTCAGTCCACCGAGTTGGTACGAGCCCCCGTTCGTGGGATGCTGCAGCACATTGGTCCAGTATTGCGCAACCGGCCCGCTGACCATCGAATCGGTGAACGTGGCGTCCGTAACTCCCTTCCCGCCGATAGAGGTTGGTCGGTATAGCTTGGCTAACGCCTGAACCGCCGTAAAGTAATCCACTCCAGAAGCTTTGTCTTTGAAGTTTAGCGGCTGAGCAATGTCTTCGGACGATAGCAGACGGTGCGATAGTCTTCCAACATAAGCAACCTCGAGCGAGAACCCTGAACTCAACTCACGAGCCACCGAAAAGTCGATCGTGTACGAATACGGGGTCTTGATCGAGGCATCCAAACCGGTCGCTGCCTGAAACGTTCCGTCGGGAAATGGCACTGGGAAGTTCGCCGTTGGTGCCGGGAGGAAAATAGGATTCCCATTGTTGTCGACTGTCGGGATGGTGTGGATATCCGTCATTCTCGGTGCCGACTGAACTGTTTGAGAACCGAGCGGATTGCTGAGCGTCGTAGAAAGGCCGAAAGAGCCCGTTCGGTCAAAGTAGTCGACCAGCCCTTGACCAAACCGGTCGTACACCATGCCGAATCCGCCCCGAATTGATGTCTTTCCTTGGCCGAAGATGGCACCCAAGAGTCCATCTGCCCGGTTGGGCGCCCACGCGAATGCTACCCGTGGTCCAAGATTCTTAAAGTCCCAGTTGTAAAAGCCGCCATGTCCACCATTTGCTGGACCTGACCAGTTAAATGCGACCGGAGCGTCCTGATTCGATGGAATCCCATTCGCTCCTTCGTTGCCCCGATTGGCGAACCACTGTCCAAGGTTCATAGTGGGTGATACCTGTAGTCCATTGGTTTCCCAAGGCGGCGAAAACAATGAATATCGCAAGCCTAAAGTAAGCGTAAACGTCGGCTTGATCTTCCATGAATCCTGCACATACATCTCGTAGCTGTTGATAGCAAAATTGCGCTTGAGTCCTTGTCCTTGAGGTAAAGCGCTTCCATCGCGCGCAAAGTTGTATTGCGCATCTACCTCCGACACCATCCCCATTAAGCCGGTTAGTGGGAAGTCATAGGAATTGGCGAAACCCGCGTCGACCCCTGGATATGGGTTACCCGTCAAGGGATCAATGTTATTCGCCGGATTGAGGGGGGAACCCTTCCCTGCAAAACCGGTAGTGTTGAACCCGCCAGCATTCGCGCTGCCATCACTAAACGATGAACGGAAACTGACACGTGGGTTACGTATGTACGAAACGACACCGCCAAACTGCCACGTATGCTTCCCTTTGATCCATGAAGCATCGTCCGCAATCGTATGCGTCGGCCGCTGGAATGCCGAGGTTCTCGTGATAGCCCCAGTGGCATCGTTGATCCCGCGGATGAAGATCCACTGCTGATTGGAATTGCCGATGGTGCCAAGGCTCTCTCTCACGAAGCCGTACCGAAGGTTGTTCACGATGTTCGAAGCGAAAACGCCGGAGTAATTAGCGATGATCCCCTTGTTGTAGCTTACCTGCGCACCAGAAGGCGCCTCCCCGGGAAAGAAAGGAGCTCCGAGCGAATCATTGGCATCGTTCCTGAGAGCGCCGGACACAGAAATTTTGTGTTTTGCGTCTCGCGTGATGTTGTAGTCCATTTTTGCGATGTACACATTTTGTACGTCTGAGATCGGGGCTGCCCAGTTAAAGCCTTGATAGTTCAACCCGTCTCCGAAGCTTGTGACGTTCGCGGTTGGAAGTGAATTGAAGTATGTCAGGGCCGCTTTATTCACACCGATATGTAACGGATCAATTTGAGCAATTTGCGCTGGAGACAGCGCATTAAACCCCTGAGGAACTGCATAGGACGCGCCGCTCAAGCCGCTCACGGATCCGCCTGGGCATGTGGTATTCACGTTCGGGTCGCTCGTATCGCATTGATAAAAGACCACGCCGTCTCGAAGCGAAGTGCTGGGGACCTGGTTCGTCTCGCTGACTTCCTCCGCCCTCCGCGTTCCCTCATAGTTCAGAAAGAAATAGAGACGATCTTTCTTGATCGGTCCGCCCAATGATCCACCAAAGATGTTGCGGATCAACTTCGGTGCCTTGTTGCACGTCGAAGGGTTGGGATCGGTGCAGTTTTGGAGCTGTGCGGACTTGATGAAGTAATCGTTCGCGCTGGTATATGTATTTCGATGATATTCGTAAGCCGATCCATGGAAGTCGTTCGTGCCACTCTTGGTAACGAGCGCAACTTGGGCGCCGGATGTTCCACCCTGGTCGGCGTTCGCGTTGCTCGTCGTGACACGGAATTCCTGCACCGAGTCCAACGTAACCGGCAGCACAGACGTAAAGGCATGGCCACCTTCATCGTTGACACCGATGCCATCGAGCGTGACGTTACTTTGATCGCTGCGTGCTCCGTTGACAGCACCACTACGGGTATCCGATGCAGGTACATCGGATCGATTTCCGGTGTAGGCCACACCAGGTTGCAACGACAGCAAATCTGGAACGTTGCGCCCTTCCAGTGGCAACTGTTTAACCTGAGTTTCACCGAAGGCATTCCCTAGCGACGCATCGGTCGTGTTTAAGACTTGTGCTTGACCGACAACCTCGACCGTCTGCGCGGCAGATCCAACTTCAAGGACCACGTTTACGGTCGAAGGAAGGTTGACCAGTAATTGCACACTCTTCTGCTCAAACTTTCGAAAGCCCGATGCTTCGACGACCAACGAGTACGTTCCTGGCTGCAGAGCCAAGAATTCGAATTCACCAGTTTCGTTCGTGTCTAATTCACGCTGCGAACCTTGAGCTGGATTCAGCACCGTTACCTTTGCGGCCGAGATGACTGCGCCGCTCTTGTCCGTCACCGTACCGTGGATCGACGTCGTACCCGTCTGTGCCTTAACTGCGAAGAAGCCCATCAGGCACACCGCGAAAACCGCTGCGATCTTCCCCAAAAAGTTGCGCTTCATAGCAGACCACTCCATATACGACTCCTTTCGCGCACCATCTTCGGATTGAACGGACACACGGGGAGGGGGCTCACTACGGGGTACACGCAGGTCGCGGAATAAAAATCCCACGACGCCATATTCTGATGCTGGACTCCGAGCAACCTTAACCCACCACCACACACCACACGTATTTGAGATAGCTTTTACGGCTTTTCGGGAGGTTATGTCAAGACATGTATTTTAATGCGGCGAATCGAGATAAACGCTATGTAGCGGGAAGTCGCATGTGGTCAGTCCCAGCGGTTTGTTGAAGTTACGGGCTCTGAAGGTTCTGTCAGCGCAGAATCTTGAAGATGATCGCGCAGAAGGTTTGTCACACAAATGTAAAATACTATAGGTCGCGATGGATTTTAGGCTCGGCCGCTCTAGCCACACTTTTGGCACACGACGATCCGCCGCTCGCTGGTCAATTCCTCAATCCCGACACGTCGCGTTACGGTTTTGGAATCTGTAAGTTGCGGCTCAGAGCCGCAAATGCCTATGCCTTGCCGAGATGGAGCAGCTTTGCTCCCGTGACCGCTGGAATTCCGCGAATCGGCTCCAGGATGGATTCCGACACGTCGCCATCGAGGCGTACCAGTGAAACCGCTTCGGCGCCCCGGGTCTGGTCCCGTCTCCCCAGCGCAAACGTCGCGATGTTCACACCTTGCTTGCCCAGCGTCGAGCCAACCTGGCCGATGACGCCGGGTTCGTCACGATTACGCAGATAGAGAATCGTCCCTTCAAGTTGCGCCTCAACCGGAATTCCGCCGATCTGTAAAACGCGCGGTGTGCCGTCGTGCAGGACTGTGCCTTCGACGGTGAACCCGCCATCCTCGCCCTTGTCGGTCAGCGCCGAAACTTCCAGCGTGTTCGGGAATCCGTGCTCGCGCTTCCGCGTCTCCTCGTGGACGGTCAAGCCACGCGCGGTGGCAACTTGAGGCGCGTTCACCACGTTCACTTTTTCATCCAGGACCGCGTTCAGAAAACCTGCGAGCACCGCGCTGCGTAGCAAAGTCGTTCCGACTTCAGCGACTTCGCCGGCATATCGAATTCGAATGCGCGCCGGCCGCGAAGCTGCCGCCTGCGCCACCAGCGAGCCGAGCCGCTCGGCCAACGCAAGGTAAGGACGTCCTCGGCGATACTGATCGGGCGAGAGCGCCGGCAAATTCACCGCGTTTCGAATGACGCCGTCCGCGAGATAGTCGCGGATCTGCACTGCGACCTGCGTTCCGACCTCTTCCTGCGCTTCCGTCGTCGAACCCGCGATGTGCGGCGTCGCCAAAACATTCGGCAGCCCCACGAGCGCCGAATTCTTCGTCGGCTCTTCCGCAAAAACGTCGAGCGCAGCGCCGCCCAAATGCCCGCTCTTCAGCGCTTCCGCCAAATCAGCCTCGTTGATCAGCTCGCCGCGCGCCGCGTTGATCAGCCACGCGCCCTTCTTCATCTGCGCGATCGTCTTCGCATTGATCATTCCCTGAGTTGCCGGGCTGACGGCGGTGTGCAGCGAAATGAAATCGCTCTCGGCCAGCAATTTCTCCAGCGGCACAAGCTCAACCTGCATCTCCTTCGCCGCCGCTTCGCTGATGTAAGGGTCATAGCCGATCACACGCATATCGAAAGCTTCCGCGCGCACAGCCACTTCGCTTCCGATGCGTCCCAATCCGATCAATCCCAGCGTCTTGCCTCGAACCTCCGTACCGGCGGCGCTCCCCTTTTCCCACTTCCCTTCGTGCATCGACTTATCCAGCCGCGAAACCTGCCGCGCCATCGCCAGCATCAGCGCGAACGTGTGCTCCGCCACGCTCACCGCGTTTCCGCCCGGCGTGCTCATCACCAGCACGCCGCGCCGCGTCGCTTCGTCCAAGTCGATGTTATCGACGCCGACTCCGGCGCGTCCGATCGCGCGCAGTCGCGGCGCCTTCTCCAGCAATTCCGCCGTAGCCTTGGTAGCGCTGCGAACGATCAAGGCATCCGCGTCAGCCAACTCTTTGCCGATCGTCTCTTTCGTGGTCAGCACCACGTTCCAGCCCGCCTGCTCTTTCAGCAGCTTTACGCCGCGCTCGCTGATCTTGTCCGCAACAATGACTTTCATCATTCCTCATTCGTTCTTGGTGTGTAGTGCGCCGCCTCGGCGGCAAAAATTTGCCCAAACTAAAACATAAACGGTAGCGGCCCCATCGCGCCAAGTCAAATTGCCCGCGAAAATTTTCACGTGCTTTTTTCGGGCCAAGACGCCGCCGTCACAGTTCACTCCGTGCAAAGTGCCGGCCCGCCCGCCTCCTCTGCTATATTCACTGCACGAGGAACCGATGACTCTCTCCGAAAAAATCCAGAAGGATCTCGTCGAAGCGATGAAAGCCAAAGACGAGCTGCGCGTCAGCGTCCTGCGCGGAATCAAATCCGCCATCCAATATAAAGAGACTGAAAAAATCCGCGCCATCGACGAAAACGAATCCATCCAGCTCTTGCAGACGCTCGTAAAACAGCGCAAAGAGTCGATCGATCAATTCACCAAAGGCAATCGTCCCGACCTCGCCGACAAAGAGACCAAAGAACTCGCCATCATCGAAACCTATCTGCCAGCCGCCGCCAGCGACGCCGAAATGGATGCCGCCATCACGAAGGCGATTGCCGAAACTTCCGCCACCTCAATGAAGCAAATGGGCGCCGTAGTAAAAGCTGCCAAAGCCGCGCTGGAGGGAAAAAATGTCGATGGCAAAGCTTTGAGCGATCGAGTGCGCGCTCGTCTCTCCTGACGCTGCGCACTCAAATTGCCTTTCAGTTCATCAGCCGATGCCCCAGCCGACCAATCCTTCGAACGCGCCCGACGCAAACGCCCGCGCTCTAGCCTTCCTCCGCATCGCCGTCGGCGTCTTCTTCCTGATCTTCGGCGAATACAAAGTCTTCGGCACTCAATTCACTCTTCACGGCGGATTTCAGTTCTGGATTAACAAGTGGCTTCAGGAAGGCGGCGCCTACCCATTCATGGCGCCTGTCCTGAAAAACTTCGTCCTGCCCCATGCGACAGCGATCGCCTTCTTAACTGCCTATAGCGAATTCGCAATCGGCTTAGCGCTGACCCTCGGCATACTCGTCCGAGCTGCCAGCATCGGCGGCCTCACCTTCATGCTGACGCTGCTCTTCTCATCGGACTATCCCGGCGCCGATGCTCCGCTCTGGCAATACTTCGGCGCCAGCCTCGGCCATTCCGTATTCGCTGTTTGCTTCGTCGCCTTTCTCGTCGCCAGCCCCGATATCCCTTGGTCCATCAGCCACTTACGTACCGGTAAGTCTGCATAGACGACGCGCTCAGGAATCGTACGCAACAGTTCCGATACACAACAGTTCCGATTGCCGCTCAACAACTTGCTCGCTGCGAGAGTCTGTCGCCACTCGCGCTCAAAACGATGGTCCGGCGAAAAAACACAAATCTCCGACGCTGACTTGGAGTTAGCCCAGATCACTCACTGACGTAAAAATTTTGAGGAACAGATTGGAGGCGGCGGTCTCGCGGCTCGACGAACTAGCGCACGCGCGCTTTGATCGCCACCGGCAATCCATCGCCGGCGCGCTCGATCGTCACTTCATTCGACGGAACGCGGTAGTTCTGCGAGCCCTTCGCCACCGTCAGCGTAACCGTCTCGCCCGCTTTCGGACACGCCGAAGTCGGCGCCGCACCGCGAGCGTCCACAGTTACTTCTGCCGGAAGTCCCGTCGTACATGGGTCGAGTCGAATTTCCCCCGAAAAATCCGCCGGCACCGTCACTTTAATCTCTCGCGGAGCCTGCTTGGCGCCACACGAATACAGCAAAGACGCCGCGAACACCGTCGCGAGCAATAGCGTAGTCAGTCCGTCTAGCTTCCGGATCATATTTGGGCTACACCCCAACCTCATCAAATTTGAAACCCAAGCGTATCGGTCTGCGACGGAACGCACAGACCCAACCGTGAGCGCAAGCTATCAGCCTTCATCCGTGAAGCCCATAATGTGTTTGCTGTACGTAGCAACACGCACAGAGCCGCCGCAGTCTGGACCCTGAAATAAATCCCCGTCGGCGGGCCTTGCTTGCCAAGGCAGGCGTTCCACAAGTGTCGGCGAATATCAGGCGAATAGCCTCTCATCGCACCCGCAATCCTTATATCTCCCGCAACCGTCTACACCGACCCTGTTTCCCTGTAACGCTCCGCCCTTCTTTGCGGCATAATCCCACCCGCACGAAGGGACGAGCTGACGCCGTTCAGCATCGCAAGATACTGCGTCAGTTCCAATTTGCCGGTTTCCAGTTTCAATTTTCCAATTTCCGTCTTCAGGAGTTCCGAGTGGCCGACAGACCATGGAGTTCCACCGCCCCTCCGGGCGAATTCCGCACTTACATTTCAGCCAACGAATCGGTAAAGGAATTCACCATCCGCGCCGTCATCCTCGGCGCGCTGTTCGGACTTCTCTTCGGCGCCATCTCCGTCTACGTAGGTCTTCGCGCTGGTCTCACCGTCTCTGCTTCGATTCCCATATCCGTTCTCTCGATCAGCATCCTCCGCGCCTTCGGCCGCTCCACCATTCTCGAAAACAACATCGTCCAAACTACCGGCTCCGCCGGCGAATCGCTCGCCGCTGGTGTCATGTTCACGATTCCCGCCCTGATCTTCCTCGGCTTCGGCGCCGAATTTACGTTCTGGCGAATCTTCCCGTTGGCACTGCTCGGCGGATGGCTCGGCGTCCTCTTCATGGTTCCGCTGCGCCGCCAGCTCATCGTCAAAGAACACGGCAATCTCAGCTTTCCCGAAGGCACAGCATGCGCCGACGTCTTGGTCGCCGGTGAACGCGGCGGCTCCTTCGCTGGCCGCGTCTTCTGGGGACTCGGCCTTGGCGGCATCTACACGTTTCTGATGAACAGCATCGGCGCCTGGACCCAGCAGCCCGAAGCGCGTCCCAAGTGGTTCGAAGGCGCATCCTTCCGCATCAACATCACCTCCGAATATCTCGGCGTCGGCTACATCATCGGTTCGCGCGTCTCCGGCATTCTCTTCGCCGGCGGAATCATCTCGTGGCTCGTCATCATGCCCGCGATTCGTTTTTACGGGCAGCTCGCCAACGGCCAGCCGATCTATCCCTCCACGATCCCCATTCCACAGATGACACCCGATCAGATCTGGGGACAGTACATTCGTCCGATGGGCGCAGGCGCCGTTGCCGCCGCCGGACTCATCACTCTTCTGCGAACCCTGCCAACGATCTTCTCTGCTCTGCGCGCAGGACTGAAGGACGTTCGCGCCGAAGGCGCTAGTGACGCTCAAACCGAATCGACGAGCCGCATCGATCGCGATATGCCGCTTCGCTGGGTTCTCATCGGTTCGCTCATCATCATCGTGTTGGTCTGGATAGTGTTGACCTTCAATCCAATCCAGGGCGCCGAGACGCGCTGGTTCCACAATTTGTTCGCCGGAATTTTCGTCACCGTCTTCGGCTTCCTCTTCGTCACCGTCGCCGCCCGAATCAGCGGCCTCCTCGGCAACTCTTCCAATCCGATCAGCGGCATGAGCATCGCCACGTTGATGGCTACCTGCGCGATTTTCTTCGTCGCCGGATGGACCGCTCCCAATTATCAGGTCCTTGCCCTGATGATCGGCGGAATCGTCTGCATCGCCGCCGCCATCGCGGGCGCCACTTCACAAGATTTGAAAACTGGCTACCTTGTCGGCGCCACTCCGTTCTGGCAGCAAATGGGACTTCTCGTCGGGGTCACCGTCTCCACTCTCGCCATCGGCGGCACGCTGAATCTCATGAACAGCGGTCTCGAAAAATACATTGAGACTCAAATCCCGGTGAACATTCAATCTCTTCCGGTCGGCGTGAAAGTCGAACGCGAAGCGTTCACCTTCCGCGGCAAGCATTACGAACTCCTCAACTCCCTCGGCTCTCACGAAATTCCCGACGGCGAATATCTCTACGACCCGAGCACAAAAGGAATCGAATATCAGTGGGCGCAAGGCATCGGCAGCGCCAAAGCTCCGGCTCCGCAAGCCCGCCTGATGGCTACCGTCATCAGCGGCATCCTCAATCAACGTCTCCCATGGCGCCTTGTTCTCATGGGAGTCGCCCTCGTCATCGCCGTAGAAATTCTTGGCGTCCGCTCGCTCGCTTTCGCAACCGGATCGTATCTCCCGCTCGGCACCACCGCCGCCATGTTCGCCGGTGGTCTCATTCGAATGCTCGTAGACGCCACCACTCAGAAAAAAGACGAAAGCGAAGCCAGCCCCGGCGCACTCTACTCCAGCGGCCTCATCGCCGCCGGAGGTGTCTTCGGTCTCCTCGGCATCGTCATCAACCTTTTCCAGGATCCCGAAATCCCGACGCACGCCCCGGCTTGGCTCGTCTCGATACTCCATCTCCCATGGAATCCCGACACGATCGCCTTCGGCCCCCGCCTCTTCGGCTCATGGGCCACCAACAACGCCTTCGGCCTCATCATGTTCATCCTCCTCTGCGCGAGCCTCTTCTACTTCGCCCGCAAAAAACTCGACTGATCGTCAGGGCACGGCTTCAGCCTTGCCCTAGACCAGGCTGAAAGGCGGCTTTAGCCGCTGAGGGCGGTCGCCGTGACAGCGATGACATGGCGTCGTGCTGATAGCGCTGTCATCCTGAGCGCCGTCCGAAGGACGGCCGAAGGATCTCAACGTCATCCACAATCACATCCACGACCGCGTTCACGCCTTGCCACTCTTCCTCACCTTTTTCCACCATCACAAACTCTTAACCAACCGTTAACGCTCCTCTTCTCGAACTACCCCTCCCTGTCCTAAAATAACTCGTCCTCGCACCGTCCTCGGTGCACCAGTTAAAACTCTCCCCGCGCCTCAGGAGGCCGCCGCATGCGCTGTCGCTCCATCCATCTCGCCTCGCTCGCGCTGGCCGCGATAGCGATCGCCGCACCCCTCCGCGCCCAAACTGCCCGCCCGCAAATCACTGACGCTATCGACGAATCCAAAGTCGCCACTCTTCCCGGCAACACCACCCCCGCCGCCGCCCTCAAAACAAACGACCGCGGCCCAGTCGCCGACGACCTCCGCCTCGATCACATCCTCATCCTCCTGAAGCGCGATCCCCAAACCGAGTCCGACCTCCGCGAACACATCGACGCGATGCACAATCCAGCGTCTCCCGATTACCATCATTGGTTCACTCCAGAACAACTCGCCGCCCGCTACGGCGTCCACCAACAAGATCTCGAGATCGTCCAACGATGGCTCACCTCGCGCGGTCTCACCATCAACCAGACCTATAAAAACGGAATGGTCATCGATGTCAGCGCCACCGCCGCGCAAATCCGCGACACCTTCCGCACCGAAATTCACAATCTGACTCTCCCCAACGGCGACCATCACATCGCTAACATGCGCGACCCACAAATCCCCGCCGCCCTCACGCCAGTAATCGCCGGCATAGCTTCACTCCACGATTTCTTCCCGCGCCCGCGCCACACACAACCCAAACCAATCGCTTTCGATCACAACGAAAAAAAGTGGCAGCCGCGCTTCCAGGTCACCATCCAGAACGACGCGTTCAACGTCGTTTCCCCCTACGATTTCGCCACCATCTACAACGTCCTCCCGCTGTGGCAGCAGGGCTTCACCGGAAAAGGCGTCACCATCGCTCTCATCGAAGACACAAACCTCGCCGATCCCAAAGACTGGACCACCTTCCGCAAAAATTTCGCTCTCGATGGATTCAAGTCCGGCAACTTCAAGCAGGTCTATCCCGACTGCAAAAATCCCGGCGCAAACTCCGACGAAGATGAAGCCGCTCTCGACGTCGAATGGTCCAGCGCATCAGCGCCCGACGCCAACATCGTTCTCGCCGCCTGTGGCGACACGAAAACCGTCTCCGGCCTCGACCTCGCTACGCTCGGCATTCTCGAGCAGCCCAATCCGCCCGACATTGTCTCGGTCAGCTACGGCCTGTGCGAAACGATCTCCGGTCAGGCCGAAGTCGCGCTCAACGATTTCGAAGCGCAGCTCGCTACCGCCGAAGGCACCACCTTCTTCATCGCACAAGGCGACACCGGCGCCGACGAATGCGCTCCCGCCGAAAAGCCTGAATACTCCATCCTCGGGATCAACTCCGGCGACAACACCGCTTCCGCTTACGCCGTCGATATCGGCGGCACCGATTTCATGGCGCAATACAACGCCGACGTCAGCAAAATTCCTCTCTCACGTTATTGGTCCGACAAAAACGATCCGAAAACACATGCGTCCGCGAAGTCCTACATCCCCGAAATTCCATGGAACGACAGCTGCGCCAGCCGACTCGTTTTCACCGACCCGCTTATCGCCGGTAATTACAGCCAGGCCTTCGGCGAAAAAGGCTTCTGCAATTCCAGCGTCGGTCAACAATTTTTCTTGTTCGAGGTCGCGGGTGGAGGCGGCCCGAGCAGCTGCTTCACCGGCACGCCATCAACTCCCGGCGTAGTCAGCGGCACCTGCAAAGGAAATCCAAAACCGGCTTATCAAAAAGGTGTCGAAGGCGTTCCACACGACGGCGTCCGCGATCAACCCGATCTCTCGCTTTTCGCCGCCGATGGTGTCTGGGGCAGCTTCTATCCATTCTGTTTATCCGACACAGCGCAGGGCGGCACGAACTGCACCGCAGAAAATGACGCCGTTCTTCTCGGTGGTGGCGGCACTTCTTTCGCGTCACCCGCAATGGCAGGCATTCAAGCGCTCATCAATCAGCGCTACGGCAAGCAAGGCAACACTAACTACGTCTACTACGCGCTCGCGCAACAGCAATTCGCACACACCGCCAGCGCCGCGCGCTGCGACGCCAGCCAAACTTCCGGCAATCTCCCCGCCGCCTCCTGCGTCTTCAACGACATCACTCTCGGCGACATCGACATCCCCTGCGGCAAAAACCCAAAGACCGGCGACTTCTACGATTGCCACGGCGCCGAAAAGAAAATCATCGGCGAACTCTCGACTTCCACCGACACCGACGACCCCGCCTACCCCGCCACCCCCGGCTACGACTTCGCCACCGGCCTCGGCAGCGTCAACGCCACCAACCTCTTCAAATCCTGGCCCCAACCCCAAGCCCCAACCACTACAACTCCATAATTAGTGTCCTAACAGTTTGTGGGTCGCGGCTTCAGCCGCGACATAGAACCAACCAAGAAGAAAGGGGCTTCAGCCCCTGAAGTTTCTTCCCCCAATTTCAATTTTCTAATTTCCCTTTTCCACCACCGCACACCTGTACTCCTCCCTCTTTGACTCCCCTCTCCACCTCACCGTAAACTCAGAAAATGGGCACGCGTTTTCCCAACCGAAACGTCGGCGGCATCAGCTTCGACTGGCGCGGCTTCATCACTCCCGGCGTAAAACTCCTCGTCATCATTTTTACCTCTGTTTACATCGTCGAGGTCCTCGCCTACCTCCTCGCCGGCGGCGTCTACTACACCGAAATCCTCAAGTGGTTCGCGCTCATCCCCGAAGCCGTCATCCATCACATCCCGCCGCGCATCTGGCAGCCCTTCACCTACATTTTTCTCCACGACCCTCGCTCGCTCTTCCACATCCTCATCAACATGCTCATGCTCTGGATGTTCGGCCGCGACCTCGAACTCAACTGGGGCAAGCGTCGCTTCCTCAATTTCTTTTTCGTTTGCGGAGTCGGCGCCGGCTTGATTGAGCTGATCGTAAAATCGATCCCCTTCCTCTTCTTCGGCAGCGAACTCTCCCTCGTTCCCACGATCGGCGCCAGTGGCGCAATCTTCGGCATCTTGATGGCGAACGCCGTCCTCTTCCCCGACCGCAAAATCTGGCTCATTCCTCTGCCCATCTCCATCCCCATGCGCCCTTACGTTGCCGTCATGGGCGCCATCGAATTTTTCTCCACGCTCGGCAGCGGCGGAGACAACGTCGCACACATCTGCCATCTCGGCGGCATGTTAGTCGCCTACATCTATCTCCGTCGCGGCTCTTTCCTCTACAACGTCCGCAACTCCGTCAGCGATTGGAAACACGAGCGCAACAAAAAGCGCTTCCAGGTCTACATCAACAAACACAAACAAGACCCACCCAGCCGCCCCGACAACTGGGTCAATTAATCTTTCGTCTCAAATTCAACTAAATCTCAACAAATACCTGCCGCCCAAAATATGTAGGGGCGCAGCACGCTGCGCCCCTGTCCGCAAAATCCAACCCACACCTCGTTTTGCTTTTCGCCCGATTCATCAACCTCCACACAGCCGACCCGCCCACCCAGACCCGTCATCCTGAACGAAGCGAGCCGACGCTTTTTCTTTCGTGTTCGCTTCTGCGCGAACGCGTCGAGTCGCGCAGTGAAGGATCTCAGCGCACTGTTCCGCTCAACCCACTACTCGTTCGCACTCTTCGGCTTGTGGGTCGCGGCCTCAGCCGCGACATAGAGCCCAAAGAGAAAAGGGGCTTTAGCTCCTGAAGTCCTTCTTTCTATTTTCGATTTTCCAATTTCCGGTTTCCGCACCTACCCCACAACATGAAACTTCATGAAATTCGTCGTCCCCCGAATCCCCATCGGCGTCCCCGCCACAATCCCAATCACATCGCCCTTCTTCACCAACTTCTCCTCCAGCAATCTCTGCTCCGCAATCTCCGCCAACCCATCCACCTTTTTCACATCTGCGATTCCCCGTGCAGTCACACCCCAAACCAGCGCCATCCTCCGCCGCGTCTCCGCCTCCGGAGTAAACGCCACAATCGGCACCAGTGGCCGATACCGCGATACCAGCCGCGCCGTGAATCCGCTGTGCGTAAACACCGCAATCAACCGCATATGCAATTCGCGCGACGCATGACACACCAGCTCCGCCACCGTTTCCGCCACTTTCAACTTCTCCTGCATCGACGGTCGCGGAAAATCCGTAATGTTCGCCTCCGCATCTTCAATAATCCGCGCCATCATGCTCACCGCTTCCACCGGATAGTTCCCCGACGCCGTTTCTGCCGACAACATCACCGCATCCGACCCATCGAAAATCGCATTCGCCACATCCGACGCTTCCGCGCGCGTCGGCCGCGGATTCTGCGTCATCGACTCCAGCATCTGTGTGGCCGTGATCACTGGTCGCCGCGCTTCACGCGCACGAGCAATGATCATCTTCTGTACCACCGGCACGCGCTCCGGACTCATTTCCACGCCCAAATCGCCGCGCGCCACCATCACTCCGTCCGCCACTCGCAGAATCGCATCCAGATTGTCGATCGCTTCTGGTTTCTCCAGCTTTGCAATCACCGGCGTATCGAACCCTGCCCTTCGAATCAAATTCTTCGCCAGCACCACGTCTTCCGCGTGCCGCACAAAACTCACCGCCACATAATTCACGCCTTCCTTCAACGCAAACGCCAGATCCGCGCGATCCTTCGCCGTCAGCGCCGGCACGCGCAATTGCACTCCCGGCAAATTGATTCCTTTGTGCTCGCCCAGCACACCGCCGTTCACCACCTCCGTAACCACCTTCTCCCCGAGCACCTGCATCACGCGCAACTCAATCAATCCATCCGAAAGCAAAATCCGATTCCCCCGATGCACCTCGCGCGGCAGCGGCCGGAATGTCGTGCTCACTCGATTCGCATCGCCCATCAACTTCGCCGTCGTGATCACAAACCGCTGCCCCGCCTTCAACTCCACCGGCGTCTTCCCGACAAGCGGTCCCGTTCGAATCTTCGGCCCCTGCAAATCCGCAATAATCGCAATCGGCTTCTGATGTTTCATCGCCGCATCTCGCAACAACGCAATCCACGCCGCATGTTCCGCATGCGCCCCATGCGAAAAATTCAGCCGCGCCACATCCATCCCCGCCTC
>Ga0070735_10002365_pt1 | contig 17161 bp, 14 predicted proteins | sample Coa_R1_FD_66443 | JGI IMG/M metagenome (GOLD analysis project Ga0070735, IMG submission 66443) | Surface soil microbial communities from Centralia Pennsylvania, which are recovering from an underground coalmine fire - Coalmine... | ecosystem: Environmental > Terrestrial > Soil > Unclassified ... | reverse complement strand
ACGACGAGCGCGCCCTCGATCCGGCGCTCGCGCAGCCCGAGCCGTGCGATCTCCAGGGGCAGCTTGGACGGATCGCCCAGGAGCCGGTAGAGGTCCGCGTGCACGAGCGGGCCGCGCGGCGTTTCGTACTCCTGAATCAGCGTGAATGTAGGACTCGTCACCGGACCGGCGACGCCCAGCGCCCGGGCCATCGCCCGGAGCAGGAAGGTCTTGCCCGCGCCGACGGGCCCCGACAAGACCACGAGATCGCCCGGGAGGACGGCGCTCGCAATCGCCCGTCCCAACCGCCGGGTGTCGCGGCGCGTCGGAAGGGGGCGCAGATCGCTCATGCGCGGCCCGAGCGCCGTCGTCAGACGCTCGTCAAGCCGGCCGCTCGGCCGGGTCCTCGTCCGATTCCGCGTCCGCGTCGTCGGCCCCCGGCTCGTCCGCGCGGCTCGGCTCCGGCTCGACCGACTCGCCGCGTAGCTCGCGAAGCGCCGCCGGGTCGCCGAGGCTCATGGCGAGCCTCGGCTGCTTTCGCGCCTGCTCCCAAAGCCGGGCGTAGAAATAGGCCACCGCGAGCCCGCTGAGGAGCCCGATGATCTGGCTCGTCGAGAGCTGGTACGGCACGGTCTGCGCGAAGCTCGCGGGCCTGAGGAGCAAGTAGGCGACGAGCGGCGGCAAGAAGGCGAGCGCCCGCGAAACCGCGCGCACCTGCTTGTTGGTGATGCCGAGGGAGATCCCGAAGACGAAGCCGAGGGCCAAGAGCAACAAGCAAAGCGGAATGTACACGTGCTCGTCGAGCGTCGGCCCGTAGCTCCCCCGCTCCACGTCGTCGCGCCACAGCTCGAGCAAGAAACGGAGGGCGCCGTACGCGAAGACGAAGAGAAAGAACACCTGACCCCGAAAGCGCGTGGACTTGCGCTGCCACAGGAGGAGGCCCAAAAGGGCCAACCCGACGAGCGACTCGTAGATCTGCGTGGGATGGACCGGCAGGCTCGCGTTCGTCTTGAGGAGCTCCGCCTCGAGGGGCGTGCCGCGATAGAGCTCCATGTGGCGGACGAAAGCGGGGCTCCCGTCGCCGGCGGCGAGCGTTCCCGCGGCCCAGTGCGGGAAGGTACCGAGCGTCTTGACCCAGTGCGGCGCTCCGTCCGGGAGTCGCTTGCCGAAGTCGCACCCGAAGAGGTAGCAGCCGAGACGCGTGATGAGGAGGCCGGAGGCCAGGCTCGGCACCGCGTCGTCCGCCCAGGCGAGGAGGCGAATCTTCTTCGGCGCGAGGAACCCCCAGCTCCCGAGAAGGCCGCCGATGAACCCTCCGTACGCCACCAGCCCGCCGTTCCGGAGCGCGAACAAATCCCACGGCGACCGAAACTCCTCTGTGTTCGTGAGCACGTAGAGGATGCGCGCCCCCGCCAGCGCCGCGAGGGCGGTGACGACGTAGCAGTTGGCCATCGTCTCCTTCGGCAGCCCGTCCCTCTCGGCGAGCGGCAGCGTGAGATACCAGCCGACGACGAGAGACAGGCCGAGCATCACGCCATACGCGTAGATGGGCAGGTTCGGCGCCTCGTACGTCACCGCATGCCACTTCCATCCCGCAAGTCCCGCCAGGGCGGCGACCCCCAGCGACGTGAGAGTCGAGCTTCGATCGCGTTTGACCGCGCCGAGCACCGCGTAGACGAGGGCGATCCCGGCGACCGCCGCGAGGGCCCACCATAGGCGGAGCGGCATGTGCGGCAGCGGGAGACGAAAGAGGATCGGGTGCATGGCGTCGCGCCCTTCGTTTACCAGGAAAACGCGCCCTCGTGCACCCGCGGCCACACTCGCTCGGCTGTGCTATCGGTGGGGTCGATGGAACGTCTCGGGTGCGCCTGGGTCGCAGCGGTGTGGGCCTGCGCGGGCTGCGTTCCGAGCGGGAGCGCCCCCCCCTCGGACGCGGGACCCCCGGCCTCGCCGACGGTCGCCCGCCCACTGCCTACCGTGGCCATGCCCTCGCCCGACGTGATGAAATCCCCGTTCGAGGACGACTTTGGACCAACCGCGGCAGCGACCCCAGGCGACGGCCCGGTCGAGCCGTCCTCCGAATGGATCCCCACCGCCCCCGGCATCTGGCACATCGAAGGGGGGCAGCTCTGCGGTGAGCACGCCAAAAACCACGGCATCTGGCTGAAGCGCACCCTGCCCACCAACGCGCGAATCGAGTTCGACGCGGCGAGTCAATCGCCCGACGGAGACCTCAAGGCGGAGCTCTGGGGCGACGGCCGTTCCTACGCGACGGCGCTCTCCTACACGAACGCGACCAGCTACCTGACCATCTTCGGCGGCTGGCACAACAAGTTCCACGTGCTCGCTCGCATCAACGAGCACGGCACCGATCGCAAGGAGATCACCGTCGACCCCAAGTCCGACGACCCTCGCGAAAAGCCGGTGGTGCCGGGCCAGATCTACCACTTCAAGGTGGAGCGCACCGACGGCAAGACGCTCCGATGGTGGATCGACGGCAACGAGATGCTCACGTTCGCTGACCCTGCGCCCCTCACGGGCGTCGGCCACGATCACTTCGGGTTCAACGACTGGGACGTGAAGGTCTGCTTCGACAACGTGCGTGTGACACCGCTGCCCTGACGGGGAGGTGCGCCCAGTGGCGGTGGAAACAACCGAGGTCGAGAAGCTGGTCGGCGAGCTCGAGATCGCCGTGGACCGGCTGCGGTCCCTTTACGAGCAGTACTTCATGGGCATCGAGAAGCTGGAGCCGACGGTGCCCCGCAAGGACGTGGACCGCCGCATCCACACGCTGCGCAAGGAACAGATCCGCAACACCGCGCAGCGCTTTCGCTTTCAGATGGTCCTCCAGCGGTACAACACGTACCAGACGCACTGGCAAAGGATCTGCCGCGAGATCGAGAACGGGACGTACAAGCGGCATCTCTTGAAGGCCAACCAGCGCTTCGCGGACGGGCGCGGCCAGCGCCCGACGACGCGGCGGCCACCCCCCCCCTCGAGCCATCCACCGCCCTCGAGCCGACCGTCGCTGCGCGCACTGGCGCAGCAGACGACCGGCCGCCCGCAGGCGGGCGCTCCGCTCTCGCCCCACGTCGCCGCCGAGCTGGCCGCCCTCGACGCGGATTTCGCCGCGCCCCCCTCGTCCCGAGCGCCCGGTGTCGCGCGACCGCCCCCTCCGCCGCGCCCCGGCAGCCCACCGCGACCGCCGCCGCTCGTACGCCCGCCGGCGGCGTCCGCCCCGACGCTCCCGCATGCGCCACCCCCGTTGATCGCGCCGATTCCGCCGCGAGCGCCGGCACCCGGGTCGTCGCGACCGCCTGCCCTCGCAGCCTCACCGGCAGCGCGTGGACCGATCGCTCCGGGCAGCCCGCGGCCGCAAGGAGCCCCGCCGGGACCCACGGCGGGAGCGGCCAAGCCGCCCCATGCGGCCAAGCCCGTCGCCCCGGCGGTGAAGCCGATCGTCGCCGCGCAGGCCCCCCCCACGCCCGGCGACCTGAGCGACGCTCGGGTGCGGCAGCTCTATTCGGAATACGTGCAGGCGCGAAGGAATCGAAACGAGCCCACCGCCGCCGTCACGTATGAGGCGGTCGCGAGGAACCTGCGCGAGTCGAGCGCCAAGCTGCGCGAAAAACACGGTCGCTCCGTGGATTTCGAGGTCTCGGTCAAGGACGGCAAGACCATCCTGAAGCCTGTCCTCAAGGACAAATAGGCCCCGGCACGGCCTCTCGGGTGACGCTCTCCAGGGCCGGCCGAGAATGGGCCAGCCCTTTCCCGTGTCCTGTTGTTTTTCGGGGCCCCTCCCCCGAAAAGCTTCGAGCGTGTCCGATTTCCGGTCACGCTCTCAGTGGTACGCGCGCGGCGGCGACGGCGGCGGGACGGAGGAGCGCGTCGAGGTCGGGACGAGCTCTTCGCCGGGGCGGTCCTCGCAGAAGAGGATCGAGCAGTGCTTGCTATCGCTGGCCTGCATTCGGGCGCAGAGGGCCACCAGGTCTTCGTCCGCATCCACCACCGTCCCCTCTGTCGGCTGGGCCGTCCGGGGGTCGTATCGGCAGTCGTCGAGGGCCACCCAGCGGCCGCGGAACTCGTCAGTCCTACAGATCTGTGGCCACGTCAGTCGACTACCCATTCGGTTTTTTTCCTCGATCCCCCGCGGCCCCGGGCGCCTACCCGACCAGGCCGTGCGCTGCCTTCGAGCCCACCGATAGCCGTCTGGGCAACGGGGGTCAAGAACCAGGTGTAGCTGAACGGCGACAGATGGTACATTTGTTCAGCTTTCTCTGGAAGCGGAAGGCGGTTTTCGCCGTGCTACACCCAGCGGGCCGTGAAAATGCCCGATTGGACGCCCGATTCTTGGAGGTCGAAGGTCGACGCGCAGGCTGTTCCGTATCCGGACGCCGCCGCGGTCGAGAGCGTTTGCGCCCGTCTGCGCCAGCTGCCCCCCCTTGTAACCTCCTGGGAAATCGAGCGCTTGAAAGCGCTCCTCGCCGAGGCGCAGCAGGGCAGGCGCTTTCTCGTGCAAGGGGGCGACTGCGCCGAGACGCTCGCGGACTGCCGTTCCCCCGTCATCGCGAACAAGCTGAAGATCCTGCTTCAGATGTCGCTCGTGATGGTGCACGAGGGCAAACGCCCGGTGATCCGCGTAGGTCGCTTCGCGGGGCAGTACGCGAAGCCGCGGAGCAAGGCTACCGAGGCCAAGGAAGGCGTGGTGCTGCCGAGCTACTTCGGCGACATGATCAACCGCGCCGACTTCAACGACAGGGGCCGGCGGCCCGATCCGGAGAACCTCCTCGTGGCGTACAGCCACGCGGCGATGACCCTGAACTTCGTTCGCTCCCTATCGGCCGGCGGGTTCGCCGACGTGCACCACCCGGAGTACTGGGAGCTCTCCTTCTTCCGCGGCGCCAACGTCCACGACGCGCTCCGTCAGGAATACGAGCGGACCACCGCGCAGCTCGCCGAGGCCCTGCGCTTCATGGAAGCGCTCGGCGAAATGAGCATCGAAGAGCTCACGCGGGTCGACTTTTACTCGAGCCACGAGGGGCTGAACCTCCATTACGAGTCCTGCCAGACGAGGCAGGTGCCGCGCCGCCCCGGCTCCTACGACCTCACCACCCATTTTCCCTGGATCGGCGAGCGGACGCGTGCGCTCGACGGCGCTCACATCGAGTTCTTCCGCGGCGTCGCGAACCCGCTCGGCGTCAAGCTCGGGCCGAGCGTCTCGACCGACGACGCGCTCAAGCTCATCGATGTGCTCAACCCGCAGAACGAGCCAGGCAAGATCGCCCTTATCACCCGAATGGGGGCGAGCCGGGTCGGCGACGTTCTGCCGGCGCTCGTCGAGGCGGTTCGGCGGTCCGGAAAGGTGGTCCTTTGGGTGTGCGATCCGATGCACGGCAACACCCAGGTCGCGCCATCGGGGCTCAAGACGCGGGATTTCGACGACATCCTGCGGGAGGTCGAGCTCACGTTCGACGTCCACGAGGCCTGCGGGACGTGCCTCGGCGGGGTCCACTTCGAGATGACCGGCGAGGACGTGACCGAGTGCATCGGCGGCGCGGCCGGGATCACGGTCGGCGACCTGGACAAAAACTACGCGACGGCTTGCGATCCTCGCCTCAACTACCGGCAAACACTCGAGATGGGCTTCCGCATCGCCAAGCGCCTCGGCGCGCACGCCACCCGGTCGAAACCTCCGCCCCCGCCGACCCCGCCGAAGCCGCGCTGACCGCCTTCGTCGGGGTGCGTCGTCCGAACTCTCCCTTCGGTCGAGCGTGCGGACGACCTACCAGGCAAGCCGCTCGGCGATCTGGACGGCGTTGAGGGCCGCTCCCTTGCGCAGGTTGTCGCTGACGACGAAGAGATTGATCGCGCCCTCCACGGCGAGGTCGTTGCGAATGCGCCCGACGTAGACGGCGTCCGTCCCCGACGCGTGCACCGGCTGCGGGTTCTTGCCGGGCGTGTAGGAGCCGCCGACGAGGACCACCCCGGGCGCGTCGCGCAGGAGTCGCTTGGCTTCGTCCGCGCGCATAGGGCGGTGGAATTGCACGTGTATCGCCTCGGAATGCCCGTTGAGGACAGGCACGCGCACGGTGGTGGGCGAGACGCCGATCGAGGCGTCCCCCAGGATCTTCCGCGTCTCGTGGACGATCTTCGTCTCCTCCTCGGAGTAATCGTCGTCCCCCGCCTTCCAATCGCAGAGGACGTTGAACGCGATGGTCCCCGGGAACACCCGGCTCTCGGGCTCTCTGCCCTCGAGCGCGGCGCGCGTCTGCGCGAGGAGCTCCTCCACCGCGGCGTGCCCCTTACCGCTCGTCGCTTGGTACGTCGAGACGACGATGTGCTTGATGCGGGCCGCGTCGTGCAGGGGCTTGAGCGCGACCACCATCTGAATCGTGGCGCAGTTGGGGTTGGCGATGATCCCCTTCGGCCGTTCGGCCGCCGCGGTCATGTTCACCTCGGGGACGACGAGCGGGACCTGGGGGTCCATCCGCCATGCGCTCGAGTTGTCGATCACCACGGCGCCGGCGGCGGCGGCCACCGGACCGTACTCGCGCGACACCGATGCGCCCGCGCTGAAGAGCGCCACGTCCACGCCCGCAAAAGCCTGCGCGGACACCTCGGCCACCGCCACGTCGCCGCCCGCGAACGGCAGCTTCGTCCCGGCGCTCCGTTGGCTGGCCAGCGCGACGACGCGCTTCACCGGGAACCGACGCTGCTCGAGCACACGGAGCATCTCGCGACCGACGGCGCCGGTCGCGCCTACGACGGCGACGACTTGAGGAGACATGGGGCAGACATTGGCTCATCTCGGCCCGTCGATCCACTGCGACGGCAACGCCCTGCTAGTATCGATGAGTGAAGGGGTGGCTCGTCGTCGTCTTCTTGGGCGCCTGCGCGCGGACGCCGGCGTGGCCGACGCCCGTCGTACAGCGCGGCGCGCTTCGAGAAGCCGGCCTGCGCGCGCCGGAGGACCCCACGGTCCGCGGAGCGCGGCTCTTGCCGGACCGCCTGGACGAGGCACGGGTCTGGGGCGTCGAGCCGGGCGGCGGAGTGCGGGCCATCGTCTCGGGCGTTCGCGTCGTCTCGTTCGCCAACGGGTCGATCGTCGGCGCCCCGGTGCGTCTACCCGGCAACCCGTCGGACGTCGTCGAGCTCCCCGAGCGCCTCGGCGGCGGATTCCTCTTCCCGGTCCAGGAGCACCTCTGGCGGTCCGAGTCCTGGCTCGGGCCCGTGAAGCCCATCCTGACGGCGCCCTTCTCGATCGCGCAGGCGATGCTCGGCCTCGATCGCGCCTACGTGCGCTCGGCGCAGGGAACGCCCATCGCGTTCGACCCGAGGACGGGCGCGCCGCTCGATCTCGGCCCGGTGCCACGATCGCCGCACCTCGGACGGATCGCGGCGATCGATGGGTGGCGCGCCGTGGCGATCGCGGACCTGCAGGGCGTCGTGGCCACGCTGGACGCCGGCTCGACGTGGCGCCGGATCGCGTTGCCGATCGACCCGACCCACGTCGTCGCGCTCGAAGATCGCTTCGCCATCGGCGGCCTGGACCCGACGCGCACGATGCAATGGTGGGAGGTTCGCTCCGACGGGCAAACGGGGTGGCTGGCCGCGCCGCCGACCGCGGGAGAGCCGGCGCCGACCGCTCCCCCCACGTCCGATCCTCTCGCCCGCGCATTCGGACCGCGACCGCTCGCGACCGCCGTCGCCGACGGATGGCCGCTCGCCGACGGCACCGCGCTGGTCGCGCGAGACGGCGCGCTCGGCCGGGTGCGCATCTCGGACGGCACGCTCGTCGAGGCGGTCCCCGGCGCGTTCGGCCTTCGGCCGGCCCGCTGCCGCGCGATCCCGATGGGACACCCGGGGGATCCGACCGCGTTCGGATTCGTGTGCGGCGAGCCGCGAGCCACCACTGCCGTCTATCGCTGGGACCCGGCGCGGGCGCGCATGGTGGAGCTCCGTCGTTTCGACGATCCCCGCCAGGTCCTCGCTTCGGGCAACGGCGCGCTCGCCGTGCGGGGTGGGTGTTCCGCGGACGCGAGCGGCGCCACGAGGGGAGACGACCAGGCGTTCTGCTTGCTCCCCTCGGGGGGCGCCTGGAGCGAGATGCACCTTCGCGGCGAGGACGTCGACCGCGCGCGCCTCGTGGTCCTTTCGGACGGTCGAGTGGCGCTGGTCCGGCCGCCCCGGGACGGAGAGCTTTCGTCGGCGGGCCTGACCCTCACCAACGGGGTCCAGGCCGTGACCTATCCGCTGTCGATCCCGCCGCTCGCCGGGGACGCGGCGCGGGCGCTTCGCCTCGGGCTCTGGATGGACGGCTTCGAAGAGCGACGGCCGGGCGTCCTCGGCGGGTGGGTGGACGCCGGCGGCTCCGTCGTCGGTCTGGAGATCGGGCTCGACGGCGCGGTGCGCGTCGGAGAGTTCATTCGGGACGCGGGCGCCCCGATCGTCTCGGGGCGGTGGGGGTTCGGGTGGACGGCGTCCCGGCGGGGGTTCGAGACGACCGACGGCGGCATGACATGGGCGAAGCAGATCGAGCTGCCCGACCCCATGAGCGCGGCGGGTGCGGGGCCGGAGCGCGCCTGCGGACCCATCGGCTGCCTCGTCGCCGGCTGGCTCCGCGTGGGATGGGGCGAGGTCGAGCTCACGTCGACTCCCGAGCCCCCGCCCACGATGTCGCTCGGGGCGAACCGAACGTCTGCGGCCCTTCCGCTCGACTGCGAGCCGGTGGCGGCGCGATCCGACCCGAGGGGGGACGTGCCCGTCGGGGTCGTTCGAGCAGCCGGCCGCTCGTGGTCCATGACCGTGACGCTGGGACCTGTGTCCGGGCCGGTCTCGTCGTTTCCGCCGTTCTTCGGGCGCAGCGCTCCGGCCGTGCCTCCCGACGCCGTGGGCGTTTGGCGCGAGGTCGGCGGGGGACCGGACAAGCCGCTCCGGCCGATCGCGCTCGCCCATCTCTACGCGTGGGGGCCGCGGAGCGGTGAGTGGGACCAGCTCGGTCGCTGGCAGATTCGGTGGCAATGGCCATGGGGGAGCGCGGGCGAGACCCGCTCGTCCACTGCGGCGCGCCCGCCGTGGTCGGACTTCGATGCGGCCCGGCGAACCCTCGGCGCGTGGGGGAGCATGGCGCCGGGCGACGACGCGGACCACGCGCTGCTCTTCGCGAAGCGCTCGCAAGCGGCGGCCGGCGCGGACGTCCTCGTCCTCGAGAGCGATCGGCCTCCTGTCGAGGTGCAGCGACCGGGCGGCGACCCGTTCCCGGAGGTCGAGGCGGCGGCTCGGCTCGCCGGCCGCTGGTACGTCGCGACGACACAATCCCCCGGCGAGCGTGGCGCCACGGTGCTGTGGACGCTGGACGGGACGGCGGCCCGCGAGCTCGGGCGCGTTCCGCGCGCGGGGTTCGAGACGCGACCCCCCGTGCACCTGGCACGGCGCGGCGACGGCGCAGCCCTCGGTCTGGTCTTCGAAGGTCAGGCCGACCGTCGCGGCCCGATGCTCTGGGTCGTCGGAGTGGATCTGGAGACCGGCGCCATCGGGGACGCGGAGCCGCTCGCGCCTGCGGACTTGTCCGACCGGGCAGTCTCGATTTGCTCGGGCGACGACGGAGGATGGGAGGTCGATCTGCCCTACCCGTCGGCGGTCAAGCTTCGAACGAGCAATGGCTGGAGCGCCGGATTGCAATCGACGATGGCGCGCATGCGGATCTCGTCGGACCACGCTTGCGTCGAGCGACTCCTCGGGTCCGCCGATGCCTTCGCGACCACGGAGCCGAGCTCCCCCGGAGGTGCGCTGCGAAGCAATCCGCCCCTCGGCGCGCGCAGCGTCGAGGTGAGTCTGCTAGCCGCCCGCACCCGGACTCTCCTGCGCTGTTGGAGGCGGTAGCCGGGGCGTCGATCAAGGCGCTGCACGACCCGTCGTCGTGCAGACGCGAGTGCCGGCGCCTTTCAAACTTGCACGGCGAGGGCCTCGCGAAGCGGGGTTTCTCGAGCAACATGCATGGCATACAGACTGCAATGTATTCGTGTGCCCGTGTGGAGTGAGGCTGCCCCCCCGGCCCCTCTGCGCGGGCACTATTTTTTCGTCGTCGGGCCAGCCGCTTCTCGCGAGGCGTAGAGAGCGGCGAGACTCCCGAACACAGCGGCTCCATCGGCCGACGTGACGTCTCAAGGGTCCAAGAGGACCACCGGCGGCCCCGGATCGAAGACGAGGACCCGGTCCCCATCGAAGCGGGCGACGTAGCAGCGCTGGTCGTCGCAAAGCCCGAGCGGCAGGACGAGGCGACCGGTCCGCAGGTCGAAGACGTACCCGTGCATCGGGCAGCTCACGCAGGCGCCCTCGCGGTCTCCCTCGCTCAGGCTGGCCCCGGCATGGTTGCAGGCGTCTTCGATCGCACACGGGGCGCCGTCGACGATGGCCACCAGCACGTGGAACGGCGGATGGTCGATCCGGACCAGGGCTCCACGGTCGAGCGCTTCGCGCGGAACGCTGCCGATGAGCTTCAAGGCACCTCCCTGGTCCGGATGCTCGAGCGAAGCGAGAGAGCGGACCAAGACGCTAGACTAGCGGGCCACGCCGAGCGCGGCGTAAATCACGGCTTCGTCCACGTCCCCGCCCGCGAGGGCCACCGTCTCCACTCGCGAGCCGTGGGAGCGATCCCCCCGCGCGGTCATGCACGCGTGGGAAAGGACGATCCTGCAAGCCGTCCACCGCGGCGAGAGATGCTTCTGCAGCGCCGAGACGACGCGTTCGCCGATCTCCTCTTGCAACGCGAGGCGCCGGGAGAACGCGTGCAGGACGCGCGGGACGATGCCCACGCCTACCACGTGCTCCTCGGGCGCGAACGCGACCGTGGCGGTCCCGACGGAAGGCATGAGGTGGTGAGGACACGTCGTCGCCAGCGCCACGTCGCGGACGACCACGAGCTCGGTCCGGGCGGCGAACACGTTCTTGGACAGGAGGGCGTCGACGTCGACGTCGTATCCGGCCAAGAGCTCGTCGGCGAACGCCGCGGCGACCCTCGCGCCCGTCCCCGCGAGCTCTGGCTCGCGATCCGGATCGCGCCCGAGCGCGCGCAAGAAGGCGTCGATGGACCGAGCGGCGGCGTCGCGATCCACGGAGTGCGCTTTCAATTGAGGTGGCGATGACGCATCGTTGGCTCGATGGGTCTCCGTCCCGAGAAGCCCTCGTCGAGGCTGTGGTAGTGGGCGATCGTGTCCTCCCCGTACTTCCAACAAAGCCACACGAGCTTACCGTCCACGCGGCCGTAGAAGTCGACCAGCCCGAGGCGTGGGTCCTTGAGCACCGCACCCATCTCGGCGAGCTCGTTCCACGCGTCCTGGTATCGGCGCACGCGCTCGAGGAGCTCGCGCTTGAGGTCGCGGACCGGCCGCGTGTCCTCGTCGTCGAGCTGAATCGTATCGGGCACCGCACCGAGCATCGTGCCGAGGCGCTCGAGTCGCTCTTCGATCTCGCACCGGCGATCCATCTGCGTGGATATCAACGTCTTGAGGCGCGGCAAGAGCGCATTCGCCGCCTCGAGCGTGAGGACCTCCGGCGCCGGGGACATCCGTTTATGATGGAATTGACGACCCGCCGCGTCAACGGCCAGGACGACTCGACCGTGTACCGTGACGCCGGCTCACGCCGGCAAGAAGTTGATGAAGAGCCGCGTGAGAAAGTAGTCGGCCACGAGGATGGCAATCGAGACGACCACCACCGTCCTCGTCGTGCTCTGCCCGACGCCCTCCGTCCCGCCCTTCGTCGTCAGCCCGAAGTGACAACCGACGATGGCGATGATGAAACCGAAGATCGGCGTCTTCGCCAGACCCGAGAAGAGGTCGGTCAAGAGCACCGTCTCGAGCGAGGTCTGGAAGAAGAGACGGGGCCGGATGTCGTATTCCATATCGCAGACGAAGAGCGCCCCGAGGGTCCCGAGCGTGTCCGCAAAGACGCTCAGGAAGGGCATCACGATCATCGCCGCGACGAGCCGGGGCAGCACGAGCTTCTTTGCCGGGTCTCCGCCCAGCGCACGGATGGCGTCGACCTGCTCGGTGACGTTCATCGCGCCGACCTCGGCGGCCATCCCGCTGCCGATCCGCCCCCCGACGATGACGGCGGTGAGCGTCGGACCGAGCTCCCGAAGGAACGCGAGGACGATGACGCGGGGGATGTACTCGACGCCCCCGAAGCGCTGCAGTCCGAACGCGAACTGGATCGTCATGACCATCCCGATGAAGACGGACGTGACGGCGACGATCCCCAGCGAGCGAACGCCGAGGGACTCTATCTGATAGATGGTCGAAGTGATCTCGAGCGGCCGGCGCGGCAGAAATCGGAGCGCGCGCACGGCCAGCGAGCCGACGTCGCCCATGTGCTCGACGAAGGTCTCGAACCGCACGACCCACTGCTTGAGCAGAGGGACGGCCACCGGGGGCGGCGGCAGGTACGAGGGGGTTCCCGTCGCCGGCGGAACGGACGGCGGCGGCTCGGGGATCAAGGGTCCCTCGAGACGGCGCGCGCCCCGCCCGTGCCCTCGCTCGCGCGCAAGCCGAGGGCGAAGCGCTCGAATCGGGCGGCGCCGTCGGCGAAGCGGGACGGGTCGGCGACGTAGACGAGGTCGTAGACGCAGCCGTCCTTCTTCATCACGTAGATGTCGTACTGCATCGGCACGCCGTCGAGCTTCGCGTGCATCCGGGTGTGGAGGGCCTCGCGCCGGTCGAAGGGCAGCACGTCCTGACTTTCCACCTCGCGCTCCGTCGTGCCCATGATGAGGTGGTCGGTCAGCACCGAGAGCGGCGCGTCGTCGTCTCGCACGTTGCACCGCACGTCGAAGAGCGCGGACCCGTCGTGAGCGTCGTCCCGAAACGCGAGGTCTGCGCCGTCCACCGCGACGCGCCTCCAATCCGCCGGCACGGGCCCGATCTCGACGCGCACGTCGCCCTTGCGAAACACGCCTTCGTCGAACGACTCGCCGTGCGCACACGCCAGGGCGAAGGGCAAGAGGGCCACGAAGCGCAGACGGCGCATGGGAACGACTTTCCATACCATGCGTCGTGTCAAATCCGTCCGACGAGGGTATGAAGGGGTCGCTGAGCGGTCTTCCCCTGCCCCATGAGTGACATCCGTTTGTACGACACCATGACGCAGCGGCTCGAGCCGCTGGCGCCGAGGGTGCCCGGCCAGGTCGACGTCTACGTCTGCGGCCTCACGACCTACGACCACGCCCACGCCGGGCACGCGCGCACGTACGTGGCGTTCGACGTCCTCGTCCGGTTTTTGCGCGCGACGGGCCTGCGCGTCACGTACGTCCGCAACGTGACGGACGTCGATGACAAGATCCTCAAAAGGGCCCTCGAGAGGGGCAAGGCGCCGCTCGAGTTCTCGGCGGACATGTCGCGCCTGAACGACGACGAGCTTCGCGCCGTCGGATGCGCGGACCCGGACTTCGAGCCGAAGGTGAGCGAGACGATCCCCGAAATCCTCTCGCTGATCGACGACCTCGTGGCGAAGGGGGTGGCCTACGCCGCCAAGACGGACAAGGGGACCGACGTCTATTTCTCCGTCCGCGCTTTTCCGGGTTACGGCAAGCTCTCCCACCGCAATGTGGACGAGCTCTTGAGCGGCGCGCGCGTCGAGCCCGGTGACGCCAAGCGGGATCCGCTCGATTTCGCGCTATGGAAGGCGGCCGGCGAGGGCGAATGGGGGTGGGACAGCCGCTGGGGCAAGGGACGCCCCGGCTGGCACATCGAATGCTCGGCCATGGCCGCGAAGACGCTCTCGCCGCATTTCGACGTCCACTGCGGCGGGATGGATCTCAAGTTCCCCCACCACGAGAACGAGATCGCCCAGAGCGAGGCAGCGTGGGGAGAGCCCTTTGCCCGAATCTGGATGCACGCGGGCTTCTTGAACGTCGACGCCGAGAAGATGAGCAAATCGCTCGGCAACTTCGTCACGATCGCCCAGATCCTCGAGCGCAACGACGCGGAGGCCCTACGGTACTTCCTGCTCGGGGTGCACTACCGCATGCAGGTGAATTTCGACGTCGAGAGGCTGACCGGCGGACGCGTCATCTTCCCCGGCCTCGACGAGGCCGAGAGGCGCGTCGAGTACCTCTACTCCACGCGCGAAGCGCTCGCGGGGGTCGCCTCGGGGGCGAGCCCCGACCCGGCGGGCGAAGGGTCGCTGGCCAAGACGGTCCGCGACGCGCGCGATCGGGTGATGGCCGCCCTCGAGAACGACCTGAACACGTCCGTCGCCCTGAGCGTCGTCGCCGAGCTCGCGCGCGCCGGCAACGAGATCGTCTCTCAGGCCGCCAAGGCCAAGAAGGACCCGCGCGCGACCGCCTCGGCGCGGGGCCTCGCCGCCGCCGCCGTCGCCGCCCTCGACAGCTGCTGCGCGCCGATGGGCCTCATGCAGGCCAGCCCGGCGACGTTCTTCGCGCGGTCTCGGACTCGGCGCCTTCTCGCGCGGGGGCTCGACGCCTCGACCATCGAGGCGAAGGTCGCGGAGCGCAACGAGGCCCGCGCCGCCCGCGACTTCGCGCGTTCGGACGCCCTGCGCGCGGAGCTCGCGCGGCTGGGGGTGGAGCTGCAGGACGTCGCCGGTGGGGCCACGACCACCTGGAAAGTGGTGATCTGAAGCCGTGCGCGCCCGCGAGTCCGTCGCCTGGCTCCTCGCGCTCGTCTCGTGGCTCTCGTGTCCAGCCTGCAAGGCGCGCGCGGTCACTGCCACGTCCGACGCGGCCGACGAGGCGTCGGAGACCGACGAGGTCCTCGCAGCATCGACCGCGTCGGCCGACGCCGCGGCCCCCCGGATGGCGGCCGCGCTCAAGTACGACACGCCCATCTTCAACCGGCCGGAGTTTCCTCCCAAGGACCCGACACGCACCGCCGACGAGAAGGCGCAGGCGATCCGCCTCGGCTCGCTGCGCAAGGGGCAGCGCGTCTCCGTCAAGGGGGACGCCGGCAAGGGCGGAGGCTGCTCCGAGGGGTGGGTCGAGCTCGCGGGCGGCGGCTTCGTGTGCAATCGCTTCCTGACGGCAGACTTCACGCTGAAGGAGCTGCAGAGCGCGCCGCACCCGCCGTACGAGGACCGGCCGCTGCCGTACGACTACGGGTTGAACCTCACCAACGGGACGCCCATGTACCGCCGAGCGCCGCTGCGACGCGAGCGCGCCGTCTACGAGAAGGGCCTGCTCGTGAAGGGCAAGACCGAGGAGGACCGCGCGGAGGCGGCGAAGGAGATCACCGCCGAGAAGGGCGAGACCCCCTGGTACCTGTCGGAAAAATCGCAGCGCGCCAACGTGACGCTCGACGATCTCAAGGGCGAATCGGCGCTCGTCGAGCAGCGGATGGTGCGCGGGTTCTACGTCGCCCTCGACCAGGAGGTGCACGCGTTCGCGGGCAAGTTCTGGCGGACGACGCGCGGCAGCTTCATTCCGTTCGATCACATCCTCGTCCACAAATCGACGACCGAGTTCGAGGGCGTCTGGGTGGGCCACGACGACGAGCCGCGCAAGCTCCCCCTGGCGTTCGTCCTGCGACCGATCGGCGCGCGCGAGTACCGGTTTCCCACCGAGGGGCAGGCGCCCGCGCGAGGGGCCGACCGGGTGCCGCGCTTCACGATCGTGGCGCTCACCGGCAAGCACGTCGTGTTCGAGGAGCGCAACTACTACGAGTCGACCGAGGGTTACTGGCTCCGCGATCTCGACATCACGATGACCAAGCCGGGCCCGCCCCCGGCGGATCTCGGCAGCGGCGAAAAGTGGATCGACGTGAACGTCTCGGCGCAGAGCCTCGTCGCGTTCGAGGGCACCAAACCGGTCTTCGCGACGTGGGTGTCGACGGGGAAGCGCAACCCCCAGGACGAGGCGAAGGACCACCCGACCCCCGTCGGCTCGTTTCGCATTCGCGAGAAGCACGTGGCGACGACGATGGACGACGACAGCGCAACCGACGGGCCCTACTCCATCGAGGACGTTCCCTGGGTGATGTACTTCGAGAAGGGGTACGCGCTCCACGGCGCGTTCTGGCATTCGGCCTTCGGGCGCGAGCACAGTCACGGCTGCGTGAACATGACGCCGCACGACGCCAAGGAGCTCTTCGGCTGGGTCGGGCCGACGCTGCCGCCCGGCTGGCACGCGGTGAGGGGAACGGCGGCGAACCCCGGCACGCGGGTGATCGTGCACGAGTGAGCGTGGGCGCAGGCGCGGGAAGAGAGGAGGAGTATCTCGCGAGCGGGTGACTTTGACGCGGCGTCCCGCGATGCTCCGCGCGCGCAGCGCGAGTGGAAGATTCTTCGGCCTGGGCTTGCGAGGGGCGTCCGGTAACCTGCCGCCTCGTGGCGCTCGCGAAGTACCGAGATCGAGAGACGAGCAGCGCATCGACGGGGGGCGGCCATCTCGGCGCCAACGCGGGCTTCGGGTGGGCGCTCGCGGCGTCGGTGCTCGCTCTCGTCGGCATCGGCGGCGTCGTCGCGTTCGCGATCGGCTACTGCGTCTGGTGGATCATCCGCGGGCTGTAGTCCGCAAGCTCGAGCGAAGCGAGAGAGCGGACTACGGACACCCCCTTGTCCGCTCCGACGGTGCACGCGACGGCGCGTTCACGATCGCAAGATACCTGCGAACCGTCTCCGCGAGCCCGAGCTCGAGGGCGTCGGCGACGAGCGCGTGACCGATGCTCACCTCGAGGACCTCGCGCACGCCAATCAGGAACGGACCCAGGTTCTCGCGATTGAGATCGTGCCCCGCGTTGACGCCCAGGCCCGCGCTCTGCGCCGCGAGCGCGGCGTCCCGGCACGCGGCGAGCTCGCGCGTCGCGTCGCCCCGCGCGAACGCGCTCGCATACGGCTCGGTGTAGAGCTCGACCCGGTCGGCGCCGAGCTGCGCGGCGATGGTCATGTCGTCGGCGACCGGATCGACGAACAGGCTGACGCGGCAGCCGACGGCGCGGAGGCGAGCGGCGATCGGGCGTAGGCGCTCGGCGTCGCGCTTCAAGTCCCACCCGTGGTCGCTCGTCGCCTGCGAGGGATCGTCCGGTACGAGGGTGCACTGCGAGGGCTTGAACTTCTCGGCGTGCTCGACGACGCCGTGAAACGGATTGCCCTCGATGTTGAGCTCCGCCGCGGGATACGCGGCGAGCACTTCGGCCAGGTCATCGAGGTCGTGCGGGCGGACGTGACGCTG
>Ga0070735_10002363_pt1 | contig 17162 bp, 18 predicted proteins | sample Coa_R1_FD_66443 | JGI IMG/M metagenome (GOLD analysis project Ga0070735, IMG submission 66443) | Surface soil microbial communities from Centralia Pennsylvania, which are recovering from an underground coalmine fire - Coalmine... | ecosystem: Environmental > Terrestrial > Soil > Unclassified ... | reverse complement strand
GCGAGGCGGCCGAGCGCGCCTCCGAGTACGCGCGCATCGTCGCGCAACGGGTGCGTGACCTCTTGATGCATCACCCGACCGCCGGCGCCGGCCGCTACGTGACCATAAGCGCCGGCATCGCCAGTCTCGTGCCGCCGCGCGGCCTGCCTCTCGAGGGGCTGTTCAACGCCTGTCGCGCGGCGATGAAGCGCGCCAAGCAGAACGGCAAGGACGGCGTCGCGACCGCCGAGGCGGCGGATTTTCAGTAGCCGCCGACTTTGCAACTGCCGACGAAGTAATGTCCGCCGAAATCGCTTCCTGCGATTTTGGCCTATCTACCAGGAGCGCGCGGGCCCTGCGCCGGGCTTACCATCGCGATGACACCGAAGGCCGGATGGTCATAGTAGTTGCGCTCGTAGAAGCGCACGCGGCGCGTCTCATTCAGCGTGAACTGAGTGCCGGGACCGGCGCCCAGCCCGTCGGGCGGATTCTCCATCGCCCAGTTGAGTGCGAGCCCGAGGTGCAGGAACTGCCCATGCTCGAGAAACACGGTCCCCGAGAGCCCCGGCACCTCGACGCCGAGGCGTGACAGCGGAAACCCGGCACGGGTGCCCCAGGTACTCGCGGTCTGCGACCAGGCGACGTGCGCAACGGGCTGCCAGGTGCTGCTGGCGCGCAGCCGGCTCTCCAGCTCATTCAGCTGGTAGGCACTCGGCGGCAGCAGCGCCACGAACCGCCCGACCTGCAGCGACCCACTCGTCGACTCCTCACCGGCGATGACGCTGCGCGCACCGGCTTCCTCACTCCAGTTCTCAGGCCCACCCTCGGCCGTGGTGGCGCGCAGCACGATGATCTCGACGTTGTATACCGGTCCTGAGGCTTCCTGAGGAATGGCCGGCACGCTCGCGCCGAGGGCGAGGAGCAGCGCCATCCCGGCGCCCCAGGATCGGGCACGAAGCATCATGCGCGACATTCTACTCAAGCCCTCGCCGCCGCGCCGAGACGGCCGAGAAGCTCGGCCGCAAACTCGAAGCGCGCGCTTTCCGCGGGCAGCGGCCGCGAGATGCGCAGGCGCTGCGGCCCGTCGAGCCGGTACTCGCGCGTGCGGCTCTGGAGGAGGCGGACCACGGCCGCGGGATCGACCTGCGTGTGCGACTCGAACAGCACCGAGCCTCCCTGGGGGCCCAGGTCGAGGCGGCGCACGCCGAGCGCGCGCGCCATGAGCTTGAGTTTCGCGATGCGGATCAGGCTCTGCGCCGCCGGCGGGAGCGGACCGAAGCGATCATGGATCTCGGCCGAGAGCTCATCGAGCTCAGCCGCGCTCGCCGCGGCGGCGATGCGCTTGTAGAGCGACAGCCGTACGTGCACGTCCGCCACGTAGGCCTCCGGGAGGAACGCCGGCAGGCGCAGCTCCACCTCGGTGGCGGCGGCGAGCGGCTGATCCAGTGCCGGCTCGCGACCGGCCTTGAGCGAGCGCACCGCGTGATCGAGCATGTCGAGGTAGAGCGACAGGCCGATCTCGGTCATGTTGCCGCTCTGCTGCTCGCCGAGAAGCTCGCCTGCGCCGCGGATCTCGAGATCGTGGGTGGCGAGCACGAAGCCGGCGCCGAGCTCCTCCATCGACTCGATCGCCTCGAGGCGCTTGGCGGCATCGCGGGGCAGCGCTGCGCGCGGCGGAGCCACCAGATAGGCGTAGGCGCGGTGGTGCGAGCGGCCGACGCGGCCGCGCAGCTGGTGCAACTGCGCAAGTCCCATGCGGTCGGCGCGATTGATGACGATGGTGTTGGCGGTCGGCACGTCGATGCCGCTCTCGATGATGGTGGTGCAGACCAGCAGGCTGAAGCGCCGGTGGTAGAAGTCCACCATCAGCTGCTCGAGGTCGCGCTCGCGCATCTGTCCGTGGCCGACGCGCACCGTGGCTTCGGGGATGAGAGCGGCCACCTCGGCGGCGATCTTCTCGATGCTGCGCACCTCGTTGTGGACGAAATAGATCTGGCCGCCGCGCCGCAGCTCGCGCAGCGCCGCCTCGCGCAGCGTCGGCCCATGCCACTCGATGAGGAAGGTCTTGATGGTGAGCCGCCCGGCGGGTGCGGTGGTGATCAGCGAAAGGTCGCGCAGGCCTCCGAGCGCCATGTTGAGCGTGCGCGGGATGGGTGTGGCGGTGAGGGTGAGCACGTGCACGTTGGCGCGCAACGCCTGCAGCCGCTCCTTGTCGCGCACGCCGAAGCGTTGCTCCTCGTCGATGATCAGGAGTCCGAGGTCGTGAAAGCGTGCGTGGGAGTGCAGCAGGCGGTGCGTGGCGATGACGATATCGATCTTGCCGTCCTCGAGCCCCGCGAGCGTCGCCTGCGTCTCCTTCGAGTTGCCGAAACGTGACAGCGCTTCGATGCGCACCGGCCAGTCGGCGAAGCGGTCGCGGAAATTGGCGAGATGCTGCTGCACCAGCAGCGTCGTCGGCGCGAGCACCGCCACCTGCTTGCCCGCCTGGCTTGCGACGAACGCCGCCCGCATCGCCACCTCGGTCTTGCCGAACCCGACATCGCCGCACACGATGCGGTCCATGGGCCGCTCGCTGGCGAGGTCGGCGAGCACCTGGCGGATCGCCTCGGCCTGATCGGCGGTCTCCTCGAAGGGGAAGCCGTTGGCGAAGGCCTGGTAGTCGAGCTCGGTGGCCGCGAGCGACAGTCCCCGCTGCGCCTTGCGCCGCGCATAGAGGTCGAGGAGCTCGGCGGCGACGTCGCGGATCTGCTCGGCGGCGCGCCGCCGCGCCCGCGCCCACTGGTCGGTGCCGAGCTTGTGCAGCGGGGCGGTCTCGGCCGCAGCGCCGGTATAGCGGCTCACCAGGTGGAGCGAGTGCACCGGCACGTACAACCGGTCGCCGTCCTGGTATTCGAGCACCAGAAACTCGCCGGGCTGGCCGCCGATGTCCATCGCCTGAAGTCCGGCGTAGCGGCCGACGCCGTACTCCTCGTGGACCACCGGCGCGCCCGGATTCAGATCCTGCAGGTCGCGCAGGATCGCTTCGGGGTCGGCGGCGCGCCTGGCACGCGCGCGCTCCTGGCGGGCGCGTGCACCGAAGAGCTGCGCTTCGGCGATGAGCGCGATCGGCGGATCGGTCAGCGTCAGGCCCTGCAGGTCCGGCGCCACGGTGAGTGCGAGCCGCGCCTTCCCGGAGGCGAAGTCGGTCCAGCTCCCCAGGAGGTCGAGCTGGTGACCGTGGGCGCGCAGCATCTCGGCGAGCACCTCACGCCGGCCCGGAGAGTCGGCGGCCAGCAGCACCCGGCCGTGGAAGTCACGCAGGAAATCATCGAGCACCGCGAACGGCTGCTCGGCGCGCACGTCGATGCGCAGCTCGCGCGGTGCGGCCGTCGGGAAATTGCGTACTTCGGGACGCGGCGCGCCGAGCTCGGTGTCCGCCTTCGGCGCGGACAGCGTCACCGAGGCGAAACGCCCGAGCTGGGCGTCGATTTCCGCCGGGTCGAGGAACAGCTCCCGGGGGGCGAGCACCGGCCGCTCGATGTCATGCCGCCGCTCCTCGTAGCGCGCCTCGATGTCCGCCCAGGTACGCGCGAGGACGCCGGGGAGGGCGGCATCGTGGACGATGACGGCGTTCGCGGGCAGGTAGTCGATGAGTGTCGCAGTGCTCTCGAAGAAGAGCGGCTGGTAGAACTCGATCCCCGCCGGCGCCAGTCCCTCGCCCACGCCGCGGTACATGACACCGCGGTTGGGATCCCCTTCGAAGCGTGTGCGGTAGCGGCGGCGAAAATCGCGCACCGCCTGAGTGTCGAGCGGCACCTCGCGCGCCGGGAGCAGGCGCACCTCCTCGAGCGTGTCGAGCGAGCGCTGAGTCTCGGGGTCGAAGCGCCGGATCGCCTCGATCTCCTCGTCGAAGAGATCGATGCGCAGCGGCGCTGTGCTTCCCATCGGAAACACATCGAGGAGCGATCCGCGCACGGCGAATTCGCCTGGGCTCACCACCTGGCTGACGCTGGCGTAACCGGCTTCGGCGAGCCTCTGCCGGAAAGGCTCGAGGGCGAGCGCCTGGCCCCTGGCGAGCTCGAAGGCCCTGCCGGCCACGTAGTCGCGTGGCGGCAGCCGCTGCATGAGGGTATCCGCGGCCACGATCAGGCAGCCGCGGCGCGTATGCGGCAGCTCGAAGAGCGTCTTCAGCCGCTCGGAGGTGATGTCCGGATGTGGCGAGAACAGGTCATAAGGCAACACCTCCCAGTCAGGCAGGCGCAGGAGCGCCAGTGCCTCACCCGCGAAGAAGCGCAGCTCGGCGGTGAGCCGCTCGAGCTCGCGCGCCCCGTCGGTGATCACGACGTAGAGCCGTGCATCGGCGCGCAGCGCTTCCGCGAGCGCGAGCGCTGCGGCGCTGCCGTACAGCTGGTGCCAGGCGAGCCGCGGGTGCGAGGCGCTGGGAAGCGGTGGATGGAGCAGTGCCGGCATCGCCGTGCAGCTTACCGCGGCGGCGCCGCGCGCCGCAGGCGGTTGCGGACTACACGCTCAGCTGGATGCGGTGCTCGAGCGGTACGCAGAAGATGTCGATCGGGTTCGAGCGGCCGCGCACCTGCAGCGGCGGCAGCGGCGTCGCGCCGATGTCGAGCCCGTGCGCATCGAGCGAGCGCTTGAGGCTGCTCGAGAACAACATCTCGCCGGCGCGTGCCCGCTGACACAGGCGCGCGGCGATGTTCACCGTGTCGCCGATGATGGTGTAGTTCATGTAGGAGGCAGAGCCGACGTTGCCGGCGACGACGTCGCCCTCGTTGATGCCGATGCCGAGACCCGCCTCGACGGAATAGCGCTCGCGCCAGGTGTGCGAGAGCTCCGCGAAGCTCGCGAGCATCTCGCGGGCCGCGCGCACGGCACGCTCGGCGCTGTCGGCCTGCTCGAGCGGCACACCGAAGCCGAGCATCAGACAGTCGCCGGCCATGTGGAACACCGTGCCCTCGTGGCGGAAGGTGATCTCGGTGAGGAGCGAGAAGAACTCGTTGAGCAGCGGCACGATGTGCTGTGGATCGAGCCGCTCGGCGATGCCGGTGAAGCCGCGCAGATCGGCGAACAGCACCACCGCGTGAGCGCGTGCGTCCGAAGGCGCCGCAGCGGGCGTCAGCAGCGTATCGCGCAGCTGCGCGTCCTCGAGGATCTTGTCCGCGAGGCGGGGCGAGACATAACGGCGGAACGTCTGGCGCAGGATCTCTTCCCGCTGCCGGATCTCCTCTTCGAGCTTCAGTGCCGCCTTCTTCCTGCGTACGCTGCCCGCGCGCAACAGGGCCTCGATCCGGGCCCTGAGAGGCTCTTCAACCACGTGATCCCCGAATTATTGGTGTCGGGGTCAGCCTATCATTGGCGCGTGGCCGCAGCCAGCGCGACCGGCGCGGGCGATGCGGTCGTTGGCAGCGCCCTCAGGCGGACGGCGCGGGTGCGGGTGCGGCGGGTTCGGAGGCCGGGGTGCTCCCGGTGGTGACCGAGTCGATCACGTGATCTTTTTCGAAGAACACGGAGAAGCCGTTGTAGTCCCAGCGCGTGATCGGCGGCTGATGCGGATTCCCGCCGCCGACCGCCGGATGACGTGTCACGGGCGCACCGAAGTGCTTCTCGACCTCGGCCATGGTGATGCCGCGCTTGGGGCGATCGACCTGGGAGTCGCGCACCTGGACCTGGTCGTTGACGACCACGGTCTCGGCGAGCGCGCTGCCGGCGACGGCGCAACCGCACAAAAATGCCGCGAGAATGCGTGTCTGCATGCGAGTTCCTCCGCTCGCTGCCGACTATAGCACCGCCGGCAATCTGTCAAAGCCGCCGGCGGTCTCAAGGCGGCCAATCTGTGAACCAGGTCTGAAAACCCTCCGACCTGTGGTTAAATCGCGACGATGTTTCACCCGCTGTCACTGTACGTGGGGCTGCGCTATGTGCGCGCCCGATCCCACAAGTTTTTCGTCTCGTTCATCACCTGGGCATCCCTGAGCGGCGTGTGCGTCGGTGTCGCAGCTCTCATCGTCATTCTGTCGGTGATGAACGGGTTTGAGAGCGAGCTGCGCGAGCGGCTGCTGGCGCTCGGCTCCGACGTGCGGGTGGTGACTGCGGCCGGAGAGTCCCGCGCGGGATCCGCCACGTTCGACTGGGGGCAGGCGGCGCGCGTCGCGCGGGGCGTGGCCGGCGTGCGCGACGTGGCTCCCTACGCGGAGCTGCAGGCGCTCGCGGTGCACCAGCCGGAGATGATGCCGGTGGTACTGCGCGGCATCGAGCCGACGGCCGCTGCCACCGTAGCCGACATCGGAGCGGCGATCACGCAGGGGCATCTTGCCGATCTCGCCGCGGGCTCCGCCCGTGTCATCGTCGGGGCGGTCATCGCCGAGCGGCTCGGGCTCTCGCCGGGCGAGGCCCTGACATTGCTGGTGCCGAGCGTGAGTGCGGACGGCACGCCGGAGCCGAAGCTGCGGGAGTTCACGGTGGCCGGAGTGTTCGAGGTGGGCGAGACGGACCAGGACTCGACGCTGGTGTTCGCGAATCTCGCGGACGTGCGGGCGCTCTCGAGCGTCGGCGCCACCGATCAGGGTCTGCGCATCCGGGTGGCGGACGTGCTGGCCGCGCCGAGCGTCGCGGCGCGCCTGCGAGCGGTGCTGCCCGCCGGGCTCGAGGTGCGCGACTGGACGCAGGACAATGCGAGCTACTTCCGCGCCACGCGCATTGAGAAGACCATGATGTCGCTCATCCTGCTGCTGATCGTGGCGGTGGCCGCCTTCAACATCGTCGCCATGCTGGTGATGGTCGTTACGGATAAGCGCACCGACATTGCGATTCTGCGCACCTTCGGCGCCGCACCGCGCCGCGTGCTCGGCATCTTCCTCACCCAGGGGCTGGTGATCGGCTGGCTCGGTGTGGCGCTCGGGGTGGTGCTGGGACTCGTGCTGGCACTCAATGTCGAGGCCATCGTGCCCTTCCTCGAGCACACCTTCCACTTCCAGATCCTGGACGCGGACGTCTATTACAGCAGCGTGATTCCTTCCGAAGTGCACGCCGCCAACGTGCTGGCGATTGCGCTCGCCGCCTTCGCTCTCACCGGACTTGCCACCGTGTACCCGGCGCTGCGCGCATCGAGGATCGCGCCCGCCGAGGCGCTGCGTTACGAGTAATTGGGCGATGGCATCCTATGAATGGCTGATCGGGACGCGCTATCTGCGCTCCACGCACCGGCGCGGCTTCGTATCGTTCGTGGCGCTGATGTCGGTCTGCGGCCTCACCCTCGGTGTCGCGACTCTCATCGTGGTGCTGTCGGTGATGAACGGCTTCGAACGCGAGCTCCGCAGCCGCATCCTCGCGGTCACCTCGCACGCGACCCTCACCGGCTTCAGCGGCACGCTCGGCGACTGGCGCACGCTCGCACAGCGCGCGCGGCGCCAGCCCGGAGTGGTGGCCGCGGTGCCCTACGTGGAGAGCCAGGCGATGCTCGCCAACGGGCAGGTGATGACCGGTGCCACGGTGCGCGGTGTGCTGCCTGAGGAAGAGCGCAGCGTCACCGGCCTGGCGCAGCGCGTGACCGAGGGGAGCCTGGAGGATCTGCGCGACGGCGGCTACGGCATCATTCTCGGCACGGCGCTGGCGCGCGACCTGGGGGTGCACGTCGGCGGCACGGTGCTGGTGATCGCGCCGCAGGGGACCGCGACGCCTACCGGGCTCGTGGCGCGCATGCGCCGCTTCCACGTGGTGGGAGTGTTCTCCTCGGGCATGTACGAGTTCGACCGGGGACTCGCCCTCACGCATCTCGACGATGCCGCGCGGCTGTTTCGCCTCGGGGACCAGGTGACGGGGCTGCGCCTGGCGCTCGCCGATCCCCTGCGCGCGCCGGCCGTGGCGCGACGCGTGGCGCTGGCGCTCGGGGGCGAGGGCTTCTATGTGAGCGACTGGACCCAGGACCATGCCAACTTCTTTCGCTCCATCGAAAATACCAAGTCGATGATGTTCGTGATCCTCTCGATGCTGGTGGCGGTCGCCGCCTTCAACATCGTCGCGACGCTGGTGATGATCGTGAAGGAGAAGCAGACCGATATCGCCATCCTGCGCACGCTCGGCGCCGGGCCGCGCAACGTGCTCATCACCTTCGCCGTGCAGGGAGTGCTGATCGGTCTTGCCGGGACGGTGCTCGGGGCGCTGCTCGGAAATCTGCTGGCTGACAACCTCGAGACGCTGGTGGGGGTGCTCGAGCGGCTGCTTGGCACGCAGTTCATGGATGCACGCGTGTACTACATGAGCGAGCTGCCTGCGTACGTCGAGCGGCTCGATGTGCTCAGGGTCTGCGGCGTGGCCTTCGTGCTGTGCGCGCTCGCGACCGTCTATCCGGCATGGCGCGCATCGCGCACTGCGCCGGCCGAGGCACTGCGGCATGAGTGAGCCGGTACTCGAGGCCCGCGCAGTGCACAAGACCTTCCGCCAGGGTCCGGTGCTGCTGCCGGTGCTGCAGGGAGTGTCGCTCGCGGTAGCCCCCGGGGAGCGCCTCGCCATCGTCGGCGCCTCGGGCTCGGGCAAGACGACGCTGCTGCAGATCCTGGGCGGGCTCGACCGGCCGACGAGCGGCGAGGTGCTGATCGCCGGGCGCGACATCCACGCGCTCCCGGAGAGCGAGCGCGGGAGGCTGCGCAACCGCGCGCTGGGTTTCGTCTATCAGTTCCACCATCTGCTGCCGGAGTTCTCCGCGCTGGAGAACGTGGCGATGCCTCTGCTGGTGCGGCGGGCGCCGGTGAGCGAGGCGCGTGCCGCGGCGCGGCGGCTGCTCGAGCGCGTAGGCCTCGGCGAGCGCCTCACGCATCGACCGCATCAGCTCTCGGGTGGTGAGCGGCAGCGCGCCGCCGTGGCACGCGCGCTGGTGACGGCACCGGGCATCGTGCTGGCGGACGAGCCCACGGGCAATCTCGACGGTGCCAATGCCGAGAGCGTGTTTGCACTGCTGCTCGAGCTCAACCGCGAACACGGCACGAGTCTCGTGGTAGTGACGCACGACCTGAAGCTCGCGCGCCGCATGGAGCGGGTGTTGGAGCTCGAGGGCGGGACGCTGGTCGCGCGCCCCTGAAGAGAGCGGGTCGAAAAAATCGCCGTCAGGCGATCTTTTCCAACTGACTGTGTCTGCTGCGGTAGCGGCTCGACACATTCCAGCGCCACACGAGCTCGAGTGCCGCCCAGCCGAGGACCGAGGCACAGGCCGCGCACACCAGGCACCCGACCACGAACGGCTGCCACACGGGGGTGAGCGCGTAGCGGAACCATTTCCAGTCGGCGACGAAGCGGAAATGATGCGGCGGCACCTGCAGGATCCATACGCCGACGCGGTAGGCGAAATAGTAGAGCGGCACCAGCGTGAAGGGATTGGCGACCACCCAGGTGGTGCCGTACATCACCGGCAGGTTGACGCGCCAGATGAGTGCGACCAGCACCGCCAGCAGCAGGTGGATCGGCAGCGGAACGAAGCAGATGGCGAGCCCGGCCCCGAAGGCGTAAGTAACGGCCCGCCGCTGCAGCGTCCACAGCTTCGGGTCGGCGATGCGTTCGCCACACAGGCGCACCGGCCAGCGCCCGCGCAGGGTTTGGGGGGCTGGAATGATTCTTTTCAGTAGCGCCCGCGGCATCGAGGCCCGGGACTCTAGCAGATGCATCCGAAGCGGGGATGTGCGGCGGTTCCGGTATGATGGTCCACATGGCATAACGGGCCGTGCCGGTCCTTGGGGTCGTTCAGAATGTGGGAAATAGTGCGGGCTGGCGGTCCGCTGATGTGGCCGATCATTCTCTGCTCGATCGTTGCCGCGGCCATCATTCTCGAGCGTCTGTGGACGCTGCAGGACAAGCGCGTGCTGCCGCGCGAGCTGCCGCAGCGGGTGTGGCAGTTGATCGAAGCCAACCAGGTGACCGACAAGGTGATTGCCGGGCTCGAGCAGAACTCGCCCCTGGGGCGATTGCTCGCGACCGGGCTCATGAACCGTAACCGCCCGCGCGAGATCCTCATGGAGCGGCTCGAGGACACCGGCCGCCATGTCGTGCACGAGCTCGAGCGCTTCATCAACACCCTTGGCACCATCGCGGGCGTGTCGCCGTTGCTCGGCCTGCTCGGCACCGTGACCGGCATCATCCGTTCCTTCAACGCGATCGAGGCAGGTGGCATGGGCGATCCGCGTGCCCTCTCGGGCGGCATTGCCGAGGCCCTGATCTGCACCGTGGCGGGCCTGTGTGTGGCGATTCCCGCGCTGATCTTCTACCGCTACCTGCGCGGCCGGGTTGAGGGGATCGTAGTGGAGATGGAGAAGCAGACCATCCGCATGGCGGACGCGCTCGAGGCCGCGCAGTCGCGCGAGCGCAGCTCCTCAGCCGCCGCCGCGTGACCTCGTGAACCTCAGGCCGAGGCGTCCGCTCGAAGATCCGGAGATCAACGTCGTCTCGCTGATCGACGTGGTGCTGCTGCTGGTGGTGTTCTTCATCCTCTCGAGCCGCTTCAGCGACGAGGGGCGGCTGCGGGTGCACCTGCCGCACGCGAGCGCCGTGCCGACCGAGCACGTCGGCAGCGAGCCGCTGGTGGTGAGTGTCACGCAGGCCGGTGGTTATCTCGTCAACCAGCACGAGCTCATCAATTCGAGCCCGGAGACGCTGCGCGCGGCGCTCCTCAAGGAGGCCGGCACGAGCCGCTCGATGCCGGTTACGCTGCGCGCCGACGCGCGCGCCACCCATCAATCCGTCATCACCGCCATGGATGTGCTCGGACGTCTCGGCTTCGCCGAGATCAACGTCGCCACCGTCAAGGAAGCGCCGGCAGGCCAGCCTTGAACGACGCGCCTCCCCGGGCCACCCCGCGCCTCGCGCACACGAGCGCCGTCGGCGGCGGCCTCACCGCCTATCGGCGGCTGTTCGGTTACGTGCGGCCGCACCGCCTGCAGTTCGCCATCGGCGTGCTGGGAGCGATCCTCTACGCGGCGACGCAGACCAGCTTCGCCGTGCTCGCCAAATGGTTCGGAGATTCGACTCTGGCGCATCGCGACCCACGCACCATCGTGTGGGTGCCCATTGCGGTGGTGGTGCTGTTCACGCTGCGCGGGCTGGGCGATTTCACCCAGACCTATTTCATGGGCTACGTCGGCCGGCGCGTGGTGGCGCGGCTGCGCGGCCAGGTGTTCCGGCGCATCCTCGATCTGCCGATCGGCTTCTTCGACCGCAACTCCCCGGCGATGCTCCTGTCGCGGCTGACCTATAACACCGAGCAGGTCGGACAGGCGACGACCGACTCGGTGGTAGTGCTGGTGCGCACCACGCTGACCATCGTCGCCTGCATCGCGCTCGTGCTCTGGTACAACCTGCGGCTCGCGCTGCTGGCGCTCACGATGGGTCCGCTGGTCGCCTGGCTGGTGTCGATCATCAACCGCAGGTTCCGCCGCTACAGCCGCCGCATCCAGGACTCGATGGGCGACGTCACGCGTGTCGCCAAGGAGAGCCTCGAGGCGCCGCGCCTGATCAAGGTCTACAACGCGCAGGAGCACCTCGACCGGCAGTTCGACGCCGTCAACGCGCACAACCTGCGCTCCAACATGCGGCTGATCCTGACCAAGGGCCTCTCCAACCCGGTGGTGCAGCTGGTGACCGCGATCGGGCTGGCGGTGGTGTTGGGGCGCGCGCTCGCCGACACGGTCTACGGCCGCACCAGCACCGGAGACTTCATGGGGTTCTTCGTGGCGCTGGTCGGCATCGCACAGCCGCTGCGGGACCTGGTGGGCGTGGCGGGGCCGCTGCAGCAGGGAATCGCCGCCGGGCAGAGCCTGTTCGAGCTGCTCGATGAGCCCGCCGAGCCGCAGGGCGGCAGTTTGCGCACGCCGCGGGTGCGCGGCGCGGTGCGCTTCGAGCAGGTGTCGTTCGCTTATCCGGAGGCTAAGGTTTCCGCCGGCGCGGCCGCCTCCCCGCGGCGCCCGGCGGCGCTCAGCGACGTCACCCTCGAGATCGCCGCCGGCGAGAGTCTGGCGATCGTCGGGCGCTCCGGCAGCGGCAAGTCGACCCTCGTGAACCTCCTGCCGCGTTTCTACGACGTGCGTGCCGGCCGCGTCAGCATCGATGGCCGCGACGTGCGCGATTACGACCTGAAGTCCCTGCGCGAGCAGATCGCGGTGGTGAGCCAGGACGTGGTGCTGTTCGATGACACCATCCGCAATAACATCGCCTTCGGGCGCGACGTAGCGGATGCGGCGGTCGAGCGCGCCGCGGAGGCGGCGCACATCCTCGAGTTCGTGCGTGCTCAGCCCGCGGGGCTGGATGCTCTGGTGGGCGATCGCGGCATGCTGCTCTCGGGCGGACAGCGCCAGCGCATCGCCATCGCACGCGCGCTCCTCAAGGACGCTCCGATCCTGATCCTCGACGAGGCCACGTCGTCCCTGGACACAGAGTCCGAGCGCCACATCCAGGCCGCGCTCACGCAGCTGCTGCTCGACCGCACCACGCTGGTGATCGCGCATCGGCTCTCGACCGTGGAGCAGGCCGACCGGATCATCGTGCTGGATGGCGGAGTCATCGTGGAGCAGGGTACGCACGCGGAGCTGCTGGCGCGCGGCGGCCTGTACGCGCAGCTCTACCGGCTGCAGTTCTCAGACTGACGGCTGCGGCGGCGTGCGCGGCCAGCTCGAGCGACTCTGGTACGGGGACGGCGCGGGCACTGCGCTGCTGCTGCCGCTCGCCTGGGCCTATGGGGCAATGAGCGGATTGCGCCGCGGGGCCTACCGCGCAGGTCTCCTGCGAACGCGGCGCCTCACTCGCCCCGTCGTGGTGGTCGGCAACCTGACGGTGGGCGGGACCGGCAAGACGCCGCTCGCCATCTGGCTGGCGCAGCAATTGAGCGCCGCGCGCCTTCGGGTCGGCATCGTCTCGCGCGGCTACGGACGGCAGGGCTCGGGCGTGCGCAGCGTGCAGGGCGACTCGGACTGGCGCGACGTCGGGGATGAGCCGGTGATCGTGGCGCGGCGTACCGGCTGTCTCACCATGGTCGCTGCCGATCGGGTCGCCGCGGCGCGCACGCTGATCGCGCGCGGCGCGCAGGTGATCCTGGCCGACGACGGTCTGCAGCACCTGCGGCTGGGGCGCGATTGCAGCATCGTGGTCGTCGACGGCAGCCGTGGCTTCGGCAACGGCAGACTCCTGCCCGCAGGTCCGCTGCGCGAGCCCGCCCGCGCGCTCCGGCAGGCCGACCTCGTGGTCGTCAACGGGGATCCGGTCCACGCATCGCTCGGCGGCCACGCCCTGCCGGAAGGCGCGCTGCGCATGCAGCTCGTGGCGCAGCCGGCAGTCAGGCTCGACGGGCGCGCCGACCCCGCCGAGCTCGGCGCCTTTCGCGGGCGGCGGGTACACGCGGTCGCCGGAATCGGCAATCCCGGGCGCTTCTTCGGCGAGCTGAGCTCGCAGGGGATCGAAGTGATCGCGCATCCCTTCCCGGATCATCATCCATTCACGGCGCGCGAGCTGGCCTTCGCGGACGACCTGCCGGTGCTGATGACGGAGAAGGATGCCGTAAAATGCGCTCCGTTCGCCAACGCACGCATGTGGTACGTGCCGGTGGGCGCGGTATTCAGTGAGCCGGATGGGCGCACGCTGTGCGCTCGCGTGCTCGAGCATGTGCTCGGAGGTTAGAGTCGCCATGGATTCGCGAATGCTGGAGATCCTTGCCTGCCCGGTGTGCAAGGGGACGCTCAAATATCGACGTGAGACGCAGGTGTTGGTATGCCGCACGGACCGCCTCGCGTTTCCGGTCCGCGACGATGTGCCGGTGATGCTGGAGGAGGAGGCCCGCCAGCTCGCCGCCGACGACCCGCTGCTCGAGCGCTGAGCCGGGGCTGCGTGTTCCGGGTCGTAATCCCAGCGCGCTTCGGCTCGGTGCGTCTGCCCGGCAAGGCGTTGCTGCCGCTGGCGGGCAAACCGCTGGTGCAGTGGGTGTACGAATGCGCGCGCGCCGCCGGCGCCGCCGAGGTAATCATCGCCACCGACGATGCGCGCATCCTCGAGAGCGCACGCACCTTCGGGGCCAATGCCGTGATGACCGCCGCCAGCCACGCTTCGGGCACCGACCGTATCGCGGAAGTCGCGCGGGGACAGCATTGGGCGGCCCGTGACATCGTCGTCAACCTGCAGGGCGATGAGCCGCTGATGCCGCCGGCGCTCATCCGTCAGGTGGCGGCCCTGCTCGAATCCGACCCCGATGCGGACGTCGCCACGCTCGCGACGCCTATCGGCTCGGTTGCAGAGTTTCTCGATGTGAACGCCGTGAAGGTGGTGGCCGACGAGCGTGGACGCGCACTCTACTTCAGCCGCGCTCCGATTCCCTGGAACCGGGATGGCGCCGCCGCGGGAATCTCCAGCCAGACGGATGCGGGCGGCGCCCGGCGCCACATCGGCATCTATGCCTACCGGGTCGGCGCGCTGGCGCGTCTGGCGGGACTCGCACCGTCTGCGCTGGAGATGCGCGAGAGACTCGAGCAGCTGCGCGCGCTGGAGAACGGAATGACGATTCTGGTGGCGGGCGCGTGCGAGACTCCCGGGCCCGATGTGAATACGCCCGCGGACTTCGCACGTGTTTCGCAGCTCATTAAGGATAGTTAATGCTCGGCAGGGATTAACAATTCCTAACGGAACTCGAGACTACCGGAGCACCTCCAAGTCAATGCGGCTTCTACGGGCGCCTATCATAGGTATTGACTGTCAACGGCCCGCCCGCACATAACGTTTCGTGAATACCGATCCGCTTCAGCCATGGGACGAGTACCGATGAAGAACCAGACCCGAACAAGCCGGCACGCCTGGTTGGCGGCCGCTGCAGCCGGTTCACTGGCTGCGCTCCTGGCCGGGTGCGTGGAGGCTCCGCCCCCGCGGCCCGTTTATCAGGCGCCGCCGCCTGCGCCGCCGCCTGTCAGCCAGGTGTACGCGTATCCGCTGCGCGGCCAGACGCCCGAGCAGCAGGACCGTGACCACTACGAATGCAGCACCTGGGCGACGCAGCAGACCGGCTTCGACCCGAGTGCCCCCGGGGTGCCGCCGCATGACCGGGTCGCAATCGTCTCGGCTGGACCGCCGCCCGGAACCAACACCGCGATCGGCGCAGTCGCGGGAGCGATCATCGGTGCGGCCATCGCGCCGCGCTGGCAGGCGGCACCCGCCGCGCTGGCCGGCGCCATTGTGGGCAGCGCGGTCGGCAGCACGGCCGATGCGGCCAACTCGCAGGCCACCCGCCAGGTCGTGGTCAGCGACCGCCGTGCCGCTGCCGCGCAGGAAGAGCAGGCAGGCAATCACCGGCGCGCCATCGCGGCATGTCTGGATGCGCGCGGCTATAGCGTCAAGTGAGCATGACCATGACGAGCAGAGCTTCGCTGATGCGCGCGTGCCTTGCGGCGTTGGCTGCCTGCATGCTGGTGGCCTCGACCGCGCAGGCGCAGGACCACGACCGGGGCCGCGGCTTCCGCCCCGCGGGTCGTGCTCCGGAGCACTTCGATCCGCGCTTTGCGCATAATCACTACTATCCCAACCGCGGTGCTTACATCGGCGAGCTTCCCGGCAGGCCCTTCGTCGTCGATCGCCCAGGTGGGCGTTTCTTCTACTCGGGCGGCATCTGGTATGCCCCCTACGGCCCGCGTTTCGTGGTGGTAGGTGCGCCGATCGGCGTGTTCGTGCCGGTGTTGCCGCCTTTCTATACGACGGTCTGGTTCGGCGGCGTCCCGTACTACTACGCGAACGATACCTATTACCTGTGGAGCGCGGAGCAGAACGGCTACGTCACGGTCGACCCCCCGGGAGCCGAGGAGGGCGCCAGCACGGCGGCGCCGGAGCCGCCGTCCCCGCAGGGTGACGATCTCTACGTCTATCCGCAGCAGGGCCAGAGCGCTGAGCAGCAGGCGCAGGACAAGTACGAGTGCCACAAGTGGTCCTCGTCACAGTCCGGCTTTGACCCGACGCAGCCGGGTGGTGCGGTGCCACCGGAGCAGCTCGGCGTCAGGCGTGCCGACTACCAGCGGGCCATGCAGGCCTGCATGCAGGGACGCGGCTACAGCGCGCGCTAGATCTCTCGTAGCATAGGGCGCGTGATGCTCCCGTACGCCGCCCGCGGGGTCTTCGTTGCGACTGTGATGGGAGCCGCGGGTGCGGCTATGGCTCAGGACGCGGCGCAGAAGGTGGATGCACGCCGTCTCGAGGTCATCGTCGAGGCGAATCGGCGCGTACCGGACGAAGAGGTCACGCGTCACCTCCAGGAAGTGCTCGCCACCGACCCGTGGATCTACTCCGAGCACGTGACCGTCACGACCCACGGCGGTGTGGTGACTCTCGAGGGCATCGTGACAGATAGCGGGGATCTGCTGCGCCTGCTGCGTCTGGCGCACAGGATTCCGGGCGTGCGGCGCGTGGTCGATAATATGTACTTCAACGTCCAGCTTCCGGACGGGGGATAGGCGCAGGGTCCGTCATGAGAATTCTGTTCGTCTGTCTGGGCAACATCTGCCGCTCGCCGACCGCGGAGGCGGTGGTGCGCGCGCTGGCAGCGCGGGAAGCGCCTGAGCTGAGTCTCGAGCTCGATTCGGCCGGCACGGCCGACTACCACGTAGGGCAGCCCCCCGATCCGCGCACACGTGCCGCGGCAGCCCGGCGCGGCTATGACCTGAGCGCATTGCGCGCCCGCGTCGTCGAGCCGGCAGACTTCGAGCGCTTCGATCTCATCCTGGCGATGGATACCGAGAACCTGGCGGCGCTGCAACGCCGCGCGCCGCCGCACGCGCAACAGCGACTGCGCCTGTTTCTCGAATTTGCGCCGGAGCCAGATCCGCGGGACGTGCCCGACCCGTACTACGGCGGTCCCAACGGCTTTGAAGAGGTACTCGATCTGATCGAAGAGGCGACGCGCGGACTGCTCGCGCATCTGCGCCGCAGCTCGCGCGCCGCCTGACGATTCAGCCGGCCCTCATCACTCCTCGGGTCCGCGGGTGCCGCTGACGTCCTTCGGCGGCGCCGAGGACCACACCACATAAGGCCCCTTGGCGGGCCCGGCGGGTTCCGGTTTGGGAGCGGGCTCGAAATGCGCGAGCGGCGCTGCCTCGTGCGTGCCGGTGGACTCGCGCGGCTCGGAGTGATACTCGCGCGGTGGCGTGGGCTCCGCGGCTTCGCGGGGCCGATCCGGGGGCGGTGCAGCGGAT
>Ga0070735_10002362_pt1 | contig 17163 bp, 13 predicted proteins | sample Coa_R1_FD_66443 | JGI IMG/M metagenome (GOLD analysis project Ga0070735, IMG submission 66443) | Surface soil microbial communities from Centralia Pennsylvania, which are recovering from an underground coalmine fire - Coalmine... | ecosystem: Environmental > Terrestrial > Soil > Unclassified ... | reverse complement strand
AGCGGAATTTTTAAAGATACATATTCAGTTGATGCATTGCAATCCCTTATTCAAGAAACAAAAAAAATAATATTATAAGATCGAAAAAAAATGATAATGTATGATATGATGCAGGTAAGTTTTATTTAATATAAAGGAGTGTTTGTATGAAACATAAAGAGCATTTTAGTAAATTATTTTTTACAGGATTAATTCTTGTTGTTAGTTTTGGTGTTATTATATTTTTACGTGACCGTTTTGGTTTAGGAATTTTTGGAAAAAGTACGCAAAATGACACTGCTGATTTGATTGTGATCAATGATTCACGTGAAAATATGAGCGTGGAATACAGAGAAGGTGGAAAAGGAATTTCTCCCGTTGTACAGCCAGGAGCAAAAATATCAGGTGGACAAGGTTTTATCAGAATTTTTACGGCACAAAAACCAGGATCATATGAAGTAGAATATGAGTATCCACGTCCTGCAGGAGCAAAACAAGAACTGAAATTATCACAAATTGTGAGTGCTCCAAAACAAGATAGCGTTGATAGAGAAATTTTCTTGAAACAAGGAATGATTGGTGATATTAAAATTGAGTATGAACAAGCGCTTGATGATCTTGATGTGACGTATTAATAATAGAATAAGTTATTAAAAATAAAAAAGAGGCCAATTTTTTTGGCCTCTTTTTTTATTTACTATGGTTTTTTTTGTTTCCGTTGTTGCTGCAATAATTCTTCTATGTCTTTTGCAGTTTGTTCTTCATCATACGAAATATTTTCTGGATTAGCTTCTTCACTAATTTCTTTAGAGACTCGTGCAGTTTCAATTTTATTTAAAAATTGTGCTAATTTTTGTGATGCTCCTTTGTATTCGATCATTTTGTTGATACGCTCAACAGCTACATTAAGTTGTGCTGAAGAAGCATTGGATAATTCATTTTCATTTAATCCAGTGATTCTTTTAAAGCTATACATATTAAATGAAGAAGAAAGCGTTGTAATGATGCCAAATTCTTGATAAGTCTTATAAAAATTGTTCATCCAGCCGCGTGCGCGCATCATATTATTATTAATCATTGTTGTCATAGAACTGTTTTGTGTTTGCATATCATCCATGCTGTAGCATGAAGAAAATAGTGATACAAAAAAACCTACGGCGCATAAAATATTTTTTGTTTTCATAAAAACTCCTCTTTTTTTATATATTTATTCTGTGTAATTATGCGCAATATGCAAGATTAAAGGCAAGAGTTGTATTTTGAAGTGCATTAAAAAGAAGAGAAAATAAAAAAGAGGCCAAACATAGTTGGCCTCTTTTTTTTGTGTAGATGAGGGATTAATTATTGTTGTCTTCAGTCATGTATTCCACTGCATCGCCGACTGCTCTTTTTACTTTACCAGCTGCTTCTTTTGTTTTTTCTTTAAGAGCAGTTGCTAAATCTTTAGCAGTTTCTTTTGCATGATGGCCGATTTCTGTTCCTGCATCATATGTTTCAGCTGCAGTAACTAATCCATGACCTTTTGCGCGTGCTGCAGCGTATTCTTTCTCTGCAGTTGCTCGATCAATATCATCGTTTGTTTTCTCTCGCGAACTTGTTGCAGCATTATGTGCTCGCTCTTTAAGTTCGTCAGTTTTTGCTTTCGCTTTTTCTTTTACTTCATATGCTTTGTCTTTTGCTGCAGAAGCAACTTCATTTACTTTTTCTTTTGTTTTAGCAGCAGCGTGTTGCGCTTTATCTTTTGTTTTGCTTGCTAAATCAGAAGCTGTTTCTTTTGCATTATCAACAAAATCAGATACACGGTCTTTGGTGCGTTCTGCTAAATCTTTTCCGTATTCTTTAGCATTTTCAACAAATTCCTTGGTATTTTCTTTTGCTTGATGCATCTTATCACCTACATGATCTGCAGCTCTGCGAGCACGGCTTTTTGCATCATCTGCATAGTCTTTAGCACGATCTTTAGCGTATTCTACGTTGTCTTCTACGCGATCAGCTGTATCACGTACACGTGCTTTTGCATCTGTTGCATAATCTTTGGTGCGATGTTGAGCATATTCTACATTGTCTTCTATGCGATTGGCAACATCTTGTGCATGAACTTTTGCTCGTTGTTCATATTCTTTTGCACGATCTTTAGCGCTATCTGCAAGACTTTTAGTTTTGTCTGCTGCATATTCTACCTTGTCTTCTACGCGATCAGCAATATCTTCTGCATATCTGCGTGCACCGCGAGCATAACCTTTGGTGTGACGTAATGCTTCTTCCAATTTATAATTAACTTTGATATAAAATTCTTCGAGTTTTTTTGCGAGTTGTTCATGTGGAATTTCATCAGTATCTGCATATTTTGATGGTCGAGCCATAATCTCTATACGATCAAGTGCAGCTCTGAGTTCCTCTGGATTATATTCATCCAGTTTCTTTTCATCTAATCCCGTAACTCGCTTAAAGCTATATACTCCAAGTAAAGCATAGAATGTAGCAAGAATACCCACTTCTCTGCATTTGTGAACAAAGTTATGTACTCTGGTAGAAACTGAGTAATAAGAATTGCGCATATAACTCATGCTGTAGCATGGCTCGAATGAGCTGATGAAAAATCCTAACACTACCATTAATGTTATATTTTTTTTGTTCATAATGAACTCCTGTTGTTACATGATTTTAGAAATAGATATGTAAAATACTCTCTAGAGTTTTCTTCTTACCGCATTAACAGCATGAGAAACTGTCTCTTTTGTTTTGTAGGCAATATGGCGGGCTACTTGAGTAGTTTTATGGGCAGTATTGTGAGCGAATTCTTTTATTCGATGAGCAGCTATTATGGCAAATAACTTAGCTCTTGTACCAAATGCTTTTGCTGAATCTTCTGTTTTGTGAGCAACGCGTTCAGCAAAATCTTTAGTTCTATGTGCTGCTTGCGATGCGCTATCTTTTACTTTAGTGCTTGCGTGCATTGTTGCATCTTTAGCTTTTGTAGCACTATCTTGTGCAAACTCTTTAGTTTTTTGAGCAACATCATGTACGGTATCTTTGGTTTTTTGAGCAGCATCTTTAACAGCTTTTTTTGTTTTTGATGCGCATGTTTTTGCTTTTGACCTGCTTTGGTCTGCTGCATCTTCAATCTGCTCTGCTACATCTTGACCAATTTCTTCTGCTTTATTTGCAGCGTGTTGCACATTCTCCTCAGTACGATGTGCAGCTTTACGAGCTGGTTTATGTAGGGTTGTATAATTTATACTATAACACGGTGCGAATGACCCTGCTAACAAATGTAATACGAGCATGTGTCCCATATTTTTTGTTTTCATAGAAACTCCTGTTGTTATGAGTGTTTTTAATTATTCCACTATCCAGGATGCAGAATTTAAAAACAAAAAGCAACACCCCCCCAAGCCTAAAAAAGGTGTTTTGGGGCTCTTGATTTTTTCGATATTGCCATGAACGGGAACTATTGGGTATTTAAAAATATTTTTTCAGATTATAAATTTTATTCATATTTCTGTTTTTTATTATTATATTTGTAAAAAATTAAAAAAGAATACTATTGATGAGCGGACAATACGAATAAATAAAAAGAGAAGGAAAGAGTATTTTTTCCGCTCGCCCTGAGTATTTTTGTTCGCTCATCCTGAGCTTGTCGAAGGACAAAAATGTATCGAAGGGTATGCGGAAATTTTTTTAGATAACCCTTCGATACATTTTACTCAGTTATACTTCGTAAAACACTCAGGGTGAGCGGCTAGTTAAAAATTAATAAAAAATGATGAGTGTGGTGATAAGCCACATAGCAAATTGAAACGGCCAAAATAAAATTCTCATCAAATATAATGATTTATTTTGGAAAAAATCCCATTGCTTATAATAATACATAATGAGTGTGTGAAGTATGAGTAAAATAATAGTGATGTATGTGTAAAAAAATGCATATTCCATATACAACGTGCTTGCTGATGGATATTGCTCACGTAATGATCGTTGCAATAAAATAAGTGCAAAAAAGAGTCCAGAATAGCCACCCAAAATTGAAAAAGGTGATGTTGTTTTTTTAATAATGAGCAATGTAGTAAAGAGGCTAAAGAGAATCACCAGCAATGGTAATAAGTAAATAACAAATGGATTAATAAGATTGCGATTGATAATAATATTATAAACAAGATGGTAGTTATCAGTTACTTTACCATATTCTTTAAATCCAAAGTTGGCGTTCGGATCAACTTTCTGATATTCAAAGAATGTTTGTTCAATAGTAAATCCTGATAAAGAAAAATCTTTATCCAATCCTGGTGTTGCTTCAGGGCTTATTTTTTTATAAGCAATTAAATCAGGCGTGAGTATAATATTTTTTTCAATATCTTTGTGTTCTAACATGATGCGTATTTGTTGTTGATCAAATGGAAATTTTTCATATTTTTGTTCTTGATACATAGTTCCTTGAATATTCCACGTTGATGTTTCTTCATCACCAAATTTTGAAAGAAGTGGTATTCCATAGACCATGCGTGTGGCTTGCGGTAAATCCATGCCACGAATAATATTTGTTTGGAGCGCTGTATTATATTTATTCCACAAATAGCCCGAGACGGTAATAGTATCTTGTCCTGTATTTGCGAGTGAATATAAAAGAATTCCCGACGGTATATTCACCGGAAGGGCTTCATGTTTTCTTTGTGCTTCTTCATTAAGATCATTTAAAAATTTATTAAGACTTGATTGATCGGTGATAATAGTACGCGATTCTCTTTCAACGGTAGTTGTTTTTTTAATAATATACCATGAACAGCTCAATGCTATGATCAGAATACCATTTGCTATTGTTGTATAATAAGTCAGCGAAAAAATGTTGTAGTTGGATAACAAAGCACAGCCACATAAAAGGGTGATGGTTAACCACAATAAAATCCAGAAATAATAATGACGCAGAACATCTGCGGGCATGTCAATTTCATCTTCGGTAAAAATGGTTCCAATAATCCAGTTGCTGGCGGCAACTGGATGCGTATACATCCACATACGCTCTTGAGATGATTCGGTGTTATATGATGCAAGCATGGATTGTTGCGCGGTTACTTTTTCTGCAACTGTTGCAAGTTCTTCATTACCTTTGGATTGAGCATATTGCAATAAGGTGGTTTGGTTTTGTACCAGTTGTTGTAAAGGGTGATAAATAAATCTTCCTTTATCAGTTATGATAAATGAGTATCCAGTTTTGCCAATACCGCTATTATCGGTAATATCAATGATAGAGCTTAAACGAGCGGTAATTGCAATAACTCCCGTGGATTGATTATTTTCATCAGAAAAAGTACAAGCATATGTTGTTGTTGGTTGAGCAAGTTTTTCATCTTTAGGAATATTAATAACCCATGTTGATCCTTTTTCTAATGCTTGAGTGTACCATGGCGTTTTGATGATATTTTGGATAGGTGAATTTTGTAATTCAATATTGGTAGATTTTAAAAGACCATTTTCTTGTACCACAGAAATTTCGGTAATGCTATTGTTTTCTTTTGTATCTCGTTCGATACGTGTGGTGATATCATCGTGTCGTAAGTAATTGGTATGTAGATCTTGCGCGATTGATTTTCCGACAAAAATTATTTTTTGTAATACTGTGTCAATATTTTCTGCATTTTCAGTAGTAAGCCGAATAGCTTTTTCTTGTGCTTTTTTAATAGTAGTGATCATTTCCCATTTACACAATATGATGTTTTTTGCGGAAAATCCTAAAAATATAATAAACAATATAAAAAGAGGATTTTTTAATAATAAAGGTATTTTGTTGTAAGGATACTCTGTATTAAGATGATGTGATGCGCGTGTAATAGACGGCCACCATAGATAGGTATTGCACAGTAAACTTATCAATAACAACAAAAGACATAGCAAAAATATGATATAAATAGTATGCATAGATGAAACTATTTCATCACGATTAATTTTTACGACCATTCCCCAATCAAGCTTAGGAATAAAATGCCATGCACCAACAACAGCGTTTCCTTGATAATCAATTCCAGTACCATATCCATTCTGTCCTAATATGCTTTTTTGAATCAGAATAGGTTTATCGGTAGAAATTGCTCTTTTTTTAAATGCTAAATCTTGATCATGGCGAGTGGGGGCTGCAAATATAATAAATTCACCTTCTTTGTATGCAAGAACAACTTCGCCAGTTTTTTCTAATCCAATGTATTGATGGGCGATAAGATATATTTTTTCTTGATCTAATTGATACGCAAGAGTGCCAATAAATTTTTTATCTTCTAAGACAGGAATGGTAATAAAAAGTGCCGGTTCATTGAGCACATCATTAAAATTGAATGATGAAAAATCAGTGGTGAGTGTCATAGATGCACGTTGATATGATTGGCTTAATGATGAATTTTTATATCGTGATTCAGTAATAGATATGTTAGCAATATTATCTTTAGTGGTGCTGAAAAGAATGGTGCCGGTATTATTAATAAGGAATATATTTTTAAAACCCATGGTGCTTTGTTGTGTGCTGAGCAAATGAACAATTGCTTGATCTGTTGTTGCGGTATTATTTTTCAAAAGATTAATAAGAGCGGGTTCTTTGCTTAATTGGAGTGCATAATTTTCTTGTGTATTGAGGAAAGTGTTGATTTGTTCAGTACGTGTTTGTGCCATCTTATGTAATGCTTGTTGATAATGGGGAATAGTTGAATAATAGAGGTAATAATATACGCCAAATGCGCTGCACGTCAGAATAAAAATAAAAAGAGATAAAGAGCTTGTTATTCTTTTTATCATGTGTATGTGTTTCATTATCATCCTAACTCTACACGAATTTTATCCCATTCTTCTACCGTTCGTGTGGGAGGATATGGTAAAGGTTTAATAGCTTTTTCTGAACTCCACAGAATGGTAAATTGTTTATCGGATCTTATTTTTCCTACGCGTGCAAATTGCCATGTTTGTAAAGAATTTTCTGCAATATGAATGAGCCCTTGTGGTGCATCAAATGCTTGATTATGTAATGCAGGAATAACCAGTGAGGTGTTGATTGACTGTGCTTTTTCTACTGCTTGTTTCCATAAATATACACCGTAATAAGCAGCTTCCATGGCATCACTGCTTTCTTCTTCTATTCCATATGCTGCTTCAATTTTTTTAATAAACTGTTTGTTCTCACTATTATCGATACTTTCAAAATAACTCCATGTTGCATAATCACCGGTCATTGAATCTGTTTGGAATAATTTTAATTCTGGTTCAGAGATACTAAAAGACATGGTTGGAATTTTTTCTGGTGTTATACCACGTTTGCGCAGTTCATTAAAAAATGCAATGTTGGTTTCACCTTCAATATTGTTTAAAATAACATCCGGTTTACTGTTAATAATTTGTTCGATAATGGGATTAATGTTTGTGTCTCCTAATGCAAGATAATATTCTCCCACAATAGTTCCATCATGAGCATTCACCACATCTTTAATAATTTCATGGACTAATCGATCTGATCCAACCATAAAGAATTTTTTTCCTAAATTTTGCATGCACCAAGTGACGCCTGGAATAAGTTGTTGATTTGGTGTGGTACTGCTATAGACAATGTGTGGTGAATCTTCAAGCCCCTCAAATTGCACGGGATAAAAAAGCAGTGATTTATATTTTTCTACAACATTTTTAACCATGATACGGCTTGGTGAAGTCCAACAGCCAAAAATAGCTGCTACTTTTTCTTGGGTGATAAGATATTCTGCTTGTTGTGCAAATATCTGTGCATCGGATTTACCATCAACAACAATTGGTTCAATTTGTCTTTGTAAAATTCCGCCAGCAGCATTAATTTCTTTAATTGCAAGCAGTGCTGCATCGGCAACTGGTTTTTCACTAATTGCTAAATCGCCGGTTAAAGAATGGAGAATGCCAATTTTTACCCTATCCTTTGAAGCTCTTAGAGGGAAGTAGGATGTGTTTTTGATGAAGTACATGGCTGCAATGAGAAGGCAAACGAGAATTATTGATAGAATGAGATACCATTTTTTTATCATAGAATATTCCCCGCTCGTCCTGAGCTTGTTTAACCCCATCTTCAATCCTTTCAGACGGGGACCCCAAACCTTCACTTCGTTACGGTTGATTCCGTGGAGATGTTCTTGTGAACACCTCCACACCTCCGCACACAAACGGTTCCTTTTGATCCCTTAAGACATTTCAATTTCAGACCACAGTCTGCTTACAGGGCTGCGCAGCCTAAGTCATCAAGTGAAATGTGTAGGTACTTATATTTTAATAATTTTTTATCCCCACTGTCATTGTGGTTCAGTTTATACTTCTCCGCTCGCCCTGAGTGTCCTACGTAGCCTTTGGCGTAGGAGGATGTATCGAAGGGTTTGAGCGAGAAAAAATTATTTTTATAAAAGTTATTGTAAAAATGATAAGAATAGTTGGATAAGTAAGTCAAGAATAGGAGAAATACAAGTTCTATATATACGAAAGTCAACCTTATTAGAAATTACCTGGCCTTCGTCCTTCGACAGGCTCAGGATGAGCGGAAGAAGACATAGTATGCTTCCAACATCTTTAACGGGGTCCCCAATTTGGAGCAAAGCGAAAATTAGGGGCATAAAAAAAGACCCGCATTTTACTGCAGGTCTTTCTATTTTCTAATCTTAACTAAGAAACTTAGTGTAAGGTTTAGTTGCGATAGTTTCTTCCACCATCACGGCTGTATCCGCCTTCACGACGAGGGCCACGGTTATTGCTGAAGCCAGAACCGCTGTTTTCGCGTGGACGAGATTCATTAACAACCATTTTACGGCCGCCGAAGTCTTTGCCGTTTAATTCAGCAATAGCTCTTTGAGCTTCGTCTTCATTTGGCATATCAACAAAACCAAAACCACGAGATGCGCCAGTGAATTTGTCAGTAACAATTTTAGAAGTTGTTACGATACCAAAAGCTTCAAAAATTTCGCGTACTGAATTTTCAGTTGCTGAATAAGGAAGATTTCCAAGATAAATATTCATAAAAAATCACTCTAGTAAAAATAAAACAATTACATATACTATTTATTGGCCAATAAATATTTTATTACATCTATAGTTTAACAGAAGAAGGCTGCCGAGGCAAGGTTTATGTTTAGATGACCTATTTTAGGGATATAATTGCAAAAAAAGGGGTTCATAAAGAACCCCTTCTCTCATATTTATAGCCTTTAGTAGCGGAAGTTTCTGCCACCACCATCGCGGCCGCCGCCATTGTAACCGCCACCGCCGCCATCCCGACGTGGGCCACGGCTATCACGACCAGTGTTTTCACGTGGGCGAGATTCGTTAACTACTATTTTACGACCTTCAAAATCTTTTCCATTGAGGCCATCGATTGCTTTTTGAGCTTCATCAGCATTTGGCATTTCAATAAAACCAAAACCACGAGATGAGCCGGTAAACTTGTCGGTAACAATTTTAGCAGTAGTTACCGCACCATAGGTTTCAAAAAGTGCTCTTAATGAGTTTTCTGTAGCTGAATAAGGAAGATTTCCAACATAAATGTTCATATAAACATCACTTTAATAAAAAGAATAAAACAATATACTCTCACTGCTTATTTGGCCAAATAAACAACTAAACATCAATAGCTTAACAGAATAAAAATTCAGCTGCAAGGGAACGGGCAATAAAATTGTTTATTTTTTAATTGTATTTTTAATATGATGAGGTTAGATCTTTTTTGATAAATATAAAAATGGGGTAATGGGATGAAGAAATATATAATCTATATAATTATGTGTTTTTTTCTAAAGCCATTGCATGCAATGGAAACTAATTCGTCTCAGTTATCTAAACGTGTTCGTATGCCTGAGCAGTTAGAGCGTTATAAAAGCGATATTGTTTGGATAAAAACAAAAGATAATGTTCTTCTGGAACTTGCGCAGTGGCAAATTGATCAGATGAAAGCTTTAAAGCAAGAAGGCCAGAATAGTAAAGAAAACCCATTTGATGCATCAATAATTGATAGTGAAGACATGCTATTAATTCAGCAAGCTTTAAATAAAGTAAGTAATTTAGAAAAGTTTAGAGATTTTTGCAGTAATTTATCCCAAGACCAACAAACCAGTCTTGTTGCCGGAGCTTTTACGCTGGAAATGCAAGGTTTAGCATCATTATTATTAACGTATATTGCTCCTAAAGAAGTTCAAGCACTCATGGGGGCAAGCATTATTCAGCCCGCGGGTGTTATAGCTCCCGTTATCAATTATCTAAAAAGCGTGCAAGAAATCGAGTTACCTCATACGAGATCCATTAAATATATCGCGCTGAGTCCTGATAACAAGCGGCTTATTTCTGGTGCGTTAGGAGTTGATCACAATCTTATTTTGTATGATGTGCAACAAAGAAAAGAAATTAAAAATTTATATGAAGATAATTTTATTGTTAGCTGTGTAGCATTTAGTCCTGATGGCAAATATATTGTTACCGGAGCAAATCGTCTTTTTGATAATCTTATTATATGGAATGGTGCAACGGGTGAACAAATAAAAATATGTGATCAATTTAAAGATGGGCATGTACGTTGTGTGGCATTTAGTGCTGACAGCAAATATATGGTTGCTGGATCATATCAAAATAATGGTAAAAACACCCTTCTTTTATTTGATGTACAAACATGGGATGTTATTCAATCTTTTGATGGACCTAAAAATGATATTGATGGTTCTTATATGAACATTTCTTCGGTAGCGTTTCACCCCAGCGGGGAATATATTATTGTGGGATCACCACAATATCATCACGTGATGGTGTGTGATGCAAAAAGTGGGGCGATTATAAGAACCTTTGATGGATTGAGCGATGGATTTACCTATGTGGCAGTAAGTCCTGATGGTAGATATCTTGCTGCAGGATCATCAAATAAAGAAAGGCTTATCTATCACAGCAATTGTTTATTATGGAATCTGCAAACGGGTGCTTTGATAAAAGATATGGAATTTGGTTTTCCTGTTTCTTGTATCACTTTTGGTCCTAACGGAAAATATATTGCAATAGGTTCCTTCGATGTACGGGGACATATAGAAATAAAAGATGGCAAAACGGGTAATAATATTTCCTTTGAATCAACAAGCTTTCGTTTTACCTCAGCGATATCTAACTTTTTAGGGCAAGCCTTATCACTTACCTTTAGCTCCGATAGTAACTACCTCTTTTGTCCTGCGGGAAAAAATGTTGCAATTTTTAAAGTTATACTCCCTGATATGATTAAGACAATCGCAACGCAGTTGAATATTGCGCAAGCAGCATTGTTGTATCGTTGGTATATTGCTCACCTGAACAATATTAAAATAGTTGTAGATGAAAAAGATCTTGATTATCAGATTTTTAAAACATTACCTTTTGAGGTACAAAAAACGATAAAAGCATATCTTCCCTTTCAAGTAGTCTCTGATATTGTCAAGAAGATAAAAAAAGAACGAGATGTTGCGCTTGAAAAAGAGATACAAGACAAAATGAATGCTTACCGATCATCTCTGTTTTACCAAACAGCATTTCTTTTTTCACAACCATTTGAAAAATCATTTAAGGAAAAGATGAAAGCAGTAAAAGAGGAAATGCAGAAATTGGATAAAAATTCTACCGATTATCAAGCATGTGCGCGTTTGTTAGCTGAATTGGAACAAGAGGCGGCATTTGAAATATAAAATGAAGGAAAGACATGACAAAAAGATGGGTTGCTTCACTACTTTTAATAATGATGGCAATAATTGTTGCATGGTATATATACCAAGAATATCTCAGATATCAGTATGGGCCAGAAAGATTTATTGAGGCTACAGAAACAAAATGATTAACTTTGCTGATCTATTTTTTCCTTGCGCTCATCCTGAACTTGTTGAAGGATTTCTTTGAGCGCTCGAAGATATCCTTTTGCCCCAGTTTTCATTTCATTCCAAACCGGGGTCCCCGTCGGAAGGAACTGAAGATGGGATTAAACAAGCTCAGGACGAGCGGGAGGATAAGAATTTAAGTCAGAAAAACAAGCTCATTGTTTATTTACCAAACCATTGTGCTTTTTTAGTTTTTTCTTTTTCTCGTTGTGTCAAGAAAAGTCCGGTTAATAAATTTTGCATTTTGAGTGGTAAGGTTAAAAATATTTTTTCATCGTCACTGTTTTTTTACTTTTCTTTTGCGGTTCCATGGAGCATATAAAAGATGAATAAAATATGCCAAATAGCATTGTAACAATACATAATCGTGCAACGGAAATATTATTTTTTAACTTGAATATACGACAATCCTTAGGTTTATGATTAAAGCATGTTTTGTATCATAATAGGTATAAGTAATTGATAACAATAATTTACTATTTCCCCTCTTGTGAGCTTCTTTGTTTATAGTATACTAAGGTCAATTTTTGACACCCGGGAGAGTATGCAATGAAAAAATCTTTTCTATCTATTGTATTGTTGTGTAGCACTATTTTTTGTAGTTTACTTGCTGAACATGATGTTCCCGAAAACAGTGATGTTTCCGATGCGTTCTTATTTAAATCTGCGTTAGAATATTTTGCTGAGCATGAAAATGATTATGCAGTACCATCGATAGAAAACTATGAATCTCCCATGATGAATAATGCAAGTTGGTATGATAACAACAATGGCATCAATTATCAACGAATTGGTCGTTTTAGTGATGAAGATTATTTTGATCAAAGTTGTGTTGATGATGTTATTGCATCCGCACCAGCGTGCATAAGAAAAATTATTGTTAATTTATTGTATCCACCTAAAAATAAAATAGCATTACCAAAACGGTTGCTGTTAGTGGGAAAACCGGGTACGGGAAAAACAACGCTTGCAAAAGCAATTGCAATCAAGTGTGATTATGAATATTACGTAATAGAAGCACCATTTCTGTTAAATGAATATAAAAATTCTGGTCCACAAAATCTGCTACGTGAAATACAACCACTGCTTGATGAAGGTAGAAAAGTGGTAGTTATTCTTGATGAATTAACGGAATTAACGGATAAATATAAAAAAGAAAATGATTCAGATTCTACCGTTGCATCAGCATTGTGGATTTTATTAGATACATGTGCGCAGTGTGAAAATATATTTTTTATTGGTACATCAAACAAAGCAAAAAAAGATTTACCCGCGCAATTAAAAAGCCGCTTTGATGAAGATATTGTCACCATTGAAATGCCCCATAACGCTGCACGTAAACGTATTTTATTACACTATTTAAAAGATGAACGCCATGCGCTCAGCGATGCATTCTTAAAATATCTGGTTAAGAAAACAGATGGCCGCTCCGCGCGTGAAATGGAAAAATTGGTATGCAAAGCAATTCAATTTGCCAACGTACGTATTCCCCGTCGGTATACTATAATGGAAAAAGATTTTCTGAAAGCACTCGCATTGTGGAAACCATTCTGGCACCCCGTTGTTATCTACGAAAAAATTGAACCACATCTTCAACCATTCTTTAAGACAGCATTCCCTATTATTTTACAGACAATTGGTCTTCTTCATTCTATGTATGCATTTAGTAGACAACAGGCAAATTCTGATGAAGCACTTTTACTGCAGAAAGCATCTCAGAAATTGCAGGAAGAGGTATTTGAATTTAACAAAAAAGTGCATACAGATAATATGGATCATCAAGATAAAGTCTATAAGTTCAATGAAGAAGTGCATGAAAAAACGATGCGTCGAGGGAAAAAAACTCACAAAGTAACCATGAGTCAACAAAAAAAGTTTCATCGTGAATCAATAGACCAACAAAAAAACTCATTATATTCTGGTATATTTTTTGGTGCAGTGCAGGCGGTAATAGGCATTGCGGGCTTGGTAATACGTGCTGGTGGCTAATGATGAAAAAGAAAGTAAAAATAATGAATCTTAAGAATGTCCTTTTAACGTATCTCTTGTTGACACAATATTCTTTATTTTCATCTGAGTTTCAACGAACTAACCATAATTATACACCACATGTAGAAATGCCGGTGAGTAATCCAAATATTGAATTGGCACCTAATTGGCATTTTTCAGCAAACTCCCAGATAATACCACATTATTCTGATTTAAAATCAGTACATCACAGTGTTCTTGCTCAAGCATCTCTCCAATTGCAGCATTATTTTGCTACGTTTGTAGCGCCATTAATGTATAATGCGATGATCAATAATCATTACGTAGCAATACCTGGATATGTTTTTCCCGATGGAATACGTCAATGCGTTAATCAATTATCACAATTTTCATCCTCCGATGCAGTATTAATTAAAAGTCTTTCCAAGCGGTTAGAAACATATTGTTCGCGAATAGAAAATATTTTATTTAACGGTAAAAACCATTCTTTTAATGATGCGCTTTCTTATAAAAACCAGATTAAATTAATAAAAGGGTACGCAAATTTTTTAAAAGAATTTTATGCGAGCGCCGCTCCGCGTACTTTTTATTATGCTTCACAAACCCATCCTTTAATGCAACGCGTGATGCCATCTATTAAATGGGATCAGTATGATACAGGTAACAGTAAAAATAGCTTAAAAAAAACAGAGCGCAATAATGCAGCATCAATAAATGGCAATCTTGGCAAAGTGTATAGAGCATTGCATCAAGGTGATAGTCAACAAGCGTATGCTATTGGTCAGGAATGTGTCAAAACAGTTGTTCAAGGCAAAGAGATCATTACTTCTGTTTTTGAGCGCTATCCAGCATTGCACCAAAAAGTGGAAGTGCAATATCATGCTGATAAAGCAAAAGCTGAACAAATTCGCATTGCAAAAGAAGCAGCTTTAAAACAAGAAGCTGCACAAGCACAAGCGCAGTATCAAAAACAAAGTAATGAATTATGTTTACAAAAACGTTCCGATGTGTTGCAAGACCGTTGCGCTGCTGCTATTACGCAATATTATGATCCTAAAGTTTTTCCGCAATTGCATACATTGTTAGCAGAACAAGCCAAATGCATTAATGCGCAGCATCTGACGGCCGATCAAAAAGGAATATTGTTTGAGGGTGGGCATTTACAGCATTATCTGGTTGATGAAGCTATTAGCGTTACTGATGCGGTAATTAGTGGTGATCTTATTGAAAGTATGCACGATGCAGTACTTGATCTTACAAATACATCCATTTCATTAAATAAAGAAGGCAATGTATTAACCGCATCCCGTGCTCTTGATGCATGTTGGGCACTTGTTGACCATGCACAAGCTGCTGCGCATTATGCATATACTGTAGCAAGAACTCATGCACCATTAGTAGCGAAAGGGGTTGCCGATGGAGTTTGTGAATCTTTGCATGGAGCAGCGCATGTTGTTTGTCATCCTGTTGAAGCTGCACAGGATGTGGCGCAATCATTAGCAGTTGCAGGTTATTGCTTGGGTAAGCTTGCGTATGCGGCTGCTGATTATGAAGGTATGGCAGATCTTTTAGAAACGCATGCAGATGTTGCACAGGCAATGATGCAAGAGCATATTGATCAACCATCAGCATTGCCGCTATTGTATGAGCAGGTAAAAGATAACATTTCTACTGAAAATGTTGCGCGTGTTGGTACAAAAGCCGTTGTGGATATGATGTTGCTGCATGGTGTAACAAAAGTTGTATCAGCAATTGCCAAAGAAAGCGTGGCAACTTTTATTGGATGTATGCGTAAAGGTGAACAATCTGCAGATGTTGCATTAACAGCTGAAAACATATCAGTGCAATGTGGTGAAGAAATCGCCTCTGTTATGCAAAAAATGGAGAGCACGCAGAAGACTGGCGGTAGCGCTGCAGCAGCTCACCAAGACATTGTGCAAAAGATACGTAACGTTGGTGATGATATTTTGGATGTTATGGAAAAGGCAGGTGGGCATACACTTAAAGAACATGTAAGTAAAACGCATAGTAAATTGATTTCAAGGATTTCTACAATTAAAACTAAAACAGTGACAAGTTTTACTAATAAACATGTTGCAATTAATGCTGTAAAAGAAAACTTAAAATATAATGCAGAGAAGATAGCATCATGGCTTGTAACTAATCCACCGCATAATGCAAAAAAATCTTTTGATTTTTTACATCCTTATCACATAGGAAATGGAATTATTAAAGGTAAAAGAAATGGTTTACAATCGTTAAATGAATCAAGAATAGTGTTAACTCCATGTTTAACAAATGAGTTTGGATTTGAAATAATAACTTCATTTCCAATTATTAAACACTAAGGATTTTTATATATGGAAATGTTGCAATATTTTCTTACTTGTTATTTTCATTTCAATGCGGGATTTGATGATTTAGATAATCTTATTCAAGATTTTAAAAAAGAAGTTGATTCCGAACAATTGAAGTTTATTAGAGAGCTTCATGGCATTATACAAACAAACAGTTATGCTTTAGCTGACTCTATTTTGAAAAAGTATGGTCATAGAACTTTGGATAATTTAGAAGAGGTAAAGAAGTTTATTAATTTTTTATATGACCGATTAATAGATCGGCCGACTGATGTCAAAGCTGAAGATTTTCAAAAAAATTACAAGGTTGTTTTTTGTCCAGAGTGTACACCTGATCCCGAGGCTGTCACAGTATTTGGTTTAATAGAAAAAGCTATGATAATTGATAAAGACCTACAAATCTATATTTGCAAACCATGTAAATTAGTTTGGTTAACTGAAGATATACGTGCTGATAATGCACAAGACTATAAAAAATTTATGAAAACACTGGGATTAAAGGGAATATGGAAAGAACTAAAAGACGTGGATTATTTATAAAATGGAAATGATGAGATACTTTTTTGAGTGCTGTTTTAATTCAAGTGAAGGTTTTGAGGATTTAGATAAAATTATTAAAAATTTTAAAACATTTGAAACCAATGAGTTACAATTGCAACTTACTGGAGAGCTTCACCAGATTATAGAAACAGATAATTATGTCTTTGCAACTCGTTTTATTAATAAATATGGTGGTAGAACATTTAATGTAGAAAAAACTAAGAAGCTGATTAAGTTTTTATATGATCGGTTAATTGATTATCCAACGGATGTAAAAGCTGAAGATTTTGTAAGAAAAATTAAAGGTGTTTTTTGTCCCGTATGTTGTCCTGATCCCAAGATAACAAAAGTATTTAATTTAATAGAAAAAGCCACAGTGATTGATAAAGATCTACAAATCTATATTTGCAAACCATGTAAATTAGTTTGGTTAACTGAAGATATAC
>Ga0070735_10002359_pt1 | contig 17175 bp, 19 predicted proteins | sample Coa_R1_FD_66443 | JGI IMG/M metagenome (GOLD analysis project Ga0070735, IMG submission 66443) | Surface soil microbial communities from Centralia Pennsylvania, which are recovering from an underground coalmine fire - Coalmine... | ecosystem: Environmental > Terrestrial > Soil > Unclassified ... | reverse complement strand
TCAGGTGGCTTTCCAGCATGAACATGTAGTCGCTCATTCTGTCCTCGCCTTCTCTTTATGCCGCGCCGGGGGATTCATGCGCGGGGGTGGTGCTGGTCGATAACTTCGCGAAGCCTTCGCCGCGCCACGTGCGTATACACCTGCGTGGTGGAAATGTCGGCGTGTCCCAACATGATCTGCACGCTGCGCAGGTCGGCGCCGCCCTCCACCAGATGCGTGGCAAAACTGTGCCGGACGACGTGCGGGGTCAGCCGGCGGAAAATTCCTGCTTGTCGTCCGTGCTTCCGGATCAACGACCAGAACGTCCCGCGCGTCATCGATGATCCTCGCGCGGTCACGAATAGGAACTTGCTCGCCCGGCCTTTCAGCAGCTTGGGCCGGCCGGTCGTCAGATAAAGATCGAGCGCGGCTCCCGCCGGCTCCCCGAACGGAACCACGCGTTGCTTGTTTCCCTTGCCGATGACCTTCAGCACACCCATCCGGCGCTCGACGCTGGTCAGCTCCAGGCCGCATAATTCGGAGACTCGCAAGCCGGTGGCATACAACAGTTCGAGCATGGCCCGGTCGCGCAAACCGCGGGGCTTGTCGTTTGGGGGAGAGGCTATCAGGCGTTCGACCTCCTGGCGATTGAGGTACTTCGGCAAAGTCGACCACTGCTTGGGGGAGGCCAGGAATTCTCCGGGGTCCTGCCCTACTTCGCCCTCCCGCGCCAGGAAACGGTAATAGTTTCTGAGCGTTGCGATGTGGCGTGCAATCGAGCGCGGCGAATACTTAGCCCCGTACATGGACTCCACGTAATCCGCGAGCTGCTGCGAAGTTGCGTGCTGCTCTGGCACTGGAAGTTCCGAGTTAAACCTTTCTAAATCTGAACGATAGGACGATATCGTATGGTTCGCCAGCCCCTTTTCCACGCGGCAAAAATCCAGAAAAGACTCCGCTAGCCCGGAAAGTGGCTTCGCCACATCAGCTAACGGCTGCATCCTGCTAATGATACAATACCTTCGAAATTGTTTGGAAGGGCAGCAGCGGCAAATAAGAAGGTTTTGGTCGCCAGATTCGACCGCGAACCCCTGCAGGGGTTCGTCCAGACCCCCGGCGGGCTCCAGGCGGACGCTCTTGAACTCCTCACGCCCGAGGGGACGCTAATCCAGGTTCCCTACTCGGAGACCAAAGCCGTTTGTTTCGTTCGGGATTTCGAAAGTGCCGAATCCTGGAAGCGGAATCGGTCCTTCGCCGTCCGCCCCAAAACTGCCGGCCTTTGGATCCAGCTCCGTTTTCGCGACGGGGACACCCTTGAAGGGCTCATTCCCAACGATCTTCTTCAGACCGAGCCGGGAGGCTACAGCGTGATTCCGCCTGACCCGACCTTTCAGAATCAGCGGGTCTTCGTACCGAAGGAGGCGCTGGAGTCGGTGCAGGTGCTGGGCGTCATCGGGAGTCCTTTGCGCCGACGGGCGAAGGAAGCGGCCTCAAAGGATCTAGACGATCAGCTGAAGATGTTCGATTAGACACGGTCAAGACACCCGAGTAGGCTTGTCGCCGGCGTCAACTCATCCCACGAGTCACTCAATCACCCACGCCTTCACCGAATTGTTGCCCGTTGTAACCAAGTACTTTCCATCCGGCGTAAACTCAGATCCGACATTCGCATCCAAGGTCTGAAAGCGGCCAGGCGGGACGTAGCCGTGGACCACGGACGCAATCTGCCGGCCGGAAGCAACCGAGTATATTTCGACGGATAGCTGAATGTTGCCGGTCGGCCGATCCCGCGAGAGTTTCGACACCGCCAGGAGCCGCCCTCCGGGCGAAAGGGCCACGCCATAATCGCCGTTAATCGCCAACGTGGAGATCGACACGCCATCCTGGCCGCCATAAACTCCGACGTAGAATTGCCGTTGTTGATCCTTCACCGAAGTGTCGACCACCGCAACCGCGATCCGGTTGCCATCTGGCGTAATGGCCATCCAACTCGTTCCCCAGGAATCCGGTTCGATTTGCCGCGTCCAGAGGACCTTGAGATCCGCTGTCCGGCGGCACACAATCGTGTGACCGGGAGCCGATCGTTGAGGCGTTGATCCAAAGGCATAGACGAGCGTCTGGCGGTCATTGGAAATCCAGATCGCGGTTTCGCGGCGAGATTCCGCGTCTGCCGGAACAAACGGAACCCGCGCTGTCTCCCGGTAGTCCGGCAGTGTCACGCGCGTGAGCACGTCGAGCTTAGGCGCCGATCCTCCATACTCTAGGCTAAGTAGTGCGTTATCCGTTAGGTCCCAGTAGGAAGTCAGACGCTCGCCGGACTTAACAGTTCGCAGATGCTCCTCAAAATGTCCACTCGAAAGATCCACCAGCACCTGCTGGTCGGGACGTCCAGGAGAAAAGCTCAGTGCGTCGATAAAGAGGACCTCGCTGCTGCCGAAAAAACCGGCGATGGTAGGCTGCTGCCGAAGCCGGGCGGAGAACATCTCGCGCCAGGAACGCACCTCGATTACAGCGAGCGCAGCCTCTTTTTGATTGCCGACGTCATAGCTCGCGCGTCCCTCTGCTGGAAAGGTATACGTGATATGAGGATGCTTCGTGAAATACAGGCACATCTTCCCGCTGTCGGCCGAGATGGCACAAAGCCTCGCATGGCTGAATTCCTTCGCGAGCTTCAAATACGAGGAGGCTGGCCCGGGCTTCTGGACACGTTTACTCTGACCTTCGGCAGGCCATGCTAGCGCGGAAGCGGCCAGCGCGCCCGCGCACCGTCGTAGGAAACGACGACGCGATGCATGGGATGTTCTCACTTCAATCCTGCGGCTCAGGTAGCTAGGCGGAAACAGGCACCCTGAGAGCGAACTCTCCCAGGTTGGTCCAGATGTTTTTGATCGTATTCTGAACCAGGGTGACGTGGTCGACCAGGAAGCCCCGGGGTCCTGAGTAATCCTGCCAGCGGCGCTTCGCCAGCTCCGCCGCTGCGGCCACATTCGCCGGATCAAGATCATGCGCCAGCGTTACATGCGGATGATAGTCAAACTGTTCCTTGCAGCATAGCCCGTCGCGATGCAGCACTTGGTGAATCCGTTTCGCCTCCGTCGATCCGGCACCGACCGAGAGATGAACCGCCTCGGAAATCGGGAAGACCCGCACGTCGCACAACTCCACGTGGAAGGCGGGCTGATGCCGTAAACCGGCCTCTAGTTGGCTGCGGATTTGTTCCAAGGAGATATCGAGCGGGCGGGGCGGGAGAAAAGTAAGGTGGCTGCGACCCCTGTATCCGGGCTGTATTTCCTGGCGGAGGCGTTCTACGAAATCAGCTAGAGGCTGCGGAACGTAGGCCACCAGAGAGAAGGAATTAATAGCGGATCCTTCCCCGCAAAACCCATCCATTCTTGTCAGTTCAATTGTAACGCGAGCCAGGTGGCCGCGGGAAACGGTGTCCTAAACTGCGTCGCTGAGAAAACCGCGCAAACTTCGGGGACGATCCGTGTCTTAAAGTGAAGAAATAGAAGGTATGAGCAGAACGCCGCAAGAGGAGCAGGGGATTCGTGCGCTCCGAAGTGTCTTGATGCTTGTGATCCTCACGTTCGGGTCAGTCTATTCAATACATGGCCGTGCCTTTCCTCCTCACGGCAACCCGATTGTCTACAGCCTCGCCATATCATGGCTTATTTCCATAACCATCGCGGTTGTGGGCGGGGCCATGTTCTTCAGGGTGAACCCAGCGCTGTTCTCCCCAGCTCATTGGGAGAAACAAGGTGAGATCTACGACCGCACCGGCATCCAGGCGTTCCGATGGGTGCTGTTTCATTCGCCGCTCGGCTGGATTAACCCGAATATTCATTTGAGAGCCAGCCGCGCTGATTGCAATCGACTGCTGAGAGAAATGAACACCTCGGAAGGCGTACACTGGCTGACCTGCGCGATTTCGGTCGTGCTGGCGATCTCGTATCTTCGCCATGATCACGCCGTGTACGGCTACGTCCTGCTGCTGATAAGAATCCCCTTCGACGTGTACCCTATAATGCTCCACCGCTGGAATCGGGGTCGCGTGTGGCGAGTACTGCAGCGCCCGGCGCGTACCCTCTAGAGAGGCACTTTTAGGACACGACAGTCGCGGGCGAGGGCTCATCGCCCAACGCAAGCGGTCCGGCCGCCACCGGCTTCGGCTCAGGCAAAGTCCATTGCGCCTCTTCGAACCCTACGAACTTAAAGATACGAAGGGAGCCGTCCGCGGCGGATTCCAGCAGATCGCCGACTTCCAACGGGGCCGGCGTATCCCGTAAGGCGAAGAAAGCGGCATAGGGCGTATCGGCCTCCACCAGGTCCTCGCCAGTGGCGGCAGGCTGGTAGTCGCGTGGCTTCACCGCGGCGGTCCCGCTCACGTGCGGGGCGAAGCGGACCTGATTGCGCAAATGTTCCTTCAGGCGATGGATACGGTACGTCTGCATGGGGCGTTCCGATTTTTATTATGCAACAAAACCAATTCAGAATAAAAATGTTTTTTTGGTTACAACCGCAGCGTCCTCGGCTCCCTGCTGGATCCAGCGCTCGATGTTGCTGCGCTTCCACTGAATGGTGTCGCGGACCGAACCAAGCGAGCGGCTAGGGCGAATCTCAAGGACCTCGATTCCGGGCGGAACCGGAGGATTGTGGCCCGCCAGTGCCCGAAAAGCACGGGCCGCCTGACCCAGCCACCAGGAGGGCGGCTGAGGCAGCGCCTGGAGCCCGATGATCCGCGTCGCTCCCATTTCGGCTGCGGCCCACAATGGCAGCGCACCCAACAGCCCTCCGTCGGAATACCAGTGGGACCCGATGCGGACCTGCGGCAGGGCAAAAGGAAGCGCGCAGGACGCGGCCAGATGCCGCCAGGTAATCTCAGAGTCGCGGAAGATCCTGGGTTTCATCCGCGGCAGCTCGGTCGCGGTGATGGCGAACGGCATCCGAAGCGTGTACCGAGCCATCATCCGGCGGATGTTGGACGCCAGATCCGTGAAACGGGCGAAAGCTGGGTCGAGCCACATGCTCCGGAGTTCTTCGGGTGACCCGCCGCTGGCGATGACATAACCGTTGAGCGCTCCCACGGAAGCGCCGACAATCAAGTCGGGTGCGAGGTGATCTGCCAGAACGCTCCAGGCGCCGGCCTGCCACGCGCCGAACAAGCCTCCGCCGGAAAGCACTAACGCCCGCATGAGAAACTGTAGTGTACTCCATGAAATCTATACGCCTCTGGCTCACCCTGATCGCCCTGGCTGTCGTCGGGGTGGCGCTGTGGAGCTTGGAACAACAGCGCGGCCGGCCGCCTCAGGTGACGTTCGCACGGGCATCGCGCGAAAGCATTTCGAACCTGGTCTCGACCAACGGCAAGGTGGAGCCTGTGGAATCCGGCGTCGCGCGAGCCGAACGCACCGGCGCCGTGAAGAACATTCTGATCCAGCGCGGCCAACGCGTCGAGAAGGGACAAACGCTGGTGGAACTCGATGCGAGCGACGCGCAAGCGGAGCTGAAAACGGCCGAGGCGCGTCAAGCGGCGATTCGCGCCGAATTGCAGATTCTCTCGCAGGGCGGACGCGCGGCGGACCGCGCCGGGATCGATACTGCCATTGACAAAGCCCGTCTGGAGCTGAAGATTGCGCAAGACAACTACGCCTTGGCTGTCCGGCTGCGCGACAAGCAGGCGGGTACCCCGGCCGAGGTGCGCACGGCAAAAGAGTCGGTGGACCGGATCCAGGCCCAGATTCAGGCTCTCGATCAGCAACGCGGCGCGCTGGTCACCCCGGCCGATCGCAGCGGGGCCGAAGCGCGTCTGGACGAAGCCAAGACCGCCGCGCAACTGGCCGAAGCCCGCATCCGCATGAGCGTGGTGCAAGCACCGATTTCCGGCATCGTCTACCAATTCGAGCTGAAGCCGGGCGCGTACCTGAATGCGGGCGATCTGGTTGCGTCCATCGGCCGTCTGGATCACGTTCACGTGAAGGTTTATGTGGACGAGCCGGATCTGGGGCGGGTGATGAAGGGCATGCCAGTGAACATCACCTGGGACGCGCTGCCCGGACGTCAATGGAAGGGTTCAGTGGACCGTACGCCTACTGAAATCGTGACGATGGGGGCGCGCCAGGTGGGTGAGGTGGTTTGTGACATCAACAACCCGGATATGGATCTGCTGCCCGGCACAAACGTCAATGCCGTGATCTTGTCGGAGACCGTGGAGAATGCGATCACCATTCCGAAGGAAGCCGTGCATCGCGAACAGGGCAAGACCGGCGTATATCTGCTCGAAGGGGATCGCGTACGCTGGCTCGCGATCACGCAGGGCGTCAACAATACCACTCGCACGCAGGTCAAGGAATTGAAGGACGGCGATGCCATCGCACTGCCTTCCGAAAAATCGCTGAAGGATGGCATGCTGGTGGAACCGGTTGTGCAGTAATGAAACCGATTCTGGTTGTCTACGCAACTCGGGAAGGCCACACGCGACGCATCGCGGAACACATCGCCGCCACGGTGCGTGCCCGTGGGCACGAGGCCGCAGTGGTGGATGCGGCGCATTTGCCGGAAGGGTTCTCGTTGGACATGTATGCAGCGTCGGTAGTTGCGGCGTCGGTTCATACCGGCACGCACGAGAAGGAGATTGTCGAGTTCGTGAAGCTCCACCGCGCTGAGCTGGAGCGAATCCCGGCGGTATTTCTTTCGGTGAGTCTGTCGGAAGCGGGCGTGGAAGATTTGGGCGCGTCACCCGAGCACCGCGCGCGGGCGGCGGCCGATGTCCAGCGCTTGATCGACTCATTTCTCGCTGAAACCGGTTGGCATCCATCGAAGGTTCGTGCCGTGGCGGGCGCGCTCAGTTATACCAAGTACAATTTCCTGGTCCGCTTTGTGATGAAGCGCATCGCCAAGTCGCAGGGAGCCAGCACGGACACGTCGCGCGATCACGATCTCACGGACTGGGCTGCGCTAGATCATATCGTGGACGAACTTGTTCCGCTCACGGCGAGTAGCTAAACTCGTTTCCGATGCCCATCAACCGCCAATGATCGCGACACCCGAAGACGCGCGCCTGTTCTTCGATCGCTGGAAAGAAGCGAGGCCGCCGTTAGAAATCCGCATGTGGGCGTCCTCTCTATTCTTCGAGGCTCTCGGAACCGTCGCCAATTTTTCCTCAGACACCCTGGAACTAGGCGGCGATTCCTGGAAATTCACCATCCCGCTCGAGGGCGTCAGTTTTTCATTTTCCGATCCGCGTGAGATTCCTGTGGCGAGCGTACGCGAGTCGGAAACAGCTCAGTACGAGTTCGGGATAGCCCTCCAGTTGCCCAATGGCGACCAGCTTGTCATAATGGAACTAAAAGCATCTTCCCAGCCCGCCAGCGAATCAGACGACTGAGGCCTCGCTGCCCCTAGTACTATAAGTCCCGGGTTTCTTTGGGCTTGTACTCTGCGGGATTTCATGGGAAACATAAGTCTGCCCAGTCGCATCTGACTCTGCGAGAAGGCCAAATTGGCAGCGAGAGCACTTCTTCTGCTTAATGAATAGCTTTTCCCCAACTTACGGACGCGCTGCACGAGCCTTTGTTCTGGGCTTAACGGCGTGCGCGGCTGTCGCCAGCGACAGTACTCTCCCTCTAATAGAAGATCCGCGCATTGGGCGGCTGGAATCGTTTTTCAAAGCCTACGATTGCCCCGGCCCCTTCCACGTGCAGGAGTACTTGCATGCCGCTGATTCTCACGCGCTGGACTATAGGCTTCTACCAGCGATATCGCTGGTAGAAAGCACCTGCGGCGCTTTCGAGAGGCTGAACAATCGCTGGGGTTGGGATTCGGTGCAGAGCGGCTTCGACTCCGTCCCTGAAGGCATCGATTACATCACCGAGCAATTGGCTGAGAATCCCAGGTATAAGGGCAAGACCATCCACGAAAAGCTGTTCACTTATAATCCCCTCCCGCAGTACGTCCGGCATGTCGAACGGCTGATGCAGCAGATCGAGAATTGAGTTCTCAACCGCGGCGTGCCGTAGAGGCGTAAAATCTGTTGTAGGACCTATGACGATCACGATTGATCCCAAGTTTGAGGCGCGCCTTCGCGAGCGGGCCCAGGCGGAAGGCCTGACCATTGCCGCCTATGTCGAACGGCTTGTCAACGCGGACCAAGCCGCGGAAGCAGAGATCGAATCCCGCGCCCTGGAGGGTCTGAATTCGGGAGCTCCAATCGAGGTCGGACCGAGTTATTGGGAAGAGAAACACCGCCGGCTGAACGAACGTTTGACGAAGACCAGCACGCAGTGAGCGAAATCCGGTACCTGATCCGCCCCAGAGCCGATGGGGATCTTGAGGATCAAGCCTACTATTAGGCGATCAACGCAAGCGTTGAAGTTGGCCATCGTTTCCTAGTGGCGGCCTATGACACATTTTCCCTTCTCGCACCGCAGCCCGGCATGTGGTTCGCGGGATCTGCAAGCGTTATTGCGGGAGTCCTTCTCTGCAGCACTGACTTCTTGATGTCTTCGATAATCGGTCAGACCCACTACCCTTGAGTTGACAAGGCCCCAGACATACCAACGGGACGGCTAGGGCTTAGACCGTATTTCGGCTTTTCGCGCAGCCTTCGAAATCTCAGACTCGCGCAAGCACACGCCGTCGAGGACACGGTCGAGAAGTACCGCAGCGGCTTGATCGACGTCGTGGTAGCTGGCTTCCTCATGCACTCCCTGAAACACGTGGAGCGACCTCCAGTATTTGCCGTTCGGCATGCGTCCACGCGCGTCTTCTACCCAAAAATCAAGAAACGGATAAACCGTCTCGTGATACTCTTCGGCACTCCATACGTCCTTGTCGTCGGCGCCGCGGCTCCAGAACTGGCCCGCGCCGTGACGGATTCCTGCCCGCCCGCTGGCAGCGGCAACTGTGAACGTGCGAGCGACGTAATCGATATCGCGCTGGGGTTTTGAGGCATTGACGCCGGCCACATTCGGAAAGCAGAAACTCTGGCCAGGTAGCAAATCACACGAGGATCTCCAACTACAAGCAGGCAGTCCTTTCAAGGCCGGCTGCAGAACAACGCGTACCGGTTCATGTGGGGGCAGATCAAGCCGTGCGCTTCGAAACCCGACCTTGCGGATCACGAGGGATGACCCTCTGGGATCAACAATGAAGTGGCCCTGGCTGTCGGTTTGAACAAACGCTTGAATCCCTGTATGTGCCATATAGGCCCCTGCCACGGGCGCACCTTCAGGATCAACCACTACTCCGGACACGCGTAAGGGGTTGGAAACAGAACTCGAAGACGGAGCTTGGACCAGTAGTAGGAGGAGACTCCAGTTGACAAGCACGACCCAGCCTACCCTTCCCTAAGTTGACAAGGCCATCCACGTCGGCTATAGTTCTGAAGTACTGAGCTATCAACGATTTGTCGAGACTTTTCCGATGGCAAACGGCACCGATGAGCGGGATGTGGAACTCGGCTTCCCGGCGGAAGACGATCTCGAACATCTCATCGAAGATTACAGCCATCTAGCTCCGCCCTCGGAAGGCGAGCTGCTGCCGGGCCACGTCATCAAAATCACACCTACGGAAGTCTACGTCGACGTCGGCTACAAGCTGGAAGGCGTTGTCCCCATTGAGCAATTGCGGCAGCCCGACGGCTCCATAGCCTTCAAGGCCGGCGACGCCATCGACGTGATGATCGACCGGCACGGGCCGCAGCAAGAAGGCTACGTGCTGCTCTCGTACTCGCGGGCGGCGCAAGTGCGGGTGTGGGACACGCTGGAGCGCGCCCATCGCGAGCAGCTTCTGATCTCGGGGCATGTGACCGAACGGACCAAGGGCGGGTTGATGGTCGACGTGGGTGTGCCTGCCTTCATGCCGGGCTCGCAGGTAGACGTGCGGCCCTCGCACGACATGGATTCGCTAGTGGGCCAGGACATTCCCGTCAAGGTCATCAAGCTGAACCGCCGGCGAGGCAACGTGGTGGTCTCGCGCAAGCTCGCTCTGGAAGAAGACCTGAAAGCGCGCAAGGCCAACGCCCTGGACCATCTGTTCGAAGGCGCGGTGGTGCCCGGCGTGGTCAAGAATCTCACCGAGTACGGCGCGTTTGTCGATCTTGGCGGCATCGACGGCCTGCTGCATGTGAGCGATATGTCGCACGGGCGCGTGGGGCATCCATCGGCCGTGGTCCATGTGGGCGAAGAGATCACCGTCAAGGTTCTGAAGTTCGACCGTGAGAAGGAGCGGATTTCTCTCGGCATCCGGCAATTGCGGCCCGATCCCTGGGAGTCGCTGACCGATCGCTATCCGCCTGGAAGCCGCGTGATCGGACGCGTGATGACCACCACCGATTACGGCGCGTTTGTGGAGATCGAGCCCGGCGTGGAAGGCCTGATCCACATCTCGGAAATGACCTGGAGCCGCCGGATGAAGCACCCCACCAAGCTGGTGAAAGTCGGCGATCAGGTGGAAGCTGTGGTTCTGGAAGTGAAACAGAAAGACCGCCGCGTGTCTCTAGGGATAAAGCAGCTGGAGGCGGATCCCTGGACCACGGTGGGCGACCGCTACAGCATCGGCAGCGTGGTAGAAGGCCGGGTGCGAAAGCTGACCGATTTCGGGGCGTTTCTCGAAATAGAAGAGGGAGTGGATGGCTTGGTGCACGTCTCCGATCTCTCCTGGATCAAGCACGTCAAGCATCCGTCGGAAGTGGTGAAAAAGGGCCAGGTCATGCAGGCCGTGATTTTGAATATCGACGCACCCAACCGGCGGCTGTCACTGGGAGTGAAACAGCTCCAGCCGGATTCGTGGGAGAGCTTTTTCCGGTCGCACGAAGTCGGCGATCTGGTGCGGGGCCGGGTATGCCGGGGAGCGCAGTTTGGAGTTTTCGTGGAGTTGGCGCCCGGGGTGGAGGCGCTGTGTCATAAGTCGGAGATTCCGGCCATGCCGGACCGGGGTGAAGCGGGCGACACGCCGTTGCCGATCGGCGATGAGTACGATTTCAAGATCGTCAAGATGAATGAAGCCGAGAAGAAGATCGGACTGAGCTTGCGCGCCGTGGCCGAAGACGAGGAGCGGACTCGCTTGGAAGACTATCAACGGCAGGCTGCAGCCGCGACCATGACCATCGAAGAAGTTATCAACATAAAAGGAAAAGGGGAAGGCCGGTAGCAAATGACCAAGGCTGAATTGATCGAAGAAGTCTCGCGCGTGGTGGAAATGACCCGCAAGGATTCGGAGGTAATCGTCGAGGCCATTTTTGACAGCGTCGTAAAATCCTTGCGAGGCGGAGACAAAATTGAAATCCGGGGATTCGGAAGCTTTCGGACGCGCCAGCGCCAGCCGCGCGTGGGCCGCAATCCGAAAACCGGCGCGCGGGTGGACGTGCCGGCGAAACGGATTCCTTATTTCAAGCCCAGCAAGGAGCTGAAGGATCTGGTGAACGGGGATCACGGAACGGGCGCGCCGAGTTAACCCCACGGCCCATTCCAAAACAATGGATCGTTTGTGGACCCCGTGGCGGTACCGCTACGTGTCTTCCGCTCAGCCTAAGGGCGGCTGCATCTTCTGTGAAAAAGCTGCGTCGTCCGACGATCGCGGCAACTATATTGTGCTCCGGGCGGAGCGCAATTTTCTGATGCTGAATCTGTATCCGTACACCAGCGGTCACCTGATGATCGCTCCGTACGAACACGTTGCTACGCTCACGGAAGCTCATCCCGACACGCTACAGGAAATGATGCAGTTGACCGCGCGCGCGGAGAAAGCTTTGGGCGAGCTCTATCGGCCCGACGGCTTCAACATCGGGATGAATGTGGGCGAGTCGGCGGGCGCGGGCGTTGCCGGGCACATCCACATGCACGTGCTGCCGCGCTGGACCGGAGACGGCAGCTTCATGACCACAGTGTCGGAAACGCGCGTGCTGCCGGAGACGCTCGATACGACGTATGAGCGGGTGAAGGCGGCGCTTACTGTTTAAACGAAGCGTATAATTTAGGCAGGTTCTGACGTGGCGACAAGTACTACACGGCTGATAACGTTCGCGGAGTTCGAACAACTCCCCGACCCTCAATCCGGCCGTTACGAGCTTCGCCGCGGAGAACCGGTCATCGTGGCCCCACCAAAACTGAAGCATTCTACCGTCCAGCGGCGGCTTCGGCGCCTGCTAGAGGCGGTCGCTGGTGAAACCGGCGTTGTCGACTCCGAATTTGGGTTCAGGCCGTTACCAGAGGGCGAATTTCGAATCGCTGACGTGATCTTTATCTTCCAGACCCGCTGGCAGAAGATCGACCTAGACGGCTATTTCGAAGGAGCGCCGGAGCTTGTAGCTGAGATTCTCTCGCCTTCCAACACCAGGACAGAAATGCTCGACAAGCAAAAGCTGTGTCTGGAAAACGGCTCGCAGGAATTTTGGTCGGTGGACATCGATCATCGGCAGGTTGAGATTTCAACACCCGATGGGCGCACGATCACTTACAACTCCGGGCAGCAGATTCCTTTATTCTTCGCAGTGGGCGCGAACCTGAACGTGGACGCCATCTTCGGATAGTTGTCAGCGCAGCATCCAAACCCCGATTGCGATTGTAATCAGCCCCACCGGTATCCCCGCGCGCGAGTATTCCCAGAAACCGATCTCCGCGACTCGGCGCGAGCGCTCGACCACGATCAGATTCGCAATCGACCCGAGAATCGTCAGGTTCCCGGCCAGCGTCGAGGCCATGGCAAGCCGCAACCAGCCCGATACGGGATCGGCCAGATGCGGGATGAACGGCTTGAACACCAGCACCGCGGGAACGTTGCTCACCAGGTTCGAAAGCACCGCCGCCACCGCACTGAGCACACCGCCGTTTTCCAGATGCGCGCGCCCCGTCAGCCGCACCAGATCCGGCTCCAGCGAGCTCTTCTCGACGCCCGCCACGACAATGAACAATCCCGCGAACAGCACTAGCAGCGACCAATCCACCTGCGCGTAGATTCGTTCCGGATGCACGCGCCGCGTGACCAGCAGCAAAGCGCCCGCGATGATTGCGACCTTCGCGATGGGCCAGCCCGCGAAGAAAAATACGACCATCCCTAGGGTCACCACCAGCGACTTCGCCAGCAGCGGACGGTCGACCGCCACACTTCGCGGGGCCAACTCCACGCGCGCGCCTCCCGCGAATTCCCCGCGATACATAATCACCAGGACCACGATCAGCACCACCACGTCGGCTGCCGCCACGGGGGCCAAAGCTCGCGCGAACGTTCCATACGCGATTCCTGAATAGCTCCCGATCAGCATGTTCTGCGGATTACCCGTAAGCGTCGCGACACTGCCGATATTCGAACCCATGGCGACAGCCAGCAAATACGGGATCAGATTGCGTTTCAGTGTCCCGACCACTTCAGCCACCAGCGGCGCCATCACCAGGCAGACAGTGTCGTTCACAAAGAACGCTGATAATACGGCCGCGGTGACGGCGGTCGCGGCTAAAAGAGTGATGGGATGACGCGCATGCTCCAGGGTCCACTCCGCCACCAGGCTGAAGAATCCCGAGAGACGCAGATTCGCAACCACGATCATCATGCCGAAAAGCAGGACGATGGTGTCCAGGTGGATGGCCTGGTAGGCCTCGTCCAGCGACAGGACGTTGGTGGCCACCATCAGGCTTGCGCCGATGATGGCGGCGCCGGTTCGGTCGACGCGCAGGCCCGGGATGCGGCCTAGTGCCAACACCACGTAAGTACCTATAAAGATGGCAGTAGCGACCAAGGGAACGTCTTTTTAGTATCAGCCATCCCGTCGAATTAGAATGAGCCATCCCCGTCGAAACCTGTTCCCCATTGCTCGCGTCCCGAGACAGGGGTAGAATCTAACACAGGTGGTTAAACCTATGCGGTCTAGGGTATTGCTTGCGTTTTGCGCGATTCTTGCGCTCGTGGTGGGGTCTCTGGCGGCGGCCGACAGCAAGGACGACAAACAGGCCAGTCAGGACAAGAACAAGCAAAAGAAGGAAACCGTCGCCAAACCGATGACGGAAAAGCAGAAGCGCGCAGCGGAAAACCGCCTCCGTAAAGAGTTGGCATCGCCCTTCAATAAGTGGCTGGACGAGGACGTCCGCTGGATCATCAGCGATGAAGAGCGCACCGCGTTCAAGCGTCTGCAGACCGATGATGAAAAGGAAGCGTTCATCGAACAGTTCTGGCTGCGCCGCGATCCTACTCCCGATACTGAGGAAAACGAATTCAAGGAAGAGCACTATCGCCGGATCGCGTGGGCCAATGACCGGTTTGCTTCCGGCGTGCCTGGCTGGAAAACAGATCGTGGGCAGATCTACATCAAGTTTGGCCCGCCGGACGAGAACGATTCCCACACGTCGGGCGGCCCCGGCCAGCGGGACATTGCAGAAGGCGGCGGCGACACCACGTTTTTCCCCTACGAGCGATGGCGATACCGCTATCTGGAATGCTGCGGGTCGGACGTGACGATCGAGTTCGTCGATACGTCGATGACCAACGAGTACCACATGACCATGAATCCGTCGGAGAAGGACGCCCTGCAGAACGTCCCCGGCGCCGGGTTGACGATGTACGAGCAAATGGGCTTGGCCAACAAAGCGGACCGTTTTACGCGCATGGACGGAAATTCACTAGGGCTCGGAAGCCAGCCGCTGCCGGCGAGCATGGACCAGTTCACTCGGCTGGAGCAATTTTCCAACCTGCAGAAAGCACCGGCCGTCAAGTTCAAGGACCTGGAAGCACTGGTCCAATCGACCATCAAATACAACCTGCTGCCGATGAAGGTGCAGATGGCCTATTTCCCGCTCGTGAGCTCGTTGGTCACCACCAACCTGACCATTCAGTTTGAGCGCAAGGATCTGCAGTACAAACAGAAAGATGGAGTCGCGGAAGGGTCGGTAAACATCTATGCCAAGATCGAGACGCTGACCCGGCGGCAGGTGATCCACCCCATCGAAGAGGTGGTGACCATTCCGCCCATTCCCGCGGAAATGCTGCAGCAGGCAACCCAGGGCTCCGCCATTTACCAAAAACAGCTAAGCCTGGCGCCGGGCGTCTACCGGCTAACGGTCGCGGCGAAGGACGTCGTGGGCGGCAATACCACCACTTACGAACAGCGCATTGACGTTCCACGGTTCGAAGACGACCAACTCGCCTCCAGCACCCTGGTGCTGGCTGACAACATCGAGAAGTTACCCACCAATAGCATCGGCACCGGGCAGTTTGTGATTGGAGCTAACAAAGTCCGGCCGCGCGTGAACACCCGGTTCCGGCGCGACGAGAAGATGGGTATCTACATGCAGGTTTATAACTTCCAGGTGGATCCGCTCACTCACAAGCCGGAGGGAGCAGTTGAATACGAAGTAACAAAGAACGATACCAATGAAAGTGTCTTCGATTTCACCGAGGATCTAACCGCACTGTCGGGCGGCGCGTCGCAGATGATCATAGAAAAGCTATTGCCGCTCCAGAATTTCGCGCCCGGTGATTACACCCTGAAGATGAAGGTAATGGACAAGAAGCGGAACCAGACGTTGACCCCAACCGCCACGTTTACTGTATTATAGGGTCCAGTGCTCAGAGGCGAGAGCTTGCCGAAGTTTGCTATTAAGTTCGGCCTGATCGCAGGCATAGTTGGCCTGATACCCGCAGCGCATGCGGCTGACACCGGCGCTATTTTCGCGCCTTCTCTTTCGGCGCAAATCCTCGGTGAAGTCCGAAACTCCGCGGGAGTGGTCCAGATGGGCGCGGTTGTGTCCCTCTACAACCGTTATGATGAACTGCTCCGCCGCGGATTGAGCAATCAGGACGGGAAGTTCGTCTTCGACGGCCTGCCGCCCGATGTTTATTCGATTGGCGTGAGCCTGGCCAGTTTCGTGCCCGCGGTGCGGCGTAATATCTCGGTCCTGGCCGGGTCGGAGAACCTTCTGAAAATCCAGCTGGCAAGCGCGCTGAGCACTATCGAGCTGGTTCCCATCAACTCCCCCGAAGGCGCATTGATGAGCGATTCCTGGAAGTGGGTGCTGCGCTCCTCCCATGCGACCCGCCCGATTCTGCGGCTCCTTCCCCAGACGAGTTCGACAGGATCCAGCTCGTCGAAAAACGCCATGGCATCCCTTTTTTCGGAGACCAGCGGGCTGGTGAAGCTTTCCGCGGGCGATGGCGATCCGTTCGGCGGAAACCCGCAGGATCTGGGGACGGCCTTCGTGCTGGCGACCTCCGTGAACGGAACGTCGAAAGTCCACGTAAGCGGCAATGTGGGTTACGCGGCCAACGGGTTGCCATCGGCCGGTTTCCGGAGCACCTACCGTCGCGACGATGCAATCGGAGAAGGCCCTCAAGTGGCCATGACGTTCCGCCAGATCTACCTTCCCAGCCTGATGGGATCGGGAGCGCCCGGTTCGGAAACACCCGCACTGCGCACCGCTTCCATCTCTTCGTACGACCAGATGGAAGTGCTCGACATCATTCACCTGGAATACGGCGTCAGCCTGGAATCCATCTCGCTCTTCGGCCGGATGAACCACGTCAATCCGTTCGCGCGAGCGACCTACGATCTGGGAGATAAGAGCGCCGTACAAGTGGCGGTCAGTGCGGGATCGCAACCCGTGGAACTCATCGCGGGCAGCACGGATCAGAACCAGAATCTCAACGGCGACCTGGCGGCTCTAGGACAAATGCAGCGAATCTCGCGCCGCGACAACCAAGCGGAAGTGGAGCGGAGCAAAGTCATTGAAGTTGCTTACCAGGCGGTGAGGGGCTCCCGCACCTACCGGGCAACGGTCTATGCCGAAGAGGTATCCGACGCGGCGTTTCTTATGTCCGGCGATTTGGGATTCATGGATTCGGGCAACCTGCTGCCGGATATGTCTTCGCTCGGAACTATATTCGATGTGGGTGATTATCGGCGCATGGGCTATTCCGCTTCGGTAACGCAAGCGCTGGGCGATCGCGTGGAAGTCTCCGCGGCAGCGGGCCGCACCGACGCGTTGCAGCTCCAGAAATCGACCGAAGCGCTGGCGGCCAACGGCGACGATCTGCGCTCTGGGCTCCACAATACGCCGCGACCCTGGGTCACGGTCCAAGCGGATGCGTCCCTGCCCGCTACCGGCACACATCTGGCGACCAGCTACGGCTGGGCGGACCCGAACGCGCTGATGCCGATGCACGTATCGTTGACTGGAAAGAGCGATCAGAAAATAGGGTGGAACATTTATGCCC
>Ga0070735_10002357_pt1 | contig 17178 bp, 36 predicted proteins | sample Coa_R1_FD_66443 | JGI IMG/M metagenome (GOLD analysis project Ga0070735, IMG submission 66443) | Surface soil microbial communities from Centralia Pennsylvania, which are recovering from an underground coalmine fire - Coalmine... | ecosystem: Environmental > Terrestrial > Soil > Unclassified ... | reverse complement strand
GCGTTGTGTGCGCCATCAGGTTGCGGCGATCGCTTTCGCGACGCCCCAGGTCGAAGCGCTCGCCTTCGCGTCAGCCCAGGTGCGCCAGTGTGTTTTCGCTCTCCCCCACGTCGAGATCGCGACGTAGATCGGCGTCGGCGGATTGGTCGCGTGGTTGAAGCCCAAGGTCCAGGTGATGCCGGTCGTCGCGTCGACGACGGTCGGTGCGCCCGGCGTCGAGCCGAACGTGTCCGGTGCGCGGACGCCGGATGCGGGGTCACTCGGCAAACGCTGCTCCGGTGACGGCGCCGTGCGAGCCCGCGGTTGCGTCGCGCAGCTGCCAGTAGCCGAAGTCGCCGCTGTGCCCGTAGGGGCCGACGAGGACGGGGATCGGGTAGTCCCAGGTCGGTGGCTCCGGCGGCTGCGTGCGCGAGAAGCGCAGCTCGATCGCGTTCGCGGCGACCTGCAGCGTCAGCTTGTTCGCGTCGCGTAGCTCGAAGGGCGGCTCGTTCCAGTCCGGCGCGGTGACGAAGTTCTTGAAGCCGCGGCTGCGTGGTGGTGCCGGCGGCAGCTGGTCGGCGCGGGTGACGGGTGTCATGCGGCCTCTCGCGGCAGCACCCACTCGTCGACCTTCGCGAGCAGCTCTATTCGTTTTTCGCGCGGGAGCGTGCCGATGATCGCGGCGACGACGAACTGCAGGTTGCGCCGCAGCTCGGAGCGTTCGCGCTCGCACGTCTTCAGCTCGCGGCGGATCGGCCCGAAGGTCAGGTAGGTCGTCAGCGCGGTGATGATCAGCGCGCCGAGCGCAACCCAGGCGGCCGGGGTCACGGCGCGAACGTGTACATCGTCGGCGGGAACGGCCGGCTGTAGAAGGTGACGTACACCTGCGTGTTGCCGGCGGGCACGACGGCGGGGTCGAAGCCGATCGAGACGATGTCGTACGGGCGCGCGATCAGCTCGCCGGACTGTTTCGGTGTGCGGTTGTCGCTGTTGAGCGCGGTCGGTTGGCCGCCGCTGAACAGCGTGTCGACGGTCTGCGCGGAAGGGTTGTCGATCTGCAGCGCGTGGAACTGGTCCGGCGCCTCGACCTTGAACGTCTTGAACGGGTCGGCGGCGTTGAGGATCAGCTTCATCGGCACGGCGATGAACTCGCCGCTGTCGACGCGCACGAGCTCGTCGAGCAGCTGCGCGATCACACCGAGTTGCGTCACGACCTCGAGCACGTCGGCGCGGCGCGCGTGCGACTCCATGTCGGAGAGCGGCCGCACCGCGTGCCCCTGCACCAAGTCGCGGATGCGACGCGTGCCGCGCTCGCGCATCCCGACTTCGGCTTGCGCGTCGACGAACGGTTCCGGCAGATGGATGCTCACGCCGCGCCCCCGCGAATCGTCGCGATCGGCTTAACGTCGAACAAGCGTGTGATCCCGAGGTAGATCAACGCGAAGCCGAGCAGCATGAACAGCAGCCAGAACATCGCGTCGTAGAGGGACTTCCAGCTGAAGCCGAGCGCGCCGGTGACCGCGCCGGTGACGTCGGAGCCGAGTCCGAGCATGCCGGCGCCGACGGCGGCCGCGGGTCCGAGGATCGGGCCGCCGGCGACGCCGATCCCGATCTGGCCGAGCAGCCCGGCGTTCTTTTGCACCCAGCCGCTGACGCCGGCCAGCCAGCTGCCGTGATTGACGGTCGGGTTGAAGCCTTGCGTCGGTGTGCCGCCGGGCAGCTGCACGTGCACGGGATCGGCGCCGGCGGGGTCGTTCGGCGAGCGCGGGTAGTCGCCCTCGTGGCCGGGATAGAAGCCGGCGACGTTGCCGGATTGCAGCCCGAACTTTTGGAAGGTCGCGTTGTCGACGACGTCGCCGATCGGCTGGCCGTTGATCGTCGCGTCGACGGCGGCGCCGCGCGCGTGCGGATCGTTGCCGCCGGCGCGATAGCCGCTCGTCAACGTGATCGTTTTGCCGAGCGAGACGGCGAGCGCGTACAGGCGTCCGAGCAGCGACGGGTCGACGCTGTTCAAGTTGACGCCCTGCTGCGGCTTCAGCACGTCGTAGACCGGCGGGCCGACACCGGCTTTGCTCTTCAGGTCCTTGTACGCGGCGTTGACCTGGTCGAGGTAGGCGACGCCGGCGCTGTCGAGCGTCGACTGGGTCGCGTTCGGACCGGTGTTGTAGAACATCGTCGCCTTCGTCACCGAGCCGCCGGCGCGGCCGCGCAAAGAGGCGAGATACTGCGCCGCCCAGGGGATCGCGAAGTTCGGGTTCTGCGCCTGCGCGACGGTCACGTCGGGGTGGGAGCTGAGTTGGATCTGTGCGATCCCGACCGCGCCGGCGCTCGAGGTGCCGTTCGTCTTGAAGCGGTTTTCGACCCAGAGGATCGCGGCGAGCCACCAGGGGTCGAGTCCGTTCGCGCGCGCGGCCGCGTTGATCTGCGTCGCGTAGGGGCCGCTGTAGCTGCTGGTGACGGTCGCGCCGCCGCCGCGGGTCGAGGTTGGCATCTAGACCACCGCCGCTCGCTGCAGCCGGCCGCGCTGCAGGCGTGCGGCTGCGGTCGCGTTCGCGGTGCCGGCGGCGCTTCCGACCGGCGCCGGCGTCTTCACCGGCACGACCGGCGCCGCAACGCTTCTCGAGACGGTGCTGATCGCGGGCGCGCTGGCGCGGGCGGCGCCGCCGAGCTCGGCCGCCGGGCTCGACGGTCCCGGCGAGGGTGCCGCCGGCGCGGCGGCCGCGGGCGCCGCCGCTTTCGCGTCGACGGCCGGCGGCGTGTACGGCTGCAGGTCACCGGTCGCGTCGACGCGATAGTTGACGCCGCCGAAGTTGTAATCCTGGCCGGGCTTGATGTACACCTTCGCGACGCCGCCGCCGGGCAGGCCGGAGGGCAGGTACCAGCCGCCGCTGTCGCGCGACACGAGGTTGCCGTTGATCAGGCGCGAGTCGACCGTGCCGCTGAGCGGATCGGTGTAGTAGTTGCGCGGCGCGTTCGCCGTCGACGTCGGGTCGGTCGTCGTCGGTGTGGTCGTGTCGGTCGGTGCGGTGACGACCTTGCCCGTGTTCGGGTCGTAGACGGACTGGCCGGGATCGAGGACGATCTGCGTCTGCGGCGTCGACGCCGGCAGCGTCGTGTCGGGCGTGACGCCGAGCGAGCCGCCGCCGCCGCTCAGGTACGAGGGCACGCCGGTCGACAACGAGTTCGGGTCGATCGTCGCGCCGGTCGTCGGGTCGACGAGCGGATTCACCGCCGCCGTCGACGCGGGCACCGCACCGCCGGCGGCCGCGACCGCGGCCGCGTGGTGGCGGTAGAGCAGCACGCCGAGCACGGCGGCCGCGCCGCCACCGAGCAGCAGCTCTTTGCGTTTCTTCGGATCGGCCGGCAGCTTCATCCGCTCACCTGCGCCGGCTGCTTCGCCGTCACCGAGCGGAACAAGCGCGAGCGCGCGACCAGCGTCTCGCGCACGCGCCGGAAGTTGAACGCGGTGCCGTCGGTCAGGTGGCCGGTGCCGAACGGGTTGCCGGCATCCTCGGCGCCGACGCCGAACGTGATCCGTGCGGCGGTCTTCGGCGTGTAGCGGCCCCAGTAGGTGCGCGAGCGCTTCGGCACGACCAGCAGCTCGGCCGCGCGCGGGCTGTGCGTCACCTCGTGGATGTAATTCAGCTGGTCGTTGACGAGGAAGTGCTGCGGCGACGCTTTCGCCGCGCCGGCGGCGCCGCCCATGAAGCGCGCGGCACCGTACGGGGCGTTCATCCCCAGCTTCGAGCCGAGCGCCATCAGCGCACCGCCACCCTGGGCGCGCGCCGGTTCGCCGGCGGACGCAACTCACCACCGGCACTAGGGATCGCACCGAGCACGGGCGAGATGACGATCCCGGCCGCGGTTGTCGTCGCAGGCGCGGCCGCGTTGAGGGTGTTCGCGACGGCGCCGACGGCGAGCGGGTCGATCGGGTCGATCACCAGCCGCAACGCGCCGACGGCGGTGTTCGCGATCCCCGAGAACGCGCCGACGCCCTGCTTGGTCAGGAACAGCGTCAGCAGCGCGAGCCCGATCGTGACGCCGGCGACCTGCCAGCCGATCGAGCCGGCCGAGCGAACCGTCTTCTGGGCGCCGCTGCGCCGGTAGCCGGTGCGGAAGCCGCGCCGCAGCTGCGGCGTCGGCGCAGCGCCGCGCGCGGCACGGCCCGCCGCACGTCCGGCGCCCCTGGCGTGACGCCGAACCTTGCTCGACCTTGAGCGCTTCGGATGCAGCTGCACGACGTCGCCGCCGCCCGTGTCGGCGGGTGCGGCTTCGCGTTGCTCGAGCTCGCGCGCCTGCCGGCGTTCGTCGGCGGCGCGGGCGCGCAGCTCCCGGATCTTGTCCTGCACCTGCGCGGGCGGGTTGTCGCCGGCGGCGAGGTCGCGCGCCATCTTGTCGTGAATGCGCGCGTTGCGACGGTGCGTCGCCGCGTTCACTTCAGCGCACCGCCGCGACGTGCTTGCCGGCGAGCGCGCGCAGCAACGTCTTCGGCTTCCGCGATCCGAACAACAACAGGCCGACGAGGCCGGCGAGAATCAGCGACGTGGACGTGAACTTGTGCGCGTAGTCGACGGCGCCGGCGGACGGCATCCACGACGGCAGCTTCGGCTCGCCCTTCGCCATGCCGACGTTGGTCGGGTTGTTCTGCGCGAGGTTCGAGCCGCGCGGCTTCTTCGGCACCGACAACACGAACGGGCCCGAGGGCATGTTGCCCCAGTGGCCGTGGCCCTGTGCGGGCGCGCCGACGTCCGGCGTGATCCGGTTCAGCGGACCTCCGACGGGCGACACGTTAGGCCGCCTTCAGCACGCCGCGCACGCGGCTGACGAGCTGACCGCGCGCGTTCCGGAACACGATCGCGAGTCCGACCAAAAGCAGCAGCAGCGCGGACGCGGTGTTGCCCTTCACGCGCCGATCACCTTCAGCCGGATGAAGTGCATCGCGCTCATCGGCCCGCCGTTGATCCAGGCCTTCACGAAGCCGACGAACAGCAACAGCAGCAGCACCTGCGCGAGCGTTTCCACTAGCGCCGCACCCCGCCACGGACACCGAAGGCGGCGTTGAAGCCGGCGCTCGCGTGGATCAAGAGCAGCAGCACGCCGATCGCGAGGAACCCGAACGCGGGCGAGTGCGGATCGAACACGCGCCGCCAGTTCGACGGCAGCGCCGCGCTCGCACCGTTGACCATCGCGGCCTCACCGGTGGTGATGAAGTAGCGGCCGCCGCGACCGACGTCGGGCGCCATCAGCTCGTCCGCGCCGGGCTTGCCGCGCTGGACGCGGAAGATGCCGGGATCGTTCGGGTTCAGGTACGCGAGGCCGCCCATCACGCCTTCTTCGCGCTCGTGTGGCCGGTCAGGGCGTTGAAGCCGGTCGCGTACGCCGACGAGCCCGACTCGAGGATCTTCGAAAAGTTGCCCGCGTGCTCAAGGATGATCACCAAAGCGGCGAGCCCGAAGGTCGCGCTGAGGATCTGCCGGAGCGTGAAGCGCATCGCCCGCGCGCTCCTACGCGCCGCCGACGAGCGATTCCTGGACCCCGTACAGGCGCGCGCCCGCGTTGACGGTGACGCCGTTCGGGATGTTGACGATCACCTTCGGATTGGCGACGCCCTTCGGATAGACGGCGTCGCGGCGCTGGTTCCAGTACGCGAAGTCGATCACCGCCGCCTTCGGCGTGATCCGCCCCAAATAGTTGCGCGCGTTCTTCGACAGCAGCTGCGCGATCAGGTACGTGATCGGCTCCTCCGTTTCCGCGAATTGGAAGCGGACGGTGTTCCAGGAGGCCGGGTCCATGATCGAGCCGACGTTGTCGAGGAAGAGGATGATCCGTTCGATCTCGCCAGCGGTCTGCTGCAGCTTCAGCTCCGTGTCGCCGACGGCGACGACGGGCACCGAGAATTCGCTGAAGCGGTGCAGCACGTCGGTGTCCGGCAGCACGCCCTTCTCGCCCATGTTGGCGATCGGCACGATCGGCACGTCGTAGGCGAAGTACGTCAGCTGCAGGTTCGCGGCGGTGATCACCATCGTCGCGTTGCCGGTCAGTGCAACGAGCTTCGACTGCGCGGCCGCGGTGTACTCGAGGCGCGCGTACAGGTCGTCCGACTGGGTGAGGATCGAGCCCCAGAGGTTGACGAGGTTGTCGGCGATCGGGATGATCCAGTGCACCTCGACCGTGTTCGCGCCCGCGGCCGTCGGTGCCGACGTCATCGAGTCCGGCGCTTTGCGCGTCACGACCTGGCGGCGGAAGTCGTACGACTGGCCCTGCGCGTTCAACAGCGGTGAGCCGTTGACCGTGAAGCGGATGTTGTCGAGGATCCCGTACGGCCAGTAGTCGGTGTACGTGATCGTGCCCGTGCCGGCCGTGTTCGTCACGGTCGCGGTCAGGCGCAGCTCGATCTCCGCGAGCAGGCCGCGGCCGGGGAGGTCGAAGCCGTCCGGCTGACCGAACGCCGGCAGCGCCTTCTGCGCCGACTGCCAAACGTTGAGGATCGTCGCCTCGTCGAACACCTCCGGCGCGATCACGAAGAACTGGTCCGACGGCACCGTTGCGAACGTCGCTGCCGGCGTCGAACCGACGGCCTCGCCGAGGATCGGGCCGATCCCGAGCTCGACGAGCGCGCCGATCAGCGGGTCGTTGAGGTCGGCGCCGTTGCGGCGGTGCATCAGCGCCGCGAATACCTGCGCTTCCTCGAGCGAATGATTGTGCTCGCCGGCGTACCGGCGCGCGGCCTCGAAGGCGCGCTCACGCGTACCGATCATGCGAAGCTCCCTGCCGGGTAGCGGAGCCGGACGTCGAGCTCGAGGTCGACACCCGCTGCGTGCGCGAGCGCGGCCCAGGTCGTCGCGTCGACGAGCCCCTCGTGGTCTTTGCGGATCAAAGGCGGCGAGTCGCCCTGCGGTTTCGACAGGTCGATGCCCGCCTGGTCCTGGAAAGCGCGCAAGATGCGCATCAGCTCGTCGTCGAGCACCGGCGCCGACAAGCCGGCGGCCTGCTTGTTCGGGTAGCCGGCCGCCTCGAGCATCTTCGCGAGCAGCTCGACGACCGTCCCGTGCGCACCCGTCGTGAGCAGCGGCAACGCGCTCACGTAACCGGGATCGTCCTTGCCCGCCGCAGCAGCGGCCGCGGCCTCGTCCTGCGTCGTCGCACCACCGAACTGCGGTGCCGCCGCCGGCGCCGGCTGCGTCTCGACCGGCGCCGCGGCGACCGGCGCGTCCGGCGCTGCAGCTGCCGGCTCAGGCGGCTGCGGCGTCTGCGGCGTCGGGTCCGGCTGAATCGGCAACACGGGCTAGACCGACCTCGAGAGAGGAGCGACGATCGGGAGCTGCGGCCACTTCTTGCCGGCCCACTTCAGCGCGATGATGAACACCGTCGCTGCGATCCCGATGTGGATCACCGTCCCGAGGGAGAACGCTCCAAGCTTCACGACGCGCACCCTCACGCACCCAACCGGTCGCAGGCAAAACGCGCCGACGCGACGTAGCGACGTCGCTACGCAGCGACGTCGCTGATCAGCTGCAGCTCGAGCTCGACGCTCTTCGGCGTCCAGGCGCGCACACCGTCGGTGCCGACGATCAAGAACACCGCGCCCGGATAGCTGCGCCCCACCTCTCGAAAAAACCTCCTGTCGCCCGTCGACGGCGTCGCCTCGTGACGCGGGTGCGTGTGCACCTCTGCGCCGATCGACAGACCGCGCCCGAGCCCATAAGCGGCCATTGCCAGCCCCAGCACCGCGAGCGGATGCGCTTCGTATTGGTGCGTCGGCACCGGCGCGATGTTCGGCAGCTCACCGAAGAGGACGAATCGCCCCTCGTCGGTGAAGACCAGGCCGCCGCGCTCGAGCTCGCCGCCGGCGAGCTCGAGCAGCCGCGCGTGCACGTCGGCGGCGATCTCGATCACGCCGCCCGCCCGGTGATCAGCTGCGCGGTCTCGTGCTGCAGGTAGTCCGGTAGCGGCGCGCCGACGTCGACGCGGCGGGTACCGCGGTCAGCCCAGATGTACGAATAGGGCGGCAGCTGCGCGCTCAGCTCGCGCGCTTTGTTGATCGTCAGGAACGGCACGCCCTTGCGTGCGGCGATCAGGTCGTCGTCGTCGAGCGGCGGAAAGATGAACACGTGCGTCGCCTCGGTGCGCAGCGGCACGGCGATGTTGACCGGCCGTTGCGTGCAGACGTCGAGTCCGTGGCCGCGCCCGTTGCCGGCGACCGCTTCCGCGATCAGGCCGTCCGGCGCCCAGTCGCTCGAGCTGACCGCGTACGCCTCGTGCAGCGTCGTCTTCAAAGGGCCCGGCAGCGACGAGATCCGTGCGAACAACGCCTCGAGCTGCTCCTTCGCGCCGGGCTGGCCGAGCCACGAATGCCGCACGTGCACGATCGGCAGCGTCCAGTCGATCGCGTCGACCTGCCGGCGTGCACCGTCGAGCTCGCGCGCGGTCAGCGTGTGCACCGGCACGCCGCGCACCGCCCACTCGGCCTTCGAGTCGACGAGCACGCGCCGCACGCGGTACTCGCTGAACAGATAGTTGGCGAGCGTCGACTTCCCCGACCGCGTCATCCCCGCAATCAACGTGTGCTGCGCGAACCCGATCACGCGATCCCGTCAGCCGCCGCGAGCAGCCGCCCCCAGTCTCGTTGAATCGCCGCGCGTCCCGGCGAGCGCCGGTCCCACTGATGTTTGACATGCGGCATGCCGACGAGCGTCGACATCACATGCCCAACCTCGTTGTGGCTCAGATCGACGACGTTGCGGTATCGGACGCCACCGTCGGCGCGGCAGTAGTCGAGGAAGTACGAGCGGCCGCGGTAGCGGACGACGTCGTCGAGCCTGAACAAGCGCGACGGCGCGAACCACACGTTGCCGTCAGGTTCAACGCGCGGCAACCCCGGCGCGTAATCCGGGGCGCGCGGACGCAGGTACTCGCGCAGTTGCTCGCCGTTCACCAGGAGCTCGTCCGCGTCGAGCACCAACGCCCACCGGATGAGCTTCTCGTCCTCGCTGTCGACGAAGGCGCGGCCGAGCTCTAGCAGCACGTTCCGCTTCGCGATCTCCGACGGCCAGTAGTGACCTCGATCGTTGAACACCAGAGCGCCGGTATGCACGGCGGCGTCGAGCTCGTCGCGCGTCGAGTGCGGCCATACACGGAGTCCTTCGTAGGCGCCGTCGAGGACGATCACCTCGTCGACGTGCGGCCTGGCGCTTGCGACGGCTTCGGCGAGCAGCTGCTCGTCGTGCCAGGTTGCGATCAGACAGACGATCTTCATTTGAGCCGGCGGCGGACGTCGCGCGGCAGCGTTATCCGCTTCACGGGCGGTGCGGTGCGCCGGTAGCAGCGCGGGTTGCCGCAGTCTTCCTCGAGCGGGCCGGTGCGCGAGTCGCGCGTGACGCAGCCGCACGGCCACACGTACACGTCGAGCTTGTTCACGCCGCGGTTTTGGTCGCGGTTTTTCGCAGGTGCTTGTAGCCGGCGTCGATCGCGTCCGGGCTCGCGAGCACCGCGCGTGCGCGCGTCAACAGGAAGTGGTCCTCGCTGACGTCGAACGCGTCGGCGATCGCGGCGACGATCGGCTCCGACGGCACGCCCTGGCCGCGCCGGCCGTAGCTGATGTCCTTCAGGTACGTGCTCGAGACGTTGACGCGACGCGCGAGCTCGGCCCAGCTGAGGCCGCGCTTCACCTTCAGCGCCGACATCTCTTCCGCGAACGTGGTTGCTAGCAGCTCAATCACTCGTCGTACAAGCGTTGCAGGAACTCCGCCGCTTCCCTGCGCGCCCGCTCGATGTCGACCTCGACGCCGTCGCTCTGCAGCACGAGCAGCAACCCGATCGCGCCCTGACTGACGCGCGTCCACTCCTCTTCGTCGTTGAGGTCGGGCAGGTTCCCGAACATCCGCTGCAGCAGCCCCGCCTTGTAGGCCCACTTGATCGAGCGGACCGCGGTCTTCGTCGCCGGGTCGAGCTGCGCGTTCGGGTCGCCGAGCTTCTCGATCAACACGTCGCGCACGGACGCGAGCTTGTCTCCGATCGCGAAGTTCGCGATCTCGTTGCCGGCGCGCTGCGCGAGCTCGTCCACCAGTTCAGCCGGCGGCGCCGGCACGGGAACGACAAGTGTTTCATGGGGGGAAAGAGGCCCCGTCGACGGCTCTCCCGTCGCACCATGCTCGTCGACCGGCTCTGGCGCCACCGGCTCAACCGGCAGCGGCGACGGCTTCGGCGGCAGCTTGTCCGGGGCCAGCTCGTTGTTGCCGGGCGGCGGCTCGGTCGGGAACGTCACGACTCGTCGATGCTCTCGGCGATCGCGCTTGGCGGCCGCCACGGACGAATCCGCGGCGCGTCGCCGCCACCCATTTGCGGTTCGCGCACGACGCGCACCGGCTCGTCGACGTCGACGGCGCGCACGCCCATGCCGGCGAGCTCCGGCTCGACCGGCTGCGGCGCGTAGCCGGCGCGCCACTCGTCGATCTCCTCCGCTTCGTGGCGCACGAACTGCGACACGGCGATCGCGAACGAGAGCGGGTCTCCCCACTTCGCGTACTGGCGCAGCCGCTCGGAGCGGTTGAGCATCCGCGTCGCCGGCCGCGCCATCGTGTCGCGCTCGACGTCGTCCGGGATGAACGCGCCCGGTGGTGCGCCGCCGCGATGCGCGGCGTACCAGAGCGGCAGAAACGGCAGCACCAGCAGGTCGCCGACGACCTCGCGTTCCCACTCGACGAGCTGCTCGACCGTCTCGACGAGCGGGACGTACTGCTCGGGCGGTTCGTCGCCGCGCAGCTGCGTCCGCTCGTCCGGCGACGTCGGCGGCGGTCCCGGCTCGACCGCGAGCTCGCGCGCGCCGGTCTCGACCTTCGGTGTGCGTGGCCGCGGCATCAGCGTCCGAGCAGCCCGGCCTTGAACGACTCGAGCAGTCCCGGCTCCTTCTTCGCGGCCGGCGCCCGCGTGCGCGGCTCGCGTGCGGGCGTAGCCGGTGCCGCAGCCGGTCTAGCCCGCTTCGCACCGGTTCGCTTGCCCGTCCGGCTAGCCCCGTCTTTTGCCTGCTCGCGCCGGCGTTTTGGTTGCCGGTACTGAACGGTGCCGTGACCGGCTGCAGCGGGCGTAGCCGGCTCGTCGACCGGGCTAGCCGGTGTTTCGACCGGCGCAGCCCGCTTGCGACGGGCTGTAGCCGGCTCGTCACCGGCTACAGCCGGTTCCGACGGGAGGAATTTGCCGCGCTCGTCGCGTTCCAACCGGCTAGCGACCTGCTTGCCGAGCTGCTGGCGCGCCTTCGACTTCGGTCTGCGCTCGCTCACCAGGTCGTCACCGCATAAACGAACACGACGAGCGCGTACGTGTGCGTCGTCCACGTCCAAAACTCGATCGCGTGCAGCACGCGCGCCACCGTAGGTGACCGTCGCCGCCGCAGGCAACCACCGTCGCGGCTAGTTGACGGGCCGGAGCGGGTTGCGTTCGGTCGCGAGCGCGGCCGCGCGCGCGTGCAGGAGCTCGGCGATGTCGCGCCGGCGCTCCGCGTCCTTGTCGTCCGGTTCGTCGTCGAGCAGCATTTGCACCTCGACGGCGGTCGCGGCCATGCGTAACGCGTCGTCGACGCGACGGAGCAGGTCGCGGAACGCACCCGGCGGGTGCGCACGGAAGTGATCGTGATCGCGCGCCTCGTCGAGCGCTTCGTCGAGCGCGACGCACGCGGCGCGCCAGAACGTGTAGCCGCCGTCGTACGAGCCGAGCAGGTCCGCAAGCGCCCGCTCGAGTCGAGCCGTCACACGAAGCCGAGCTCGTCGGCGTGCCGGTACAGCAACTTCATGTCGTCGAGCAGCTGCAGGATCATCCCGCGCTCGAGGTCCCGGCGGTGCCGCCCGAACTCGATCATCAGCTGGTTCAGCTCACGCACCATTTCACGCGAGAGTTCCGACAACGTCGGGTCCACGGCCTCGGCGAACGACGTCACGTGGGCGATCACGGCGCACCTAAATCCGGATGCCGCGAGGCACTAGAAACTTGCCCTTCGTCACGTCCCTCGAACGAGGGTTTCTGCACCGCGTCGAGCCGCAGCTGGTCGAGCCCGAGCTGACGCCAGACGACCGCACGCGCCGCCTTGACGACGAACGGCGACAGCCGCTCGCCGCGATCGCTCGCCGTCGAGACGACCCACCGCTCCGCTCGCTCGAGCGCATCGAGCACGACCGCCGGCTCGTCCGAGCCGGGTCTTCCACGCGCCGACGCCAGCCGATGCCGCAACGCGTCGACGACCCGCTCGACGTCGCGCGGCGGCGGCGCCGGGGGCGGCTTCGACTCACGCTGCGCTGGCAACGCGCCGTCCGATCGGTCGTCGACGAGCGCAACGGTCGCCGGCGGCGGCGCGTGCGCGACTTCGAGCGCGACCGCGTGATCACCAACCGCCTCCTGAACCCGGTTTGTGGGTTCAGAGGCGGTTGGTGTTTTTATTTCCTTAGAGGGGGCTGACGCGTGCGTCACCCCCTCCTGACGCTCGACGACCTTCAACTGCGGCCGCAGCGACGCGATCCGCCGGCGGTCGAGGTGCACGCGCGAGTACGCGTGGCCGCCGTGCCGGTGCGTCCGCTCGTCGATCGCGAAGCCGGCCTCCTCGAGCCGGCGCTTCACGCGGATGATCGAGCGCACGCTGAGCTCGAGCGCGTCCGCGACGTCCTCGTTGCGCAGGTCGACGAACATCTTGCCGCGCGCCCACGCGCGCGCGATCAGCATGTACCGGTAGCCGTTCACGTCGTCGCGCAGCAGCCGCAGCAGGTCGATGTCCGTCACGACCTGCGACCGCGACCGCGCCGGCGACGCCCGAGCCTGCTCGAGGCTCACGCGCCACCTCGCAGCCGCTGCCAGCGGGCGCGCAGCCACGCACGCGCGTCGACGAACAGCTGCAGCTGCCCCTTGCCGTTCGGCCACACGTCGTACGCCGCGTCGCGCAGCAGCTCGTCGAGCTCGCGACGCCGCGGATCACCCGGATAGGTCGCCTCGAGCTCGTCGTCGGGCACCGGCTGCGGATCGATCGGTGGCCCGAAGTCGCGCGTCATCGGTCGAGCTCCTCGAGCGCGAACAGCAGCCGCTCTTCCGCGCCGGCGAGCACCGCTTCGAGTTGCCAGTGCGCGCCGTCGCCGAGCTCGGCCGCGCGTCGGACGCGCCGGCGCGCGACGCCCCACGCGATTGCGGCCTCGATCACGGCGCCCTCGAGCTTCGCGCGACGCATCACGGCGCTGACCTCTTCGCCGTGGTTGCGATACGCCGACGTGCTCATGACGACGGCTCCGGTCGCATCCAACTGCAGACGACGGCGAAGCGCACGCGCGCGAGCAGCGCGACGCCGATCGAGCCGAACCGGCACGGATCACAGACGCCCGGCGCTTCCAGAACGCAGCCGCACCGCTCGCAATACGGGTCGAGTTTGTGACAGCTGCTAGGGGTGGTATCGTCCACGTTTCAACCTCCATTGGTTGAGGCGGCCCCAGTCGGTCTAGACAACTACGGGGGCCGTCTTTTTTGGTCCACTACGTGCGGATTTGCAGGCCTTTCGAGTCGGCGCCGACGCGTGTAACGACGACTCTCGACGTTATGTCAAGTTGGCCGAGGACAGCCTCAGCGTTTGCAACCCGAGCAACATGCTCGGACCGCTTGTAACAGCCGACGCCCTCCCTAGACTCGCCGCCATGATCAGCAGAGAGAAGGCCCGCGAGGGCGACGAACGGCTCGCGACGATGCTCGATTGGACGCCGTCCGAGGTGCGCGACTACCTCGCCGGCCGCACGACTCGCGAGGGCGCGCGTTTCGTCGACGGCGAGCTCGTGACCGGCCTCCGGCGCGTGTACGGGACGCACGGCTACTCCTACAGGCTCGACGAGGACGGCACCGACCGGATCGCCGCTTGGGAGGAGCCGCCACCCGGCTACACGCCGCCGCCCTGGTACAGGCCCGGCTACTAGCGTCACCGCGGCAACACCACCCGCCGGCGAAACGCATCGTCGACCTCGGACGGTTTGAGGTCGCAGCCAGGGTCGCGCAGTCGCGCGTTCTTCGCCATGGTGAACGCGATCGCCGATTGTCGTCGTGGGTCAAGTGTCACGTACGCGTCGAGCTCGTCGACCGTCGTTTCAGCGAGCTCGGCGAAGTGCGCGTTGATCGCGTCGTATTGCTCGCGCGTGATCACGCCGCCGCCTCCCTCCTCGCGGCGCGCCGGCGGCGGCCGCGTTCGCGTTCCATGTAGCGCTCGCGTTCGAGCGCGTGCTCGTTGCAGCGGGCGTGCCGGTTCGAGTGCTGGTGGAACCGGTTGGGGCAGCCGGTTTCGCAGCACCAGACGAGCGGCGCCGGATCGCAACGATCGCGTGTCTTGCCGCTGCCGCACGGGCAACGGGTCGGTCTAGACATGACCGGGTTTTAGCAGGTCGCGTCGGACGGACTAAATCCGGACCCGTCCGCCCCGCGCTCTAGCGTGCCGGTTTCAACCTCTCACCATCGCTGCGGCCGCCGTCGTCCACCGGCGGCCGTTTGCGTTCTAGAGCGCCTCGATCGGTCCGGATTTAGGCCGTTTTCCAGGCGATTGTGTGTTTTGGTGGGGTGGTTAGCTGCCGGTGGGCTCGTCGGTCGGGTAGGTGCCCGGTGGTGGCGGCGCGGGGTCGTTGATTTTTTGGGTCGTGGCTTCGTCTGCGGCGGTTTTCTCGACGGCGGTGAGGACGCGGCTGACCGGGGCGACGGCGGCGGCCGGGCTCGGCCGGCGCTGTCGCGCGGCCTCGAGCTCGGCGTAGAGCGCGTTGAGGTCGAGGCCGGGTCCGAGCAGCTGCACGAGGTGCTGCAGCCGGCCGCGGCGCAGGGAGAGGTCGGCGGCGACGATCGCGGTGCCGATGACGCCGGCGAGCGTCAGCAGCGCGGTCTGCTGTGTGGTGTTGAGGTTGACGCCGAAAGCGACGGCGGTCGCGATCGCGGCCTGCACCAACGCGAGCCACCAGGCGCCGGGGATCGCCGGTGTGCGCTGGTCGAACGCCTGCAGCGGGTCAGTAGATGTCGGCGGCACGGCGAGACGCGAGAGCAGGCTCAGCAGCGGGTTCATCGGTGTCCTCCGGCGGGAGCAGGTTGGCGGCTTTGCGGATCGCCCACTCGATCGCCTCGAGCGAGCGGGCGAGGTCGTGGACGGCGAGCAGCACGAGCGCGATCGCGGCGCAGCGGCGAACGACGCGACGCTCGCGGTACGGCTGCAGCTCGACGACGTTCCTCACGGTTGTTGCCAGCGGATGCGTGCGAAGCCGACGACCTCCGAGAGCTCGCGTCGCTGTTGGAGGAGTTGGCCGCCGTCGTAGCCGCGGTCGCTGCCGGTGTTGCCCTCGACGGCGTCGAAGACGCTGACGGCGGTCGCTTCTTTGACGATCCCGACGTGCTCCGGGGTGCTGCCGCCGTTCCAGCTGTAGCAGGCGACGTCACCGGGCTTGGGGACCTGCACGCGGCCGATCCAGAAGCCGCGCGTCTTCGCCCAGGACTCGAACGCGGGCACGTACGCGAAGCCGCGTCCGTCCCAGTAGCCCCAGGGGTGCGGCAGGCTGTCGCCGAGGATGTAGTTGGCGCCGTGCTTGAACGCGAGCGAGACGGTCTCCATGCACCAGGCGACGTCGCCGAGCCGGAACTCTTCCGTGATCGGGCAGTGGTGCGGCGCCGGGTCGGCGGTCATGCCGACGCGCTCGAGCATCCAGGCGAGCGCGAGCTCGCCGGGTGCGGGCCGGCCGGGATGCTGCGGCGCGAGCGGCGCCGGCGTCGTCGACGTCAGCGCTTCGAGCGTGTGTGCGCCGACGACGCCGTCGACGCGCAGGCCGGCGTGCTTCTGGAACCGGCGCACGGCGGCGGCGGTGGTTGGTCCGTAGATGCCGTCGACGGCGCCGGGATCGTCGCCGTGGTGGATCAGCAGCTGCTGCACGGACACGACGTCCGGGCCGTGCAGCTCCGGCGTCGTCAACAGCAGCAAGCGTGTCACGGCCGGGACGGTTGCAGTCCGCCCCGGCCGCAGGCAAACACCGTCGGCCCTAGTGGCGCCGGCGGCGGCGCGTCGACGAGCGCTTACGCGACGTCGCGCGCTTCTTCGTGGAGCCGCGCTTGAGGAAACGACCCTTCGAGTCGCGGCGGAGGCGGACACGTGCCATAGCTGTCACCTCCCCCCTCTAGACCGGCGTCGTGGGATCGGCGGGCGTGATCAGCGCGGCGACGTTCTTCTGCGCGGTCGCGAAGTCGGGTGCGGCGGTGATCGCGTTCAGCGCGTCGACGACGGACGGCGGCGGCGGCGCGATCGGCAGCGCGGCGGCGGCCGCGGCGGCCGCGACCGCCGCTTGCTGCGTCGCGAGTTCGTCGGCGGTGAGCGTGCGGTACAGCTCGGTGCCGGCGCTTGCGTCCGCGACGACGAAGCCGCCGGCGATCGGCGCATCGCTGAGCTGAACGCCGGCCGGGAGAGCGAGGGCGCCGTTCACGCTGCCGCCCTCCGCCAGATCGTCAGGCGCGAGCCCGTCTTGACGTTGCCGTTCAGCATCGAGATCGTGATGCGGTTGATCGCGGCGACGCTCAACCAGTTCGCGCCGTACAGGGTCGCGTCGATGTCGTTGACGCCGTTCCAGCGGTTTGCGTGCACGCGGCCGAGCACGTTCTTGTAGAAGTCGACGCCGGCGTAGTTCCTGATCGTGGCCTCGACGACCGTCGAGCGGTTCGCTCCGTCGTCGGCGCCGCCGATACCGGAGTTTGCTCCGTCGAACCAGATTTGCGCGAGTGCGTTGCCGTGAGCGACCGTGCGGTCGAACGCTGACGCCGCGGCATTCGCGACCGAGATGACGGCCTGTTCGTAGTGGTTCGCGGCCGAGTCGTTGTTGAAGCGCAGCATTGAGTCGTCGACCGTCGCGAAGGTGGAGCGTCCGTCGAAGCTGAGAATGAGGTCGTCGCCGGGGTTGCCGGGGATGTTTTGGACGTCCCAGCCGGCGCTGTCGACGGCGAGTCGGTTGTCGTAGATGAGCTTCATCGTCGCGCCGGGTCCGTTCGGTCCCCAGAGCGTGTCGATCCGGTCGAAGCTGGCGCCGAGCACGAGCTCGTCGAACGGGTCGTTGTCGGTGTCGGGGACGCCGACGATCCCCATGTTGGGCGTTGTGTGCGCCATCAGGTTGCGGCGATCGCTTTCGCGACGCCCCAGGTCGAAGCGCTCGCCTTCGCGTCAGCCCAGGTGCGCCAGTG
>Ga0070735_10002355_pt1 | contig 17196 bp, 12 predicted proteins | sample Coa_R1_FD_66443 | JGI IMG/M metagenome (GOLD analysis project Ga0070735, IMG submission 66443) | Surface soil microbial communities from Centralia Pennsylvania, which are recovering from an underground coalmine fire - Coalmine... | ecosystem: Environmental > Terrestrial > Soil > Unclassified ... | reverse complement strand
CTCGCCCATACCAATCTCATGACGATTGCCTTCGGCGATCGCCAGGTTCATCTCGCGTCCGGTTTCCTCGGCCGCGCCAAAACGCCCGTCGGGAAGTACAGCCTCCACATCTTCGCTGGTTTGGCCCGCGATCGCGATCTCGAAATCGTGAATCGATGCCGCGCCGTTCATCACAAAACCTGTCACCCAGCTGCGCCGCATCAGGTCCAGCAGCACGTCGCCCAGGCCGCACTTGATGACGTGGCCACCCATGCCCCACAGGATCGCGCGCGATTCCGCTCGGGCTTTCTTGAGCGCGTCCAGCACTCCCCGGAAGGCTTCGCCAGCGAGAATATTCGGAAAACGATCGATGAGATCGAGAACGCCGCCGCCCTTCGGGAACGGCCGTGCGAACTGGTCGACGCGCACTTTGCCGCCGCGCTCCGAGATCGGGACCGTCTTCAGCCCTTCGAACGACAGCGGTTTTTGCGAATATCGGCTCATTGTCTTTTTGAATTTCTGTCGTTAAATGTATTACGCCGCGTGTCCTTTGATGACCATCTTTCGAAGCGCCTGGGCCGTGTAGCTCTTGTTATTCCGCATAATTTGTTCCGGCGTACCGAACGCTACCACTGCTCCGCCCCGCTCGCCGCCCTCGGGTCCCAGGTCGATGATCCAGTCGGCCGTCTTTATCACGTCGAGTTGATGTTCTATCACTACCACGGTATTTCCTAAGTCGACCAGATTCTGGAGCACTTCGAGCAGCTTGCTGATGTCCTCGAAGTGCAGGCCAGTGGTCGGCTCATCAAGAATATAGAGCGTCTTGCCGGTCTGCCGCTTGCTGAGCTCTTTGGCCAGCTTGATCCGCTGCGCTTCGCCGCCCGAAAGGGTGGTCGAGGACTGGCCCAGGTGCAGATACCCGAGGCCCACTCGAACCAGCGTTTCCAGTTTCGCTTTGATCTGCGGAATGTTCTCCAATATCTTCAAGGCGTCTTCTACCGGCATTTCGAGCACGTCCGCGATCGACATTCCCTTATACTTCACTTGCAGCGTCTCGTGGTTGTAGCGCCGGCCCCGGCACACATCGCAAGTCACGTACACATCCGGCAGAAAATTCATCTCAATACGCTTCAGCCCGTCTCCCTGGCAGGCCTCGCAGCGCCCGCCCTTGACGTTGAAGCTGAACCGGCCCGGCTTGTAGCCTCGTTCCCGGGATTCCGGCAGCCGCGCGAACAAATCGCGGATCAGCGTGAAGACCTGCGTGTACGTCGCCGGATTCGACCGCGGCGTTCGGCCGATGGGGGCCTGATCAATTTCTATTACCTTGTCAATTAGTTCCAGGCCAGTGATAGACGTATGCGCACCCGGCTCGGCGCGCGATCCGTACACAACTTTCGCCGCAGCCCGATACAGGATGTCATTGATCAGCGTCGATTTGCCGCTCCCAGAGACGCCCGTCACCAGGATGAACAGACCCAGCGGGAACTCTACGTCGATGTTTCGCAGATTGTGTTCGGTCGCGCCTTTGATGATCACGCTCCCGGCGCTACTCTTGCGGCGCTTGTCGGGCGTCCTGATGACGCGCGTTCCCGTGAGGTATTGGCCGGTGAGAGAATTCAGGTTCCTGGCGATTTCAGCCGGCGTGCCTTGCGCCACCAGCTCACCTCCCAGACGTCCCGCTCCCGGCCCGAGATCGATCACGTAATCGGCGCGCTCGATCGTATCGGCGTCGTGCTCCACGACCAAAACTGTGTTTCCCAGATCGCGCAACTTGCTTAGCGAGTTCAGCAGACGCTCATTATCGCGCGGATGCAGCCCGATGGAGGGTTCGTCCAGGACGTACAGGACGCCGCGCAACCGGGAGCCGATCTGAGTGGCCAGCCGGATGCGCTGCGCTTCTCCGCCGGAGAGCGTCGCCGCCGAGCGTTCCAGGCTCAGGTACTCCAGCCCGACCTCCATCAGGAATTCCAGCCGGTCGCGGATTTCATCCGCCGGCCTGCCCGCAATCTGCTTTTCGCGCCCGGTGAAGTTCCAGGTTCTCACCGTTTCGAGCGCCTGGCGGATAGACATCCGGGTTAGCTCGCCGATGGCCCGATCCTTTACTTTCACCGCGAGGCTCGACGCCTTTAACCGCTGGCCGCCGCAGTCGGGACAGGTGTGCGGCGACATATAGCCCATGAACCAGTCATGATAAGTTTCGCTCGCAATTTCCTTCTTGTAGAACTTGTCCAAAATTCCGAGAACGCCTCCCAGCGCTCCGGGCTTCCCGGGCACGCCTTCGAGCAGCGTGGTTTGCTGCTTGGCCGTAAGGTTCTCGAACGGCTTTTGGATCGGGATCTTCTGCTGCGCGGCCAAGGCATTTAGCGCATGGATCACGTAACTGTGCCCGCCGCCGGGGCCCAGTCCCCCATCGAGTAGAGGCCGCGAAGGATCCACAATCACTTTCACAGGATCGAAAGTCCAGCGATTGCCCAGGCCATTGCACGTTTCACACGCCCCAAACGGGCTGTTGAACGAAAACGATCGCGGTTCGAGCTGCGGCACGCTGGACCCGCAATCCGGGCAGGCCAGTTTGCTCGAATAAAGCCGTTCCGGACCATTCACAACCGCCACCAGCACCAAACCGCCCGCCAGCTTGGTGGCGGTGACAATAGAAGCTTCCAGGCGTTTCTCGATTTCCGGCTTGATCAACAGCCGATCCACCACTACCTCGATGGTGTGGTTCTTGCGCCGGTCGAGCGTTATCTCTTCATCCAGTTGCCGCAGAACCCCATCGATCCGCGCCCGTACGAAACCTTGCCGCGCGAGTTTGTCGAGTTCCTTCTTGTACTCGCCCTTGCGGCCCCGGACAATCGGCGCCAGGATCATCACCCGCTCTTGGGCTCCCAGCGCCAGCACCTGCTCCAGGATCTGGTCCGTAGACTGCCGCGAGATTTCGATCCCGCAATTGGGGCAGTGCGGTATCCCGATGGCTGCATACAGGACGCGCAGGTAGTCGTATATCTCTGTAATGGTCCCCACCGTCGACCGCGGGCTGCGGCTGGTGGTTTTTTGCTCGATGGAGATCGCCGGGCTCAAGCCGTCGATCGAATCCACCTCCGGGCGTTCCATCTGGTCCAGAAACTGGCGCGCGTAGGGCGACAGCGTCTCTACATAGCGCCGCTGCCCTTCGGCATAGATGGTGTCAAAGGCCAGGGAAGACTTGCCCGAGCCGCTCAATCCCGTGATTACTGTGAAGGTATTGCGCGGGATCTCGACGTCGATGTTCTTAAGATTGTGCTGCCGTGCCCCGTGCACGGTGATGCTTTTTAGCAAGCGACTTCATTTTCCCACACTCCTTTTTGGACCGTGGTTTGCCAATTCCACTGGACCTAAACGGCCGAAGTACTAATACAGTAAGGCCTTAACCTGAGTCAAACGCCTATTGACCTTAGATGGACTAAGGCTTACAGTCGATAAAGACCATGATCGAACAGAGAAAGCACCAGCGCTTCGAACTCCGGCTGCCGTTCGAAGTGGTCCGCAACGGATCCCCGATGACCGTGCGCGGAGAGACCAAGAACATGAGTTCCGCCGGCGTGCTTTTCACTGCCGAAGGCGACCTCCCACTGGGTGAATCAATAGAATACTTGATCACCCTGCCGCGCACGCCCGGCACGCACAGAGACGTTCGCCTGCGCTGCGTCGGGAAGATTCTCCGCGAGGATTCCGACTCAGGTTTCGCGGCTTCTCTGGAACGCTACGAATTCCTCCGCGAATCCGCCTAGTTTTTTCTCTCGCCCTGCGCTAGACTAGCGAAGAAAGGGCGAAGAATGAACCTTACCCTCGGTTTCCCCGAACCCGCCCAAGAAAAGATACTGGCGAGGCAGAGTGGTCTTTCTGGAGCGATCGAGCGGTTTCAACAATGGATGGCCGACCCCGATTCGCCAGTACGGGCCGTCCGCCATCAGGCTGCCCGCCAAGGCGTATTCGTCGAGTTTCCGCAGGCACTGGCGCCTTCGCTCCAAAAAGCCTTGGTCTCGCGTGGAATAGACAGCCTTTACACGCACCAGGCTGAGGCCTTCTCGCACGCAGCCGCCGGACGCAACACTGTCGTCGTGACGCCCACTGCCAGCGGCAAGACCCTGTGCTACAACCTGCCGGTGCTGAACGGGCTTCTGGCCGATCCCAATGCTCGTGCCATGTATCTGTTCCCCACCAAGGCCCTCGCCGGGGACCAACTGGTCGAGTTTCAGAAGGCCGTGGACGCCATGGGAAGCGATCTTCGCGCTTTTACATATGACGGTGATACTCCCCAGGACGCCCGCCGCGCGATTCGCGAGCGCGCCAACGTCGTCTTCACCAATCCGGACATGCTTCACTCGGGCATTCTGCCGCATCACACCAAGTGGGCCAAGGTATTCGAAAATCTGCGCTACGTGGTGATCGACGAGCTGCACTATTATCGCGGCGTCTACGGCAGCCACCTCGCGAATCTTCTGCGCCGCCTGAAGCGAGTGTGCGAGTTCTATGGATCGTCACCGCAATTCATCTGCTGCTCGGCGACCATCGCTAATCCCAAGGAGCTAGCCGAGGCTCTTACAGGACTTCCGTTCGAGCTGGTGGAGCGCGACGGGGCTCCCTCCGGCGATAAATACGTCGTGTTCTACAATCCGCCGGTGGTGAATCGGGCGCTGGGCATTCGCCGCAGCTATCTGAACGAGACGCGGCGCATGGCCAAAGAACTTCTTGACCGCGGCCAGCAAACGCTGGTGTTCGCCAATAGCCGCCTCGCTACCGAAATCCTACTCACGTATCTGAAGGATGATTATTCTGGTGTCCGGGGTTATCGTGGCGGATATCTTCCCAAAGAACGGAGAGAGATCGAAGGCCAGTTGCGTGACGGCGATATTCGCGCTGTCGTTGCGACCAACGCACTGGAGCTGGGCATCGACATCGGTTCACTGGACGCCGTGGTGATGGCCGGATACCCGGGCACGATCGCATCTACCTGGCAGCGTGCGGGCCGTGCGGGACGCCGCCAAACTGCGTCGCTGGCTGTTCTGGTGGCTTCCAGCGCGCCGCTCGATCAGTACATCATCGAGCATCCCGAATACTTCTTCGATCGTCCTCCGGAGCACGCCTACATCAATCCGGACAATCTCGAAATCCTGCTCTCTCATCTTAAGTGCGCGGCCTTCGAGCTGCCCATCCGCGACGGCGAACGATTCGGCCAGCACGATACCAGCGACTTGTGCCGCTTTCTCAGCGATCTCAAGCTTCTGCACCACTCCGGATCGACTTGGAATTGGACCTCCGACACCTACCCCGCCGATGCCGTCAGTCTGCGCTCGGTTTCCAGCGACAACTTCGTCGTCGTGGACGTGTCTGGCGACCATCAGGTGATCGCCGAAGTATCGTTCACCGCGGCTCTGACGACCTTGTACGAGAAAGCCATATATCTGCACGATGCGCGGCAGTACCAGGTGGAGCGCTTCGATTACGAGGGTCGCAAAGCCTACGTGCGCCGCGTCGATTCCGACTATTTCACCGACGCCATCGACTACACCCAAGTCAAGGAACTCGAAGAGGTGGAATCGTCGCCCGCGGGCGGGGTGAAGATCGCTCACGGGGATGTGCGCCTGAACCGCCAGATCGTGGGCTTCAAGAAAATCAAGTTCTACACCATGGAGAACGTCGGCGCGGGGAACCTCTCGATGCCTGAGCAGGAGATGCACACCACCGCATTCTGGCTGCATTTTCCGGCCGAGTTCCTGGCGCGTTTTTCCGATCTCTCGCCCACGGATCGTCAAGGAGGACTAGTCGCCCTTGCCGCACTCCTACGAACAGTAGGAGCTCTATGCGTCATGTGCGATCCACGCGATCTCGGCGTGTCGATTACCGAAGATATTGCCGGTAGCCTCATCGCTTTTGAGCCGAATCTGTACCTCTACGACAACTACCCTGGCGGCATAGGACAGAGCGCGGCGCTTTACAAGCTTGCACCTCATCTGCTCGATGGCGCCGCGAAGTTGCTGGCGGCTTGCCCGTGCGAAGCCGGCTGTCCCAGTTGCGTCGGCCCCATCGGCGAAGTAGGCGAGCGCGGCAAAGAGGTCGCTGGCCGGATATTAAAAGCGCTTGTTTTTCGAGAGCTAAAATAGGCCTTCCGTACCGGTCCGTACCCATCCGGAGCCCCTGATACGTCTATTTGTTTACAATGGCTTGCGGTCGTAGAATCCAGCTTTGGGTGGAGCCCGTCTCATTACGGGATTTTAACGGCTCCACACGCTCGGAAACTAGGCAGGCAATGTCAAAATATAGCTACAGGGTGTACCCGCTTGGTAAATGGATTTTTGCGTAAACGCTCGTGGAGCGCTCCGACGGTCTTCCTTACGGGGGGGACCGGTTTTCTCGGCGGCGCATTCCTAGCCGATCTCCTCCAGTCCTCGTATGACGGAGAAGTGGTTTGTCTGGTTCGGGCCGACGACGACGATATCGCGGAGGAGCGTATTCGCCGCTCACTCGCGAGATTCACGACGGGCCGTTTTTCGACCAGCCGGTTCACGTCAACCTACACGCTCCCCAAGAACGTTAAGGTACTGCGCGGCGATCTTCTCTCCGTCGACTGGCATGATTCGCCACAACTAGACGGCGTCAAACACGTCCTCCACCTGGCGGCCAGCACGTCCTTCGGGAACAGCCGGGCGATTCGCACCACCAACGTGGGCGGAGCCCTGTCGGTTGCCAAGGCCATGCGCAGGCGCAGCCTCGAACGGTTTGTCTATACGGGTACCGCCGCGATATGCGGCGCGTCTCCAAATCCAGTGGTTCACGAAGACGACTATCCTAGCGATCGTGCCACTCACCTGGTTGCCTACACTCGGAGTAAAGCGGAAGCGGAACGGCAATTAGCCGAGCAATTCGCGGATCTCCCGCTGGTAATCGCGCGGCCGTCGATCGTGGTCGGCCATACCGAGCTGGGCTGCAAGCCCTCGGGCAGCATCTTCTGGGTTCTGCGCGCAGTCGAAGCGCTGCGTTTCATCACCTGGGATCTGGAAAACCGCATCGACGTAGTCCCGGTGGACTGGGCCGCTTCGGCGCTGCGGCACCTGCTCTTCGCGCCTCGCCTGAAGCACCAGCGCTATCACGTCTCGGCCGGGAAGGGCGGTTCCGTGTGCTGGAGCGAGTTGGCGGCCGAATATGCCCGCTTGCGTGGCGGCACGTCGGAAGACCGGTATGAAGTCGGCGGAATGCGCCAGCTTACCGCTAAGCGCGTAATGGAAGCTGCCGGTGACGGCCACCCGCGACACCTGCTCCACGCTCTTGAGCTGTATTACCGGTTCTGTTCGCTGGACCTGGTGTTCGACAATTGCCGCCTTTTGAAAGAAGGCGTTCCGGCTCCGCCGCGGTTCACCGAATACATGCGGATCTGCGAGGAGTCTTCCACCGCCAGCATCTATGAACAGATGCGCACGGATCTCGAGCCGTCACTGACGCTGGCTTGAGGTTCGCTGAAACCAGTGAGCTGGGTCATCCTGTTTTTCGCGATCGTGTTTGAGGTGGCGGGAACCTTGACCCTCAAATTCACGGAAGGCATGACGCGGCTGTGGCCCACGGTGCTGATGTTCGCGTTTTACCTGGTCAGTCTCTTCGGCCTCTCGGTCGCCGTTTCCAAGATTCCCGTCGGCACCGCCTACGCGGTCTGGTCGGGCGTGGGAACGCTGATGGTGGCCGTGCTGGGCGTCTTTTGGCTTAAGGAAGAGATGACGGTGCTGCGCTCCGCTTCCATGCTGCTGATCGTGATCGGAGTGGCGGGTTTGTATCTGACCGGCAGCCACCAGTAGATCCCGAATCGCCGCTCCTGCTCGTCTACCTGCCGCGGATGAGGTTCTCCCGCAACGTTTCGCGGAGCTGCAAGGTCGAGAGCCCCAGAGCCAGGGCGTTGCCGAGAGTGGAGAGCACCGACCGCCCTTCTTCGTCCAGGCATTTGGTCTCCGCGAACCGGATGCTCAATAGCCCTGAAACCTCACCGCGTACTGCCAGAGACAAGCACGCGTAGGCCTTGCCGGACTCGGTCCTGAAATGGTGGCATACTGTCCCTTCGCTGGGTTGGTGCATGGCGCCGCGGCGGAGCGCCCAGCAATCGTCGATGGCGAAATCCGCTTTCATCCACGCGCCTTTAACCCTGGGTTGATCCTCCGCGCCGCTTTGATTCAGGGGATCGCCGCTCCATTCGACGGCGGTCTCCAGCAATTCGCGCAGGCCCGTGGCGGGGACGGCGAGAGCGCCGCTGGCGCCGGGAAACAGTTCGGTCGCGGCGAGTGCGATAAAAGGATACGCCTCTTCGCGCGAGTTGCACGCTTGCAGAGTATCGCCCAGGTTTTTGAGGATCTGCATTTTGCCCCCGTACCGTTTCAACTGGGACAGTTCCGCGCCCGCTTGGGCGTGTAGCCGGTTTAGTTCTTCATCGCGCCGTTTGGACTCCGTGATATCGATGTTGCATCCGATCCATTCGCGGACAGCGCCGTTTTGGGCGCGCACCGGAACCGCGTGGATGGAAAAGCACCGGTATTCCCCATCCCTCCGTCGCACGCGCCACTCGGTTTCGTACTGCGAGCCCTGTTTGACCGCGCGCATCCAGGCGGACACTGCTTCTGCCCGGGAATCCGGATGCACTGCCGCAAGCCAGCCGCAGCCCTGGATATCGTCGCGGGTCTGTCCCGTGAACGCCCGCCAGGCGTGCAGGTCCTCTATCACTTGCCCCCCGGAGTCGGTGGTCCATACGATTCCGGAAATCGCGTCAATCAGCGATCGATAGCGTTCTTCGCTCGGACGCACGGCCTCTTTCGTTTGTAAATTCATCACCCGGCTTTATCTCCCCAGGACTCGGGTACCGCAGCCGATTCGTAAAGTGCCGGCGGTGAATACGCTTACCTGATCCCGGCCGCCGTGTTTCGCCGAATAGAGCGCGGCATCGGCGGCGCGAATCAATTCTTCCGGCGTGGCCTCCAGGGCCCATTGGGCAACGCCGATGGAGATCGAGGCCGCGGGCAGGATCTGACTGTCATAGATGCACGTCATATTCTTGACTTCGCCGCGCATGCGATCCAGCGGTTCCATGACACGGCCCGAATCTGTATCCGGCAAAACCAGCACGAACTCGTCGCCTCCATAACGGCAGACAATGTCGCTGGTGCGCAGCTTGTTCAGGAGGAACGCTCCCAGAGTCTTTAGCAGAACATCGCCCGCGTGGTGGCTGAAGGTGTCGTTAAACGTTTTGAAGCCGTCTATATCCAGCATGGCCACGCACAGGGGAGCCTTGTGGCGGGCGGATCGGGATAGCTCCCGCTGCAGCGTCTCGGTCAGATAGTTGCGGTTGAACAATCCCGTCAAGGGATCCCGGATAGCCTGGGCCCGCAGCGCATCGCGAAGTTTCAAGCTGGATAGCGACAGCTTAATGACCTCGCCCAAGGTGGTGAGCAACTGACGCTCCTGTGCAACCAGTGATTCGCCGGGCGGGCTGTTCAGATTCAGCAGGCCCTGCAAATTTCCGCGAACCGAGAGCGGGAGGCAGATGTAGGAGCCAGGAGGTGCGGACTGGAAGTGGCGGCAGGTCTGCACAGATCCTGGCCCGGCTACCTCCTGCATCTGGTTCCGGCGCAGCGCCCAGCAATCGTCCAGCAGGAAGCGGACGGCCGCCCGCGTTCCGGATCCCCACACTGCCGCGGTTTCCATCTGGTGGGTGTGGCTTACCGATACCGCGAGCGCTCCGCTGGCGCGGGGAAACAGTTGCGCCGCAACCGAACCGATGATCGGGTAGGCCTCCTGCTGCGAGTTACACGCCTGCAGGACCTCGTATAAATCATTGATCTGTTTGATCTCCGCTTCGCGCCGTTTCAGCTCCTCCGCATGCTGCGTCATATCGGCGTGCAAGCGCGCTAGTCTGTCCTGCTCCTGTTTCTGCTGGGTCACGTCGCGGGCGATCACCACCACGCCCCCGGCCTCGTTTTGTCCGTTGCGGTAGGCGGCAGCGTTGCACAGCAGGTAAGTCGGCTGGCTGGACGGGTGGAGGATCGTGAGCGGATAGCCGGCAGCCGATCCCCGCGAGAAGGCTTCGCGGTGGGCCGCGCGCGCTAATTCCGGATCGGTGAAATAGCCGGCGAACTCGCTTCCCAACACCTTTTCCCGCGAGACGGCGAAGACGCGCAGGAACGCCCCGTTGGCATCCGTGATCCGGCCATCGGCGCCCACCGCGATCAGGGAGTCGGGGCAGGCTTCGATCAGGCTGCGGTTGTACTCGGCCAGGTGCTGGGCTTCTTGGGCCGTGGCCAAGACTGAGGCCAGGTCCGGAGTGGTCATGTCTATCACTTCATGCGTCACAGCGCCTCCTGCTTTCACCAGCAGGTCCCAGGCCCTTTTCCGGTTGTTGAAAAAGAGAACCGGCTGCCCTGTCCCGAAGCGCTAGGACGTCGCCAGCAGTTTACAGGGAGGTTGCAGGGGTGTACAGTTTTCGAGGCGCTGCACTTCTTTATGGGAAGTGGCGAGCTGTTAGGCGAAATTTCGGATAAACGCAAAAAAGCCGCAGGAACACCGAAGTGTCCCCGCGGTTCAGAGGGCGGTATTACAAGATCAGAACGTTAAACGCGCGACTAACTGGCCGCTTCGCGGCGTGCCCAGGTATCCGGCGACCGTCGAATTGCCAAAGGTGCCAAAACCAGCCGTGTAATTCCCGTTTGGCGCAGTCTGATAGGTAGTAGCCACGTTGGTCGGGCTGAAGGCCGTCGAAGGAACTCCCGTCGTCCCGCCTAGCTGGACGCGATTGAAAATGTTCTGGAACTCCATGCGGACCTGGAATGTGAACCTTTCCTTGATGATGAAGTTCCGCGCGAAATTCATCGCCTCCATCGGATGCCGCGGGCCGCGGAAGAACGGCAGCGTGGAAGTTTGTGCAGCCCACTGGGCGTTCGGAACCGGTCCCCAAGCCGCCGGATTCAAGACCACGGTGGTTGCGGGATCGAAGCAGTGGCAGTTGATATCGAGCGGATCAGTATGGTGAACGCCGCTCAGATCGGTCCAGTTCACCGACCACGGATTCATGTAGCTGCCGTCGGGGTTCTTCAGCAATTGCGCCCCGCCAGGTCCGCGTCCCAACCACAGGTTGATGGGGCTCGTCGCACCATTCAAAGGCCGGCCGATGTACGCCCCCGACTGGTAATACAAGGCACTGGAAAGCGCCCAGTCGGCGAGGAAATAAGAAACGATTTTGTTGCCGAGCACAGGCATGGTGCCCTTATAACGCGGCACCTGGTATTCGAAAGAGATGTGCATGGTCTGTGGCGGATTGGCAGCCACCAGGTCTTTTCCAAGGGATTGGTTGAAGACGTCCGGGCTGCTGTACCATTGAAGGTTCTTCGACCATGTGTAGGCGCCAGTGACGGACAATCCGTGCGAGTAGCGCTTGGTGACGGTGGCTTGAAGAGCGTCGTACCAGGACTTGCCCAGGGGCGCCGAGGGCGCGATTCCGCCCGTAAACTGCGGGAAATTCTTTAAGGCTTGGAAGACACTTTGAGTAGTAGTCGATCCGAAACCGGGATATGGCAGATTGAACCCACGTGCGGCCAGGGTCGATGCCTGGGCCGGGCTGAGTGAGTTGAGTTTGGTATTCAGAAGTTGTTCATCGCTGATCCCCTGGGGCGTGTCGGCGATGGTAAAGCCGGCGTTTTGGAGCATAGTGGGGGAAACCGCGTTGAAGTCCTGGAGGGTTGTGACCGGTTGCCAGATATTCCGGTTGCCGACATAGGCAGCTTCTACAACCATGCTTCGCGTGATTTCCCGCTGCACGCTGATGTTCCACTGGTAGGTGCGATCCGGCCGGCCCGCGTTCGGATCGGTTAACCCAGCTAGCGCGGTGTTAGATGCCCCGACCGTGAAACCAGCGGCCGGATTGGAAGTGTTTATCCCCGGTGGGAAGAGAGACGCCGGGACACCTTGCGAGAACTTGAACAAGTCGAAGCCATTCGGCGGGGTCGCCGATGCGCTGCTGTTGATGACGCCGCCTCCGGTGAACGGCGTTGCATCGTAGGCAATTCCGGCGCCACCGCGAATGACGGTCTTGCTATCCAATGTATATGCGATTCCGAGCCGGGGACCGATGGCATAAGGATAATTGTGGGCGAACTGGCACCCGCAGGTCGCTTCGTAGATGTAGCCTCCCAGTCGTCCGCCCGCAGCCGGATTGGGTGTGGTGAGACTCAGATCCGCGACGCGTCCGTACTGTTCCTTGGCATAAGTACCATAGTCGTAGCGAAGGCCGTAATCGAGGGTCAGATTGCGCCGGATTCGCCAGGTGTCCTGAAGGAATATACCAGTTTGACTTTTCGCCTTACGATATTCGACCGGGTCGGACAAACTAAAGGTCGTCGTGCTGCCCATCAGGAAGTTTGCAAACTGAAAACCCTCGTCCGTGCTGCCCGTAAACCCACTCGCAGTGGACAGCACGGGCTGGGACGTAATCCCATTGGTCTGAGATGTGGCAAGGGCGCTCCCGAAACCGTAGCTTCCCCCAGTGTTGGCGAGAGACGGGAACACGGTAGTGTCGATTCGGAACTCGGCGCCCCCCTTCACAGTATGGTTCCCGTGAACCCACGTCAGGTTAGCCGAAGTCGATGGGTGACGATCCAGCGTGCGGCCTGGTCCGGCGTTGCCAATATTCTTCAGGCCGCCCAAATTGGGATAACCGGTTGTAGACGATTCGTTTGTGGAAGCCATGGGGGGAAAGGACGTCTGATTAGTGGTGGCGCCGACCAGCCCGATGTCCGATGCGGCGTTGTAGTTGGTCGTCAGCGGGCAGGCGCAGAAGTTATATTCCATCCAGCCGACGCCGAGGTGGAAGAGCATCGTCGGCTTGATGTTGTAATCGAAGTTGGCGCGGTAAGTCGGCGCAGTCTCAAACGTCCCGGCATTCGCGGTGATCGGCTCCGGAAAGCCTTCCGCTAGTCCGCCGAGAGTCTGGATCGGGGAGGTGGTTTTGTTCTGGTTGAAGGAAAACCCAATCCGCGCTTTGGATCCGACGTTCTGGTCGATTTTCACTGCCGGCGAGTCTGTAAAACGAGTTGCCCTGACGGGGTTCAGATAGTTATTGACGAGGAGATTGGCGCTAGGACCCTGCGGAAGCGGGACGTACTTGCTGAGAATCTTCGCCGCCACGGGGTCAATATAAGTCGACGGGAGCTTGTTGCCGACGAGCGGCAGGCGATAGTTGTTAAAGACCTGGCCACCAGTGCAGTCTGTCGTCAGAGCGCCGTTACAGGTAACGGTCTGGGTCGAATTGGGATCGAAGATCGTTCCTAGAGCGATGGTATTCCCGAGGGGGTCCTTGTAATCGTGCCCGGTCGTCGCCGAACCGATGTGCAGGTTTCCGGTATTGCCTTGGGCCCCGATCAAACTGCTGAAGTCCCCGGCGCGGTAGGCCGCGGTAGGAACCGTCGCAAAGGTGGAGTTGGTCTGGGTAGAATAATCGCGATACTGCTCCCAGTTGAAGAAGAAGAAGGTCTTGTCCTTGCCGTTATAAAGTTTGGGAATCCAAACCGGACCGCCTATGGTGAACCCGTAGTCGTTACGCCGGACCTGGTTCCTCTGGTGGCTGACGGCATCTCTGGCGTTGAAATCGTCGTTGGCCAGGTAGTCGTACATGGTGCCGTGATACTGGTTCGTGCCTGACTTCACGATCATGTTGAACAGCGTGCCGGAGACCGCGCCGTATTCCGCGTTGAAGCTGCTGGTCTGGACGGCAACCTCCTGGAGGGCGTCGGGGCTGATGTTTTCGCGAGTGGTAATGGTGGCAGCTTGCGTGTTCGTAACCGGCTCGCCCTCGATCTTGTATTCATAGGTGTTCCCGGGCAGGCCGTTCATGCGGTCGACGATCCCGGGGAGGCCGCTGTACACCGAACCGGGAAGGATCATCACCGTTTGAAGCGGATCCCGGATGAAGATCGTGGCCGGCAACACCGGCAGGTTCCGAATCTGATCGGAAATGATGTCGTGAACCACCGCTCCGGTATCGGCCTGCAACAGCGTGGATTCGGCGGTGACGGTAACGGACTCCGAGGTTGAGCCGACTTCGAGCGTTATGTCAACACGCAGAGTTTGCGCCGCGGCGATGGTCACGTTTTCCTGGCGGTAGCTCTTGAAGCCCGTTTGCGCCACCGTAATTACATACCTGCCGACGGGCATCTGCGCGATGGTGTAGTTTCCCGTCTGTGAAGTCGTTCCCACGATCTTGGTGCCGGTGTCGACTTGGGTGGCGGTGACTGCAACATTCGCAACCACGGCCCCTGAAGGATCCGTCACGATACCTGTCAGCGTGCCCGCGGCGGTTTGCCCGAACATGGACGCAGGCGCAGCCATCAATACGCTCAGCAGCAAAAGTGTGTAGTTTCGCATAGTACCCCCTCAGCCAGACTTCATTCAGTTTTTCGGACCCCACATCGAACCCCACAGAACAACGTTCTCGTGACTATACAGGGAGTTACGGCGGGTGTCAATGCAGGTCGATGGAATGGCCCCTATAAGCCAAACTGATATGGAGCGCGCAGCAGCACGGTATTCCAGAAGGCGATCGAGTTCTCTTTGGACAACTCCGTCTTCTTGAACTTGATGCGCGTGGGGAACTCGACCGGAAGCCCCCGCATTTGGGATCTGAAAAAGCGCACCCGCAACGAATGTGTTTCCAGTAGATAGCCTGGTGCCCGGGGTGGGACTTGAACCCACACACTCCTTACGGAATAAGGGATTTTAAGTCCCTTGCGTCTGCCAGTTTCGCCACCCGGGCACGTGAAATCATGCTACCGCAATCTGTTCGGTAACCTAGATTATCTGGCAGCATGTGCGAACTTGGCCCATCGCAAATCCATCTATGGGAGTGCCCGCTCGGCGATCCGCCGGATGCTCAACTTCTCGCCCGCGCTATGACCCTTTTGAGCGACGCCGAGAAGAAAAGATGCGCTGCGTTCCATATGGAAAAACATCACGCGGAGTACGCGCTCAGTCGCGCGATGCTGCGTCTGGTGCTTTCCCAATACGCGCCCGTGCGGCCCGAGCAGTGGCAATTCGTGACGGGCAGTAAGGGAAAGCCGGAGATCGCCGGCCCGGCGCTCGATACTCCCCTGTGGTTCAATCTCTCGCACACCGATGGTCTCGCCGTTTGCGTGGCGGGACGCGTCCGGGATATCGGGGTCGACGTCGAAAACATGAACCGCAAAGCATCCCATCAGGAATTAGCGAAACGCTTTTTTGCACCAAGCGAGTATGTGCATTTGCGAACCTTGCCGCCCAGCCTTCAGCGTGAAACTTTTTTTCGGATCTGGACTTTGAAGGAAGCCTATATCAAGGCCGACGGGCAAGGGCTCTCGATTCCGCTGGACTCTTTCCACTTCCGGTTCCCGCCGGAAAACCCTGCGCAGGCCACGCTCGAGTCGAACGCCGAATCGAGCCCGCATGCCTGGAGTTTTTTCGAGTTCCAGCCCGGTCCGGATCACCGGGTTTCGATAGGCGTAAGAAATCCCGACCGGTGTGCACTCCAGGTGGAGTGCCGCCAAGCCGCGACCCTGTTTGACCAAATATGAGCTAGCCGACGCAGCTCAAGTGAGTCTCCTCAACGCCGGATACGCAAAATCCCTGTTATTTCTTACCAAAGCGAGGGACCAGCAAGCCCAACGCGGCTCCGGCGGCGAATCCGATCGCCAGCGTGCTGAAAGGGTGCTGTTTGATGCTGTGAGCGGCTTCCTCCAGCCCGTCTTCGACCCTGTAGCGGCTTCGTTTCAACAATCGCCGAGCCGCGGTCACACTGTCGTCCAGCTTTTCGGCGACGGCGGCCTTCGCATTGTTCACCCCTTTTTCGACCCGCCGGGCAGCTTCTTTTACCTCTTTTCCGAGGCACGTCGCGCAAATCCCGCATGCCCCGTTGCACGCCGCTAGAGCCCTTCCGGTCCTGGGTTCTTCCAAAGCGGTTTTCATGGGATTGTTCTCCTGCTGTTTGAAAGAGCAACAGGAGTGCCAAACCGGCGACTCGCTACGGCGATGATCGTGCACCGGCCGTACGGAGATGCCCGAGCTTACCGCGCGCAATCGGAACGGTGGCCCACATTTATGACGACATCGTCGCGCGGCCCAAATAGTGTCAGAAATTCGGTCGTTCCGTCGGGAATCCGCCCTCTGCCAAATGGAGTTCAGGCCATCGTTTCAGCGGTTTGCATTGTGGAAAAGCGGCGACCAAATTGCCCACCAATGCAGGCATGGGTTTCATAAATACTCTTTCCAGTAATTATCTACAGTCGGTTCTCACCAATGCAGTCCAGAGCTCCGGCCTGAACACCAACACCACCTCAAGCATCACTGGCGCTTCTTCCCTCGTTTTACCGACGGACAACCAGCAGCTTTCACCATTCGCCCAGATCGTCAGCCAGCTCCAGCAACTGCAGCAATCGGATCCAACGAAGTACCAGCAGGTTACGCAGCAGATCGCCGCCAATCTGCAGAGCGCCGCCCAAACCGCCCAGGCAGACGGCAATACAACCGCGGCCAACCAGCTCAATCAGCTCTCGACGGACTTTTCAAACGCCTCCACCAGCGGCCAACTCCCCAACATTCTGGATCTGGCTCAGGCGACTAAGGGACATCACAATCATGGTGGCGGCCACCATCACGCGCATGCAGCGTCGTCCGATCCCGATAGCAGCTCCACTGACCCAACGACCGCCAGCAGCCTGAGTCAGACGCTGAGTCAGATCCTTGGCAACATGCAGACCACTGTATTGTCTAATGGCGCGCAAACCAACCCGCAGGATCCGATGGCTATCATTCTCAGCACGTTGTCCAGTGCCGGAGTAAGCGGCTCCTACAGCTAGACCTAACGAAACATCGCCCCGGTGGTGGCCCACTCCGCGGCAAAGCGCTCGATCAGCAACTTTTGGTCGAGTGCGAAGCCCTCGAATGCAAGCGGCGGAATTTCGCCCATGGGTGGCGCCGACGACAGCGACATACCCGCGGCGTTTACCACGGCATCCACTTTTGATACGGCCATAGCCAGCGAAATCTTGCCCGAAGCTGGCGGCTCTTTGTCGGGTTCGTGGTGATACGCGACCGCCGAGCGGATCGACTCATCTAGTCCCCAATAGTCCACTGCCAGGGCCGACAATTCCGCGTGATCGGTTTGGAGTACCAGCCGCTCGGCTTCGAGGA
>Ga0070735_10002354_pt1 | contig 17201 bp, 12 predicted proteins | sample Coa_R1_FD_66443 | JGI IMG/M metagenome (GOLD analysis project Ga0070735, IMG submission 66443) | Surface soil microbial communities from Centralia Pennsylvania, which are recovering from an underground coalmine fire - Coalmine... | ecosystem: Environmental > Terrestrial > Soil > Unclassified ... | reverse complement strand
GATGACTTCGGCCACAGCAGCGTAGCTGCGCATTTCACGCCAGCACACCGCCTGTCAATTGAACATATAAAAAAACGCCGATGATTTCAATCGCAGAAGCATTAATCCCAAATGCGTGAACTGTCGAACCGTGAGCCTGCGATTTCGCGCCATCAAGATGACAGCGGCCAGCCGTCATAGGGAGTCACGAAAGGCCAGTTCTGGCGAGAGAGCCCTTCTTTTTCCGGGTTATGTTCGATGTACGCAATATCGCGGCGCACGTCGTCTGGAGTGTAGAGAAAAACTTTGTAGGGGCGTTGGCACCAGATTGGGCGCCCGATGGGAAGACCCGCGAAGAGGCGAAGCCCGTTGGATGTTTGCTCGGCGAATTTGCTCCAGATGGTTTTGGCGTCGTCGCGGTGCCGTCGCACACAGAGGTGCACGTGATTACGCAGCACGGCGCAGGCCCACAGCGTACACCCGCCCCGGCGCACCGCTTGCCCGATCGATTCCCCGAGAGCTTGCCTCTTCGCGTCTTCGAACCAGATCAACGGAAAATCGAGCAGCGGCGCAGCAGCGCGCCCGAACTCGCGCAGCTCACCGCGCGAGGCTGCGACTTTTTTCTTCCCAGATGAATCGGCCCGAGTCCCGCGAGTTTATCCTGGCGCAACTCTTCTGACCCGCTTCCCCGCGGGTCGTTGGGTAGCCAGTGCCCATACCCGTGCAAGATCAGATGATGCCCGATCACGATGCGCGAGTGCGTCCGCATTGATCCTGCTGGAGAACGCGGTTTCACGCTTCATGCCCGGTATACAAGGCCTCGATCACCTGGCCGTTGTTGAGACGCAGCGGGCGTCCCTGGATGTCGCGGATTTCGGTCGCCGGGTCGATGCCCAGCGCCGAGTAAACGGTCGCGGCCACGTCCGAGTGATGATAGGGACGGGTGACCGGGCAACCGCCCACGGCGTCGGATCGGCCGATGACCTGGCCGCCCCGGACTCCGGCGCCGGCGAACAGCCCGAAAAAGCAGGTCATCCAATGGTCGCGGCCGGCATTGGTGAAAAACGAGATCGATCCATCGGGCTGCACAAGCTTGGGAGTGCGGCCGAATTCGCCCATCATCACCACGAGCGTTTCGTCGAGCAGACCGCTGGCCTGCATGTCGTCGATCAAATTCGAGACGCCGCGATCGAGTTTCGGCAACAGGTCGCGCAGGGCGACGAAGTTGTTGTAATGCGTGTCCCACAAGGCCTGGTAACTGACGTTGGCCTGCACGATCGACACGCCGGCCTCGATTAGCCTCCGCGCCATGAGCATCGACTGGCCGAAGATATGGCCCCCATAGCGCTCGCGCACCGCCTGAGGTTCGTCGTCCAGGGCCAGCGCCTTCGGCAGGCGGCCGCTGGTCAAAACGCGGAATGCCTCCCCGCGCCGGTTGTCGTAAGTCCCCGCTTCGAGCGCCGCCCCCAGTGCCGATTGCTGGCGTTCGAGATCGGCCAAAAGCGCTTGCTTCGAGGCCAATCGATCGACCGACATGCCGGGGGGCATTCTCAGACTGGCGTCGACCCGGTATTTGGGGTCGGCCGGATTGTCGCGGATCTGATAAGGATCGCATCGCGCACCCAAGAGGCCGCCGTTTTGTGCGGGATAGAGGCCCGTCCCCGGATCGACGACTTCGCCCGGCAGCACGACGCTCGCCGGCAAGCCGTCGGCGCCGCCGCGCACGTACTCGACGCCGGCACACCACGAGGGCCAATCGTGCCGCGAAGCAGCCACCCCCGCGCCCGCCGGCAGCTCATCGACGCCCCCCAACAGGCCATGCACCGCCAGGCGATGATCGCCGAAACTCGGGTTGCACGTCATCGAGCGGACGAGCGACCAACGGTTCATGCGCTGTGCCAATAGCGGCAAGTGTTCGCAGATCGTAAGCCCGTTCACATTCGTGTCGATCGCACGAAAATCGCCGCGAACCTCGGACGGCGCCTCGGGCTTCATGTCGAAGGTGTCGAGATGACTCGGCCCGCCGAAGAGAAACAGAAACAGCACCGATTTGGCGCGCGGCGTCGATGGCAAAAGGGAGCCGTGCGGCAAAGCCCCCGCGCGCGCCAGGTCAGCCAATCCGGCAATTCCAGCGCCCAGCGCCGTCGAATAGCCGATCTGGATGAGCTCGCGCCGGCTCAGCAATGGGCCGTTTACACCGCGTCGAGGCATAGGCGATCAGACTCCACAATCCGACGGCATTCGAAAATCCCCGCGGGAATCGGGGATCGCAACAAACAAACGACGCGCGTCCCTCACCTCTTCCGATGTTAACGCAAGCCCAACCCGTGAACAACACCGATTGTTTATGCGTTCGCTCCGCGCAGCAGCTTCGACGTGATCTCCGCCACGTGCTTTCCCTGGAAACGTGCGATCGCCAATTCATTCTCGCTCGGCTGCCGCGATCCGTCGGACCCGGCCAGCGTCGTGGCCCCGTAGGGAGTGCCTCCGGTGATCTCGTTCATGTTGACGAGCCCCTGACAGGAGTAGGGGACGCCCACGATGATCATTCCCTGGTGGAGAAGCGTGCTGTGGAAGCTGGTGATCGTCGTCTCCTGGCCGCCGTGCTGCGTGCCGGTGCTGGCGAATACGCTGCCCACTTTGCCAACGAGCGCCCCTTTCACCCACAGTCCACCGGTCTGATCGAGGAAATTGCGCATCTGCGCGCACATATTGCCGAAACGCGTCGGCGTGCCGAAGATGATCGCGTCGGCCTCGGGAAGCTGTGCAGCTTTCGCGATGGGGACATGCGCGAATTTCTGCCGGGCCGCCTTCGCGCCGCTCTTTTCGAGAGCCGCGTCGGGCACGAGCTCGGGCACCTGCATCAATGTCACTTCCGCGCCCGCGACCTCGCGCGCTCCCTCGACGACCGCCTCGGCCATGCGATAAATGTGACCGTACATGCTGTAGAAGATGACGTGCACTTTCACGATGAATCCTCCTTGCGATGAGCCTTGTCAAGCCAGCATTTTTTCGACTACCTTGCCGGCCACGTCCGTCAGCCGGAAATCGCGCCCCTGGAAGCGATACGTCAGTTTCAGATGATTGATGCCGAACAGGTGCAAAAGCGTCGCCTGCAGGTCATGAATATGTATCGGCTCTTCGACGATTCCCCATCCAATCTCGTCGGTTTTGCCGATCACCTGGCCCCCTTTGATGCCACCGCCGGCGCACCACAGGCTGAAAGCAAAGGGATGATGATCGCGCCCGCTGACCGATTGGAAACCGGGACGGTTTTCGCCCAGCGGCGTGCGGCCGAATTCCGAGGCCCACACGACCAGCGTCGAGTCGAGCAGGCCGCGCTGTTTGAGATCGTGCAGCATGGCGGCGATCGGCTGATCGGCCATCAGGCAGTTGTGCCCGAGCTCTTCGTTGAGATTGCTGTGGTGATCCCAGGAGGCGTGAACGATGTTGACGAAGCGCACGCCGCGCTCGACCAGCCGCCGAGCCAAGAGGCAGTTTCGCGCAAAGGCCTCGAACTGCCCCTTGCCGCCGCGCGACGCCTTGATCTCGGGTTCTTCGCGTCCCAGGCCGTATCGCGTTTGCGTTTCCTGTGTCTCGCCTGAAAGGTCGATGAGCTCGGGCGCAGCCGCCTGCATGCGGAAGGCCAGCTCGTACGACGCGATGCGCGAGGCGATCTCAGGATCGCCGATCGCTTCCAGGCGCTGGCGGTTGAGGTCCGCCAGGCCCGCAATCGAGCGCCTCTGCAGCTCGTCGCTGACGCCTTCGGGGTTATTCAAGTTGAGCACCGGCTCGCCCTGATTGCGAAAGAGAACGCCCTGGTAGCTCGTGGGGAGAAAGCCGCTCGACCAATTCGACGTGCCGCCGCTCGTCCCGCGGCCCGCGGTCAAGACAACGAAACCGGGAAGATTCTGCGATTCGGACCCGAGCCCGTAATTGAGCCAGGCGCCGACGCTCGGGCGGCCGAACATCTGCGAGCCGGTGTTGAGCAAAAGCTGGCCCGGATGGTGATTGAAGGCCTCGGTGTGCATCGAGCGGACGAGGCACAAGTCATCGGCGCAGCTCGAAAGATGCGGCAGGAAATCCGAGAGCGGCATGCCGCATTGGCCTTGCGGCGCAAATTTTCGCGGACATCCCATGAGCCGCGCCGTTTCTTTTTGGATGAATGCGAACCGGACGTTCTTGGTCATCGACTCGGGGAGCGGCTGGCCGTCGAGCTCGTTGAGCTTGGGCTTGGGGTCGAACAGGTCGATCTGGCTGGGCGCGCCTTCGAGGTAAATATAGATGCAGGCTTTGGCCTTGGGGGCGAAATGCGCGGGGAGCGGGGCCAGCGGACCGCTTGTTGCTCTCGTCGAATGCGGGTTTTCGCCTCCCGTCTCCCGCGCCAGCAAACCGTCATCGCGAAAGAGCGATGCCAGCGCCAGCATCCCCGCGCCGTTGGCGGCATTCGCGAGAAATGTCCGGCGCGATGCCGAAGCGATGGTTTGGTTGCGACCTGTCATTTGAATATCGTTTCCCTCATATCAACATCGTGAGTCGCTCGCGGTTCACCCTGCAGGCTCGAAACAATGGAGCCGGTCGTCATGTAGTCGATGCCCGCCCCATCCAGAGTTCCAACAACCTTGGCTAGTAATTCCTGTTGTGACATTTCGCGAGACGTGACAGTAAAACGCGCCGAAATTCGTCCGGCGAAAGATCAGGAAATCGCGTCCGCAATCCGTGCACGAATAATTGTTTCGAAAAATCCGAAAGCTCGAACGCCTTCGCCAGGCGCTGCGCCGGAGTCATCCGCCGGAGCGCTTCGAGATAGAGCTTATGGTTTGGCCTCGGTTTGGGATCCATGCGAACCGGCCTTTTAGACTCACAAGTATAGACTATTCTCGCGTCACAAACTCATCCAGGTTGAGCAGCACTCGCGCCAGCGCCACGCCGGCGGCCATTTCGACCAGTTCGGCATCGGGCGGTCGCGGCGCGCCGACGAGTCGGGCGGCAGCCTCCCGGTCGGCCTCGGCCAGCGCGCGAAACTCGCCAAATAGCTTAATTACGCTGTCCAGCTCCCGGTCAGCGGGGGGCCGGCCGAGGCACAATTCGAAGGCGAATTTGAGTCGCGCCGCGCTATCGTCCGGCCGCTCTTTCACCACTCTTCGCCCCAGCGCCTGAGCGCACTCGTGGAACACGGGGTCATTGAGCAGCGTCAGCGCTTGCAGCGGTGTATTCGAACGGTCGCGTCGCGTGCAGGTGACGTTTGAATCGGGAGCGTCAAACGTCATCAGCATGGGATAGGGGCTCGTGCGCTGGAACCATGTATACAGCCCGCGGCGATAGCGATCGGCGCCGGTGCTTTCGACCCAGCGGGCGCTCCCCGCATACGTCAGCTCCGAGATTCCCGCAGGCTGCCGCGGATGCACGCTCGGTCCTCCCACGGTCGGCGCGAGAAGCCCGCTGGCTGCCAGCGATACGTCGCGCAAGATCTCGGCCTCCAGCCGATACCGGTTCTGGCGCGCCAGCAGCGTGTTTCGTGCATCGCGCTCGAAAAGATCGGCTCGCTGCTGCGATGACTGCCGATATGTCGCCGATTGCACGATCAACTTGATCATGCGTTTGATGCTCCAGGCGCGGTCTTCCTTCGTTTGAGCGCCATTGGCGGCGGGATGCACGAACTCGGCGGCCAGCCAGTCGAGCAGCTCGGGATGCGATGGCCTTTCGCCGCGTATGCCGAAGTCGTCGACGCTGGCGACGAGCGCCTGCCCGAACAGATTCTTCCAGACGCGGTTCATGGTGACGCGCGCGGTGAGCGGGTTGGCCGGATCGACCAGCCAGCGGGCCAGGTCGAGCCGATTGGCTGATGCCGTCGTCCGGCGGAAGGGGTGCAAAACGGCGAGCGTGTGCGGCTGCACTTCTTCGCCTTTGCGAAGGAAATCGCCGCGGACGTGGATGTGCGTTTTTCGAGAGGGAGAAACATCAACCAGCGCCTGGGCTTTTGTGGCCGGCGGGGCGGGCGCCAGTTTGAGATGCTCGGCTTCGGCTTGTCGCAAGCTCACCAGCTCGGGTTCGGCCGTCGCGTAATAGGCCAAGAGCGCCTTTCGATCGTCGGCCGTCCGCGCCTCGCCGGACTTCACCAGAATTGTCGCGATATCGTCGGAGATCGCCTCGAGCTTAACCGGTCGGGGCATTGTCGTGACCGAAAGCCGGAACCTGCCGATGGTATGCTGCATTCCGTATTGCTGATCGAGAGCGATCGAAAACGTCGTCTCGCCCGACGAGTCGAGATCAGATTTCGTTTCGAAGACGGCCACATGCCGTTTGCCGAATTGCGGCGCAATGCCCCAGCCGGTCTTGAGGTCGGCGTCGATTGCGGCGGCAACGGGCCATTGGTCTTGCGAAAAGTCGGCCGACGGCGCCGCCAACTCCACTTGTTGCGGCGCCCCGCCGGCCGAGACGGCGGTGACTTTGAAATCGGACAAAACAAAATTGCCATGTGCCGCACGACCGGGACCCTGCGCCGGCAGACTCGGATCGGGGAAAACCTCCAGCCGGAATGCCGTGATCTTCGGAACGCGCGTTGTGAACGAAAGCGTGTATGTATCGGTCGCCCTGTTCTCGCCGCCGACGAGAATCGAGCCATCGGTCTGCTTTACGAATTTCAAGTCGCCGGCGGCCTTGATGTCGGTCGCGTCAATGAACTTCCAGGTCGCCAGCGACTTTATATCGAGGCCCTGCTCCCAGGCCGCTTCTCGTGCGGGCAATTGACTTTTTTCAAATTCGGCGACTGCTGCAAGAAATGGCGCATGAGCCGCATCGAATGTCTGTTTCGCCTTGTCGTAGGCCGCGGCTTCCGCCGGGAGCGGCGCCGGAATATCGATCTCCTGGCCCTGATTGAAGAAGGCAAACATCCCGTAGAACTCGTGCATGGCGATGGGGTCGTACTTGTGCGAATGACACTGCGCACAGCCGACAGTCAGCCCCAGCCAGACGGTGCTCGTCGTGCTGACGCGATCGATCACCGCGGCGACCCGGAATTCTTCCTGGTCGGCGCCCCCTTCCTTATTGGTCAGCGTATTGCGATGGAAACCCGTGGCGACCTTTTGCTCGAGCGTGGCGTTGGGGAGCAGATCGCCGGCCAATTGCTCGATAGTGAATTGGTCGAAGGGCAGGTCGCGGTTGACCGCGTCGATGACCCAGTTGCGGTAGCGCCAGGCGAAGGGGCGCGGAGAATCTTTTTCGTAGCCGTCGCTGTCGGCGTAGCGCGCCAGATCGAGCCAGTGCCGCCCCCAGCGCTCTCCGAAATGCGGCGACGCCAACAGCCGATCGACCAGATCGCGATAGGCCTCGGGGCGTCCATCGGCGAGGAATGTCTCGATTTCGGCGGGCGTGGGAGGCAAACCCAAGAGGTCGAGACTCAATCGGCGAATCAGCGTTCGGCGATCGGCTTCGGGCGAAGGGGCGATTTTCCTGGCTTCGAGTTTCGCCAGCACGAAACGGTCGATCGGATTACGGACCCAGGTTTCCGTCGCGACACGCGGGAGCTCGGGGCGCTTCACCGGTCGAAACGACCAATGCGCCGACTTATTGGCGCCGTTGGCGCTGGAGTCCTCCGACCATTTGGCGCCCTGGTCGATCCAGGCGCGCAACAGGCCGACTTCGTCGTGCGAGAGTTTGTCGCCCTCGGGGGGCATGATGATGTCGGGGTCGAGGCCGGCGACGTATTTGATGAGCAGGCTCTCGGCGCTCTTGCCGGCCTGGAATGCCGGACCCGAATCGCCCCCGCGCACCGCGTCTCCCTGCAAGTCGAGCCTGAACCCCGCCTGTTGTTTCTCGGCGCCGTGACATTTCAGGCAATGCTTGACGAACAGCGGCCTCACGTCGCGATTGAAATCGACATCGATCTTGGCCGGAGGAGGGAGCTTATCGGCGATGGCGTTGGGATCATCGGCCCCGTGCGCCACAGCGAACACGAGCGCGGGAAAGGCCGCAAGGAACACCGGTCGTATGATTCGGACATGCGATCGCTGCACGTCGGGTTCCTCTTCAGGGCGGGATCATAGCCGGACCGGGGCCGGCTGGCGGGGATGACGACTGCTCAAACTTAGTCAAACAGACGCATCGAGGGCTGTCAAGCGGCGTTGGGCGTGATGACACGGCGAAAAGAAATTGAAGGATTGCAGTGCGAAAATCGGGGGATTGAGCTTTCCCCTTCTCGGGCGAGGCGTTATGTTGCCTCGCGGAGAGGCCGAACCCGTATGAAGATTTCCGCGATCCGCAAGCTTCGTCAGAAGTTGGCCGCCGACGAGCCGGTTTACGGATTGTGGGTCACGCTCGAATCGGCCAGCATTACCGAAATGGCCGTCGCACTCGGGCTGGACTGGGTGGTGATCGACGCCGAGCACGGGCATCTCGACTGGCGCGAGATTCTCGAACATCTGCGAGCCACGGTCCGCAGCGACACGGTGGCCCTGGTTCGCATCACCGAGCTCAACATCGGGCAGATCAAGCGGGCTCTCGACATCGGGGCCGACGGAATCGTCGTTCCCTGGATCGAAACGGCCGACGAACTGAGAAAGGCCGTCGCCTTTGCGCGTTACCCTACCGAAGGACTGCGCGGCATGGGGGGCGAGCGCGCGACTTGCTGGGGCAAGTGTCTACCCGAGAACGCCGCGCAGGCCGACGAACACGTGCTTGTCGTTCCCATCGTCGAAACGGTTCGCGCCGGGCGCAATATCGAAGAGCTGTGCCGCGTCGAAGGGGTCGAGCTCTTTCAATTCGGCCCGGCCGATTATTCATCGACGGCCGGCTTCAAGGGGCAATGGGAAGGCCCCGGAGTCGCCGAGCAGCTTCTGGCGATCAAAGACTCGATCCGGCGCGCGGGGAAGCATTGCGGCGTGTTGGCGACGAGCAATGACGACCTGGCGCGGCGCCGCGCGCAGGGCTTTCAGTTTTTGGCTCTGGGAATGGACGCCGGTCTCTTGCTGCGGAGCCTCACCGGCGCGCTTTCCGAGCTGGGGCGCGACACGACGATCGCCACGTCGCTGGCGCCGGCGGAAGCAATGCCGCTTGGAGTGCCGACACAGCCAATGATGGCCGGCCATGCGAGGCACGCCGGCGCGGCGGCCGCCGGCGAACCTGCCGTGCGCCCTGCAAGTTTGCGTCCAGATCGCACGGAATCGGTGGCCCCGCGCAGCGCGGCTCGGCGAATCGAGCTCGAACGCGGGGTCATCTTCCAGCCCTTCGTCGGCGCGCATAACCACGCGCGCAACCTGACGACGGGCCTGGTGACGATCATGCCTGGCGCACAATTGGCGTATCACGTTCACCCGCATGCCGAAGCCGTCACGTTGATTTCCGGCGATGCGCATGTCGAAGTGGAAGGCCGCCGGTACCATTTGCGTTCTCTTGATAATGTCTATATCCCGCCGCGAAGGGCGCATCAGTGCGTCAACTTTTCGGCGAGCAAACCGGCCGTGCTGCACGTGGCGATGGACACGCACGAGATGCGGCAAGATCCCGCGGCTGCATCGGCGCCGGCGCGCGCGATGCCCGACGACTCGCCCGGAACGCCCGGAGCCGAACGGTTCAGCCGTCATGCCGCGGCGCCTTGGTACGAACCGAATCCCGGCGCGCGATTTCAGGATTATTTCAATCGTGAGCTGGGTGGGGCCTCGATGAGCGGAGGCTACGGCGAGTTCACACCCGGAGGCCGGCTGCCTTGCCACCTGCACGACTTCGATGAATCGATTACGATCGTCGAGGGGACGGCCACCTGCGTCGTCGAGGGGCGGCGCTATTCGCTTTCCGACTGCGCCACGGCGCTGGCCCCGCGCGGTCGCTGTCATTATTTCGTCAATCTCTCGGATAAGCCGATGGGCATGATCTGGGTCTACGGCGGCGATATGCCCACAAGGCTCGTCTTGAATGAGAAATGCTGCCTGGCTGAAAGTTCGTCCTGAGAGCGTGCCATGCCGAAGAAAACACCGAGCGAGCCGTTTCGCGTCGCCTTTACCGGCGATTTTCAAGATGCCGCCGGCAATCCCAAATACCGCGATTTCGGCTTGGGCGCCTTCCAAAACCAGCGGCAGATCGAACACCGCATCATCCCCGAGTTCAGCGCCGAATTGACTCCCGAGCAGATCGGCAACGCCGCCGGCGTCGTTGTGCTCACGCCGAAGGTGACGCGCCGCAGTTTGTTCCAGCGCAGCGATCTCGTGGCGATTGCGCGCTTCGGCGTGGGCTACGACAGCGTCGATGTCGAGGCGTGCACCGACGCCGACGTGCTGGTGCTGATCGCCACCGGCGCCGTCGACCGATCGGTCGCCGAAGCCACGCTCACCTGGATGCTGGCTCTCTCACACCACGTTCGCGCCAAAGACCAACTTGTGCGCGGCGGAAACTGGGAGGGACGCTCGCAATACATGGGGAGCGAGCTGCGCCGCAGGACGCTGGGAATGGTGGGATTCGGCCGCATCGCGCGGGCCCTCGTGCAGCTTGCCAACAGCTTCGGCATGAAGGCTTTTTTGGCCTTCGACCCGCTCGTCGAACCCCGCGTCGCCGCACAACATGGCGTCGAGATGGCCAGCCTGGATGATTTGCTGGCCAAGTCGGACTTCGTCTCGATCCACTGCCCGTTGGATGAAAAGACGAAGAACCTGATCGGCGAGGCTCAATTGTCGAAAATGAAACGAGAGGCGTTTCTCATCAACACGGCCCGCGGCGGCATCGTCGATGAGCAGGCCCTCTATCGGGCGCTGAAAGAACGTCGCATCGCGGGCGCCGCGCTCGACGTGTTCGCCCAGGAGCCGCTCACGGCGCCGCATCCGCTCGCCGAATTCGAAAACGTGCTCTTGGCGCCGCACTGCATCGCCTGGACCGAAGAGCTCTTCAGCGACATCGGAAGGGCCGTCTGCCAGGCGATGGTCGAGCTTTCGCGAGGCGATAAGCCGCGCGGAATGGTGAATCCCGTCGTCTTGCAGCACCCCGGCTTCAAAAAGAAGTGGGAGCGTTTCGGTGGGGGCTAGGCGCCGCGGCGCATGTTCCAATACGTCGAGAGCACTTCATACAGATCGGCCGAGACCTGGATGCGGTCGTCTTTAAAGTCGCCCAGCCAGGCGCGCCGCGTGCGGACGGCATCGGCAAGAATCTCGGTGATCTCGCCCAAAGTCATGGCGACTTCGGGATCGGCGACTGCCGTTGAGGGTTCATCTTCACCGATGTACAGCTTCAGTTGGTGGCGCATTGCCGGTCTTCCTTGACGGGGTGAGAAAAAATGGGCTTCCCTGCCCCCCTCCGAATTGTCCGCGTCCCGCGGTGTTCGGCCCTCTTGTGCGAATCTCTTCGGCCCACGTCTGTTGAATCGGCAGTCCGCCTGTGCAGTCTTCAACAATTCTTCTGAAGAAATGGAAAAAAATCCCGGCGCCCGGCGGGACGCCTGAGCGCAAAGTATTGAAAATGCGGCGGTTGCCGCCGCCCGATTCATGGGCCAAGTGGAAATCGCACTCGTCCCCGTGTACGATGGTCGGGCTTTGCCGGTTACGGGAATCGGCAGGCGGCATTCGACCCGATGGAGGCACCGCGTGCACGGCGGCGAACTGAGATCAATCTTCACTTTGCGGACCCGGCTGATTCCATGAACAAGAACCGCGCGTTGTTTCTGGCCAGCTTTTTCACCCTCATTGCCGCCGGGATGCTGTTCGGCGTCCGCAATACGATTCTCGGCGATTGGGAGAAGCAGTTCGCCTTTACGAAAAACGACCTGGGGATCATCACCGGGTTCGGGCTGACGGGATTCGGAATCACGATTATCGCGTGCAGCCTGATCGCCGATCGCATCGGTTATAAAGCCCTGATGGTGCTGGCGTTTCTGCTGCACATCTCGTCGGCCATCGTGATGATGGTCGCGGCGCCCGTTTCCGATGCTTTTGGCAATTACGGTGCTTTCGTGTGCCTGTGCGTGGGCAACTTCATGTTCTCACTGGCGAACGGCGTTTGCGAATCGGTCATCAATCCGCTGGTGGCCACGCTCTATCCGAACCAAAAAACGCATTATCTCAATATCCTGCACGCGGGCTGGCCTGGGGGGCTGGTCGCCGGGACTATTCTGGCGTACCTTTTTTGCGGGCGCGACGCGGCCCTCGTTCACGTTCCCTGGGAGCTGGCCATCGCCTTTTTCCTTCCCGCCGTCCTCTATTACGGCTGGGTGATTTTCAAGGAAAAGTTTCCGATCTCCGAGGCCAAGGCGGCAGGCGTGTCTTATGGCACGATGCTGGCCGAGTTTGCCTCGCCGATTCTGATTTTCCTGTTTCTTTTGCACGCTATGGTGGGCTACGTCGAGCTGGGGACCGATAGCTGGATCACCAACATTCAGGAGGCCGTGATCCACGAAAACGCGAGACTGTTATTCATTTGGACATCGTGCATCATGTTCGTGCTGCGGTTCTTCGCCGGCCCGATCGTCGAAAAGATCAACCCGGTCGGCCTCTTGTTCGCCAGCGCCGTATTGGGCTGCGCCGGACTTTATTGGCTGGGCTCGACCTCCGAAGGACTGGCGATTTTTCTGGCGGCAACCGTCTACGGGCTCGGCAAGACGTTTTTCTGGCCGACCATGTTGGGCGTGGTGGGCGAGCGATTTCCCAAGGGGGGGGCGCTCACGATGGGAACGACCGCGGGGATCGGCATGCTGTCGGCAGGGCTGCTGGGTGGTCCGCTGATCGGCTACAACCAGGACTTCTATCGCTCGCAGATGCTTCGGGAAGAGGCCCCCGACACGTTCGAGAGGTATGTCCACAGGGAGCCTTACAGCGAAGCGCTGGGCGCCTTTGTCGATGAAAAAGAGAAGCAGGAAGGCACGTGGCCTGCGAAATACGGCGACGTCATCTTGAAAGAGAAGCCTGATTCTTTCTTGTTCTTGCCGGCTGTCTCGGGCCTGGACGGCAAAAAGGTCGAAACGCTGAAGGACAAAATCAAGACGCTCGAAACAAAGGAAAAAAAGAACGAGCAAATCACTTCCGACGAACGGCTCACCCAGGTCGAAGAAAAGGACAAAGGGCCCGTTTTGAAGGCCGACATCTATGGGGGCCGCATGGCGCTCAAATGGACGTCGCTCGTCCCGGCCATGATGGCGGTCGGTTATCTCATTCTCGTGCTTTATTTCCATTCGAAGGGGGGATACCAGGTCGAGGTCTTGGATGGCCAGAAACCGGAGGGAGAACATTACACGGGAGGCATGGAAGGTCCGGTCGAGGCGTAGTTCATGATCGTCAGTTGGAATTGGCTCAAGGAATACGTTCGCCTCGACATGTCGGTTGAGGCGCTCACCGAGCGCCTGATGATGGCCGGGCTGAATCTCGAAGAGGTGGCCGAAGTCGAAGGGGACCTCGCCATCGACCTGGAGGTCACGAGCAACCGCCCCGACTGCCTCTCGCACATCGGCGTGGCGCGCGAGACGGCCGTGCTGTTCGATCGCCGGCTGGAGTTGCCTTCCGCCTCGCCGATGGAAAAAGGCCCCGCGACCGCTTCCATCGCGTCAGTCGAAAATCGCGCGCACGACCTGTGCCCGCAATACATTGCCCGCGTCTTCCGCGGAGTCAAAGTCGGTCCCAGTCCCGATTGGATGCAGCGGCGCCTCAAGACCCTCGGCATCCGGCCGATCAACAACGTCGTCGATATCACCAACTACGTGCTCATGGAGTGCGGCCAACCGCTGCACGCGTTCGATTTCGACCGGCTCGTGGGGCGCAAAATCGTCGTCCGCCGCGCCGAGAGGGGCGAACGAATCACCGCTATCGACCAGCGCCAGTACGAATTGCCCGCTGAGGCATGCGTCATCGCCGATGCCGAGCGGCCGGTGGCCATTGCCGGCGTGATGGGGGGCCTCGAAACCGAAATTGGCGATCGCACGACGAACTTGCTCATCGAAACGGCCGAGTTTGCGCCGCTTTGCGTGCGAAACACGGCCCGCAAGCTGGCCCTCTTCAGCGATTCATCGTACCGATTCGAGCGGGGGATCGACCGGCTTGGACTCGATTGGGCCAGCCGCCGCTGCGCGCAGTTGATTGTCGAGCTGGCCGGGGGCGAGCTGTGCGCCGGTTCGGTCTTTGCCGGCCTGGCCCCGCAGTCCCGCCGCGAGCCGATTACGCTCAGGCTGTCGCAGATTCCAAGGATCCTGGGGATCGACATTGCCAAAGTGGAAGTGGTTCGCATTCTCAAAGCGCTCGGACTCTCGGAGCTGACTTCCCATTTTGCCGAGACGGTGACGTTTGCCGCTCCCGCGTGGCGGCGCGATCTGACGCGCGAGATCGACCTGATCGAAGAAGTCGCCCGCATTCACGGCTATGAAAAAATTCCCGAAGACGTTCTGGTGCCCTTGGAAGTCAGCAAACCCACGCTGCACGACCAGCTCTGCCAGAGGCTCTCAGACGCGCTGTTGGCGGCGGGTTTTTTCGAAGCGGTGACGCTCTCGTTTGTCGACGAAACTCTCGCCGAGATGTTTCGGGCCTCGACCGAATCGCCCCTGTTGCGCGTCGAGCATTCGTCGCGCCAGCGCGAAAACATCTTGCGGCAGAGTCTGGTTCCCAGCCTATTGCAGAGCCGGCGGCACAACGAACGCCATGGGAATGTGAATGCGCAGCTTTTCGAAATCGCCCGCGTTTTCTTCAGTGCCGAGCCCGACCGACCCGAGGCTCAGCCTATTTTACTGGGCATGGTCAGCGGCCAGTCGTTTGCCGAGATGAAGGGCATCATTGAGATGCTCGTGAAGCGAACGAACCGCGAGGCGTCTCTTACAGTGCGCCTCGTCGTCCGGCCTGAATTCATTCCAAGTCGCGGCTGCGAGCTGCTTTTGCAGGGAAAGCGGCTGGGTTGGCTGGGGGAGGTGGCCCACGGCGTGAGGCAGCGGTTGGAGCTGCACGACCCCGTGACGGCTGCCGAGATCGACATCGCGGCGCTGGAAGCGATCGCTGACTTTTTCCCGGCATGCCGCTCCATTCCCGAATTCCCCGCGATCGAGCGAGACCTCAATTTCGTCATTGACGAAACGCTGGCATGGCAGGAATTGGAAGATGTGGTGCGCGGCGCCGCAGGGCCCCTGTTGGATTCCGTCGCGTTCGCCGATCAGTATCGGGGACAGCAGATCCCATCGAATAAGAAGTCGTACGTGCTGCGGCTTGTGTACCGCGCCCCGGACCGAACGTTGACTGCTGAAGAAGTCGACGCCGCCCAGAATGCGATCGTCGCCGCATGCGGCGAAAAACTCGACGCCGTTCAGCGGTGACATTCTTGGAGGCAAGGGCCGTCGGCTTTCCACCGAAACTGTTGCATCCGAAGGGATGAATCGTCGTGCAGCTCGAAGAGCGCGGTTTGATCTTTGACGCCGCTCGCCAACCGGACGAGGCGCGCGTCAATGCGTTCACGAGCGTCGCCAGGCTCACATCGGGGCTTTTGATCGCCGGACATCAATCGGGAAGCGCCAAGCACGCCATCGACGCGACGCTGAGGCTGAACCGATCGAACGACGGCGGCAGAACCTGGGAAACGATTCCGTTCCGCTTTGCGACGTCACTCGACGGCAAGCCCGGTTCTCTCTCATCGGGAGACATTGTCGAGCTTCCCTCGGGGCGCTTGCTCATCACCGGCACCTGGTTCGATCGCAGCGATCCTTCGCGGCCGCTTTTCGATCCTCAAACGCAAGGCATTTTGCACAGCCGGCAAGTGCTGGCGGTCTCTGACGACCAGGGAATGACGTGGGGGCCGTGGAAGGTGATTCCCACGCCGGGGCTCAAGGGGTGCGCTTCGACCGGGCCGATGCTGAGCTGGAGCGATGGGACGATTGCCGCCGCCTTCGAGAGCTACAAAGAATACGACGACCCGGGGCCTGCGCATCACGCCGCATGGTTGATCGTCTCGCACGACGGCGGAAAAACTTTCCCGGACATGCACCTGGTTGCCCAGCATCCGGAGCACGCGATTTTTTTCTGGGATCAGCGGCTGTGCGCCGGCAAAATGGCCGGCGAATACTTTGCCTTGTTCTGGACGCACGACCTGGTCCACCAGCAAGACCTAAATGTGCATTTCAAACACGGCGCGCTGGGCGAGGGCGCCCCTGTTCGGCGCGGGTCTCCGGACCCCGCCGATCCCTCGATCAAAGACACCGCCATTCCCGGTCAGATCGCAGCGCCGCTTCTGCTCGATGACGGCAGGCTGCTCGCGTTCGTCGTCGATCGCCACCGTCCGGGCTCGATGACGCTGTGGTGTTCGCACGATCAAGGTCTCACGTGGCCGGAAAAAGAAAAACTGGTGGTCCACTGGCACGATGAACGGGCCGCGCTCACACAACAAGGCGCCACCGTCGATTACAACGAATACTGGGACGACATGTTGAAATGGAGCTTCGGTCACCCCGCGCTGGTCGATCTCAAAAACGGCAAGGCGCTCTGCGTCTTCTATGCCGGCACGCCCGGCGCCTTGAGCATCCACTGGGCGCGGATTGATCTCGGGGGCCGATCGAGCAACAGGGCCGGCAATCGGTAGTGGAATTCGTGAGAATTCCGGTCGAGCCATTGGTAGCGGAATTCGTGAGAATTCCGGTCCAACGCAAGTCCGCGCAAGAGTGATTCGGAATTTTCACGAATTCCGCTACGAATCTCCGGCGTGCGCCCCTGGCGACCGGCGGTCGCACTTGCGTTCCGATGGTTGTTTCGGATAAAACTCCCGGCGGAAAGGATGCCCACAATGAGCCCGCCGACCTTGGGAGCTCTCGCACAGCGAGTCGAGGGAGAAGTTCAGGGGAATGCCGCGCTTCTCATCCAGGGCGTTGCGGCTTTGGCCAAGGCCGGGCCAAACGAAATCAGTTTCGCCGGCAGCGACAAGCACCTGCGCTTGCTGGCTTCCAAGCGTGCCGGGGCGTGCCTGGTCGGCCGCGACCAGCGTGCGAACCGCCTTTTGCAGGATGTAAAAGCGTCGCTCGTATTCGTCGACGATCCGCAGGATGCCGTGATCGCCTTGGCGCGCGAATTTCGCCCCGAGCCCGCCCGTGCGGCGATCGGCATTTCGCCGGCCGCCGTCGTCAGTCGAACGGCCAAAATCGGAGCCGATTGCAATATCTTTCCCGGCGCGTTTGTCGGCGAGAACGCCGTCATCGGCGCGCGATGCGATCTCTTTCCCGGCGTCTACGTTGGTCGCGACTGTGCGATCGGTGATGACTGCGTCTTGCATCCCCATGCCGTGCTGTACGCCGA
>Ga0070735_10002353_pt1 | contig 17203 bp, 14 predicted proteins | sample Coa_R1_FD_66443 | JGI IMG/M metagenome (GOLD analysis project Ga0070735, IMG submission 66443) | Surface soil microbial communities from Centralia Pennsylvania, which are recovering from an underground coalmine fire - Coalmine... | ecosystem: Environmental > Terrestrial > Soil > Unclassified ... | reverse complement strand
CACACACCCATTTCATCGACGTTCAACTTCGCGCCGCTTGGGGGCGGAACTTCGACGTTGGTCTCCTGGCTGATCATTCTGGCGATCCTGCGGCCGAGCGGCAAACAGATTCGCGAAGTGTTCGCGCGCACGTTCAAGCAAATGTGGGGCGCGCTGCTGGTGGCGTTTTTCATTTTTGCGCTGGCCTACATGTTCGTTTACACCGGGATGGCCAATTCGCTGGCATTCGGCCTGTCGAAAATCGGCCTCTTCTTTGTGGTGCTCGCGCCGGTGCTGGGCTGGATTGGCGTGGCGCTCTCCGGAAGCAACACCTCGACCAACGCGATGTTCGGTCCGGTGCAGGCCATGACCGGGAAACTGCTGGGGCTTCCGATCCTGCTGCTGCCGACATTCAATTCCGTTGGATCGGAAGTGGGCAAGCCGATTGCGCCGCAGACGGCCAGCGTGGGCGTTTCCACCAGCAAACTGGTGCGCAGCGAAGGACAGGTGATCCGGCACAACATGAGTTGGACGCTGATCCTTCTCGCCTACCTCATCCTAATCAGTATTTTGTTCTATTACGTGTTCCCGAATTCGATGGCGCTGTGATTTTGTAGCACAGCCACTTCCGACCGCGTGACTTTTATAGCGGCGAGTACATCCGAGGCTAACGTAGTTCGGCAAAAACCGCACAGCCAGGAGTGGCTGTGCTACTCAAGGCAAAATCGGCGGGACATACACAAACGTCTTCGCGAAGAGCCACATCACGAACAGCACGATGACGAAGTTCACCATGAAATAGAGCATTCCGTACCCGATCAGGTCCCGCGCTTTTACCTTCAGCAGCCCGAGCAACGGCAGCATCCAGAATGGATTGATCAGATTCGGCAAGGCTTCCGACGTGTTATAAATCTGCACGACCCATCCCAGGTTCACCTGCAGGTCCTTGGCCGCCTGCAGCACGTAAGGCGCCTCAATGATCCACTTGCTGCCGCCTGAAGGAACGAACATCCCCAGCAGCGCGGAATAAATCGAGACCAGAATGGGATACGAATTGGCCGAAGAAAAACTCACAAAAAAATGAGCCAGCTTGCCGGCCAGCGTCGAGTACGTAATGATCCCGAAAATTCCCCCGTAGAACGGAAACTGGATCAGCACACCGGCCGTCGCGGGAACGGAATCATTCACGGCGCGCACAAAAGCGCGCGGCCGCCAGTGCAGCAGAAGGCCCATCATCAGGAACAGCAGATTGTAAGTGTTCAAATCGAGCGCGCCGAGCGGGCCCTTTACCGCCAGCACTTGCGCGATATATGCCAAGCCCAATGCCGCCACCACAATCGATAGGCCCGGCGCATATTCCAGCCATTCCGCGGGCGTCTTGCGCTCCTCGAGCGCCGGGACTTCCAGGCCGCCGGTGACGCCGAACGACTCCGCGTCGATCCGCGAACTTTTCGGCGCGGAGAAATAGCCGACGGTCACGCTGGAGACGATGAGGATGGCGGCGGTGGCGGCGCTTTGCCACGTATAGATCGTCAGGCTCAGCGGGATCACTCCGCTAATTTTCAGCAGCGCGGCCGGAATAGACCCGGGCGTGGCCATCACCAGCGCGGCGGACGAAGACAGTCCCAGCGCCCACACGCTGCCATTTCCCACAAACGCGGCGGCGCCGATCGCGCGGTAGTCGATGCCGCGCACATTCTTTACGATTTCCCGGACCAGGATGCCGCCGAAGATCAATCCGAGTCCCCAGCTCAAGAGCGACGTCATCATGGAAAAGAAAACCACGAAGGCCACGGCGCCGCGGGGAGTGCGGGGAATTTTCGCCAGCTTGCGAATCAGCCGGTGCACCGGCGGCGAGGTGGCGACGACGAAGCCTCCGATGATAATCATCGCCATCTGCATGGTGAACGGAATCAAGCCCCAGAATCCGTCACCGAAATACTTGACCAGATTGCGAACGCCGACGCCGGCGAACAATCCGGCGGCAAAGACGATGATCAAACCAACCAGGGCAAACACGAACGCGTCGGGAAACCACCTCTGCGACCAGTCGGCGAGGCCCATCCCGAGGCGCGCAAAAACGCCGGCGGAATCTTCCGAGGCGTCGCGCGCAGGATTTGTGGTTGGAGTTGACGCCATCGGTCCTTTCCGGACTTGTAGCGCCCGCCTTCAGGCGGGCAGTTTTCCTACCGGGCAGATGCCCGCCTGAAGGCGGGCGCTACAGGAGTCTTAACTCGTGAGTGCGGGCACGAGCTTGCTCATGTCGGAAAGAGTTTCCAGCGACTTCACGGCGGCGATTACGGATTCCGCCTTGGCCGTGGGCCATTTCACGAATTCGGCGCAGCCGCGGAATTTATCTGCCACTTCATCGTAGCTCATGGGATTCGCCGGGCTGCCCTTGGCGAATTCCGCCTTGCCTTCGTAGACCTTGCCGTCTTTCATGGTGATTTTCATGAGGCTGGTCATCTTGTCCAGACCGGCGCTCTCCGCAACCGGATCGATATAGAAATGGATGCGCTTGATCATTTCCTGCACGTCCGGTCGCTGCGCGACTTTATCCTGGAATTGAACGAGCCCGGCCTTGCGATCGAGCAGCAGGATGCTCATGCAGAATTCCATGCTGAATTTTCCCTGCAAGCCGGTCATCGGATCGTGATGCAGGAGCGAAGTGGTCATGGCGTGGTTGGCGCCGACGTCCACTTTTTCCACGTCGCCGGGCTTGATGTCATGCTCCCGGATCAGGCGCATCATTTCACCCATTGCTGGGTGCGAGAGCGATCCGGACGGATACGGCTTGATCGAAACACCGGGATAGGCCAGCGTCCAGGGCTTTCCGAAGCGGCCCACAATCGCATCGGGATCGAAACCGCCGCCCTCCGCCTGAAAGAATCCCAGCGGCGCCTCCAGGATATCGACGGCGGCGGTCCAGCCGAGCGCGGCGAGATCGGCGGCAACGGTGCCGTTTTCCGCGGCATGCCCCGCCTGAAACGGCTTGGTCATGGAGCCGAAATTGTCACGGAATCCTCCGCCCTCGGTGGCGCCGATGCCCAGCGCGTAAATCGTCTGTTTCACATCCAGCCCGCGTAAGCGGGAGCAGGCCGCGGTGCTGCCGAACGTGCCGCAGGTTCCGGTGGAGTGAAAGCCCTCGTCATAGTGTCGCGGAGCGATGGCCTCGTTGATCTTGGTCTCGACCTCCACACCCATGTGATAGGCCACCATGAATTCCTTGCCGGAGCGACGGCCGAGTTCGCACAGAGCGAACGCCGGGGGAAGGACGCTTACCGTCGGGTGCGTCAGCAATCCGTAGATGCGGTCCTTCGCGGCCGAGAGTTGCGTGTCATCGTAATCGTCGGCGTGAATCGAAACGCCGTTTACGAACGCCGCCAGCCGCGGGTGCGCCTTCATTGACGTGCCGATCACGCTGGCGCGCATTTCGCTCGAACCGAATGACTCTGCATACTTGCGCGCAATCGGACCCATCACCGACCCCGAGCCCGCCAGCGCGAGACCAAAGCCATCGAGAATGGATTTCTTTCCCAGATCGACGACGTCCGCCGGAATGTCTTCGTACTTGGTGTTGACGATAAATTCCGCCACCGATTTGGTCAGGCCGGGAGCCTTCGGGAATTCCGCAGCGGGCGCGGCGGCCGGTGAAGCCTCGGCGCGGTTGCCGGTCAGCGCCAGCGCTGAAGCGGCTAGAGATGTCTTGAACAGTTCACGACGATTCATGGTTCAGGTCCTCGTTTCTTTCCTGGGGTTTCAATTTTTCGCCGCATGCAACGATGAAGCGACGGCATTTCCGTATAGATGCGCCACATTCTCCGTGCCGATTTTTTTGCGAACTTCCGCCGGCAACTGGTTGAACAGCAAAATCGTCTCCTGCCAGCGCTTGTCGGCGTCTTTCGGTTCCGGGTAGTGCTGATCGCTGCCGATCACGAAGCGATCGGGAAAATCCGTGAACAGCTTGAACCAGTCCGGCTTGAGTTTGCCGTCGGCTGCCAGCGGATAATTCAGGCCGTGCGCATCTGGATCGGTCTTGATCTCCATATACAAATTGGGATGCGCTTGCAGGAGGCGCCGGTCGAGTTCGACCGTCCGAAAACCGGTGAAGTCCGAACCGAGATGTGCCCAGATGACTTTCGCGCGCGGATTGTGCGAAAGAAAGCGCTCGAAGGCGGCGATGTTGGCGTGCAATCGCGGCGCGTTGGGCGGCGACTTCAAGCCCTGCGGAAGCGGCATGTCCTGAGGCACCGCCTCCATGTGCAAGTCGATGGGAACGCCGTGCTCTGCCGCCAAATCCGATAGCAGGAGGTACAGCGGATGATCGGGCGGCACCGACTGGTACGGCGTGAAACCGTCAAAGTGCTCCGCGGTCATCTCGCCGAATCCCACTACGCCCTCGCGCAGAAGTTCCTCCGCGCGCGCCTTGAATTTTTTCTGCACCTCCGGACCCGCATCGCCGCTGGCCACGGATTGCATGATCATGGCGTTCAGCGAGCCGCCTCCGCCCGTCAACGCCAATTTACCGGGATGCTTTTTGACTTCGGCCAGAATGATTTCCGAGTCGTAGCGGCCGGGATGATCGAACGTGTCCGGAGAAATCTGAAACAGGATCATGGCCGCATTCTCGCGTCCGAGGGCGGCGATCGCCGAACGCACCGCGCCGGACGGATCTTTTTCGTCAAAGTGCGCGTGTTCTTCCACAAACGGTGTCAGCGCCGGAACAGGCTCCATCGATTGGGCCATTTTCGCTGCGTTTGCAGCGGATTGGCGGGCGAACGAAACGTGAGTGGAGAGCAAGAGCGCGATGATTCCAACGGCCGCCAGCGACATTGCAGTCAAACGTACGCCGGGCAATCGCGTCATCGCGGAACTCCTGAATTCTGGCATCTTTTCGTGATGGAACTCGGCCGATCGTGATTTTCCGTTCATCAGATTCTGTCCGTGGAGCGCATCCGAAGGCAAGCGATTTCTTCCGCCTGGGCCTCAATGTTAAGATGTTTTCGCGAGGGCTGCTATGAGCGAAAAAATTCGCAAGAGCGAAGCGGAATGGCGCCAGATTCTGACGCCGCAACAATACTACGTGACCCGCCAGAAAGGCACCGAGCCTCCCGGCACCGGCGAATATGAAGACGCCGAGGACCCCGGCACCTACGTGTGTATTTGCTGCGGGCAGCCGCTATTCAGTTCCGAAACCAAGTTTCACTCCGGTTCTGGATGGCCGAGCTTTTACGCGCCCGTCGGCGAAGAGAAGGTGGAAATCGAGCGCGACACCAGCCACGGGATGACCCGCGAGGAAGTTCTGTGCAGCCGCTGCGACGCGCACCTCGGCCACGTCTTTCCCGATGGACCGCGACCGACCGGCCAGCGCTATTGCATCAACTCCGCTTCGATAAAATTGGTTGAGAAGGACGAGTAGTGCCGCGCGGCGCAGCGGCAGCCGGTTCCGTTCCCTTCCCGAGCCGTCATTTCTCCGGAGTTGCATTGCTGCGCGCCAGTGCCATTGCAGTCGCAATTGTCGCAGGCTGCCTCTGCCTTCCCGCGCCGGCACATGCCTGGGGCTGCGAAGGACACCAGGTGGTCGCGCTGCTCGCCGAAATGCATTTAACCCCGCAGGCCCTGGCCACGGCCAAACAAATTCTGGCCGACGGCCCCATCGATCCAAACCTCAGCCGGTTTTGTAAGGAAGGCGGCAACGACCCGCTGGCCGATGCCTCCACCTGGCCGGACGACATTCGCGGACAGCGCCCGGAAACTGCGCCGTGGCACTACGTAGATGTCCCGCTCGGCACGACGCGCCGCGAGGTGGAGAAATTCTGCGACCCGAAAGAAGGCTGCGTGACGCGCGCGATCCTGGATCAACTGGCAATCCTGCGCGAAGAGAAGTCCGACCCACAGAAACGGGCAGACGCCTTGCGATTTCTGATTCATTTCGTGGGAGATTTGCACCAACCTCTTCACGCCGTGACCAACAACGATGAGGGCGGCAATTGCGTCCCGGTGGCCTTCTTTGGCCTCGCGCCGCAGTTGCGAAATCCGCAGACGCAAAGCTACGCGCCCAACCTGCACGCCGTGTGGGACACCAACATCCTCGGTAAAGCCACCCTCGGCAGAACCGCGGAGCAGGTCGCCGCGTCTCTCAACCGATCGTTCCGGGCGAAAATTGCCGGCTGGCAAGCAGGGCCGGCGGACGTCGACGGCTGGGCCTGGGAAAGCTTCCAACTGGCAAGGAAAAGAGCGTACGGAAAATTGCCGGTGGCCATTCCGGCGGAGACTCCCCAACCGGTAAAATCCTGCACGGACGACAATCATATTTCCGCGCGGATGTTGCAGCTGCACGAGCGCCTTGGCGATTCCTATCAGAAAATCGCGGCTCCCATCGTAAACCAGCGCCTGGCGCAAGCCGGCGCGAGGCTGGCCCTGCTGCTCAATCAGCTCTGGCCGTAGGCATCCTCCGCAACTTCCTTCCGCCCGCTTCCGCGTGTGTTGTTTCGAAATCGCGAACCAACAATTACACAAGTATTACAAAGCGTTTTGCCCCCAAATGCTACTTTCGAGATGCGCGGCCATGGGTTCGATCACCAGCAATTTCCGGCCGATGATAATGATGACAAAGCTGAACTGCTAAGACAAAGGGGACCGGGTCATGGCCAGCAACGGACAAGGCGACAAAACATTCACCCAACCGGTGAATTGGGTTACCACATTTTTCATGGGCGCATTTCACGTGGGCGCGATCGCGGCATTCTTCTTTTTTGGATGGAAGCCGCTGCTGATGGCGATTTTTCTGTGGTGGGTGGCGGGAAGCCTGGGCATCGGCATGGGCTATCACCGCTTGCTGACCCATCGCGGATACAAGACTCCGAAGTGGATGGAATATTTTCTTACCCTCTGCGGGACCCTGGCCCTCGAAGGCGGACCGATTTTCTGGGTGGCCACGCACCGGAAACATCACCAGAACACGGACAAGGAAGGCGACCCGCACACGCCGCGTGACGGCGGATTCTGGGCCCACATGGGCTGGATCCTCACCGGCAAGGCCATGCACAACAAGCTCGATTCCCTCCTGCCCTACGTTCCCGACCTGCGCAAAGACAAATTCCACACCTGGATTAGCGAGTGGCACTGGGTGCCGCAGGTGGTGGTCGGCGTTCTGCTGCTGGCATTCGGCGGCCTGCCTTACCTGCTGTGGGGCTCGTTTGTGCGCACCGTGTTCGGACTGCACTCCACCTGGCTGGTAAATTCGGCGACGCACATGTGGGGTTCGCAGCGCTTCATGACTGATGACGATTCCAAAAACAGTTTCTGGGTAGCCGTCCTGACCTTTGGAGAAGGCTGGCACAACAATCACCACGCCTTCCCGCAGGTGGCGCGGCATGGCTACACGTGGTACGAAGTCGATATGAATTGGTACGGGATCAGCACGCTGCGCATGCTGGGCCTGGCGTGGGATATCTCGCTGCCAAAGGTGGGGCGCATCAAGGAGATTCAGCCGGCCGCAGTTCCGGAAGCGCCCGCTGTTCTCGCGCCTTCCGTGCCGGAACCCGTCGCGCAAGAAGCGATCGGCGATTAACGCAAACAAGTAGGACAGGCTTCAGCCTGTCTGGTTTGGATGTACGCAGGCGCAAAATAAACCAGACAGGCTAAAAGCCTGTCCTACCGAATCCCCGCTTACTTCGGCGGAATCGTTACCAGTCCCGCTCCCGCCACTCTCCACTTTCCGTTATCCTTCACGAACATCCGAAGCACGCGCATCTCCCTGACCGGAACGATATTGCCGCTGGGGTCCAGACCTTTGATGGTGGTGTGGTCAGTTGCCAGCACAACATTTCCGTAGATCGCGCGAATCTTGAAGGTGTCCGGAAACGCGCCGGTGCCCGGCTTGCTGTCAGCCTTGCCCATCCGGTCCATCATTTCGTGCTTGTCCACCACCACGCCGCTGGACAGGACGTCGAAGAAATCGTCCATCCACAGCTGGCTCAGACCGTCCGGGCCGTCCATGATTTTGTCATGCTCGGCCTTCATCCACTTCAACTCCACTTCGTAGAGTTCCTTCTCCAGCGCCGTCGGCGTGGCGCTCTCGAATCTTTTATCTTGGGCATGCGCGCGCGGGGGAAGCGCGAAACCGGCAAACATGGCCAGGATCAACACCCAGATGAACTTCATATGTGTTCTCCTCTCGTGGATACGATCGACGGGCCGTACAGCCGGCCGGCGAAGCTGTCACACCATACGTCAAAACCGCTTGCCGATAAACGTGAATTTTGCGGGCTGGGGTTTGCTGTATGCAAGGACAGCGGCGGCATTTTTTTTCCGCGCGCGTCTCGTTTAGTATGATCTGATAGAGACACGCCATGCGCTTATCGAGACGCGCCAAGAAAATCGCTTTTTTCGTGACTCTGGGCACCTGCCTGGCGGGGCTGGGCATCGCTCTGAACGTGGCCTGGATTGTGCTGAAGTGGCGGGAAGTGGTGCCGCTGGTGCTGGGCATCATCTTCTTCGCGCTGATCATCGCGGGAATCGTGGTGTACACGGTCTTCCTGGTGCGGGAGATTCACAAGAACGAGCAGCAGGATAGTTTTCTGAACGCGGTCACCCACGAACTGAAAACGCCGATCGCCTCCATCCGCCTGTACCTCGAGACGCTGCAATCCCGCCAGCTCTCCGAGACGCAGCAACGAGAGTTTTACCGCATCATGCTGGAGGATACCGACCGGCTGCTGGGGACCGTCGAGCAGATTTTGAAAGCCGGTGAGGCGCGCCACGCCGCCGGCAAAAAGAACTGGGAGCAGGTGGATTTCTCCGGGATCGTCGCGGAAACCGTGGAGCTTACGCGGCTGCGCCATAACTTGCCGCCGGAAGTCTTGCAATTTATGGGCGCCGCGGACGAAAAAATTTACCTGCGCGGCAGCCCGCAGGAACTGCGCACCGCGGTGTTCAATCTGGTGGAGAACGCCGTGAAATATTCCGGCGAGCAAAAGGAAATTGAAGTGGATTTGCTCACGCCGGACATCGACACCGTCCTGCTGCGAGTGCGGGACAAGGGGATCGGGATTCCCTCGCCGGAACTCAAACGAATTTTCAAGCGATTCTACCGGGTGGCCAGCTCGGCCAACGGGCGCGTCAAGGGCACCGGGCTCGGTTTGTTCATCGTTCGCTCCATCGCGCGGCGCCACGGCGGCGATGCGTTCGCTGAAAGCGCGGGAACCGGGCGCGGCAGCACATTCACCTTGCGGCTGCCGAGGGTGTATCCGGTATGAGTCGCATCCTCGTAGTGGAGGACGAAGCGCACCTGGCGGAGGGACTCCGCTTTAACCTCGAGCAGGAGGGGCATACCGTCGATGTCGTGGGCAACGGCGAGGAAGCGCTCGACCGCCTTTTGAAACGCAAGGAAGACTTTGACGCGCTGGTGCTGGACGTCATGCTCCCCGGCAAAAATGGTTTCATCGTGGCGCGCACGCTGCGCGAAACCAAAAACTACATTCCGCTGCTGATGCTGACCGCCCGTTCGCGGCCGGAAGATGTCTTGCAGGGATTCGAGTCCGGCGCCGACGACTATCTGCCGAAGCCTTTCAATCTGTCGATCCTGCTCGCGCGGGTCGGCAGCCTGCTGCGGCGCAAGACCTGGGAGCGCCGCGCGGAAGCCGCACCGGCGAAGCCTGCTCCGCGCAGCTCGGATTCTCCCGACACCTTCCGGTTCGGAGACAAGGTGGTTGATTTTGAGAACCTGCGTCTGCAGACCGGCAGCGAAACCGTGCAGCTGACGCTGATGGAGTCGGAACTGCTTCGCTACCTGGTGCAAAATGCCGGCCATCCCGTTTCGCGAAAAGCGATTCTGGAAAATGTATGGAACCTGCAGGAAGATACCGACACGCGGGCCATCGACAATTTCATCGTGCGGCTTAGAAGATATATTGAGGCCGAACCGTCCGAGCCGCGGCACCTGGTGACCGTGCGCGGCCTCGGCTACAAATTCATTCCCTTCCCGGACAAAAAAGCTAAAAAGTAAGTTCGTGGCGCCGGCGCTACGATTCCGCTTTAGCCGCATTCGCGATCGGGACATTCGCAGCGTCTTTTTCCGCTTTGGCCATGGTGATCAGAATCACGCTGGCCAGCACGCATGCCGTTCCCAAAATCGTACGCGCGCCGAGCGGCTCGCCGCCGAGAAAATATCCCACCAGCACGGCGACCAGCGGATTCACGTAGGCGTAGGTGCCCACTTTGGTCGGCGACTCATGGTGGATCAGCCACACGTACGCGGTAAACGCGACGATCGAGCCGAAAACGATCAGGTACAGCAGCGCCAGCCACGCCGCTCGCGACACTTCCATAGGATGAAAATCGCGAAATTCTCCCAGCACGGCCGCGGCCAGCGCGAGTAGGACTCCGCCGGCCAGCATCTGCGCTCCTGAACTCATCCCTTTCGACGGCGGAAGCGTCACCTTTCTGGTGAGCACGGAACCAATCGCCCAGCTGATGGACGCGACGAGCAGCGCCGCCGCGCCGCGCTTGTCGATCGGCGCGCCGCCCAGATTGAGTGAACGGCTCATGAGCACCGCCACGCCGCCTAGCCCGATCAGCAGCGCCACAACCAGGCGCGCGGTCAGCCGCTGAGTGCGAAGAAAAATAATTTCCGCGATGGCGAGGAATGCCGGAATCGTGGCCAGCATGACGGCGGCCACTCCCGACGGTACTCTTTGCTCCGCCCAGAAAAGCATTCCGTAATCGAACACGAAGATCAGGAGGGCGATCGCTGCAGCCGCCATCCACTGGCGCGCCGTCGGGAACAACTCGCCCCTGGCTCGCATCCACACGCACAGGATCGCTCCGGCAACGGCAAAACGAATGGCGGCAAGGAGAAATGGCGGAACTTCCTGAACGCCGATGCGAATCGCAAGAAAAGTTGTGCCCCAAACCAGATAAATTATGGCGAATGCGGAAACGGTCTTCCAGGTGGGGCGATGCTCGGGCGGGTGCATAGGAGATCCTAGCTCAAAAGTGGCACAGACTTCAGTCTGTGGGGTTCCATTCTAAAGCCGAGGCTGGCAATAATTGCCAAGATCACATGAAAATCCACAGACTGAAGTCTGTGCCACTGAAAGCGGTCCTATTTTCACTACCAGATCTGGCAGCGAATGGCCGCAGGCCGCGCCATCGCATCGCCATCCTTGCAACCGAACGCGCTGGCGAATTCCGGCATGTTGGAGGGCGAGGCGATGGCCCGGAAGCGGCTGACCGGATGCGGATCCGTGTTGACCATCAGGCGCTCGAATTCGGGACGATCGTTGGTAGCCCAGATTTGCGCAAACGACAGGAAAAAGCGCTGGTCCGCGCTGAAGCCGCCGGACGCCGCAGGAGTGTCGCCATTCTCTGCCTTCTGCAGCGCACGGTAGGCGATTTTCAAGCCGCCGAGGTCGGCAATGCTTTCGCCGAGGACCAGCTTTCCGTTCTCATGCAGATCGTCCTGCACCACATAGCTGTCGAACTGCTTTTCCACGCAGGCGGCGCGCTCCTCGTAATTCTTCTCGTCCTCAGGCGTCCACCAGTCGCGGAGATTCCCTTCCGCGTCGAACTTTCTGCCCTGATCGTCGAAGCCGTGCGTCATTTCATGTCCGATCACTGAGCCAATGCCGCCGTAATTGGAGGCATCGTCCGCCTTGGGATCGAAAAACGGTGGCTGTAGAATCCCTGCTGGAAAAACAATCTCATTCCTCTGCGAACTGTAGTACGCGTTCACCGTGGGCGGAGACATTCCCCACTCTCCGCGGTCCACGGGCTTGCCGATTTTGTTCAGGTCGCGCCGGAATTCAAATTGCGAGCCGCGCATTTGATTGAGCACGTAAGGGCCGCGGTCCACGGCATAGGCCGAGTAGTCGCGCCACTTATCGGGATAGCCGATCTTGCGATTGAATGCCGCTAGTTTAGCCAGCGCCTGTTTGCGCGTTTCCGGTCCCATCCAGGAGAGCGTCTGCAAATCTTCGCGCAGCGCGGCGGTCAGATTGTTCACCAACTCCAGGGCGCGAGCCTTGGCTTCCGGCGGAAAATACTTCTGCGTGTAAATCTGCCCGAGCGCTTCGCCAAGCTGGCGGTCCGTGGCGGAGACGCAGCGCTTCCAGCGCGGCAGCAGTTCCTTGGTCCCCAGGATCACACGCCCATTGAAATTAAAATTCTCGTCCACGAACGAATCGGACAAAAAGTTCGCCGTCGAATTCACCAGGTGCCAGCGCAGATACGTTTTCCACGTATCGATCGGCGTGTCCTTGAAAGCCTGGCTCACGGCCTCGAAAAATTTTGGCTCGCCGACGTCCACGAAATTGATGTTGGTGTAGCCGATTTGCTGAAAGTAGTCTTCCCAGGACCAGTTGGGAGTGAGGGCGCGCAGCGCAGCGCGGTCCATCCGGTGGTAGGTCTTGTCCGGATCGCGCCGGTCCACGCGCGTCATGGAGGCTTCCGCCAACCGGGTTTCAAACGCGACGATGGCGGCAGCCTCGGACGAGGCCTTCGCGGAATCGTCCCCCGCCAGCGCCATCATTTTGGCGATGTGTTCCTGATATTGCTCGCGCAGTTGTTTGGATTTGTCGTCGGTTCTGGTGTAGTAGTCGCGATCCGGCAAGCCCAGCCCGCCCTGATCCGCTCCGCCGATGACTTCGGAACTGTTCTTGGCATCCTGCGTGGAGCCAAAGAAGAAGAGCGCGCGAACGCCCATTCCCTGCAGCCGGGCGACTTCGGCCTGAAGCTGCTCGCTATTGCTGATGCCGGCGATGCGCGCCATTTCGGCGTCCAGCGGCTTGGCGCCCGCTGCATTGATCTGCTTTTCATCCATGCAACTGGCGTAGAAATCCCCGATTTTCTGTTCGTTTGAGTCGGGAACGGCCTTGGAATTGGCCGATGCGCCTTCCAGAATCTGGTGCAGCAATTCGCGATTGCGTTCCGCGAGCTCGCTGAACCGTCCCCAGCTGGGATACGCGGGCGGCACGGGATTCTTCGCCAGCCAGTCGCCACTGGCGAAATGGTAGAAGTCCTCGCACGGCTTGCAGGTCTTGTCCATGATGGTGAGCTCGACGCCGTGCATGGCGGCCGAGGAAGCCTGCGTGCCGGCAGCCGATTGTCCCGCGCGCAGCATTTCAATCGATCCGGATGCAACGATGATGAAAGCGCCGGCGATGATTGCCTGCCGAATCGGCAAGACTCTCCACGGACTGAATCGTCGCAAACCAGATCGAATTTTTATCAAGGGCGACACGGGATGGACCTCCCAATTGGCGTGCGATCGCTCTACTAGGTCTACGACGGAGCCAAGCGCGAGTCAAGTCGTGGCGCGCAACGACGTCGCCAGTAGGACAGGCTTCAGCTTGTCAGGTTTAAATGCCAGCCGGCCGCGAATCTAAACCAGACAGGCTGAAGCCTGTCCTGCCTCAGCCTTCCTGCGCTCATGGTTTCGCCGCACCGCCACCAGCCGGCATCGAGCGAATATAATTTATGATTTGCCAAACCTGTTCCTGTGTTTCCCGACCATCGTAAGCGGGCATGCGCCCCTTCCCTTTCAGAATGAGATAGGAAAGCTCGCCGTCAGTGAAGTGCGCCAGGGACTCCGGCTTCCTCCAATCGTGGGTGTTCATGTTGATGTCCTTGGCCTCGACGCCCTTGCCGTCCCCCTCCTTGCCGTGGCACAGCGCGCAATCGGTGGCGCCGTACAAGCGCATCCCCTCGGCGATGGAGGCGGGATTGGATTCGATGGGATTTTTGCGGTCCACTTCTTCCTGCGGGATCTTCACGTCTGCCGATTTACCCGCGCACCCGAGCAGCCCTGCGAACAATAGAGCGCAACCAGTCACACCTGGCCATGTCCTCACGTTGCCTCCGGTCCTGAACTTGCCGAACTCCCATGCCGCCCTTCCCGATTCATCGCCACCGAAAACTTTCCCAGCGCGGTGTTTGCTTTCCGGCCGGGACTTGGCGTATGGTCATGCGTCGCAAATCGAGATAAACTAGACGGTATATTACAAGACTGGGCTCCATGTTTGCGTGCCGATTGTTGGAACACGCGCAACGGCACCCATGCGCAGCGCGTCTAAGAGCGGCATCCATCCGATGCGAAGAACTGGTGAAGCAGCAGCGCAAGTGACCATCCGTTCTGTTTTTGGAGATGGTAATAGAAAAGTAATCTTATTCGATCAATTGAGAGGGTCAGGGAATGCATTTTATCATTACGATTTGTCAGTGGCTGGAACAAACTGCGGTGGGCTCTTCCATTCGGGAATCTTTGTGGCTGTTTCCGATTATCGAGACCGTGCACATTTTTGGCATCATTTTGCTGGTAGGCGCCACTTCGATCCTCGACCTGCGCCTGATGGGACTCGCATTTCGCGATGAATCCGTCTCCAAGATGGCGGGGCGGTTCATCCCGTGGGCTCTGGCCGGCTTCATCATTCAGGTCATCACCGGACTTTTGCTGTTCTCGTCAGAAGCAACCAAGATGTACGGAAATCTCGGATTTCAGGTCAAGATGATCCTGATCGTGGTTGCCGGCCTGAACGCCCTCATCTTCCATTCGGTCGCCTACAAGAGCGTGGGAAAATGGGATTACGATCCTGTAGCGCCGCTTTCCGCGCGCGCGGCGGGATTGATTTCCATTCTGCTGTGGTTCGGGATCGTAGCCGCAGGCCGCTGGATTGCCTACGTGTAGAGTAGGACAGGCTTCAGCCTGTCTGGTTTTGGCTAGCGGCAAGCGTAAATCTAAACCAGACAGGCTCAAGCCTGTCCTACTACTGCGACGAAACGCTGGATTCCAGTTCCGTCGCCATCACGGGCCGCCGCTGCCATCCCCCCGCCACCGCCGCCACCAGGCCGCACAGCGCCGCAAAGGAAAGCCACAAAGCCGGCATGGCCCGGTTTCCAGTCGTGTGGATCAGGTAGGTGCAAATGGCCGGGGTAAATCCGCCGAAAATCGCCGTCGCTAAACTGAAAGCCAGTGAAAATCCGGAAGTACGAATCTCCGGCGGCATGATTTCCGCCAGGTGCGGGATCATCGCGCCGTTATACACGCCAAAGAACATCGACAGCCACAATTCCACCGCCAGAAGCCGCACAGTGGACGGTTCGCTCACCAGCCATAACATCGCCGGATACGCCGTCAAAATCGCCGTCACCGTAATCCCAATCAGCAGCGGCCGCCGGCCGATCTTGTCCGAGATGGCGCCGCCCGTAGGCAGCCAGAAAAAATTGGACAGGCCCACGCAGCACGTGACCATCAGGCTTTCCCGGCTGGTCAAGTGCAGCACTTCAATGCCATAGGTCGGTGTGTACGCGGTGATCAGGTAAAAACACACCGTCGTCATCGTCGAGAGCAGCACGCCGATGCCGACGATCTTCCAGTTCGACGCCAGTGACGCGAGAATTTCCGGGACCGCGGGATGGTGCTTCTGCTTCAGGAATGCTTCGGTTTCCGCCAGCGCACGGCGCAGCCAGAACAGCAACGGCACGATCAGGCAGCCGATAAAAAATGGAATGCGCCAGCCCCATGCGGACATTCCTTCCGGAGGGATCAGAGCGCTTAGCGCGACGCCCAAGAGCGCCGCGAAAATCACGGCCACCTGCTGGCTGGCGGATTGCCACGCGCAATAAAATCCGCGATGGCCGGGCGTAGCCATCTCTGAAAGATAAACGGACGCTCCGCCCACTTCGACTCCCGCGGAAAAGCCCTGCAGCAAGCGGCCCAGCAGTACCACAATCGGCGCGACGATTCCGATTGTGCGGTACGCCGGCGTCAAGGCGATCACCAGCGTTCCGATGGCCATCAGGAACAGCGTCAGAATCAGGCCGGAGCGCCGGCCGTGCTTGTCGATATACGCGCCCAGAACGATTGCGCCGAGCGGCCGCATCAGGTAGCCCGCGCCAAACGTTCCGAGCGTCAGCATTAACGACGCGTAGGCATTGCTCGACGGGAAAATTTCGTGCGCGATGTACGACGCGTAATACGCGTACACCATGAAGTCGTACATCTCCAGAAAATTTCCGCTGGAGACGCGGATCACGTTGCCGAGTTTCGAGGTTGTCTGTTGACTCTTCAATGGCGAACCCAGTCCGGCCCCAATTGATCTCTATCTTAGCCCTTTTCTAACGACCGGCGGCGGCAGAATCTGTCAGAACGCATGTAGCGCCCGCCTTCAGGCGGGCATCCGTTCCGCGCGATACGCAAGTGCCCGCCTGAAGGCGGGCGCTACTTCGCCGCCATCGCCGGAGACGAGGTCAAATAAAAGTAACCAACCTTATTGTTCGACGGCGAGCCGTACCACATCCGCCCGGCGGAATCGGGAAAGAATTCGCGGATGGTATTTTCGGAATGTGGAAACGGATACTCGACTATTTTTCCCGTCTGCGGATCGAGCCGCCCGATCACGTCCAGATAGTAGGACGAGTACCACACGCCATGATCCGCGCCGATTCCGATGGCGTACGGAAACGAATCTACGCCTCCCGGCACGTCGTATTCCTTGAACGCCTGCGTTTTCGGATCGAAGCGGCCGATCTTGCCTTTCTGAAATTCACCGAACCACACGATGCCGTCATTGTCGATGGCGATTCGCCGCTCGTAAGTGTTGAGCGTCGGCGGCATCCACTGGGTTACCTTCAGGGTCTTGGCATCTACTTTCCCGATCTGGCCGGTGCCAGGATTGGTGAACCAGACGTTTTCATCTTTATCGAAAGTGAGGCTATAGGTGTGCGCCGCTTCCGGAAAATCGTTGAATTTTCCGGTCTCGGGATCAAAGCGCGTCAGCGGGTATCCGCTGGACCACACCATGCCTTTGGAATCGATTCGCACCGTGTGCCGCGAGCCGCCGTCTTCCCGGCCTTCCATTCCGGACCGATAGGCGTCCTGATATTCGGTGATCTTCTGCGTCGCAGGATCCCACCGTCCGAGCTTGTCCGAAGCCTGCTCGGTAAGCCACACGGAGCCGTCCGGCGCCGCGATGGCCGAATGAACTGCCGCCGTGCCCTCATTCGGCACCGGAAAATCCTGCATCTCCGCCGTGTTCGGATTCAGCCGCGTGATTTTGTTTCCGATTCCGAAGTTCGGAATCCACACCGAGCCATCCTTCGCCGGAGCGGCGCTGAACGGCATGCGGCTCGGGCCCGGCATGTCATATTCAACGTACGCGATGTTCATGGCATCGCTGGAAAACGGCCGCACGGTTTGCTTGTATTCCGGCAGGTCGGCGGGAGA
>Ga0070735_10002352_pt1 | contig 17207 bp, 12 predicted proteins | sample Coa_R1_FD_66443 | JGI IMG/M metagenome (GOLD analysis project Ga0070735, IMG submission 66443) | Surface soil microbial communities from Centralia Pennsylvania, which are recovering from an underground coalmine fire - Coalmine... | ecosystem: Environmental > Terrestrial > Soil > Unclassified ... | reverse complement strand
AGTTCGCGGCTTTCAATCATTTCCAGTATCCATTCTGGCCGCTCATCCCTGGCTGACCCAGGCAATGCTGCGGCCGTGAAATCAATCCAGCCGGATCGGCCGGGGCGTCCAATCCAATCCAAAACTGATTACCTGTCGGTTCGAAATCCGATTGCATGGGCTGCCGGCTACGCAGAACGAATTGTCAAATGCCAACTCATTGAACTGGTAACTGAAAAACCCGTGGAAATTGTGTCCGAATTGGCGGTGCAGTCCGCCGCCTGCAAATCCGTAGTAATAAGTGCCTGCGTTGACTCCAGGACAAAGAGGTAGTCCGGTCGGGTTCGCTTGACCCTGGTACACGCAAGTTCCGAGTTGCTGGCTGCTCAACGTCTGCAGGCGACTGTTGCGGGAATATCCCAGGTCGAAAAATACGTTCCATACCCGCGATAGCGGCTTTTCTATAGTGATTTTCGCTAGATCAGTTTGCGCCCCAGCAAATATGCCCGAACCGCCGGTCTGGTAACGCTGATACGTCAGATCCAGCGAGGTACGCGGAAATTTGTAGCGCAACCGAAACATTGCTGCGACTCCAAGCCGTGTGTCTTTGACGGTCGTAGGAACCACCGTATCGCCCAAAAGCTCACACAGGACAATGGACGTCACTGTCGGATCGCTGCAGGTGGCACTCTGGCTATCAAGCCTCGTGATTTGCGGCCCGGCTCCGACCAGCAAATCCATTCTTCCCGTAATGCGACGTCCATACATTCCCTGAATTACGTGGGTATGAAACGCCATTCCTGAAATCGAAAAATCGAAGCTCTGATACCCATAGACGAGCGCCACCTGGGTATGAGGGGTGAGAATTCGATCGTATGCTGCCTGTCCGGACAGTTGGGAAACACCAATGAAAGATGTGCCGCTGCTAACGTCGCTTCCATAAAAGTGAGTGAACGCATAGCCCCCCGCAGCCGTTATCGAGGACTTGGGAGTGAGATTCTCGGTGACATCTACATCCGCGATGTTCAGAATGTGAGGCACCAGCCCGAACGTGCCCAATACGTTGCCACCCAGAAAGGCTCCCATCGGGGTGCCTGCGAGCGAGCCAATACCCTGCGTTCCGATTGATCCGTAAGAGGCTCCAAAATTCCCCTCTGGCAGGTAGCTGAAGCTGTCGCGCAGAGACAGCTGACCACGTTTCCACATGATCTTCTGATCGAGATCCATCTGCTGCAGCAACTTCGCACCCTGTCCGTTCAAGGTGTAGTAACCTACTCCGCCCACGTAATCCACGGCGAGGTCGTAGTTGCTCCACAAACGCCGTAGTTCCAAGGTCCCCAGAGCATGGGTGAGAGAGGTAAAGTGTTGGCTGCCACCCAGCGCGCTGGCGGCGTTCGAGTCCGCCGACTCGCTAAATGTCGCGCCCGGCTGGAGGTAGCTGAGCGGCGCGGTATGCGGCTCCAAAGATGGCAGGTCCAGGCCTGAGATGGGCGGATTTTCGCTCACCGGCGCCGCCGAAGTGTCCTGCCCGTAAGCCGGAACCGGCTGCTGCGGCGTGCTCTGCGAAGAACTCTCGTCAGGCGGAGTAGTGTCCTGCGCCCACGCCCCGCTTAGCGCCCAGGCGATGACGACTACGGTCCAGATGCTGGCTCGTTTCCTCATCGCATCCTCACGGCACCACCAGCGTGTCGCCCGGCTTGAGAACAATGTTCTGTTCCGGATGATTTCCCTTGACCACGTCCTTGTAGTTAAACGGCAGTTTTTCCTGCTTGCCATTCTCGGTCCGCAATAGATAAATGCCTTTCACATTGGCGAACTGCGTAAAGCCGGCCTGCGAGAGCGCCTGCAGCACGGTCATGTGCGGCAACAGCGGCATCGGTCCGCTGTGCACCACTTCTCCAGTGACAAAGACTCGGCGGCTGTTCATCGCCGTAACCACGACGGTGACCCGCGGATCAGAGATAAATTTCTTCAGCTTCTCGGTGATCGAATCTTTCAACTGTAGCGGTGTCAGCCCGGCTGCGGTTACGTCGTTGAGCAGCGGCATCGAGATCTTCCCGTCAGGACGCACCGGCAGTGTCTCGGAAAGATCTGGCTCCTTCCACACCGAGATATGCAGGGTGTCGTCGGCTCCGATCACATAATCGGACGCAGCCCCCGTGTCGGACACAGGTGCCGTGCCCTGCATCGCATTCGCAGGCTTGTCGTTCCTGTCCGAAATCGACTGCGCCCCCGCCCCAGCCGCGAACAAAACAACACTCAAGAGCGCCGATGTTTTCATGACTTTCTTCATGCTTTCTCCCGCATTGAGCGATTACGCTCCATAACCTTCGAACCCAATCTGCTTCAGCTTGTAGAGCAGGGCCTTGTAGCTGATCTGCAACTCTTCGGCGGCTCGTCGACGGTTCCACCGCGTGCGCGTCAAGACTTTCAGGATCAGTTCCTTCTCGGCCTCGTGCGATGCCGCCCGCGACGCCGCCTTCAACGACGTTCCACCGCCATTGCCACCGTGGGGCTGCCGTAATAGTGCTCGCAAACCTCCCATGGCCAGCCGCTCATCTCCTAGAGCGACCAGGACGCGAACCGCACTTTCCAGTTCGCGTAAATTGCCCGGCCACGAATATTCGTCAAACAAGCGCTGCATGTCTGTACTGAGCTCCGGAACCGGACGGCGAAATTCCTCAGCGTACTTGTGTAGAAAGTGTGCTATCAGCAGCGGGATGTCTTCTTTTCTCTGGCGCAGTGGAGGCAAGCGCAGACATACGCCGCTGATGCGGTAGTACAAATCTTCCCGCAGCCGTCCAAACTTGACCTCAACCTCCAAATCGCGCGAACTCCCGCAGATCAATCTCGCCCAATATCCGTTGGAATTTTTTTCCGAGCCTCGTAACAGCATGTCCCTTAAATGGGACTGGGAACTGGCGTTCAATTCAGCCAACTCTTCCAAAAAGATGGTGCCCGCACCGGAGTAAGCTGCAGCCTCGGAACGCGTCACTTCGAGATCTTCCGGCCTCACAGTCGAGCACTGAAAGCAACGGAACGGCTGCGCGCTACGCCGTGACATTTCGTGAATCCGCCGTGCGGTGGCATGTTTGCCCGCGCCAGTCTCGGCCAGCAGCAGGACCGGAACATCGCTCTGCGACAACTCGCGGATCACAGCCTCCACGGGTCGCATGCTGGCACTGACGCCCTCTACGAACGTTCCAGACACCTGCCTGGGAATGTCTTCTCCACCAGCGGCGTTTGCATTAGGCAAATTTTTGCCCATTTTTGCCCTTTTCGTTATATGGCCGAAGCCCCAGTGATTTTCTATCTCTCCCCAAGTGCAAGGGAATTGCCGAATCGGTGCCTTAGGCGCTCAGAGTGTGCATTTATCACTTCCATTATTGTTTTCAACAGCTTAGGTTGACATCTTGCGCTCTGGGGAGGACGCCTATCGCAATCGGCGGCTGTTCGCACAGCATACTACAAGGGGAAAATAGGAAATGTTTTTCCTACAAGGCTCGCCAGGGGACACGCGGCAAGGCATCTCAATTACCCCGCGCCTTTGCGGCAAAGACTCACAAACGGTCACTTCCTTTACGATAGCTGGAACACAAGATTTACCAATATTACCCCGGTAATTGCGATCGGGGACCAAAGTTTGCCGCTTTGAGGTTCCGCGAATGGATATGACTTCTTCTTCCTGGCTCATGCTCCTGGGGCTGAATCTTGCATGCAACCTCCGGCTGCGAACTTGCCTTCTCATTGCGCGCGCTCCTTCTTTCGCTTATCCTGAGATTTCCCCTTGGCGCTTTTTGTACTCGACCTGTGACTCAACTCGTGCAAACTGAGGCTTCGACTACAAACAAGCCCTTGGCAGCCGCATTGACGCTTCCAGGCTGGCAGCTAGGCCTTCTCGGCGTACTTGTCCTCTGGCTCTACTGGAGCGTGCTGTTTCATCTGGCCGGACAGTGGTGGCACAATCCCAATTTCTCGCACGGGTTTTTTGTACCCCTATTCTCTGCTTTCGTCATTTGGCAGGACCGCCACCACCTTGCCCGTTTTCCCCTGCGGCCATCCTGGTCCGGGCTTCCGATTCTGGCTTTCGCCATGTGTGTTCTTATCGTGGGTCAGATGGGCGCCGAGCTGTTCCTTTCGCGCTCTTCCCTTCTGCTGGTTCTCGCGGGTCTTACGGTGCTTTTCCTGGGATGGAATTTCTTCCGTGCGGCCCTGTTCCCGTGGGCATTTCTGATTCTGATGATTCCGATTCCCGCGATCATCTTCAATCAGATCACTTTTCCTCTACAGCTGCTGGCTTCGAAGGTCGCGGCCTTAATTCTTCCACTGTTTGGTGTGCCGATCCTCCGCGAAGGAAATGTCATCATTCTGGCATCGATGGCGCTGGAGGTCGCCGAAGCCTGCAGTGGCATCCGGTCGCTGATGTCCCTGGTGACGCTCGCCATTATCTATGGCTTCCTCATGGAGAGGCGGCTCTGGGTTCGTTGTTTGCTGACCGTTGCCTCGGTACCGATCGCGGTGGTTGCTAACAGTGTCCGCATCATCGGCACCGGGCTGCTGGTGCAATACTGGGATCCAGACAAGGCTGAAGGCTATTTCCACGCGTCCTGGGGCTGGATCATCTTTGTCCTCTCCCTGCTTCTCCTTTATGCCCTGCACGGCCTGATTGAACTGATCTGGCCGCAGAGGGAGGCCGAGTCATGAAGAGCTCGACCGTGCGGTTCCTTTTCGCCGCAGTGTTGATCGTCGGGACCGCAGTTTTCTTGCGCGCTCGCACCCATGGCGAAGTCTTCCCTCCCCGTCTCACTCTACAATCCTTCCCGCACGAAATCGGAGAGTGGACTGGCAACGACATCACCATCGACACAGACACCCTTCAGGTGCTCGGACCAGGCGACTTTCTCCTGAGAGTTTACTCAGACCCAGAACAACACCTGCCCTACATTGATCTGTTTATCGCTTATTTTCCCAGCCAGAGTACCAATGACACCATGCACTCTCCCAAGAACTGTCTGCCGGGAGCAGGCTGGGCGCCGATCGAGTCGAGCCGCATCACGCTGCAGGTTCCGGGGCACATCCCTTTCCCGGTAAACCGGTACGTAATCGCCAAAGGAGATTCCAAGCAGCTTGTTCTTTACTGGTATTGGGCGCACGACCGGGGCGTAGCCAGCGAATACTGGGCCAAGTACTACCTGGTTGCCGACTCCATTCGAATGAATCGCAGCGATGGATCGCTGGTGCGCGTGACCACGCCTCTGCTCCCCGGCGAAAGCCCGGATGCCGCTCAACAGCGCCTTCTCCCATTCGTTTCCGCCATCGTGCCGAAATTACAAACGTATATCCCGCGCTGAACGATGCGCTGCTGTTAATTAGAAGCGTTGCCTATGACCGCAGTAACTATTCTTGACAATTACTCTGCAGTATCATGGATTTGTGCAGGAGGGTCTGTCTGCCTCCTGCGTTCCCCGCTGGAGAATCGAATATGAGTCGCTCTATTACCGTCCGCCTGCTCCCCTGCCTGATGATCGTGGCGCTGTTCGCCGGTTGTACCCGCGATCCGAACGTTCGCAAGCAGAAATACTTCGATAGCGGCGACAAGTATTTCGCCCAGGGCAAATACCGCGAGGCGGTCATCCAATATTCCAACGCCATTCAGATCGATCCCCGCTTTGCCCAGGCGCATTACCAACTCAGCCAGGCATATCTGAAACTGGGCGACAGCCAGCGTGCCTATCCCGAGCTGAGCAGAACGGTGGAACTCGCTCCCGACAACTATCGCGCCCGCACCGATCTTGCGAATCTTCTGGTAACCGTCCGCCAGCCGGACGGCTCTCCCGCTCAGGATGCTCTCGACAAGGCGAAGGTTCAATTGGACGAACTCCGCGCAAAGCGGCCGAATGCTCCGGAGACCCACGAGGCTTGGGCCAACTACTACGCCGCGCAGAATAATCTCGGTACCGCGATCCAGGAAATTAACGCAGGTATCCTTGCCGACCCTGGCCGCTCGGAATCTTACTTGCTGCTCGCGCTGTTGCAGCTTCGCTCCAACCAGCCCGATGAGGCCAAGAAAAACTTCCAGAAAGCCACAGAAGTTGATCCCAAGGCAATGAATGCCCAGCTTGCCCTGGGTGGTTTCTATCAATCTCACGACCAACTGCCTGAGGCCGAACATCAGTTTCACAATGCGATCAAGATCGATCCTCAGAATCCGGCGCCGCGGGCAGCGTTGGTCCGCCTGCTGATGCAGGAAGGCAAAAAAGACGAGATTGAAAGCTTTCTCCGGCAAACCAAGAAAGATCTTTCGGACAATCAGGAAGGTTATCGCATGCTCGGCGACTACTATTTTGCGACTGGCGATCTCGACAAGGCCGTTGCCGAATACGGTTCGCTTTACAGCGATCATCCCAAAGACCCACAAGTCCGTAAGAACTACGTCCAACTCCTGATTTTGAAGAACCGTCTCGATGAAGCCAGCAAGTTGGACAACGAGATTCTAAAGACCAGTCCGCACGATGTAGACGCCCTGGTCTACAAGGGGCAGATACAACTCCGCCAGAATGATGCGGCGGGCGCTGTGCAATCGCTGCAAACCGCCCTGCAGAACGATCCTGAGAATGCGGTTGCGCACTATCAGCTGGGCATCGCCTACGCGCAACAACACGATACCGGCCGCGCAGAGCAAGAGTGGCAGAAGGCGGTCAGCATTCGTCCCGATCTCACCGATGCGCAGAAGGCCCTCGCTTCGGTGGAAATGAGCCGTGGCGAAATCGATGCCGTGCTGCAGACCGCACAGCAGATCATAACCACCCAACCATACTCGGCAGATGGATATCTTCTCCGGTGCGTTGCGGAACTGGCTCGCCAGAAATATCCCGACGCCCAGCATGACGCCGAGGAGGCGATGAAGCGCGCTCCTCAGGCTCCGGCTCCTTATTTCCAATTGGGCAACGTGCACTTGGCCCAGAAACATTTCGCGGACGCCGAAAAGTGGTACCAGCAGTCCCTGGATAAGAATCCCGCTTTCTCGGAAGGTTTGAGCGGGCTGATGAATACCTATTTCGCGCAAAAACAGTTCGACAAAGCCGTTGCCGCCGCGAACGCCCAGATCGCTAAGGTGCCCAACAACAGCGACTTCTACGATCTGCTTGGAACTGCCCTGTTCAATGGAAAGAAGGACTATCCTGCGGCCGAAGCAGCTTTGCGCAAAGCGGTGGACCTGGATAAGAACAACACCGACGCGCTCGAAAAGTTGGGCAAGGTGCAAGTGCAGGAGGGTTCGGCCGATCAGGCTCTTGCCCTGTACTTGCAATCGATCAAAGACAATCCTCGGGAGGTTCGTTTCTACATTCTTGCGGGGGAACTCTATGAGGCCAAGCAGAACTGGGATCAGGCCAAAGCGATGTACCAGCAGGCGCTCAGCCTCTCTCCCGATCAACCGCTGGCCTCCAACAATCTCGCGTACGTAATTCTGCAGCAAGGTGGGAATGTCGACGTCGCCATGGGCATGGCGCAAACCGCGCGCCGGGGCATGCCGAACTCACCGAATGCGGCGGATACTTTGGGGTGGGCCTACTATCACAAAGGAATTTACGAGTCGGCCATCAGCCAATTTCAAGAGGCCTTGCGCCTGAATGAAAAGAATGGCGGTCCTGATGAGGCGGTTCTGCACTATCATCTCGGCCTCGCTTACCAGAAGTCGAACCAAAATGGGCTCGCTCGCCAGCAACTTGAAAAGGCGGTGAAGCTCAGCCCGGACAACAATGAGGTGCGCAAGGCGTTGTCGGAGTTGCGCAGCTAGCGGCAGATCACCATCCAATTCACAAACAAAAACCCCGCCTCGCGGCGGGGTTCTTGCTCAGAGAAAACTGAAGCTTACCCTTTCAACTTGCGACGGATCGCTCCAGCCAGACCAATCAACCCAGTTCCAAACAGGCTCAGCGATCCCGGCTCAGGAACCACTACGTTCGTGTCACCGCTCGAAATGGTGGTGCTGCCGTTGAAGAATCCCTTGCCGGTGTTAATGGTTAACTGTACCGTCACGCCCACCGCCGAACTTCCGCTATTGGTCGTGCCGGTCAGGGTGCCAGTCAGTGTGTAGTTGTGGGTACCGTTGCCCAGAGTCACCATCGTCCAGGTGGCCGGCTGGTCAAACGTGCCCGTAAACAGGGTTCCGTTCGGGATTCCGTTGCTGCCGTTGCCGGTGATGGTGAACCAGCCGCCGGCCGCGAACGTGCCGCCCATTGCTAAAGAACCGCTGCTGAGGGCTCCGGTTTGGAAGCTGACGCTGCCCAAGTCGTTGCCCGTGACCAACCCGTTCCCGTTCAGCCCGTTGACAGCAACCAAAACCGATCCGCTCAGCGTGAGTCCGCTGTTCGAACCCGATAGGGTGCCGCCGCTGTTGGTGTAGTCTACGCCGCTGCCCGCAAAAAGTGCCGTCGGCAGGGCCAGTGCCAGGACAGCAAGCAGGAACATCTTTTTCATTTGTACTTTTCTCCTAGGAGTTTACTTCGCCCGGGTCAATCAAAAGACGCGTGGCTCGCACCTTATCGGGGGAGAACGGCAAAGGCGCTGGTGCCAGCAATGCACCCTGAGTTCCAAAGGAGGCTCGCGAGTAAACCTCAATTACAGTGGGAATTGGAGAGCTTTTCTTCAGCGGCAACTCGAGCCGAAGTGAAAATGTCTGCGCAAGAAAACAAAAACATTGGAGAAGTCGCGACCAGCACCGTGTTCGGCGATTTGCTGGCGCCGTTCAGTCGGCCGCTATTTCTTGCGCTGGCAGTTCTGGTTCCTGTCGTTTGGCTACTCGATTCGACGGCAAACCGGCGTCGCGGATCTTGTACAACAATGCCCGGTAGCTGATGCTCAGCGCTTTCGCTGCTTGTTTCCGGTTCCAATGATGGTTCTGCAGAACTTTGAGAATCACCTTGCGCTCTAACTCACGCACCGCCTGACGAGTTAACTTCTTGAGCGAGATTTGTCCATCCACCGGAATCTCGGTGTTGAAGAAATCCGTGGCGCGCGGGGCCAAGTCCGACGAGATCACGTCCTCGTTGCCCAGAATAACGTAGCGTTTTACCAGATTCTCCAGTTCGCGCACATTGCCCGGCCAATGATACTTGCGCAGCTGCGCCATCAGCTCGCTCGACAACGGTTTCGCCCGGCAGTTGTATTTCCGGTTGTGACATTCGAGAAAATAATCCACCAGGTCAGGGATGTCGACCGCCCGCTCGCGCAATGGAGGCAAGTGCAGATTCACGACATTGATCCGGTAGAAAAGATCGGAGCGGAAAGTGCCGTTCTCAATTTCTTCTTCGAGCTTGCGATTGGTGGCGCACACCACACGCACTTCGACTTTCTTGTCTTCCTGCGCGCCGATGCGGCAGAACTGCCCGTCCTGCAGAAGCTGCAACAGCTTCGACTGGAGCGACATGTCCAACTCTGAAATCTCGTCGAGAAACAGCGTGCCGCGATGGGCCATCTCCACCCGCCCCGGCTTCACGCCATAAGCGCCAGTGAAGGCTCCCTTTTCGTAGCCGAACAGCTCACTCTCGAGCAAAGTACCCGGGATCGCCGGACAATTCACCTTCACCCATGGACCCGTGCGCCAGGGCGAAGAGGCGTGAATCATGCGCGCAACGATGTCTTTGCCCGTTCCACTTTCACCTTGGATGAGGACCGGTACGTTGGCTCCGGCTAGTTTCGTGAGGCGGTCCCGCACCGCGCGCATGCCTTCGGTGCGTCCAAACACGATTGCGTCGGGCGGCATTTCCCCCAGAGGCTGTACGAGCGTATTCACACTGCTAGTTGTCATGGCTGGTCTACCATCTGAGGGGAGAGACCGTAACGGTGCATCCCAAGCGCCAAACTGTGCCAAGCTGAATGCCGGACACTTAAATCTAGATTATGTCGTTGAAGGGAATCAACTTACCAAAGAGCCAGAGTCCCACACCCAAGTAATTAGACCACGCTTGGAAGGGTAACACTCCGTGGGTACCCGTGCGCAAACATTTTCACACAGCTGAAACCAACTTCCTCCCGCGAGCCGCGGGTTTGGCACTCAACGGTAGCGGATTTGAGAATTTGAGGCCAAGCAGGTAATAGCCATCTGCGGGGGTCGTGCGGAGTATCTTGGCACGGAGGGTTCGGGCAGCTCTGGGCGCCAACGACGCGATGGGCGCACTCGGAATCTCAAGCCTTAGTTGTGCAATCGCTGGCAGAACCCGCCGGATTGCTACCAACATTCCTCCCGCGCTGACGTTCAGCGCGGTGGCAAACTCCAGAAATTCCTTTCCTTTGCTGTCGCGGCTGCGAACGAAAACTGGGATCGCCAGCGGCAGCCGCGTCCACTTCCGCCGCTCTTTGTCGCGACCTGCCCCGTTCATCCAGACATCTCCGTTGTTCGCCAAGCAGGGTCCTGAAGCACATCATGGGCCAAATCTCAGGTCAATTCGGAGCGAAAGCAGGTAAAAACCTTAATCTCTCCCCGTCTCGGACTGCAAAACCAGTAGGACAACAGTCTTCTTCGGATGCTCTGTTCGTCTTGTATTCGCTCACCGGATCCGATGACTTCTGAACGTCGAGATGGGCGAAGTGCAGACTTTTGCTACACTTGGGTAATTCAGTTGCATTTTTCGTTGACAACGGATGTTGCCTCCGCTTACGATTTTGATTACCGGCACTGTGGTGGCGAAATGGTGTGCGGTTCTCCCTCCCGCGACGACCTGTGGTAGTTCCTCATGGCCTCTGTCCAGAAGAACACGTGTGTTTCTGACGTAAGCACTGCCTCGGAATCGGCGACTGGCGTCGCAGCGAGTGCTGGCGACGTACCCAGTCCCGAAAACCTGCTACAGGAGTACAAGGAGCTTCGCGAGCGTTTCCAGCGCACTACCAACGCGCTCGCCTCGGCGGCCCACGATCTTAAAACTCCTCTTTCCATCCTGAACGGATATGTCGAACTCCTGCACAGCGAAAAACTGGGCCCAGTCAGCGACCGCCAGCGGGAAGTTCTGCAGGATATGCGCGATAGCGGAAAACGCCTGCAGCAGTTCATTCAGGATTTCCTGACCTACAGCGCTCTGGAAACCGGGGGGCTGCGCATGCAGTTCGAGACCGGAAACGTCAACAACTGTCTTTCCGGAGTTTGCCGCCTCTGGTCCAATCGTTTCCAGCAAAAAGGGATCGCGCTTTACTTTCTCGCAAATGACAAGCTGCCAATTTTCCCTTTCGATGCACCTAAGCTCGAACGTGTGATCTCGAACCTGCTGGAGAATTCTTACAAGTTCACACCGCAGGGAGGAACCGTCTGGTTGCACGCTGAACCTTACATGTGGGAACGTCGCGCCGCGATCCTGCCGCCGAACGCGGAGCGCCGCCGCCAAAATGTTACGCACCCGAACTCCGTAAAGGTGAGCGTTTCCGATACCGGGCCGGGCATTCCCGCCGAATTTCATCTCGAAGTCTTCGACGATTTTTTCCGCCTTCCCGGCACCGAAAATCAGGAAGGCATGGGGTTGGGCCTCTCCATCGCCCGCCGCCTGGTGCAGGGCATGTGCGGAAAGATCTGGGTTGAGAGCGATCCTGGTGCGGGCTGCAAGTTTTCTTTTCTGATTCCTTATAAACCCGTTGTTGCCGCAGCCAGCAAAGGAAAGAACCGATGAAGCAAACCGCTAAGATCCTGCTGGTTGACGACGAGCCCGGCATGTTGCGCTACATCAAAACGCTACTGGAAGTCGACGACTACAAGGTCGAAACTGCAACCACCGGCGAAGAAGCTCTGCAACGAGTCGAAAAAGGCCTGGAGCCCGATCTCGTCCTGCTCGACGTCCTTATGCCCGGGATCGACGGGTTGCAAACCCTCGAGCAGCTTCGGCAGAAGAAGCCCGGTGTGAAAGTCGTCATGCTGTCCTGCGTCGCCGATACGCGGAAGGTCGTGCAGGCCATGAAACTCGGCGCGCAGGACTATCTCACCAAGCCCTTCCAGAAAGCGGAACTGGACGCAGTTATTGACCTCAGCCTCGGTCTGGGCAAGCAGCCCGTCGCCGGAGAAGTGGAAGAACTGGCCGACGACGTGTTCTTCATCGCCGCCAGCCCGGCCATGCGCAAGATTCGTTCGCAAGCGGCTCTGGTGGCTAATGTTGACATCCCTGTGCTTCTGCTCGGCGAGAGCGGCACCGGCAAAGAAGTTCTAGCGCGCCTGATTCACAAACTGTCTCCGCGAGCTCATCGCACATTTCTGAAAGTTAACTGTGCCGCCGTTCCCGCCGACTTGCTCGAGAGCGAACTCTTTGGATACGAGCCCGGCGCTTTCACCGGCGCAACTCACGCCAAGCCGGGCAAATTCGAACTCTGCAACAAGGGTACAATTCTGCTTGATGAAATCGGTGAGATGCCCCCTTCGCTTCAGGCGAAGCTGTTGCATGTTTTGCAAGACCAGCAGTTCTCGCGCCTGGGGAGCCGTTCCGTGATCAAGGTCGACGTTCGGATCTTGGCCGCCACCAACATCAACATTCCCGAGGCGCTCGCCACCAAACGTCTGCGTGAAGATCTCTACTATCGTCTGAACGCATTCACACTGAGCTTGCCGCCACTGCGCGATCGCAAGGAAGAGATTCCTGTCCTGCTGAAGCATTCCATGACGCAGATGGCGGAGCGCTACGCCCGTCCACCTCTGCCCCTCTCGCCGGTGCTGCTGCAGGCCTGCCACAATCATTCCTGGCCGGGCAATCTTCGCGAATTGAATAATTTCCTGAAGCGTTATTTGATCCTCGGAGATGAGAACCTCGCCGTGGCCGAACTCCTGCCGAAAAACGACGGCAATGGCGCAGCCTTCGGGGATTCGTCAATGAAAAAGTCGGATGGCGGCGGCCTCAAAGGCTTGGCGCGTTCGGCCAAGGATGAAGCCGAGGCACAAGCCATCACCCAGGCGCTCGAGCAAACCAACTGGAATCGCAAGCAGGCGGCAGCCATCCTCCAGATCAGCTACAAGGCTTTGTTATACAAAATCCGCCAGTACGGGATCGCCGAAGCGAAGGGCGGCCATCACAAACTTTCGGCCGGTGCCTAGGATTCCAAGTTCCGGGCAACAAGACGGCGGCCGCAAGGCCGCCGTTTTCGTTGGTTCTTCAAACTTTACGGAACCAACAGGCTGATCGGTTGACTCTTCACGTCAGTGCCCGAGGTTGCGGTGACGGTAATCGTATAACTTCCCGCCGGGGTGCCGCTGACGGGCGGCTGTGTTGTAGTGTGGCTGCAGGCTGGTATTAACAAAAGCAGCGCGAAGACCATGCCCAGCATACACGCTGCGATTCTGCGCCGGCGCCCACTTCGCCGGCCCAGGACGAAAAATGCCAATCCGGGAATGGCCAGCCAGATAGCGTAGAACTGTCGGCGGAACAGGCTCGCCGCAGGAGTCACGATTGGACGCGGCGTAGTCGTGAGGCTCAGTAACGACGTCACACCACTGGTGCTCACCAGCTTGGCTGGGCTATTCGAGAAGTTGCACGAGGCTCCTGCCGGTAAATTGGAGCACGAAAGCGTAATGTCGGATTGGTAAATCGGCACCGGCGTCAACTGCACTGTATAAAACGCCGTATCACCCGCCGCCGCAATGCTCTGACTCTTCGGGTTCACCCCCATCGTATAGTCCGACATCAATGCCGGAACCGAGGTCCGGGCGTAGACAATGTTGCCCGGCCCCATCACTTGCACCGTCCCGCCATTAAAGCTGCCACCCTGACTGCCGCTGCTGCTGCTCGCCGTGGGCGTCACCACAATCGTGATGGTGGCCGTGGATCCTGATTGCAGCGATATCGGTCCGCAGCTCACCCCGCCGCTCGTAGAGCTGCTATTGGTGCAATTGCCGGAACTAATGCTGGCCGAATTAAACGTGAGCGGCACGATCGTGGCCGCAGAGCTCAGATCGTCGGTGACCGTGATTCCGCTCGCCAGGTCGGGCCCGTTGTTCGTCAGCGTGTAGATGAAAGTCGCCTGATTCCCTGCGCTGATATAGCCCTGATTCGTTCCCAGCGAGAGCGATCCTTGAATCGCCAGACTCACGGCCGTCCCCAGTTGACTAACGAACGAGTCGTATCCGCCTCCGTAGCCTCCACCTTGATTCGAAGGCAGAGCCTTCGCCACCTGCAGATCCGTAGTATTGGTTTCGCCCGCCAGGTACGTGTTCTGATTCACATCGAGCGCGAGCCCCGTGCCCAGAGTGGTGCCCGCCCCGGCTGAACTCGTGACACTTCCACCAAAATAATTCGCCCACGATGCCGATGTCGTCTGCCCTATCACCGCAACCGTATTCAAGCGGGCAACGAATGCATCCTCAGATCCAGTCAGGTTCGTCTGAATGGAATTGGGATTAGGAGAGACGGGAAACGTGCCATCTGTGCCGGTATTCGGGGACTTGGTCCATCCCGTTACCAGCGCGCCACTACCCGAATCCACCGTGATCGCGAGCCCGGCTTCGTCATTGGATCCTCCCAAGTACGAAAAATAACTGAGCGCCACGTTGATTGGAGTCGTTGTATTGCTGGTCGTCGGATTGGTCAACTTTGCAACGAACGCATCGTTCGGCGGATTCGTCTGAGGAGTGCACGTGATGGCACCTGTCGTGGTTACAGGAAGATTGTTCAAACACTTCTGGTACGAGGCGAAGGTGGTCACCAAGCCGGACGAAACAAAATCCTGCGAATTCGTGGTGCCCACAACGTACACGTTTACTGCGCCCGGATCGATGGCTACGCCCGTACTCGAGTCGTCCCCTGTACCACCCAGGTAGGTGGACCAAATCAACTGCTGCCCTTGTGCCGCATTGGGATTGAGCTTGGCCACAAATGCGTCGGAAGCCGTGGTGCTTGTTGTGCTCGAGCAGGTTGGCGGATTGACAATCGTGGTCGGCGGCGCCTGGTCCAGGCAGGGCTGATACGCATTCAAGATAGGAAAGTCGGTGGTCGGACTGGAGCCGCTATAGGTGAAATTTGTCGTTCCTGTGAAATAGATGTTGCCGTTGGTGTCCACGGTAATGCCGCCCCCTGCAGCAACCGGTGAAGCCGTTTCAAAACTTCCTCCGCCAAAATAAGTGGAATAGGCGATGCTTCCGGTTCGCGGAGCATTGGTATTCACCTTCGTTACGAAGAACTGAATCGGCGCCCGGGGAGCGATCTGGTAGGGCAACGCCTGCGGCAAGGTGCTCGCCGGAAATTGGTCCGTCGTGCTGGCGACATCCGACGACTGGGTCGTCCCGGTGACATACAGGTTACCTGAGGCGTCGATCGTCATCCCGCTCGCCACGTCCGTGTTATTGCCTGAAAGGTAGGACGAGTAGAGCAACGTTGTGCCATCGAAACTCAACTCGGTCACGAATACGTGAGACGTGCCTGCACTGCCGTTTTCGGGCACGGCTTGGTACGCATTGGTCGCCGTCGTTGGGAAGTTGCTCGAAGTGGTCGTTCCTGCCACAAAGGGATCGCCACGGCCGTCCACCTTGATCCCTACCGGCGTGTCGCTTCCAGTGCCGCCGAGATACGTAACGTAATCCAGCACGGCCGCCACTGAGCCCAGAGGCGGCGTGATCTTGGCCACATACACATTGGGCCCGGCTCCGGCCAGCAAGGTCTGATAGGTATTTACGGCTGGCAGATTTGGAGAAGTCGTCGAACCCGTGAGATAGACGTTGAAGCTTCCATCCACGGCAACCGATGTCGCGTGCTCATCGCCGCTGCCGCCGAAGTACGTCGAAAAACTGAGAATCGGGTCGATGATCAACTCACGCGAGCGATCATAGGAGGCAACAGCGAATCCCGCCCGGTTGGTTCCACGCAGCACGAATTTGCCTTCCACCGGCTGCTTTTGACCTTCAATCTCCTGGTACAGGAGAGGAGCGTTCAGCCGAACGCTTCCATCCTGCGTGTGGATGACGAGAGCCCCATCGCTCACCTGGAGACTCTTCGCGCCCTTGAACTCCAGTTCAGCCTGCGAAGGATCGGCCCCGGGCGCCACCTGAAAGTCATATTCCAACCGTCCCTGGTTTCCGTAGAAGACCAGATTGATGCCGGGATAAATATTCTCGTAGCGCACCCTCGAAAATTGCGGCACCCCTGTGCGCCACTTCGCCGGATCACTGCCCAAGAAATAATTAGTTTTGCCCGGTAGGGGGTCGCTGGCAGTCAACCTGGCTGCTGGATTCGCGCCCGCCAGTTTCATCTCGATCGAATCCACGCGGGCAGAAGAGTGGGCGCCCTCGTTCCTGGAAGAATTGTATTGACCGCGGGAAATGAGGCTTAGAATCGCGCCCTGCGTCCCCAGAAAGAGGCTATAACCTGACCCACGGGCTACAAACCTGGCGCGTGGGTCTGTGGAATCGAGATTCCCCTGTCCCTGATTGGGTTCGAACCTTAGCGGCAGCCCGGCAAAGAGCGAGTTCGCTCTGAGTTGAGCGTCCTTTGTCGGTTGAGCGGCCATCTCCGGTTCGAAAGATGGAGCCGCGGCGAATTGTCCTTCAATCCCCGAGGTAGCCGGAGGGACCCCTTGTTGTGACCGGGAATTCCACCCGAGAACAGCGCATCCTGCCCCCAGCAATGCCAGTCCAGCGGCCAGAACACGACCTCGTACCATGGAAGCCCCCCAACAACGGCGATCTACGTTCACGCGCTCCTCCGATGCAATCCGATCAGTTTCTCGCTCAGTTCGCACTCGCCCAGACGGTTCGTAGTTGGATGAGACGGCGCACAAGTCAGTCCGGGATGGCCTCGCCTCTCTACTCCCCAGGCGAATCCTACCCGCAGCTTGCTGGTGACTGGAACTGGCGGAAAAATTAAATAACTACTTAAACATCTGAAGGATAGGCAAGTCAAGCCGCCTTCCCATCCGCCCCGCTTCAAGATTCGTCAGATGCGCCGTATTGGTTCCTAAGATGCCGGTCTGCGACGAAAATGATGAAGAAGGTGCTTCGAGGGATACACCGGATCGACATCGTCGCCGATCAAGACATGGGGATGAACTGCTGCAATCGCTTGCATGGTGATGCGGCTTGCAGCGCTTGTGCTTCATAAGCCGCAGATTCCGACCGGAAAACTGATGGCAGCTACCCCCTTTGATGGCAGGGCGATTGCTCTTTTCTACCAAGCCCTTCATTGACGGGCGCCCTCCCGCGTAGCTCTTGTTTCAAAATCCGGACAGATTACCGATTCAGTTCCAATTGGCATTTTGCTGTTGCAAACTGCAGG
>Ga0070735_10002350_pt1 | contig 17223 bp, 16 predicted proteins | sample Coa_R1_FD_66443 | JGI IMG/M metagenome (GOLD analysis project Ga0070735, IMG submission 66443) | Surface soil microbial communities from Centralia Pennsylvania, which are recovering from an underground coalmine fire - Coalmine... | ecosystem: Environmental > Terrestrial > Soil > Unclassified ... | reverse complement strand
TTCCCCCGGTGCGCCCGGATCAGGTCGTGCTGCGGGTGACCTTCGAGCACGCGTGCGATCCCGAGCTGCGCCTGGTCCTCGAGGCGCTGGCCGGCCGCGGCTACTCGCTGTCGCTCTACGACCTGCCCGGGCCCGCGCTCGAGCCGGACCTCCTCGGCCTGTTCGGGATCGTCGAGGTCGACTGTGCTCGCTGGGAGTCATCGGATCGCCGCGCCGCGGTGAGGACGATCCTCGACGAGCGGGCGGCGCCGCTGGCCGTCGGGCTGCAATCCGAGGAGGCATTTCAGGACGCCTGCGAGATCGGCTTCGAGCTGTTCGCGGGGTCGTTCTACTCGAGCCCGCGGCACACCGAGGTCCGAAACGTCCCCGTCGGGGCGCTCGGCACGCTGGCCGCGGTGGCGCAGATGCAGGGCGCCGGGGGCGACATCGACGAGCTCGTGAAGGTGATCGACCGTGACCTGGGGCTGAGCGTCAAGCTCCTGCGCTACATCAACTCCGCCTACTTCGGGATGCGCAGCCAGATCACCTCGATCCGCCAGGCGGTGATGATGCTCGGCTCGCGCGGGGTATCGCGCTGGGCGATGATGGTCGCCCTCACCGGCGGTACGGCGGCCCCTCCGGAGCTGTCGGTGATGGCCCTGACCCGGGCGCGGATGTGCGAGGTGCTGGCCTCGGCGCGCAGCGAGGTGGCTGGCGACGAGATGTTCCTGATCGGGCTGCTGTCACTGGCCGACGCGCTGCTCGACGTGCCGCTGGCAGTGGTGCTCGACGAGCTGCCGCTGGCCGATCACCTCGCTGCCGCCCTGCTCGAGCGCTCGGGTCCCGCGGGGGCGATCCTCGACGCCGTGATCAGCTACGAGGTCGGAAGCTTCGAGGCCTCGAGCGTCCAGGCTCACCGGGGAACCGTGGCCGACGCGTATCTCGACGGGCTGCGCTGGGCGCGCGAGAGCGTGCGCGGCATGGCTGACTGAGCGCCCGGACCCGCTCGAGGGAACGAAGGAACCGCTGTCGTGGCGGGCCATCCCCCCGGACCGGGAACGAAACGACCGGCCGTCGTGGCGGGCCATCCCCCGGACCAGGAACGAAACGACCCGCCGTCGTGGCGGGCCATTTCAGAGGGAGGAGAGATGTGCGCTTTGGTTGGCGCACCTCGATGATGCCCCAGCTCTCGGACGCGCTGTGTGACTTCCGTCACGGTGCATGGAACCGCCGCCGCGAGTACTTCCAGCGGTGTTTATGAGCTTTGGGGCGAAATTGGCGCGATTTGTCCCACGCCCCGTCGCGCGCTGACCCCGTCCCGTACCGTTTGCGCCCGTGAAGCGGGTCCGTCTCGACAGTCTGCTGTGCGACCGGGGCATCTACCCGTCCCGCGCCCGGGCGGCTGCATCGGTGCTCGCCGGTGACGTGATGCTCCTGCCCGACCGCCGGCGGGCAGCCAAGCCGGGCCAGATGGTGCCCTCGGACGTGGAGGTCGAGGTCGCCGCCTCCCCCGAGTACGTCTCGCGCGGCGCGATCAAGCTGGCCAACGCGCTCGAGCGGCTGTCGATTGACGTAGCCGGCCGCCGGGCGCTCGACGTCGGCGCCGCCACCGGGGGCTTCACCGACTGCCTGCTCCAGCGCGGGGCCTCGCACGCGGTCGCGCTCGACGTGGCCTACGGCGAGCTCGACTGGGGCCTGCGCAACGACCCGCGCGTCACCGTCATCGAGCGCTGCAACGCCCGCGCCCTGACGCGGGATCGCCTTCCCTACGCCCCGGACCTGATCGCGATCGACGTCTCGTTCATCTCGCTGAGCAAGGTCCTGCCCGCCGTGCTGGCCTGCGCAGCCGCCCGGTTCGACTGCCTCGCGATGGTCAAGCCCCAGTTCGAGGTCGGTCGCGATCGGGTCGGCAAGGGTGGGGTGGTCCGCGACCCGGCCGCTCGGCGCGACGCCCTGCTCGGCGTCGCACGCGCGGCCTCCGAGCTCGGAGCAGCGGTGCTCGGGTTTGCGAGCTCCGGGCTGCCGGGCCCGAAGGGGAACCTCGAGACGTTCGTGTGGCTGGCCGAGGGCGAGCGCGGTGCGCTCACGGATGCGGAGATCGAGGCCGCCGTGCACGAGGTCGAGCCATGAATTCGGTCCGCTCGGCCACCGTCTTCACCCACCGCCGGCCGGCTGAGACCGAGCCGGCGATCGCCGCGCTGCTCGAGGCCGCCCAGGCGGCCGGCGCGGTGCTGCGGATGGATCCAGACGAGACGGCGAAGCACGACCTCGAGCCGCGCCCCTGCCTGGAGCTGAACGCCCCGATCCGGCCCGATGTCGACATGTGCTTCGCCCTCGGCGGCGACGGCACGGTGCTCGGGGGACTGCGGACCTATGCGGGCACCGACGTCCCGGTGTTCGGAGTGAACTTCGGCGAGATCGGGTTTCTGGCCACGGTCGAGCGCGACCAGGCGCAGAGCGGGTTCGCCCGCGCCTTCGCGGGCGAGTTCGAGGTGCTCTCGCTGCCGGCGATCAAGCTCTCTGACCACCGCGGCGAGTGGCTGGCCATCAACGACGTCTCGATGCACCGCCAGCCCGGCAGGCGCGTGGCCGACCTCGCCTACGCGGTCGGCGAGGACGTCGTCGGCCGCGTGCGCTGCGACGGCATCGTCGTCGCCACCCCCGCCGGCTCGACCGGCTACAACCTCGCCAACGGCGGCCCGGTCATGGCCTGGGGGGTGGAGGGATTCGTCGTGTCGTTCATCGCGCCGCACTCGCTGACCGCCCGGGCCCTGGTGGTCGCGCCCGGCGACGTGCTGCGCATCCTCAACTGCTCGCGCGAGGAGTCGGTCGACGTGACCATCGACGGCCGTCCCGTGTCCGTGCTGGACCCCGGCGAGGAGCTGCAGGCGCAATTCGCCGATGCCCAGAGCCACCTGGCCCAGCTTCCGGGAACGAGCTTCTACCAGCGCCTGCGCCAGAAGTTCGGGCGGCTGGCCGCCGGGCGCTGAGGCGCGAGCCGCCGCGCTCCCGCGGTTCCGTCGGCGGCGGTTGGTAAACCGCAGGCATGCTCCTCGAGCTTCGCGTCGAGAACCTGCTGCTGCTGCACCGCGCCGAGCTGCGGCTGGCGCAGGGGTTGAACGTCCTCACGGGCGAGACGGGCGCCGGCAAGACGCTGCTCGCGCAGGCGCTCGACCTGCTCCTGGGCGGCAGGGCGCGCTCGGGGACCGTGCGCAGCGGTGCCGCCGAGGCCTACGTCGAGGGGGTGTTCTCGCTGCCGGACGCGTGGTCGAGCGACGGTGCCCGGGCCAGCGCCGAGAACCTGATCCCGGCCGACGCCGAGGAGCTCGTCCTGGCCAGGCGCGTGTGGCCTGACGGTCGCACGCGCGCCTACGTGTGCGGGCGCTCGGCCACGGTGGGCGACCTGCGTGAGCTCGGGGGCGAGCTGCTGGCCTTCTACGGCCAGCACGAGCACCGCAAGCTGATGCTCTCGGCGGCCCAGCTCGACATCCTCGACGCTCATTGCGGCCCGGACCAGCGCGCGCGGCGGGCGGCCGCCGCGCAGGGCCACGCCCGCGTGCGCGAGCTCGAGGCACGGGTGGGCGAGCTGCGGGAGCTGGCGGGCGCGCGGGAGCGCGAGCTCGACCTCCTGGCGTTCGAGCTCGAGGAGATCGACGCCGCAGCCCCAACCGAGGAGGAGGCGGCCCAGCTCGAGGAGGAGCGCTCGCGGCTGCGGCACGTGGAGACGCTGCGCGCCGCGGCGGCGGGCGCGATCGAGGCCCTGACTCCGGAGGAGGCGTCGGGAGGCGCCGGAGAGCTGCTGGGCGCCGCCGCTCGCCTGATCGAGGGCGCGGCTGAGATCGACCCGCAGCTGTCCGGGCTCCACGAGCGCCTCCAGGCCCTCGTCTACGAGGCCCAGGACCTCGGCGGCGAGCTGCGCTCCTACCTGCTCGGGATCGAAGCCCCTCCGGGCCGGCTGGAGGAGATCGAGGAGCGCCTGGCCACCTTCGCCCGGCTGCAGCGAAAGCACGGTGGCACGATCGCCGACGTCCTCGCCCACGCCGAGCGCTGCCGCGCCCGACGCGAGGAGCTCGAAGGGGCGGAGGTGGCGCTCGAGGGGGCAGCCGCGGAGCTCGATCGGGCGCGAGCCGGGCTCCATGAGGTCGCGGGCGAGCTGCGCTTCGCCCGAGCGCGTGCGGCGCCGGAGCTGGCGGAGGCGGTGCGGGCCCGGCTGGCCGAGCTCGCGATGCCCGACGCCGAGTTCCGGATCGAGCTCGCAGAGCGCCCGGAGGGCCCCGGGCCGCGGGGCGCCGACCTCGTGCAGCTGATGATCGCGCCCAATCCGGGAGTGGCTGCGGCGCCGCTGCGCGACGCGGCCTCCGGCGGGGAGCTCTCGCGCGTCATGCTGGCGCTGCTCGGCGTCGCTCACGGCGACGGGGCTCGCGAAGAGGACTCGCTGCTCGTGTTCGACGAGATCGACGCCGGCATCGGCGGGCTGACCGCGCGGGCGGTCGGCGAGCAGCTGCGCGAGCTCGCGCACGGGCGGCAGGTGCTGTGCATCACGCACCTGCCGCAGGTGGCGGCGATGGCCGCCCGCCACTTCACGATCGTCAAGGACACCTCCGTCGTGCCCGCGCAGACGACCGTGGCCGAGCTCGCGGGCGATGAGCTGGTCGGCGAGCTCGTGCGCATGCTGGGCGCCGGTGAGGGCGACCGGGCGGCCAGCCAGCACGCCCGCCAGCTGCTGCGCGCCGCGTGAGCCCTTGCCACCGCGGCGAGCCCCGGCTCGGCCCGCCCTCCTGTCCGACCCCGCCGCTACGGTGAGGGCGTCCACTACACTCGAGGATCGATCGGATGGCACCAGACCCGCGACGCGCCGCGACAAACTCCACCGGGGAGACCCGCTTCATCTTCGTCACCGGAGGAGTCGTCTCCTCACTCGGCAAGGGCATCGCGGCCGCCTCGATCGGCCGGCTGCTGGTAGCTCGCGGCCTCAGCGTGCAGCTGCAGAAGTTCGATCCCTACATCAACGTCGACCCGGGCACGATGTCGCCCTACCAGCACGGCGAGGTGTTCGTGACCGAGGATGGCGCCGAGACCGATCTCGATCTCGGGCACTACGAGCGCTACACCGACGCCAACACGAGCCGGGCGTCGAACGTCACCGCCGGCGGCATCTATAACACGGTGATCCGCCGCGAGCGCCGCGGCGACTACCTCGGGGCCACGGTCCAGGTCGTGCCCCACATCACCGATGAGATCAAGCAGCGGATCCGGCTGATGGCCGAGTCCAGCGAGGTCGACTTCGTGATCACCGAGATCGGCGGCACGGTCGGCGACATCGAGTCGTTGCCGTTCCTGGAGGCGATCCGCCAGTTCCCGGTCGACGTCGGGCGCAGGCGGTGCATGTTCATCCACCTCACGCTCGTGCCGTACGTCACCCATGCCGGCGAGCTGAAGACCAAGCCCACCCAGCACTCGGTCAACGAGCTGCGTCGCATCGGTATCGCGCCCGACATGCTGGTGTGCCGCTCGGCCTCGCCGCTCTCTACCGAGATCCGGCGGAAGATCGCGCTGTTTGCGAGCCTCCCCGTGGAGGCGGTTGTCTCGGCCCGGGACCTGCCCGACATCTACCAGGTGCCGCTGGCCTTCCGCGACGAGGGAGTGGACGACTACATCCTGCGCGAGCACTTCGGGGTCGAGACCCGCGAGCCGGACCTGAGCGGTTGGGAGGCGATCACCCGCCGCGCCGCGGCGGCGACCGAGCGCGTTCGCATCGCGCTCGTCGGCAAATACGTCCGGCTCGAGGACGCCTACCTGTCCGTCGTCGAGGCCCTCCGCCACGCCGGCATCCACCACGACTGCAAGGTCGAGGTCGACTGGATCGACTCCGAGACCGTCAGCGATCCCGAGGTCGTCGCGCGCCTGCGCAGCGCGGCCGGGATCCTGATCCCCGGCGGCTTCGGCGGCCGCGGCTGGGAGGGCAAGATCCACGCCGCCCAGATCGCCCGCGAAAACGGGATCCCCTACCTCGGCATCTGCCTCGGCATGCACGTTTCGGTGAGCGAGTTCGCGCGCCACATGGCGGGCATGGAGGGGGCGAACTCGACCGAGATGGACCTCGAGACGCCCTATCCCGTGATCGACCTGCTGCCCGAGCAGAAGGAGATCGCCGACATGGGGGGCACGATGCGGCTGGGGGCCGATCCGGTCAAGCTCCACGACGGCACCCGGATCCGCGAGCTCTACGGCGAGCCGGTGGTGTACGAGCGCCACCGTCACCGCTACGAGGTCAACAACCACCTGCGCCGGCGGCTCGAGGCCGCGGGCCTCGTCTGCTCGGGCACCTCGCCGGACGAGCGGCTCGTCGAGGCGATCGAGCTGGCGCGCGATGCCCATCCGTTCTACGTGGCCTCGCAGTACCACCCGGAATTCAAGTCGCGCCCCGAGCGCCCGGCGCCGCTCTTCCGCGAGTTCGTCGGCGCCGCGCTCGCACAGTCGCGCGGCCCGCAGATCTCCCGTTCATCCGACGCCGATCGCTCCGCGGAGCTCGCAGAGCCAGAGCACGAGGCTGAGGAGCACACCGCCGAGCGGGCCTCGCAACGGGCCTCGTGAGGCGTTCCTCCGCGGCGCAGCGCGAGAAGCTCGCGGAGACGTTCGTCTCCCTCTGCCGGATCGAGAGCCCGTCGGGGCGCGAGCGCGCCTGTGCCGACTGGGTGGCGGCCGAGCTGCGCTCGATCGGCCTCGAGCCCGAGGAGGACGAGGCGGGCGAGATCGCCGGCTCCGACGCCGGGAACCTGCACGCCCACCTGCCGGGTGCGGGCGAGGAGAGCATCCTCATCTGCGCCCACCTCGACACGGTTCCGCTGACCGCGCCGATCGAGCCGGTGCTGGTCGACGGCGGCTGGGAGAACGCCGGCGAGGGCATCCTCGGTGCGGACAACAAGGCCGCCGTGGCCGTCGCGCTGGAGCTCGTCCGGGCGCTGAGCGCGGCCTCCGAGCCGCCGCCGGTCGGGGTCGAGCTCCTGTTCACCGTGTGCGAGGAGACTGGGCTGCGCGGGGCCAAGGAATTCGACGCGGGACGTCTCCGGAGCCGTTTCGGCTACGTCTTCGACCACGCCTCGCCGGTCGGCGAGATCGTCCTCTCCTCGCCGAGCTACCAGAAGATCGTGGCCGAGTTCCACGGGCGAGCGGCGCACGCCGGGATCCGCCCCGAGACCGGGCGCAGCGCCATCATCGCCGCCGCCCGCGCGGTGGCTGCGATGCGCCTCGGGCGCCTCGACGCGGAGACCACCGCCAACGTGGGGAGGATCTCCGGGGGCACGAACGCCAACGTCGTGCCCGAGCGCTGCCGCATCGAGGCCGAGGCCCGCAGCCTCGATGACGCCCGCTCCCAGCAGGTCGCCACGGAGATGCTCGATCATCTCCAGGATGCGGCCAACGCCTGCGAGTGCGACCTCGACGTGACCCTGCAGCAGATGTGCCACGGCTACCGCACCAGGGCCCGCGCTCCGCAGGTTCAGCTCGCCGAGCGGGCACTGCGCAGCTGCGGCTACGAGCCGCGCCACATCCAGACCGGCGGCGGCTCTGACGCCAACGTCCTCGAAGCGGCGGGCTTTCCGTGCACGAACCTGGCCAACGGCACCGAGCGCAATCACGAGCCGACCGAGCGGGTCAGCGTCAGCGCGCTCGAGGGCATGCTCGAAGTGGCGCTGGCGCTCGTCTACGAGGCGGGGGAGTCGGCCCACGCCGACTCGGCGCCAGCCGAAGCTCCAGCTCGAGGGAGCGGTGCGCCATGAGCGGCTTCGAGCGGCTGGGCTCAGAGGTCACCTGGGAGGGCAAGATCATCACGGTCGGCGTCGAGCGCTTCCGTCACGAGGACGGCGAGGAGGTCACGCGCGAGAAGGTCTGGCATCCCGGCGCGGTCGGGATCCTGGCCGTCGATTCAGAGCACGTCTGGCTCACCCGCCAGCCGCGGGAGGCGATCGCCGAGCCGGCATCCCTCGAGGTGCCCGCGGGCAAGCTCGACGTCGAGGACGAGCCGCCGCTCGAGACCGCCAAGCGGGAGCTGGCCGAGGAGATCGGAAAGCGGGCCGAGGCCTGGCGAGAGATCGCCTGCTTCTACACCAGCCCCGGGTTCAGCGACGAGCGGGTATGGCTGTACCTGGCCGAGGGCTTGAGCGACAGCGACGAACACGAGGCGGAGGAGAGCGAGCGCATCGAGATCGTGCCCTGGCCGCTTGACCGCCTCGACCAGGCGATCGAGGTGTGCGAGGACTCGAAGTCGCTGATCGCGCTGCTGTGGCTGGCGCGCGAGCGCGCACGGTAGGGCGCAGGCGCGACCGCAGCGGCAGGACCCGCGGCCCCCCGCGGCGAATAGGCGCACATGGCCACGATCGAGGCCCGCACGGCCGCCCCACGCCTGAACGAGCTGATGCTCGACTTCCTCGCCTACCTCGAGCTCGAGCGGGGCCTGTCGCGCAACACGCTCGAGGCCTACCGGTCCGATCTCCAGCAGTACGGCGTGTTCCTCGACCGCCACGGGTTCGAGCCCCTCACGATCAGCGCTCCGGCGCTGGCCACGTTCGTCTCAGAGCTCGCCGACGGCGGGGAGGGCCGCCGCCCGGTCGCGCCCGCCACGCTGCAGCGAAAGATCGCCTGTCTGCGCTCCTTCTACCGCCACCTTCGGCGCGAGCAGATCATCGAGCACGACCCGACGACCGAGCTGCGCGGCCCTCGCGCCCGCGGTCGTCTGCCGAAGGTCCTCTCGCGCGACGAGGTGACAAAGCTGCTCGCGCAGCCGACCGGCGACTCGCCGCCGGCCCTGCGCGACCGGGCCCTGCTCGAGCTGATGTACGCCTGTGGCCTGCGCGCCTCGGAGGCGATCGGTATCGAATTGCGCGACATCGACCTCGAGGCGGCGATCCTCCGAGCGCGCGGGAAGGGCAACAAGGAGCGCCTGGTCCCGATCGGCAGCAAGGCCTGCCAGAGCGTGGCCGTGTATCTGGCGCGGGGCCGCCCGCACCTGGTGGGCCTGCGCGATCAGTCCCGCCTGTTCGTCAACCAGCGCGGCCAGGGACTCTCGCGCCAGGGGCTGTACAAGATCGTCCAGCGCCACGCGCGCACTGCCGATCTCGCGCACAAGATGAGCCCGCACACGCTGCGCCACAGCTTCGCCACCCACCTGCTGGCCGGCGGCTGCGACCTGCGCTCGCTGCAGGAGATGCTCGGCCACGCGGACATCGGCACCACCCAGATGTACACCCACCTGTCGGCCGACCGGTTGCGGGACGTGTACTTCGGCGCGCACCCGCGGGCCCAGCGACGTTCATAGACTGGGCGTAGCGCGCGTCCCGCGCGCTCGTCCGAGATGCCCGAGCTACCCGAGGTCGAGACCGTCCGCCGTCAGCTGGCGCCCCATTTGGAGGGCGCCACGATCGAGGACGTGGAGATCCTCGACTCGCGCTGGACGCGGCCCTGGGCGCCCGCCGAGGTGGAGGACGGGCTGCGGGGCACCGTCGTCGAGCGGGTCGGCCGAGCCGGCAAGTACATGGTCTGGGAGCTCTCCGATGACCGTCATCTGCTGATCCACCTGCGGATGACGGGGGCGCTGCTGCTCGATCCGGCCGTCGAGCCGCCGCACACGCGGGTGCGCTTCGCCCTGAGCGGCGATCGCCGGCTGGTGTATGTGGATCCGCGCCGGTTCGGGACCGGCCATCTGCTGCTCGGCTCACCGGCGCGGGACGCGTACCTGGCGGCCCGGCTGGGGGCCGAGCCGCTCACGCCGGCCTTCACCACCGATTATCTGCGCCGCCGCGCCCGCGGGCGCTCGGCCCCGATCAAGGCCTTCCTGCTCGACCAGCGCCACATCGCCGGCGTCGGCAACATCTACGCCGACGAGGCGCTGCACCGCGCCGGCGTGCACCCGCTGCGGGCGGCGGGGCAGTTGACGGCACGGCAGTGGGAGCGCGTGCGGTTGGGGGTCGAGGAGGCGCTCAGGACCGGGATCGACGCCAAGGGGGCGACGATCGACGATTTCCGGCACCTCGACGGCGCGCGTGGCTCGTTCCAGGACCTGTTCCTGGTGCACCGCCGCGCCGGCGAGCCGTGCCTGACCTGCGGGCAGCCGATCCGCAAGATCGTGGTCGGCGGACGCGGGACCTACGTCTGCGAGCGCTGCCAGCCGCGGCCGAGGCCGCGGCGGGCTCAGGCGCTGGCCAGCTCGCGCAGCCGTCCCTGACGGTCGGCCGAGACGAGCTCGTCGAAGCCGCCGATCGTCTCGTCGCCGATCACGATCTGCGGGAAGGTGAACATGCCCGTTCGCTGCTGCAACTCGGCGCGACCGTCCGGGTCGCGTGCGAGATTGATCTCGTGATAGTCGATCCCGCGTCGCTGCAGGAGCGCCTTGGCGCCGACGCAGCGTGAGCAGTGATCGGTGGTGTAGAGGATGACTTCCATAGCTTCAGAAAGTATAGCGTCGTAGGTGCCGCCTCCCCTGCAGACGGAGGCGATCGTGCTGCGCTCGATCCGCTACGGCGAGGCCGACCGCATCGTTCACCTATATACCCCGCACCACGGGCGAATCGGCGCCATCGCGAAGGGCGCACGCCGGGCCCGCAGCCGCTTCGGCGCCCGGCTCGAGCCGTTCTCCCACATCCGGGTCATCCTGCGCGAGGGCAGGGGGGATCTCTACACGGTGACCGGCGTCGACACCGTGGCCATCCACGGCGCCCTGCGCGATCACGCGGCCACGCTCGACGCCGCCGCCCGGGCCTGCGATGCCGTAGCGCGCCTGTTCGAGACGGCCGACCCACATCCCGACGTGTTTCGCCTGCTGGGCAACGAGCTCGCCCTGCTCGACGCCGACGCGGCGCAGGCGCGGACAGCCAACGGCCTCTCCTTCCGGCTGAAGCTGCTCCTGGCGGCGGGGATCCTGCCCCAGCTCGCCTCGTGTGCCGCCTGCGGCGAGCCCGAGCATCTGCGCAGCTTCTCCGCCGCCGCCGGCGGCGTGGTCTGCAGCTCCTGCGAGGCGGCGGCCTTCCCGCTCGGGGAGGAGTCCTACCGCTTCCTGGTCGGAGCTCTCGGAGCGTCGCTGGCCCAGGCGCCCGAGGCCTCCGACCTGGCGCTGCGCCAGGCCGAGCGCGCGATCACCGAGACCGCCGAGCACCACGCCCACGTGCACCTGCGCCCGCTGGCCGGGACGCGCTGACCACCCGCGCGAGGCGCCCTGCGACCCGCCCGGGGCGCCCCGCAGGCCCACCGGGGCTGGGGCGCCCGGCTGGGGCGCCCGCCGGAGTACCCCGCGCTGGGGCCTGCCGGGGTACCGCGCGCTGGGGCGCCATCCGACCCGCCCGGGGGCGTCCGGCTGAGCCATACCGGGTGTCGCCGGCGCCGGCTGCTCGGCGGGCGAGCCCTCGATCTCCCGGCGGGGTGTTAGTGAATTTATGCCGCGAATGCGAGCACAAACTCATTCACCGCGGCGCGTGACCTCGGGCGGGGCTCCGTCCGCCACGACCGGTGTCAGACTTCGTTATGTGTACCCGGAGACCATGCATTTGGCCTATGAGCACCCGACCGGCGAGGTCGCCTCGACCTTCGCACGGCGCATCCGCGAGCTCGAGGAGCGGACCCTCTCGTCGCGGGCCACGCCGTCATACCCGGCGCGCCGGGTCGATCCCGAGCCCGACTGCGGCCTGCGTACTCCATTTCAGCGCGACCGCGACCGGATCGTGCACTCGAAGGCCTTCCGCCGCCTCAAGCACAAGACGCAGGTCTTCGTCTCGCCCACTGGAGATCACTACCGAACGCGCCTGACCCACACGCTCGAGGTCGCCCAGATCTCGCGCACCGTCGCCCGGGCGCTGCGGTTGAACGAGGATCTCGTCGAGGCGATCGGCCTCGGACACGATCTCGGTCACCCGCCGTTCGGCCACATCGGCGAGGATGCGCTCGACCGGTGCCTGCGCGAGCGCTTCGGCGTGCGCTTCATGCACCACGAGCACTCGCTGCGCGTGGTCGAGGTGCTGGAGCGAGACGGGCGCGGCCTGAACCTCACCGAGCCGGTCCGCGACGGGATCGTGAGCCACTCCGGGCGGGCCAAGGAGCCGGCGACGCTCGAGGGCAAGATCGTGCGCCTGATGGACCGCGTCGCCTACATCAATCACGACATCGACGATGCGGTCAGGGCGGGCGTGCTCACGCCCGCCGACCTGCCGGAGGGCCCGATCGAGATCCTCGGGCGCACAGGTCCGCAGCGGATCGACGCGCTCGTGCACGACATGGTCGAGAGCTCCGAGCCTGCCGGCGACATCGTCCAGGGTGAGGTCGCGGGCGCGGCTATGGCAGAGCTGCGCACGTTCATGTTCGAGCACGTCTACCTCGGCCCCGAGGCCACGCGAGAGCATGCGAAGATCGCCTTCGTGGTGCGCACCCTGTTCGATCATCTGTGCGAGCACCCGCAGGAGATACCGGACTCGATCCCCGACGGGAGCCTCGCCGAGCGGGTTCGGGACCACATCGCCGGGATGACGGATCGGTTCTGCCTGCGCGCGTTCGAGGCTGTCGCCGTGCCGGTCGCGTTCGCGCCATGAGACCGTGAGCCGGCTGGTCAGGTGAGCCGCTACACGGCCGATTCCCGCGATCGTGTCCGCGACGCCGTGGACATGATCGCGCTCGTCTCCGCGCGCACCGAGCTGCGGCGGGCTGGGCCCGACGAGTACGTCGGCCGCTGCCCGTTTCACGACGAGCGCACGCCCTCGTTCGGCGTCGACCCCCATAAGAAGGTCTATCACTGCTTCGGCTGCCAGGCCTCAGGCGATCTCTTCAGTTTCGTGATGGAGACCGAGGGACTCGACTTCACGGGGGCGCTCGAGTCGCTGGCCGACCGGTTCGGGGTGACGCTCGAGACCGAGGAGGAGAACCCGCAGGCCGCCGCCCGCCGGCGCCGCCGCGAGCGCCTGCAGGAGCTGCTCGGCCGCACCGCGGGCTACTACGCCCGTTACCTCTGGGAGGCGCGAGAGGCCGCCGCGGCCCGGGAGTATCTACTCGGTCGCGGCCTCAGCGAGGAGATCCTGCGCGAGTTCCGGGTCGGGTACGCCCCGAGCGCATGGGACCGGATCCTCGTGGGCTCGCGCAACGCCGGGTTCACCGAGGAGGAGCTCCTGGCGACCGGTCTCGTCCAGCGCTCGAGCTCGCGGCCGGGCAGCGTCTTCGACCGCTTCAGGGGGCGGATCATGTTCCCGTCCGCCGACGCGCGGGGGCGGGTGGTCGGCTTCGGTGCTCGCTCGATGCGCGAGAACCAGCGGCCGAAGTACCTGAACACCTCAGAAGGTGAGCTCTACCACAAGCGCGCGCAGCTGTTCGGCATCCACCTGGCCAGGGCGGCCGCCTCGCGGGCCGGGCGGATCGTGCTCGTCGAGGGCTACACGGATGTGCTGGCGCTACACCAGGCAGGGCTGCGCAACGCCGTCGGGATCATGGGCACCGCGCTCACCGAGGAGCAGGTGGCCGAGCTCTCGCGGCTGGGCTCGGTCCTCGAGCTGTGTCTCGACGCCGACCGGGCTGGACAGGACGCGATGCTGCGAGCGGCGACGGTCGCCCGGGGTCGCCAGCTCGAGCTTCGGGTCGTGCCGCTGCCCGAGGGGATGGATCCCGCGGAGCTGATCGAGCGCGAGGGTGCGGAGGTTCTGCGCGAGCGGGTCGAGGGGTCGATGCCGTTTGCGGCCTTCCATGTTGAGCGGATCCTGGACCGGGCCGATGTGCGCTCTGCCGAGGGGCGCGACGCGGCGATCGCGGCGATGCGGCCCGTTCTGGCCGAGCTGCCGCCGAGCGTGCTGCGCGAGCAGCTCGTGCAGCGCGTGGCTGGACGGCTAGAGCTGTCGGAGGCGCGGCTGGCGTCGCTGCTCGCAGGTCAGGCGGGCACGGCCCCTGGCCGGCCGACGTCCGGCGACGGGGCGCGGTCGGCCGCCCCGCCGGGCGGGGAGTCCCGCGGCGGGGCCGGGGCAGGCGCCAACGGATCACACGACTCGGGCGAGCGGGCGGAGCGAACCTTCCTCGTGCTGTGCCTGGCGGCACCTGCGGCGGGAGCACAGGCGCTGGAGGCCGTGGAGATCGACGAGCTGCTGCGCAGCGAGCGCTACCGCCGCGCGGCCCACCACCTGCGCGGTCGCACGTCGGCGCCGCTATCGGATCTGCCGGTCGATGACGACGTCCTCGCGCGCATCGTGGCCGACCTCGTGGCGCTCGCCGGACGCGCCGGAGAAGTGTCAGCCGATCGGCTCGAGCACGCCCGTCTGGTGCTCGAGCGCACCCGGCTCGACCGCGCGATTCGCCGTGCCCGAGCCGAGGGCCGCAGCGGTACCGGCGATCTCGCCCGTGAGCGGGAGGCCGTGCTCGAACGGATCCACCGCGTGGTCTCTCGGCTCGAGAAGGCGGACTGACTCCAGCATCTTTCCGTCCGCCGCGTATGCGAACATATGTTCGTACACGCAGGACGGGAGGAAGGTCCGATGGACCGGGAGTTGATCGAGGGGTTGCTCGGGGAGGGGTTGAGCGTCGAGGCCATCGGCCGGCGCGTCGGCAAGCATCGCGAGACCGTGGCCTACTGGATGGCCAAGTTCGGGCTCGAGGCACCAAACCGGGAGAAGCATGCGGGCACGGGCGGGATCGAGCGCGAGCGCCTGGAGGCGCTGGTCGAGCGTGGGTGCACGATCGCCGAGATCGCAGCCGAGGTGGGGCTGAGCAAGACCACGGTCAGGCATTGGCTGACCCGGTACGGGCTTCGTACGCGGAAGGCGCGCGGACGGCGCGCTGAGGAAGCCCGCGCGGCCAAAGCCGGGGGCTTGTCGGTCACGATGAGAGCGTGCCCGCATCACGGGGAGACGCCGTTTCTCTTGGAAGGCCGTGGCTATTACCGGTGCGCCAAGTGCCGTTCTGAAGCAGTCTCGCGGCGCCGCCGGAAGGTGAAGGAGATCCTCGTGGCGGAGGCCGGTGGATGCTGCGCGATCTGCGGGTACGACAGCTGTCTCGGCGCGCTCGAGTTCCACCACCTCGACCCGGGCGAGAAGCGACTGGAGATCAATGCCAAGGGCGTGGCGCTCGCGATCGCGAAACTGCGTGCGGAGGCTAAGAAGTGCCTTCTTCTGTGCGCTAACTGCCACGCCGAAGTCGAGCGCGGTGTCCGGGTGCTTCCCGCTACAGTTCGGGAAACCGAGGGCGAATATGGCAGTACGGCGTAGGCCCGCGCCAATGCACCCAGATCCGGGGTAACTCAATTGGCAGAGTGTTCGGCTGTTAACCGAAATGTTGTGGGTTCGAGTCCCACCCCCGGAGCTTTCTCTATGAGTTCCCCGCTGAGGGAACCAACATCGGCGGCGGGGGCGGAGAGGTATCGTCCAGGGAGCGGGCGGGAGCCGTCCGCTGATCCCCCGAGTCATGCAGCTCTACGTCTGTTACGGCACCTGGAGGTTCGCGCCCTACAGGCAGAACGGCCATCCCTGCGGTCGTGCCCACCACGCGCTCAAGCAGGCCGGCCACCGGCCGGAGGTCGTGCGCGCCTACGGCTTGGGTCTGCTGGGGGAGGTCTTCAACCAGACGCGCGGACGGCGAGATGTCAAGCGCCTGACCGGCAACTACTGGGTGCCGGTTCTGATCACCGACGAGGGCGACGTGATCCAGGGCTCGGAGAAGATCGTCGCCTGGGCGCTCGCCAACCCGGCCAAGCCCGCTGCCGGGGGCGAGACCAACGCCCCGACCCGCGCAGGCGGCGATGCCTGAGCCGCAGGAGATCCGGCCGACGCTGAACGTCGCCGACCTCGAGCGCTGGGAGGAGAACGGCGCCAGCTGGCGCGCGCTCGAGGTCTCAGACGAGCGCGCCGTGGTCGAGCTGTGCACGTGCTACGGCGAGCCCGTCGACACGCTGGCCGGCGACTCGCGCGAGCTGATCGAGTTCGTCCGCGCCCGCGGCCTGAGCTCGGACTAGGGCGAGTCCGCCGCCAGCTCCTCCACGAGCTCGGCCGCGCGGGTCGCGCCGTTGTTCGCCGCGGCCCACGCCGCGAGCTCGCCCGCCCGCACCCGCAGCCGCGACTCGGCCAGAGCGCGCCGCGCCGCCAGACGCAGCGTCCCGGGCGAGAGCAGCCGCCACGGCAGCCGCGCGCCCACGCCCGCCCAGTCAGCCCGGGCCGCGTTCTCGGCCATGTCACCCGCGTGCGGCACCGCTAGCACCGGGCAGCCGCAGGCAAGCGCGCGGGCCAGCGTCCCGTGCCCGGCATGACAGATGACGAGTGCGCAGGCGGGCATCGTCTTCGAATAGGAGACCCATTCCACGAGCCGCGCGTTCGCCGGCGCACGCACCGGACCCGGCGGCAGCCGCCGGTTCCAGGTCGCGAGCACCCGCACAGGGTCCCCGGCCAGCCCGGCCACCGCCGCGCGCAGCAGCCGCTGCTCGGGATCCTGGGCGGTCGAGGGGGCCACGAGCACGAGCGGATCCTCGCCGGGCGGCGCCTCCACCTCCGGGTACTCGGGCTCCCACTCCACGGGACCGACGACGTGCACCGAAGCGGGCCAAGGCCGGGGGTACTCGAGCTGGGGGAACGTGCCGACGATCACCAGCCGCTCGCTGAGCCCCCCGTGCAGCCGGGTCACCGGGGGCAGTCCGAGCCTCGCCCGGGTGGCGTTCAGCTCCTCGCGCCCCCGCCGCAGGCCCGCCTGCATGAGCGGATCGAGCGCTCCCCAGGCGCGCCGTCCCATCGCGGTCCGCGGAAGCCGCGCCCCGAACGCGTAGGGCGGAAAGCCGGGAGCGCCGACCGGGTAGAGATGGGGGATGAGGGTGGCCACGGGCACGCCTTCGAGCTCGCCCGCCATCGCCGGGGCGAGCGTCAGGATGTCGTGCACGACGACGTCGGCCCTGAACTCGGCGACGGCGGGCCGGGTCACGGCCGTGGCCCGCACAACCGCCTCGTAGGGAGCGACCGGCTGCCCCGGAGAAGGGAATACCGGGAACTCGGGCGCGGCCACGAAGTCCATCCCCGCCGCCTCCACGGGCTCTCGCCACCGCGACCAGGTCTCGTAGAGGACGTCGTGGCCGCGCCGCACGAGCGCGCGGCCGAGCGCGAGCATCGGGAAGGCGTGGCCCGGCTGGCCGAACGCGCCGAGGAAGAACCGCATGCGTCGCGGGCCGGCTTCGCGCCCGCCCGTGCTCACCCCGCCAGCTCGGCGATCGCCCTGAGCTGCTCGATCCTGTCGGCCGCGGTCCACGCCATCGGCGTG